>JAABUU010001088.1_pt1 | contig 49660 bp, 63 predicted proteins | sample 5559301 | NCBI WGS metagenome assembly JAABUU01 (sample SAMN10711884, study PRJNA513360) | rock metagenome | isolation source: Antarctica rocks | place: Antarctica: Victoria Land, Richard Nunatak white | reverse complement strand
AGTCGCCGCCGCCGCCGCCCGGCGGCGGCCGCGGCGCCTGCGGTCTGCGAGACAGCGGGGCCGCTGCCGTCGGCGTGCGGCGGCACCCGAGCTCCCCCGCCCGTGTGCTCCGTGGTGATGCTGCAGCCGCACAGCGCTGGGGCGCCTGTCTGCTGCAGCTCCACCGGCCGAGGCAGGTCAGTCTGTCGCCAGCCTCAGTGCGCGCTGGGCGGCCCCTGCCCGCCGGCCTGTCACCAGCATTGCCATGCATGTGTCCGTCCAGGCCGTGTGGGCCTGTGCGTGTCAGCTCCAGCCAGCAAAGGAGCCTGTTGGGCTGTGCAAGCAAAGCGTTTTGTTTGCTTCAGCAGGCGGCGCGTCAGATTCTGTTCCCGGCGGGAGACAGGCCGTGTCCGCAGCGCATCCAGAGCAGAGCTGAGCGCGGCCGCGCGGGGGCCAGCGCAGGCGCCAAGGCGCAGCCGGCGGGCGGCGGCGTGAAGGTTATCCCGCTGTCGCGCGCGAACAACATCTCCATCATGCTCACGCAGTTCGCCGGCTTCAAGCGCGGCCCGGCGGACATCCGCCGCGCGCTCGTCAGCGGCAGCAAGAGCTTGGGCACCGAGCGCCTGTCGCTGCTGCTGCAGGTCGGCGCCGCGCCCGCGCTGCCCCCGCTGCCGGCGGTCATGCTCAGCCCTGAACATCACTCGCGCACTTAGCATGTCTGTCAGACATGCTGTGCGCCGTGACTCGCCAACACCCATGGAGTGCCCGCCTGCCTTTGCAGGACCCGTGGATGTATTCATGCACAAGCTCGTGCCACTGCATGACATTTGACCTGTCCACTGAAGTGATGGGGTCGCCCGCTCTGGCCTGCGAGCAATGCCGCCAGGCTGCGGCATGGTGCACCGCCGTCCTGTGCTGCTCATGTCGTCCATGACCCTGGCGTGCGCGCCAGCGAGAAGGGCGCCAGGCCTTTATGGGTGCAGCCCGCAGCTGTGCGCCCGCCGCTGGCTGAGCGCTCGGGGACAGCCTCCAGCAGCTGCTCGGGTGCCCTGCGCGGGGTCTCTGCCTTACCCGTAACCGTCTTGCAAACGCCGCGCGCGCGCCAGATCACGCCTAAGGAGGAGGACGTCCAGAATAGCTCTGTACTCTACCCTAACCCTCTTATGGTCCACGCGCGTGCCAGATCGCGCCCAAGGAGGAGGAGGTCAAGGCGCTGGCCAAGTACGCGGGCGCGCTGGGGACGTTGTCGCCGCCGGAGGCCTTCCTGGCCACCATGGCGACCGTGCCGCGCCTCATCGACAAGATCAACCTGCTCATCCTCATCCAGCAGTTTGAGGCGCGCGCCCGCGCTGCAGGGCGCGGCCCGCGGCGGACGCAGCCCGCCCGCGCTGACCGCCGGCCGCCCTGCCGGGCGCCGTGCGCACCGCGTGTCATGACCGAGGCAACGCCATGAAGGCGCTGCGGCTGCTGTCTGTCTGGGGAAGGAGGCTCGGCGAGGTCGGCATGGCTCCTTGGGTGGCCGACCATAACACACACTGTTGCGGTGCTGTGCACGCTCTGCTAGGCATCAGCCCCAGCCCCTGCCGAGCGCGCGCGTCGCGCCGCGTGGCGCGCTCGTGGCGCCGGCGCACGCGCGGCGCCCGCAGAGCGCGGCAAGTGCGGGAGCGCATGGCGGCGGGCGGCCGGCGCCAGCGGCCGGCGACGCGCCGGGCGCCGGGCGCCGCCGCGCCGGGCGCGGCGCGCAGGCAAGTCGACCTCAACGAGCGGTCCTGAGCGCGGCGCGCGCCGCGGCGCGCAGACGATCCTGATGTCGGCCGCGGCCGCGGTGGAGTGCGTGGAGGCCGCGTGCGCCGAGGTGCGCGGCGCCGGCCGCCTGGGCCAGGTGCTGCGCGCGGTGCTGGCGACCGGCAACACGCTCAACGCGGGCACGCACCGCGGGCAGGCGGCCGGCATCAAGCTGGAGTCGCTGACCAAGCTGGCGGACGTCAAGGCGCGCGCGCGCGCCCCGCCCCTACCCTACCCTACCCTATAACCGCCCGGCGCCCTGTCTACAGGTCTGTGGCGCGCTGTCTCCGGCATGGAGCCGCTCCGCTGGCATGCGCGCCGGCGAGCCCGCGCGCTTCGGCGCTGGCCGCAGGGCAGCTGGTCCCCAAGCGCTGCAGGCCAGAGCGGCATGCGCGCAGGATGCTCTGGCCGGCCTGTGCACCAAGCCTGGCCGGACAGGCGAGCGCCGCGCCTTTCCCTTGACTTAGGTACTTGGGGCCCTGGTGCTCCGCAGCAGGGCCTGGGCGCTGCGGCAGCGAGCCCGCGCGCGCGCGCCCGGCAGGTGACCAAGGAGAAGGAGCCCGACGCGGGCGCCAAGCGGCGCGGCAGCGACGCGGGCGGCCCCGTCGTGCGGCTCACCGCCGACGGCAGCGCCACGCCGCGCGCGGGCGACGCCGGCGCCGCCGCCGCCGCCGCCGCCGGGGACGCCGCCGCCGGGCCGCCGCTGCCGGCGGTCGGCACGCTGCTCGACTTTGTGGCGTGGGTGGTGCTGGGCGGCGCGGCTTTCGCGCCGGACGCGCGCCTGGCGGCCTGGGCCAAGGGCCGCGGCGGCTTCCTCGCGGACGAGCTGGGCCACGTGCACCGCGCGTCCGTGCGCATGCAGGCGCGGCGCCGTTCGGCGGCCCCGCAGCGGGTTGCCTGCAGCAGGGGCCCCGAGTGGGCTGTGCAACTCGGCAGTGCTTGCCCTGCGGTCACTCGTGCGCGTGCAGGCGCAGCGCTGTCTGGCGGCCGCGGCGGGCGACCGCAGCATCAGGAGCCCGCTGAAAGGGCTGTCCCTGGTGGCCCAGTAGCGCCCGCCCTGCTGCGAGGGGCGTGCGCAGTAGCCCTGACCAACCGGGAGCGCGGCAGGGCGAGATGCAGGAGGCGCTGCGCGGTCTGGAGCAGGGCGTGGCGGCCGCGCAGGCCGAGCTGCGCCTGGCGGCCGCCGCCGGCGCGCGCCTGGTCGCGGTGGCGCTGACGCCCACTGCGGCCGCGGCCGCGGCCGAGCAGCCCGGCCGCGGCGGCGGCGGCGGCGGCGCGCGAAGCGCTGCGCAGAACGCGCTGGCCGCCAGGCTGGGCGGCGGGGCGCGGCGGGCGGCGCCCGCGGCGCCCGCGGCGGCCTCCGCCGCGCCGCGTCGGACGCCGACCGGCGCCGCGCCGCCGCCGCCACCGCCGCCGCCGCCGCGGCCCAAGGCTGCAGTCGGCAAGACTCCGCCGCCGCCGCCGCCGCCGCCGCCGCCGCCAAAGGCTGCAACTGGCAAAGCGGCGCCTGCGCCGCCGCCCCCGCCGCCGCCGCCGCCGCCGTCAGGTGCACGGCCCAACGGCGTGCGGGCATCGGCTGCCCCAGCGACGCCCCCGCCGCCGCCGCCGCTGCCGCCGCCGCCTGCCAGGCGCAGCGCAAAGGCAGCGCCGCCGCCTCCGCCCCCGCCGCCGCTGCCGCCAACAAAGCCCAGCGCGAAGGCATCGCCGACGGCGTCGCCGCTGCCTGCGAAGGCCAGCGGAAAGGCGCCGCCGCCGCCACCGCCGCCCCCGCCGCCAAGGTCTGGCGCCAAGCCGCCGCCGCCGCCGCCGCCGCCGCCGCCGCCGGCCACGGCAAAGCCTTTGCAGCCTGCACCAAAGTCGGGCGGAGCGTGTCCGCCGGCTCCGCAGTCTGCTGGAGCGCGGACGCCCGTCGCGCCCGGCGCGGCGCCGCCGACCGGCGGCGGCGCCCCGGCGGGCGGCGGGCGGGCAGGGGCGGGAGCCGGCAGCGGTCGCAGCAGGCTTGTGGCCGTGGAGGTGTCCGTGTCGGCGGACGCGGCCGAGGAGGCCGCATTCGCGCGCGTGCTGGAGGGCTTCCTGGCCGGCGCGGTGGCGCGCCGCGACGCGCTGCTGGCGCGCGCGCGCGATATGCAGGCGCGGCCCTGCTCTAACCCTCTGCTGGCCCGCTGCGACGTGCTGCTGGCGCGCGCGCGCAGCATGCAGGCGCGCCGCGCCGCGCCGGCGGCCCTGCAGAGTGCTCTGACCTGCGGGGCATGAGTGCAGGCAGGCCTTGCCGGCTGTGTGCTGGTCGAGCTGCTCCGGCCAGACCTCCGTGTGCATGTGTACAGAGCGCAAGGCTGGCGCCAGCGAGCGCTATCTTGCTCCCAAGCCAGGGCCGCAGCTGGCGGCCGCGCTTTTACCCATGAACCATTATTATCATAGGGCAGGGAATAAGGTAGGGCATGAAATAATCCTACCCTACTCCTGAACATGCGCCGGCGGGGCGGGCAGGCGGGCGTGGCGGCCCTGGCGGCGTTCCTGGGCGAGCCGCCCGACGCCGACCCGGCCGCGCTGTTCGGCCTGCTCTGGGGCTTCGCCACCGCCTTCGACCGCGCGCTGGCCGCGCTCGCGGCCAAGGCGGCGGCCGAGGAGGCGTGCGAGTGAGCTCGGCTGCAGCGGGCGGCGCGCTGGCGGAGCGCGGGCGCGGGCACTCGCGCTCGCGTGCCGCCGGGCGCGGTCCTGTGCGCCGACACACATGTGTCGCGCGCTCTCTGGCTGCCCTGGGGCGGTGCGGTCGCGTTTCGCCGCGCGCCGGCGGCCGGCGGCGCTGGCAGCCGCTGGAGGCGCGCGCGCGCTTCCGGTGCGCGCCGCGCGCCGACCTTCACCTAGAGGCGCCGAGCGTCACACCTGGACAAGGCGCCCGCCGGCGGGTGGTCGACGTGCGCAAGGGTTAGACTGTCGCACAGGGTTTCTGGGTGTAGCGCACGTATGCGGTTGCGCCTGAAGTGGCCGCCAAATCGTCGGCGTCCGAGTCTCGTTGCTGGGTTCCTGTATATGCTTGTAGGTAGAGAGCGTAGTACTTGTACAGCAAACTGCACTGAACATAAGGTCTGATATGTTGTGTTTGGCCTGTTTTTGGTGTTGCTTATAGCAGGGTACTCTGGTGTCAGTTGTCGTCTCGGCAACCTGTGTGGTGGTGGGTGTCACGAACCTCTGTCCGACCGCTCTGCATGCACATTCGAAGTTGTCTTAAGCTGAAGTGGGCGCATACCACGCAAGTAACACCAGTGCATGCCCAAATCTGCTCCCTCTGCAGCCACTCGCACTGCTTGCACTGTTTGCCTCAAAAACGACCTGCCCATGCAACCAAACTCAATGGCAGCAACGACGTCTGCATCACAACACAGCATAGGAATGGACCCACAACACCCAGGTGAGCACAGAGCCTCAGAGTTGAGCTGCGCAAGATCACACGGCCGTGAAGTTGAGCCTCAGCGGCGAGCCCAGCAGGCGCGGCTTGCCGTCTGGCTCCCCGCCCTCGTCCTGGATCCGGACCTTCAGAGAGGGCGACACGTGCGCAACGATGCCGTGCTCGCGCCACAGCTTCTCCTGCCGGCCGGTGCACGCCCCTCAGGACGCCGCACACTGCATGCAGACCCTGGCAGCCGGGCGAACAGCGCCGCCGTCCTTGGCGCACGCTTCTGCCTGCCACCAGCGGGTGGCGCTCTCAGCGCGGCTTGCCCGCCTGTCGGGCGAGGTCGTCCTCCGCTGCTGCTGCCCTATGGCCTGGCGTCGGCCACCGACTGCGCAGCAGCGCGCGCGCGCGCTGCATCCATGCCGTCCACCCACGCGGGCGTGCACGCGGGCAGCAGGGGCCAGGGGCTGCCGCCCCGCGCGCTCACCTCCAGCTTGCAGGCGGACTTGCGGCCCGCCGCGTGCGCCGCGGCCACCACCGCGCGCCAGCGCTCCCGCAGCTGCCGCCTGCGCGCGCGGCAGGCCGGGTGCGCGCACGGAACCAGCGCGGCAGGCGCGCCGCTGCCCGCCGCGGCACAGCCGGCAGCACCTGAGTCATCGAGACATGGGTATACTTTTCACAACCCTGTCACCTACGCTAGCGTACACCAGCAATGCGTGAGCGCTGTTCTGTACCACCCTTCCTAACTGCCTGATCGACCGTGGAGATATACCAAAGGGGAGTCAGACGGTGGAAGCGCTGCACACGGCAAGGCCGGCGCACCTGCGGGCCTTGGGGAAGCCAACCGCGAGCGCCTTGGCGAGCGCCCACAGGCGCGCGCCGCGCGCGGCGCCGCTGCCGCCGGCCGCGAACGCCTGGTTGGTGTCCAGCCGCGCCGGCCAGCGCAGCGTGAGCACCAGCGCGCTGCAGGCGCCGGCGGCGGGGTCCCTGGCGCGTGGGGTGCATCGCTCTCAGGTCTGAGAATCAGACTGTGCCAGGCATGGCGGCGGGACAGAGGTCTTGCAGGAATGACAGAGGTCCTGGACAGGCCACTTGGGCCCCAGAGCAGGCAGGCGGCATGTTCGTGTCAGGCTGGGGCCCGCGACACAGCATAAACATGGCGAGCACCCTATGCAGGCCAGCAGACAGGCACCCGCACCGCCGCGCACCGCGGCAGGCGCGCGGACTCGCGGCGCGCAGCGTAGTCGGCCAGGTGCCGCGCGGCGGGCAGGCGCGGCAGCGGCGCGGGCGCCCCGCTGCGCGGCGGCGCGTTCTCGTCCGGCGCGGCCGGGCCGCCCGCGGCGCTGCCGTGCAGGAAGAAGTGCGCGCGCAGCGCCGCGTCGCCTGGCGCCGCCAGCGCCCACAGGCTCCCGGCGCCCACTGCGCAGCCACTTCAGCTATTCACCACTCTCAAGCAGTTCATTGCCACTTTAATGCGGTGCCTGCCCAGATATAAAAGACAGGCATGCAGACTGGCGAGCGAGCGGCGCAGCTGACGCCTCCAGTCACTAGCCCCTCAAGGCACCTCTACCAGACAGCTGCCATATACAAGCAATGCTACAAAACACGGGGTGCAAGCGTCAAGCGCTGCATGTATGTGCCTTCAAGTGCAGTGAGCGCAGATCCGCAGCAGTCTGCCACGCGCGCTCAGAAAGCCCGGGGCGCACGTATGATGTGCTCGTGCAGAGCGGTGAGCTGGACCGTCGTCACGTCGGCCGGCGGGGACTGGCCGGGCGCGCCTGCTCCCGCCAGACTCACTTAGTTGTCGTTGGCCAGACAAAAAAAACTGTGTAGCAAGGCCAGCAAGCAATGCAAGAACCGTACCTGGCGGAAACACAAAGGATGCCGACGCTGCCTGGCACGCCAGCCCGTGCACCAGCGAGCCGAGCACGGCATTGGCGCCCGGCGTGTGCGCGCCCGCGCGCGCCAGCGACAGGCGCTGCGTGGCAGCGTCCAGGTAGGCCAGGCAGCCGCTGGCGCCTCCTGCGGGCAGCGCCTGCTGCAGCGCAGCCTGCAGGCGGTCCGGGACCGGCAGATGCGCGAGCGTGGCAAACGCCTGCGCAGCATTGCCGTCACTTCCAGTCTCCAGCATGCAGCATGCGATGTACGGCGTACGAGTCGTATGCGCAGGCCAGGGCGGCCACCTCATGAGCTTTGCGGCTGCAGGCCTTGCGCTCGCTTGTTGCGCACAGCGCGGCAAACAGGTAGGTAGCTTCGCCGTGCACGTGCCAGTCTTGGAGCGCTGGTCTGCCGGCCTGAGCGGCTGATACCTGCACCTGCAGGCCTAAGTACAGGCGTGCAGGGTACTCCTCATGCACTGTCCTCTCCTCGTCTTCAGGTGCGGCCTTGCTGCAGACGCAGCCCATCTAGAGGTGAGCGCTGTCGCCAGTGCGAGCAGGCTGTGCGCAGCTTGTGCTAGTCTGGCACTTCCAAGTGCAGCCTCAGTGAAAGAACCTTCACTTGCCCTACAGCTGCGCCTATCTGTCTGTCGATGCTGGAACCTGAGGCAGTCCGAAGAGCCGCACGAGCTGTTTCAGGTCCGAAAGAGCTGCACGAGCTGTTAGAGCGCCGGCAGTCCCTGCGGGAGGCTGCCTGCACCGAGGCGTGCCCAGCATCTTGGTATATACAAATGCCACTCGCCTGACCGGTCCGACCGTTGCGCAGACGGGTTGAAGTGACAAGGTGAAGCTAAACTTGTGGTAGAGCGTAAGCAGTTCACTGTGGGTGATAGGTCCTCTCTTTGCTGTGCATGCAACAGAGCGTCACTTGTGCACTGTTCGCGGCACGCCTTCGAGCGCAGGTCCCGATCACGCTACAGCAACACCCTGGCGTCAGCGTCGGAGCTCAGTTCGTGCAGATTCCCTGCACGCCTTGGTCCACCGCTTGCACAGCAGGTCATCCAAGTCTGCCGGCTCCTCTGAGCGCAGCGCGGCTGTGAGCTCCTCCTCATACTCGTCCGCCACCAGCCGCACGCAGTAATTCTCCAGCTCCTTCCTGCGCAGCTGGTCCTCCGCCTGCGGCACGCGCGTCCACTCGGCGCCGCTTGCGTCGGCGGTCCACAGCCAGACCGGCGGCGCGCCGACCTCCGTCCGCGAGGCCAGCTGGTACCGCGCGCTGACCGCCGTGCACAGCGTGTCCAGCAGCGCGCTCACCCTGACCTCAGACAGCCTGCGCGCGGCGCCCCCCAGCCTCAGCGCCACGCCTGCATGGGAGGGCAGGCGCGTGAAGTGCAGCCGCGCGCCTGAAGTCCACCACCTTCCCGTACCGGTTGCCCTGCGAGTCCAGCCTGTTCCGCAGGTCGATGGGGTCGTGCGCGCCCTCCTGCCGCACCCGCTCCGCCAGCTCCGCCTGCCGCAGCGGGGCGCGGCGCAGATCAAGTCTGATCGCGTGCGCCTGGCGCGTCGGACAGCATACTGAAGTCCAGGTCCTGCCAGGCGCGCGGGATCGCACCGCAATGCTCTGGCAGGCGGAGCAGGGCTGGATGATCGCCCGCGAGCGCGCGACCAGGGCAAGCAGCAGGACCGGGAGCGCCCAGGCCGCGCGGGTGCCCATCCGCGCCTGCGCCTGCGCCTGCTGGGTGTCACTGGGTGTCACAATGCGCGCGCGCCCCGCCACACTCGAGCGAAGTGCGCCATTCGTCACACTTGGGGGAACACCCCTTATCGGGCCCTCTGGAATTCGGATGCAGTTTGCTTTTCGCCGACAACACTGTGCCAATTTTCCAAGTTGGTTAAAACCAAGTTTGCTTAAAAAGACATTCAAAGAGCTCCTGCTCACTCAGAACTACGTACAGTTGTTGTTAGGAAGGGTGGCGTCTCACCCTGCTGCCCAAGCTCGGAGCATTGGTGAGCATGGCGGGCATGGCCGCGCAGCGCTGCGCGGCATGCTTCAGCACCAACCTGGCGGTGCAGCACGGCGTGTTAATCTGCGGCGACTGCGGCGAGCAAGCGCAGGCACGGCCACAGGCTGCGCACGCTGGTGCGCCTGTGTCGCACCCGTGTGACGAGCCGTGTGCACTGCACGTGCGTGCACAACAAGCAAGCCAGGCGCTGCTTCTGAGTCGGGCGTCTAGGGAGGGGAACTGATTACGCGGCGAGCTGCACATGCCCGCAGAACTCACACCCGTCCGTGAGCTCTGTGGTGGCGGAAGGTAGGTCATGCGCATGCCGGGCGGAGAGCAGGGCACAGACACGCTCAGCGGAGAGCGGGGCTGCTCCGGCGCCCACTGCACGCTCCTCTCAGCCCAGGGCCGCTCCCTGCGCCAGGCCTTCGTGGAAGAGGAGCAGGAGTGGCAGGAGGGCGTGGACACCAGCCGGTACCGCCGGTCCACGCGGATCAGCGCGAGCGTGCGGCCGGAGCGCGCGGCTGCGCCCGAGATCTCGCTGCCGGCCGCCCTGCAGTGCTACTGCCTTTGCCTGCAGCGCCTGCTCCAGGTGCACCCCCATGTGCAGCTCCCGAAGCACGTGTATCGCGTCGAACACGCCTGCGCTCTGCGCTCGCCCCTGTGACAATGTTGTCCCCGCGTGTCTTGCTGGGACAGGCGTTGAAGCATGCCGGACACCTATGCCGGACACCACCCAATACTGTGGTATAGCGGCCTGCGGTGTAGCGGCCAGCGAGGCTGCCGCCCGGCTGAGGCGGGGCGGCGCGGGCGCCAGGCGCAGCTGGACGCGCTGCGCGCCAAGTTTGGCGTGGGCAGCGCCGTCGCGCACGCGGCGCGCAGCATCTGGCTCGCACATGTCGCGAAGTCCGGCGTCTTGGGCGGCCGCTTTGCCGGGCGCGCCCACGCCGCGGGCCGCGCCTGTGTCCTGTGAGGGCTGACGGACGCTGCGGGGCGCTGGGTGCCTGTCCGAGTCAGAACAGCGCAGTGCAGCGCTGTGCTGTTGACCCTTATATGCCTCCATCATATGTGAAGCTGGGCCATGCGAGCGCCGAGGGCGGCGCGCGGCGCAGGGCGGTAGAGGCCATGGCGCACAGGGGCGACCATGGCCCCGAGCGTGACGCGCTCGGCGAGCCGCTCCCGGGATCGCGGACGCAGGCCATGCCCCTGCACATGGCGCTGCAGCACAGCCTGCGCAAGGTGCGCCGCTGCCCCGGTGCCTCAACAGGCACCGCGCCCGACAGGCTGCCCAAAAAAAAAATGGGAGCGTGAGCGAAGACTGGCCGCGGCGACCAGCCATGACGCGGCGATCATTGGACACACACGTGCATGATGTGGATGCGCCTCAATGGCGCCACAAGCTGGCGAGCGGCAGCGTATTGGGAGGCTGGCGCGCAGGCGCTGCCGCACGACGCGACGCTCGTGGTCTGCCTCCTGGCGTGCTGGCAGTGCCGCGAGGCGGTGCTGCCCGCGGACCTGCTGCGCTGGGCCGCGAGCGGCGAGCTGCCCTACCTGGGCATGGCAGAGGCCGTGCGCGGCGTGCGCGAGAGCGCCGGCGAGCACGCGCTGCCGGAGCAGCTCGTTCGGCCGCAGGGCGCGCGCCCCGTGTGGCTGCATCTCTCGCTGCTCGTCTTTGCGGCGACACACCTTCCGGCACTGCGGCTTCTCTTCAATACTGGTTGCGTGTGGATCGATCAATAGCACTCAATGCTGATGGCGTGCATTGATAACTGACATGCCAGCTCAGAAGCAGGAGGTAGGATGCACAGGTCGCCTGGAAAGAGTCAAGGGCGCAGCAAGGCACGCAGCACGTACGGACGCGGCGCCGCGCCGCGCGCCAGGCGTGCCGGGCCTGCACACGCTGGTGGCCAGCGCGGCGCAGGCTGCGCGCGCGCTGCAGCTGCCGCTGCCGGATGCCAACGCCGCTGCGCTGCTGCGCCGCTTCGCGCTGGAGCTGGGTGTGCCGCAGGCGCGCCGCTTCGCCTCAATCCCAGCCTAACCCTAACCCGAGCTCATGCGCGCCCGGGGCGGCTGCGTGCGCAGCACCAGCCGGCATTCCGCCTCATGCTCGCAGCCAGTGGGCGCTGCGCAGTGTGCAGCGCATGTCAGCATTGGGCGACGCGGGGACGACGCGGGCATGCCTGTGCAGCGCGCGCCAGCCGCTGCCCGTCCAGCCAGGCGCCGCCGCCGTGTACGCTGGCAGCCAGGCCGGTGGGCCCTGGGGCTTGGCCCTGGCGTCGGCACGCGCAAACGTGTGCGCTGCCGGGCGCCTGCTGCCGAGGGGCGCCCTAACCTAGTCCTACGGGGGCGCCGCACGGCAGGCGCTGGTGCCGATCGCGGCGGAGCTGCACTGGGTCCATGTGGCGGGCACGCCGTCGGCGCGGCTGAGTGGCGACGCGTTCGAGCAGCCGCACTGCCACCTCATGGCCGCGCTGGCGGTGGCGGCGCGGCTGTGCTACCAGCTGGACGGCGGCGGCCGCGCGGCGCGCGTGCCCGGCGTGCCGCCGCCGCCGCCCGACTGGCAGGCCTGGGCGGCCGGCGCGCTGGCGGGCCTGCGGCAGCAGTGCGACTTCCCGCTGGCCGCGGATGAGGCGCGCCCCCGCCCGCCCGGCCTGCGGACGCGCGAGGTGCCCGGAGCGCATGCGGCCGCCTTTGTCATGGGCATGGCAATGCATGCGCGCCCGGACTGGGCGGCCGCCGTGCCCGCTCGAGCTCCACGCCCGGCCCTGGGCGTGGCCCATCACTGCTGGGCTGCCGGGGCTCTAGCACGTGCATTTTAGCTTTGCCCAGTCAACGATGTTGCCCGCTCGTCGGCGCTCGCCTCAGTTCGGCGCGCTGTGGACGGCGGCGAGCGACCGGCGGCGCGGGGCGCCGGCCTGACGGGCGGCCGCGCGCGGACGGGCAGGCGGCTCGGTGGGGCCCGGCGGACGCGCGCGGGTACATGCGCGCGCTGCAGGGCACGATGCTGGCCGGCCACCAGCCGCCGGAGGGCCTGGCCGGCCTGCACGCCGCGCTGCTCGCCGCGGCCGGCCTGGAGGAGCCGGAGGCTGACGCAGGAGAAGCCGCTCCCGCCCGCACGGCGCAGGCAACCGGTGCGCGGCCTTCGAACCCGCAGACGTGCGTGTCTCAGAACCTACCCTAAACCTATCCCTACACATGTGTGCGGCCCTCGGACTGCTGATGCGTGTGTCTTTGTCGCGACGGGCAATGCCTGGCGCGTCCGTGCTCTGCTCGGCTCGCCGCGGCGGCCTGCTCTGTTCCGGCGCGGCGACCATACAACGTGGCTCCTGCCTTGCCTGTGGGGACGGCAGTGTCTGGCTGCAGCTGCACGCCTGTCGTGGCACAGGGCAGGCAGCGGAGCCGCCCGACCAGGCTGGCGCCGCGGGCGACGCCGAGGCGGCGCCGTACCGCCTGTTGGGCGCCCCCTACCACCCGGTGTCGAAGCGCGTGCCCGCTGACTATGCCGCACTGCTGTGCGTGTGCGCCGCGTACCTGTGGGTCAAGCCTGACTTCCTGCACGTGCTCGTCTGTGCGCTGGAGATGTCGATGGCGGAGGCAGAGTCCCTAGTTGAGCCGCATGCTGTCAATAGCTGAGAGCCGTTGCAACCAACCTACGGCAACCGCTGCAAAGCGCACTCCGACGCAGTTCTCAGTGGGGCCTCTCGCACACAGAGATTTCAAAACCAGCGCGCAACACTGTGTTCAGTACCAGTTTCTGACATGTTGACAAGTTGCAGTTTGTGGTGGTTTGGGGCGCGCAGCGCTGCGCTGTCAGCCCTCCGTCAAGCCCGCCTCCTTCAGCACTTCGATGAATGCGTCCTCGTCGTCATATGGCACTTCCTTGATCTCGTGCTGGAAGTAGGCCGAGATCTGGTCGATGACTGCCTTCTCCTGCGCGTCAGCCCCGCTGCTGCTAAGCTGGTTCTAAGCGCTGATGTCTTCCACAGAAAGCGCCAAACCCTTCCACAGGAGTAGATCTGCGCACGAACCGCCAGGGCCACAGTGCTGCGAGCCCCAGAAGTTCTTAACTGGTAAGCACAGACAGTATGCTGACGCATGCCTATTGCTGGCCGCCCGTGTCATCTTGTCCAGGCTCGCTTGCAGACCCAGGGCTGCATGGAGCTTGCAGCTGCAAATGTCCGCCATGGTGAGCTCGCGTTGGCAAGGACCCAGCTCTTGAGCCTGGCTCGTTCGAGCAGGGCCTGCTTCTGACGTGATGGCTCCTGATTCACTCAGCAATGCCGCATGCTCCATGTCTGTGTTGCCAAATGCTCTATGTCTGTGTTGCCAATCGGTTGCTTTGGTCGCGGCGCACCGTGAAGCCCGTCACCAGGTTGAAGGCGGCGCCCTTGCGCCCAAAGCGCCCGCTGCGCCCGATGCGGTGCAGGTACGTCTCGAACGCGGGGTCGCGGTAGTTGCGCTCCACTGGCACGTCGTAGTTGATCACCAGCGTCACCTGCCCGACAGGCGTGCATGGCATAAGCACCCGGCACAACCGGCATGTCGATGAGTGACGCGGAGCTCCCAATTGTCAGCCGCATAAGAACGCAGGACACAGGAACACAGTTACACTTCCTGACTTGGCAGGGCCCATGCTATTTGTTGAGAGCCAACGGCGGACATCGGCGCGCAGGCGCGGCGAGGCTCCAACATTCGTGGGCGGCTGCGAGCTCAGGGCGGGCGGCGGGCGGCGGGCCGGCGCGCCTGCGTGACGTCGAAGCCGCGCGACAGCACGTCGGTCGAGATGAGCACCTTGGTGGCGCCCGCGCGGAACTCGGCCACCACGCGGTCGCGCGCCGCCTTGTCCATGCTGCCCTCGATGCTGGTGCAGCGGTGGCCATCGCGCTCCATCTGCGCAAGCACTCGTTTTAGGGTATATGGTCTCCTCAAGATCGCGCGCCGCCTCGTTCCTGCTGTCCCTAGATGCTGGCACGGCGGTGTGCACCGTGCTCCACCCCCGCGCCAGGAGGCAGCCCTAGGGTGTGAGAGTGTGAGCGACCAGATGCACGCTGCGCCTCCATACGCCAAATTGCGCATGGGCGTGCGCGAGGACCGCATGAAGGCCCTTGCTTGCTGATGTTAGGTGCATGTTAGGTCCATATCCACCACGATCATTCGCACTTCAGTGCTCCCGGCCTGAAAACCTACACCTTGCCGCCGGCTCGGCGCATGGTGAACAGCGTCATGGCGCGAGCGGGGTCGCCAGGGGGCGGGCTGGCGCAGGGTGGGCGCGCGCCTCGGAGTGCAGCGCGCGCGCGGTCTCGCGCGTGCGCACGAAGATGATTGTTTGGCCCAGCTTCTCGCACTGCGGGAAGATCATCTCCTTCAGCACCCGCACCTTGTCCTTGGGCTGCGGGCAGTCCTGCGCACGGCGACAGCAGCCAGGTCGGGCGCGCCCCAGCATGGCCCCACAAATGCATTTGTGGGATGTAAGTGGAGTTGAGGGTCACAGCGCCCTCTGCCACAGCATTCAGAAAATGACGGCGTGGTCTGCCAGTCCAGGCCGCTGTGGGGGTCTGCGGCATGAGGCGTCAAGGCAGGGAGGCCGTGCGCGGCGGCGGCGCGCGCGTCGGGCGGCGCGCGGGCGCGCACCACGCGGTACTGCTTGATGACGTCCAGCGACAGGTCCTCGCGCGGCACGAACACCTGGGCCGGCAGCAACGCCCCCTCGCGCTCGCTTTCTCGGCCCGCAAAGCTGCACGAGCATCTGGTACCTCCCCAGCACCCAACCCTGACCTCTGCAGTCACCAGTGTATGATCATGCGCGCCTGGGCAGAGTCGCCACGCTGATAGCAAAGCTGCCTGTGAAAACGACACACCCCAACGCTTCACACACGTCTTTCTCTCTCACCCCTCTCCCTCTCTTACCTCTCTTGCTCGCATGCCCGCGCACTACCCGCGGCAGGCCAGGATGGCAGAAGGGGCGGGGCCGGTTGCGCACAAGGGCGGCGCGGCGGGCGCGCCTGGTTGGCGTCCGGCACGACCTTGAGCGCAAAGCTCTTGACCCGGTCGTTGAAGGTGGCGGAGAAGAGCAGGATCTGCACGTCCTGCCGGCCCGTCGCCAGGCGCACCTCCTTGATCATGCGCACCGAGTCCGAGGCAAACGCGTCCACCTGCCGGCCGCGCCGCGCGGCCCCGCTGTGGCCAACCTCTCCGGCAGGCCCGCAAGGCTGCGCAGTCATCCCGCTGACAGCATGAACAGCGGTGTCTGTGGCTCTGCTGAGCATGCATGGACTGCGAGCCAGGCCGGCGCGGCGTCCCGCAATTGTGTCCAGCAAGAGCGCGGAGACGCCTGTGGCGCGCGGCGTGCAGGGCATGCGGGCGGCCGCTCGCCTGCGCGCTCCACGCGGCTGGGGCACACAGGGCCCATGCAGTGAGGGGGCCCGCGGCGCGCGTGCGTGCGACCGGCAACGCGGCGCGGCGCGGCGCGGCGCGCGCCTTGAGCATCTCGTCCGCCTCGTCGAACACCAGGATGCGAATCGCCTTCACGCTGAGCACGCGCTTGGAGAGCCAGTTCTTCAGCTTGCCGTGCGTGCCGATAATGACCTGGTCGACGATGCGCGTCTGCCTGCGCGCGGCGCGCGCACGCGGCGTCTTCGGCGCGCGCCCCACAAGGCTGCAGCGGTGCGCGCTGGCCTGCCGGCGGCGCTCGCGGAACCTGCCTTGCACAGTCCTTCGCTTGTGAAGGACTGTGGGGAAGATAAATTAAGAGCGTGATGTGCGGACGTGCCGTTTTTCACCTGGCTCGAGGCAACTGGAGCTTAGCGCCGCCGCGCAGGCGACAGCGGAGGTGCCAACATGCGCCCACACGGCAGCTTTGCCGCGGCCCCGTCGACCGCCCTGACCGGCCACGGCGCTTGCGCGCGCACCGCGTGACCTCAAAGTCGGCGGCGGCGGTGGACGTGGCGGTGATGCCCGCGTGGCGGCCCATGCGCTCCAGGACCTGCAGGTTCTGGACCACCAGCTCGCGCGTGGGGCACACGCAAAGCGCCTGCGGCTGCGCCAGCGCCGGGTCCACGCGGCTCAGCATGGCCAGCACGAAGCACGTCGTCTTGCCGCTGCCGTTGTGCGCCTGCGCGGGGCCAATACCATCACTCAGCACATAGTACAAGGTTCTATAATACATACGAGGACGTTCGAGTGCACACCCATCTATAATACAGACGAGGACGTTCGAGTGCACACCCATGAGAGCCATCAGCGCACGCAAGAGCCACGGAGCGGCAGCTAGGCAGCACCCGCGTCATGCCAGTGGCGGCCACCACGGCCCCTGTGTCCCCGTGCGGTCAGGCCAGGTTCGCAGCTCTCACGCAACGCGCTAGCAGGTGCCGCTGCGGGGCAGCGCCGCGCCTGCGCGATGAGGCTGCGGTACGGCGGCTCCAGGATCATGGGCAGCGTCGTCGCCTGGATCCGCGACGGCTTCTCAAACTTCATCTCCGTGTACAGCCCCTGCGGGCGCGCCCGGCCCCGCGTCAGCCCTAACCTAGCCCTAGCCCTGCACTAAGCCTACCCTCACCCTGCCCTAACCCTTGCACCCGCGGCCGGCAGGGCGCTGCTGCACTGGCGTTTGCCAAACGGATCAAGCACGCGCCACCGAGCCCGCGCATGCAGGTGGGTGGTGCTGACGGCGCACCGCCCTGCCGCCTCCCCTGCCAGGAGTCAGCGCAGCTAGGCGCTGCCGCACTTGCAGCAGGCTGAGGTTCCGGCCAGCAGCAGCGGCTGGCTCCGTCATCGAGGCTGCTGGCCAAGATGCGAGACCCGCTGCAAGCGCATCCGACTAGCACCACACTGTCCGCATCGCACAGCAGCCGGCTACTTGGGAGCCGCGGGCATGCCCGCGCGCGGCCGCGCGTGCCTGCAGCAGCGGCTGGCTGATGGGCAGGTCGTCGAAGCTTGCGGCTGAGGTGTACGGTGTGTCGCCGGCGTGCACCGTCCGGATCTCGTTGTCCTCGGGCTCCTGCAGGCCCGGCGCCGTTGACGCGGCGCCATCCTTCTCGTCCGGCCGGTCTGGCGCTGCCGCCGCGGCCGCCACTTCGCCGCCGGCGGCACTGTCGGCGCCGCCGGCAGCGCCGCTGTTCGCGCCAGCAGCGCCGCTGTTGGCGCCGCCGCCGGCGGTGCCGTCTGTGGCGTTGGCGCTGCCGCCGGCAGCGCCATCTGTGGTGCCGTCGGCGGCGCCACCGGCGTCTACCTGTGGCCGGGCGTTCCAGCGTCGCACCACAGCCCAGGTGACCAGGTCAGGCACGTCTGCGAGCGTGTGTACGGCGAGTGCAGCACGCCGAGGCGGAGACAGAACAGCTCTCCGGTGGCCGGAGGGCGGTGTGGGTGCCCTGTCAAAGGAGCGCTGGCGGCGGCGGGCGGGCGGCCGGCCGGCACCTGGACCGCGCCGAGGCTGTCCGCCAGGCGCGACACGTCGTGTGTCCCGGGCGCCACGTGCTCAAAGCCAGGCGGCGCGTCTGCGCGCGAGCGCCGGCGCACTCAGCGGCCTGGAGACCTGACCGCATTGCCCCCAGTTTGGCTGAAGGCTCCCGCGTCACGGCACGGAAGTTAGCAGGGGGTCACCGTCGTCGTCTGCCTGGCCTGATGGCGCAGCCGGCTCTGCGGGGACCTCGTCATCAGCCCACTTCTCCTTTGCCTTCTCCCTCGCCTGCGCAATCCCGCACGAGTAAGCCCACCACACGCAGTGGCGCGCATACAGAGCAGCAGAGCCGGCCAAGCGCTGTTGATTTGCCAGCAGTGTGAAAACATCCACGCAGCAACGTAGCTCTAATGAATTGCACTATTCAGGCGCGCTACTTCACACTAACACAGTCGCTGAAGGCGCACTGGAGGTTCCATGCCCGCTGTACGCTGCTCGCACGCCTCGACCAACAGCACGCCTGCAACCTTGTGTGGGTCTGCTGAAGATGTTAGCTCACAGGTGTGTTTGTTTGTCAGCTCACTCGTCTTGGCCCAAGCTCTGTCAATCAAGCCTGCTTTGCAAACTCTGTGTTGGAGCTGCAGCGGCCTAACCCTCTTATATAAGAGGGTATATATGCCCTGCAAAGTCGAGCAACGAACAAAAAGTCGTGAACAGAAAGGGGAATCGAGGAGTGCAACAAGGACAGGATCGATCCTCTGTGCGTAACTGCTATGCGCTGACTGCTGCTTCGAGCTGCAGCATGCACAGGATGGCGGGCGCGGCGCTGTGTTTCTGGTCCGCGCTGGTCTTGGAGCTGGGCGCAGTGTCCTTTTTCACGTTCTGGGGGCTGCGATGGCAGCTGCCGCAGCTGCACTCCTTGCGCGACTGGGCGGACGCGTACAGCTGGTCGGACGGCTGCCTGGACGTGTGGCTGCAGAGCGTGGCGCACTGCGCGCTGCTGGCGGTGCACATGCTGTGCATGGCCGGGCGGATGAGCAAGCGCGTCACCGCGCTGCGGTCCCACAAGCGCGCGCGCACGTTTGTCTGGGCGGTCACCTCAGGCTGCCAGGCGCGCCTCCCGCTGCCGGGCTCCGTCACACTTGTCGTGCGACTCTCCTGCGTGCCCCGCAACAGCTTCGGCGAGCGCGCGCAGGTGCTGCTGCTGGCCAAGGCGGTGGCGGTGGCCGTGGCGGGGCGGGAGTGGCTGTGGCCGGCGCGCGAGCACCCGGGCGCCGTCGGGCTGGTGTACCTGTACTCTGCCGTCTGCGCCAGCCTGGCGGCGCTGTTCGCGCTGCGCCGCGCGGCCAACGCCCTCCTCGTGGGCGCGCGCCCCACCGTGCTGCCGCTGGGCCTGTGTGTCTGAGTGACACGCTGGTGCTTTGCGCGGTAGAAAGAATACAAATGCTTTGTGGCAGGACAGGAGCGCGGCGTGTCAAGCAGCATGCTTTTTGTGCTCTTAGTGTGGCCGGGCGCTGGCCTGCAGCGCAGTGCCGGAGGAGCAGAGCAGGCCAGGATAGCACCCCGCGACGAGCGCTGTCTCTGAGCGGGAGCCGCCGCGCAGAGTGGGAGGAGCGCAGCGTGGCGGGCGGCGAGGGCGCGGAGGAGCCGCTGCTGGAGAAGCCCGGCGCCGCGGCCGAGCAGGAGAGCGCGGACAAGCGCGGCACGATCACGCTGCTGCTGCACTACAGCGCCTACGACGCGCACCTCCTGCTGGTCGCCTTCTCGGCGGGCGCGCGCCCGCGCGGCGCAGCCGCATGGCCCTGCCCTAAACCCTAGCCCTAGTCCTTATTATGGAGCGCCAGGTCTGCTTGCGCGGCGGCGTACCGTGCCGCTCGCCTGCCTCGACCGGCGCACGCCGACGGCGGCCCGCAGGCCGGCGTGGCCTGCAGGGCAGCAAAGGCCGGGCGGGCCAGACGGAGCGGCAGCGCGGCCGCACACGCTCGTGAGCCTGCGCGCCCGGCGCCAGGTCGCCGCCCGCGGCGCGCCCGCTGATGCGGCGTCCCTACCCTACCCTAACCCTATAAACGCTGGCCGCAGGCGCCGTGGCGGCGCTGGGCCAGGCGCTGATCCCGTTCTACACGGGCCGCATCATTGACTATGCCAGCATCGACCCCGACCCCGCCGCGTTTGAGCACACGATCGTGCTGCTCATCCTGGTCTCGCTCGGCTGCGCCATCTTCTCCGGCGTGCGCGGCGGTGCGGCCCCAGCCGCCCCCGCTGGTTATGTGGCCTGTAACCCTATCCCTAGCGCTGACCTGCCGCACACCAACGTCCATCTTGTCCTGCTGGCTCACGCCCAATTCATGTCCCTCACGGTTTTCAAGTGAACGCCCTGTGCAAGCTTGCTGCGCGCTCGCATGCAGCACACCCTTGCACCGTTTCAAGCCACTGTGTTTACTGAGTTGAACGTGCACGACGCCTCGTTGGGTGCCACACATGTCATAAGCTCTCTTGGGGCCCCATCCTGCAACCAAACACAAGAGGAGGTTTGCACTTGTGTCTTCTGTCATACGAGGTGTGCATGCCTGCAAAGGCCCTGGTGTGCCAGCCGGTGATGCCACTCACATGAAAGCGACCTGCTCTGTGCGCACGCAGGCGTCTTCACGGTGTGCATGGCGCGGCTGAGCGTGCGCATCCGCAGCCGCCTCTTTGACAGCATCCTGGCCCAGGAGCTGGGCTACTTCGACTGCACGAAGACGGGTGCGGGAGGGGCGCGCGCTGCGCTGGCCTGCGTCTTGCTCTCATGCATCAGTGCGCTGTGGCCGTGTTATGAGCATGCCGTGCACTGCAAACCAACTGATGTCAGTGCTGCTGCGCGCCGCAGGCGAGATCACCAGCCGGCTGTCGGCGGACACCACGACCGTGTCCGAGCAGATCTGCCTCAACCTGAACGTGCGCGCCCGTGGCTGCTGCAGAGCAGTGTGACATCCCCCTGTCTCCCGCGCTGCCTCATCGCTCTGTCCACTGCGTCAGACGCAGACCCCGTCTCCTAAGAGCCTGGCCTGGTGAGCCTGGCGCGAGCGGTCACGCCGCCACGGGTGGCAGGTGGAGCTGGCCGGCTCGTGCCGCCGGTAGTAGGCGCGCCGGCCGCCGGCCGCTGGGCGCTCCCGGGGCTGCCGGGCACGGGGCGGCGCGGGCGGCGCCGCGCGCGCCGGCGCCGCGCGCGCTGACGTTCGGGCTGCGGCGGCGCAGATGGCGCTGCGCTCGCTGACGCAGGCGGCCATGGTGCTGGTGTTCATGTTCGACGCGAGCTGGCGGCTGACGGTCATCACTTTCATCTCTATCCCCTGCGTCATCCTGCTGTGCCAGGTGTACGGAGAGTACCTGCGGTGCGCGCCCGGCTGCGTGCGCGCGCCCGGCGGCGCGGCCGCGCTGCAGCGCGGCGGCGCAGCGCCTGCTGGGCTGGGGCTGGTGCTGCAGGAGCCGGGCCGGGCGGATGTATCCATAGCTCTGCTGCTCGTCCCCGCATCTCTGGGAGCAGGGCGCGCCCTTTCCAAGGATCTGGCAGCAGAGCGGCGCCCTTCCAGGGTTTGGGAGCAGAGCGTACCCATCCGGGGTCCAAGGGTTTGGCAGCAGGGCATGGCCTTCGCGCAGTTAGGAGCAGAGGGCGCCCGCGCCAGGGCGCAACTGCGCCGGGCACCAGGCGACAGCAGCATCGGCAGCCTGCCTCGCTGTTCTGCGCGCCGCGGCGCCTGCCCGCAGACCCGCCTGTCCTTGACCCTAACCCTCGACCCTGGCCCTATGTCGGCGCCGCAGGAAGCTGTCGGAGATGGTGCAGACCGAGCTGGCCAATGCGCAGAGCGTGGCGGAGGAGGCGCTGTCGTCCATGGCGACCGTCAAGGCGCACGCGGCCGAGGCGTCCACGCGCGCCGCCTACCAGGCCTGCCTGCGCGCGTACAACGCGCTGCAGGCGCGCGCGGGGCTCTAGGGTTTCTTGCACGCCCGGCTGCTGATGTTTGCACATGTGGTATGCAGTTGGAGGCCTTATAACATCTGCGACGCAAGGCGTGCCAGCAGCAGGAGCGGCTTCTGCCTGGGGCAGTGGGGCGCAACACCCTGCTGCCCCCGGCAGTTGCAAGCCGCGAGCCCTATGCAGTGTCCCCTGCCTGCGCGCGTACGACGTGCTGCAGGCGCGCGCGCGGCCCGGCAGGCTGCTCGCACGGCCGGCTGCAGGCACCTGCACTTGTATTCAGCAGCCCCAGGCCCTCTCACGCCTGCGTACGCAAGGCATGACGGCACCAGCAGCGGCGCGGCAGCGGAGCACAACACCCCGCTGCCCCAGGCAGCGTTTGCCGCGAGCCCTCTGCGCGGTGCCCGGCATCCTTTGGTGCAGCGCCGAATGAGCTGGCTGCACTATGTCGAGGTCTGTGATCAGTGGCGGGTAGCCAACAGACCATTTGCTCTGCACACCGTGTGTTGGGGTGTAGGGCTACAAACCCTACCCAACCTTACCTTACCCTACCCCGCACGGCGCGCGCAGGTCAAGGAGGCGCTGGCGTACGCGGCCTACGCCGCGACGAACACGTTCCTGCCGAACGTCATCAACGCCGTCACGCTCTTCTATGGTGCGGCGCCCTGCCGCGACCGTGACTGTGACAGAGCCATCACGGCGCTCTGCCGCAATCATGACCGTGACCCAGCCCGCACGGCGTCCCATTGCGATCGCGTCCGTGACGGAGCCCGCGCTGCCCGGCGCCTGCCCCGCCTGCCCCGCGCCGCAGCGCTCCCGCGCCTGGCGTCCCGCCCGCGGCGGCCGATGCCGGGGGGGTGGGGCCGCGCAGGCGGGCGGCTCGTCCTGGACGGCCGCATGTCGGCCGGCTTGCTGGTGTCATTCATGCTGTACCAGCAGAGCCTCAACTCGGCCTTCCAGGCGCGTCGGACACTCTTGTCTTCCCCATCAGACCCCCTTTTTCCTCTTTTGGCCGCCGCTTGTGCTACTCGGACGGCCGCGTTGCGGCGCACTCGCCTCGCACGCCCTGCGCTCAGACGGCCGACGCCGGCGCTCACCGTGTCGGTGCCTGTCATCCTGACAGTGGCAGACGGCCCGCCTGCGCCCCTGCAACACAAGAGGCCCGCTCTCCCCCGGCGCTCGCAAGCGCCGGGAGATAGGGTTAGAGTAGGGCAGGGTAGGATATGGCCTACCCTACCCTAACCCAATCATACATCGTGCGGCTGACGGCGCCGTCGCTCGCGCGCAGTCAATGGGCGACGTGTTCTCGTGCCTCAGCGCCGCGGTGGGCGCGGCCGACAAGGTGGTGGAGATGATCAAGCGCGTGCCGCGCATGCCGCCGTCGGGCGCGCTCGCGCCCGCCAACTTCAGCGGGCGCGTCGAGCTGCGCGATGTCGGTGCGCCCGCGCGGCCTCTGCCTGCGCGCAGCAGCAAGGCCGCGCCATGTGTGCTGCGGCGGCCGAGGCTCCCGCTGTCTCACTGAGCATGCGATACGGTACAGGTCCAGCAGTTGCAGACTCCACTGATGTGCAGTGGCACATCAATTTTGTGAAGTGCGGAGGTTGGGTGTGGCAGTTTTGCCGTCGTGGCCCCGCACTGGCCATGGCATAGTCGCCGGGCATGCAGAGACTGCAAACAGGTGTCCGGACGTGCCACTGATGCCACGCCGGCGCCGCCTGCGCTGCGCAGACTTTTCGTACCCCGCGCGGCCCACGCTGCGCGTCCTCAGCGGCGTGTCGTTGCAGATCAACCCCGGCGAGGTGCGCGCGCGCCGCCGCATGCGGGGCCCGTGCAGCGTCCCCCATGTCTGCGTGGTCGGACGTGCGTTGGTGCGGCATCCGCATGCGGGACAGTCCCGGCGGCGGCGTCGCCAGCCTGGCGGGCAGGCGAGGCGGGCGTGGCATGCGTGGGTTGCTGCTGTCCAGGGAGCTGGGCCAACAACGCGTGCATGCTGTGGGACAGCTCGCCGCTGTGGTGGCTCATCATCGCTGGCTGGGGGTCCAGAGAGACAGCCCACGCGCGCTGCATGACGGCTCGTTGCGGCGCGCAGGTGGTGGCGCTGGTGGGGCCGTCGGGCGGCGGCAAGAGCTCCGTCGTGAAGCTGGTCGAGCGCTTCTACACGTGCGCGCCCCTCGCGCCCGCCCGCGGAGGCGCTGACGTTATGTGTGTGGCCTGTGTGTGTGAGGCTGTGCCGAATTTTTTTGTGCCTTGCTGACTTTGCTTGCACCTGGCGAGGGCATGCTGAGCTATGCACATGACGTATGTGTTGCTCTGGCTGCTGTGTGCGTGCAGTGGGCTCGAGTCTTAGGCGCTCCTCCCATATATCCCACAGATGCTGTGTTGGACTTCATAGGCATGTGCAGGCCCCGTGGCGTCACACTCCATGCATAGTGCCCTTGCTTGGCCTCCCCGCTCTGGAGCGCAACGCTCTGCCGCCCAGGTCCAGCAGCAGCCCGGTGCCCTGGGCGCAGTAGCGAGGTCTGCATCATCGTCATCAATGTGGCTGAGGCGTTGACCAGAGTTCGCGGCCCCGACTGGACTCTGTGCGCGGCGCGCAGCCCGAGCGGCGGCGCGGTGCTGCTGGACGGCCGTGACGTGGGCGCGTACGACGCGCGCTGGCTCAGGCGCCGCGTGGCGCTGGTGTCGCAGGCGCGCCTGCGCTGAGCGCGCGCGCAGCAGGGTCGTAGCCTGCATGCCCCTCGCAGGTCGCCCCTGGTTGCCCAGGCGTGCCGGCAACCTGACCGTACCTGTAGGGTACACCCTCAGCATGAAGCGCTACGAACGCGCGCCTGTCGGCGAGCGGAGCCCGAGCGCGCGACCGCCAGCGCGGGGGCAGTCGATAGGGCAGGGTAGGACAGGGTAGGGTCTTGACCGCGCGCGCGCGCGCGCAGGAGCCGGTGCTGTACGCGCGCAGCGTGCGGCGCAACATCCTGTACGGCCTGGAGGAGGCGGACGGCGAGGCGCCGGGCGCGGTGCCGAGCGACGAGGCGGTGGAGCAGGCCGCGCGCCTGGCCAACGCGCACAGCTTCATCTCCGAGTGGCCGCAGGGTTACGACACGGTGCGCATGGTTTAGGGTAGGGTTCCCCGCGCCGCGCTTCGGCCCCATGCGCTACAGCGGCTGCAGGCGGCCCTCCTGGCGCGCGCGGCCGGCGCCCAGGGCGGACGGCCGCTCGAGCACAGCAGCGCTCTGCGCCTGTCTGCGAAGCATGCTGCCAAGCTGTCTCGGGCACGCATGCAGAGCGCTCGGGGGCTGAGTTGGAGGTCCTGCCGCGCAGGACTGCGGCGAGAGGGGGACCACGATCTCCGGCGGCCAGCGGCAGAGGTGCGCGGGCCGGGCCATGTTCGGCGCGGGAATGCTCTGTGCGCGTCCCAGCCAAAAGCATTGCGCTGTCATGGCTGCGTGGGGACGGCGTGCGCACAGAGGACTGGCAGTGCCCCATGTCTGCGTGCAGGGCCTGACATGCGGACGCCACGGTTGCAGGCTAGCTATAGCGCGCGCGCTCGTGCGGCGGCCGTCGGTGCTGCTGCTCGACGAGGTGCGCCGGCCGCCCAGCCAGCATCCCTCCGCTGGGCGCTTCTAGGTAATGGGACGTGGGCAGCGTGCCTGGGCGCTATGACCTTCTGCCTGCCCCTGCTGCTGGTGGTGCACTGCGCGAGTGCTGTGGCCGCTCCGCGCGCTCACAAGGGCGGCCGCCAGACTCACTGGGCTTGAACGGCGGGCCGCCGCCCATGCTTGCTTGCTCCTTGCGCGCGACGCTGGCCGGAGCGCATGCTGCCGCCGCGGCCGTTGCGGCGCTGCGCGCCCGCGACGGTCATGCAGGTGTTTGCGCGAACGCTCGAGCGATGGGTATGTCCTAACCCTACATTGTGCAGGCGACGAGCGCGCTGGACGCGGACAGCGAGGCAGTCGTGCAGGACGCGCTGGACCGGCTCATGCGCGAGCACACCGTGCTCGTCATTGCGCACCGGCTGTCCACGGTCGTGAACGCCGACCGCATTGTGTACGCCCCCGCGGCTGCGCGGCTCCCTGGCGCTGCAGGCCTTCGTTGCGTTCAGCCGTTCGCGGATTAACCCATGAGACTTCAGAATGCTTTGCTGCAGCAACCAAGCGAGCGATGCTGTGCTTGGCTGAGTTCTACCGCGTTGCTCTGTTAGTTGTGGAGCTGGTGCAGCACACCCGAGGCGCCACAGCCTCCGCAGTCTAGGGCTTTGGTAGCTGCACGGCGGACACCCTGTCACGTTGGCGCGCCTCACGGTGCTGAAGCCTCAAGCCTTGGAAAGGCTGACGCGCTCGGCCGCGCGTGCAGGGTGATCGCCGACGGCGCCGTGCAGGCGGTGGGCACGCACGAGTCGCTGCTGGAGGCAGGCGGCCTGTACGCCAACCTGGTGCGCAAGCAGCTGGCGGGCTCGGTCGCGGGCTCCAACGCGTCGCTGCGGCAGATTGCGTCGACCGCCTCGCTGCACCCGCACGACTAGTGTCAGGCCTCGTTCTAGCTCGCCGCCGCCCCGCGCTAGGCGCCCAGCGGCCAACACAGGCTCCCCCGAAATGTCCGAAGAGCGGCCGGCTGTGCTGCGGCGCGCGCCGGCGAGCTGCGCACTGTCGGTGCTGGAACTCTCGCTTCCCTGTTGCAGCCGGGGCACTGCCGGCCGCGCCTCGTGCGCGGCCGGCCGCGCACACCTGGGCGCTGACGGAAGTACCTTTCAAGCTAGCTGTCTGACGGCCCCGTCCGCCTGCGCCTCTTTTGTGCACTTGCCTGTGTGTCTTACTGGGTGACTCGATTGATAGCATCGTTATTTATAACTCGCGTTATGCATCATAGACGACCCTGCATGTCACCTGTAGCCGCGCTAGGCGCCCGTGTAAGGCCATGAGCCCCGCGCGCGCGGGCCCCGCATCGCCCTCGCACTGCAGCACGGCCGCCACCAGAGCCGCCACCAGCGCCGACAGCTCCGTGGGCTGCTTGCCGCCGGCATCGAGGTAGCCCGCCGCGCTATGCATCACGGCCGCGGCGATGCCTGGGTATGCCTGCGCGCGCGCACGCATTCTGTAGGGTTTGAAACTACATCTCACAGCTTAGAAGAGCGAGAGAGGCTACTGCTTTGGCACATCAGCCACACCGCCAGCTCGCCGGCCTACAGAGGCGACCGAGATGCACCCCGGGCACACACGCCTCGCGTCGGCCGCCGGGCGATCCTGTCATGCGGCGCTGCCAGTCAAAGTGCGTTGGGCATCCCTGCAAAACAAAAGAATAGCACCGGCGGGCTGCAGGACACGTTCGGCGCCACCGCCCGCCCTGGGCCGGCGGCAGGAGCAGAGCCGCGTCGGGCACAGGCAGAAGGCCCGCCGCGGCCCGCGGCGCACCGGCAGGCTGCGCGCAGCGCCGCCCAGGCACGCCAGCGCCAGGTCCAGCGCGCGCAGCGGCGCCGCAGGCGGATAGGGCAGGGTATGCTCGGCCGCGCCGCCGCGCAGCGCACGCAGCACGCCCGGCACCGCCGCCTGCAGCGCCGCCCACTGCGGCGCGCCGCCCCCGCCCGCCGCGCCGCCGCGCGCCAGCCCGGCCCAGCCCCAGCGCGCCGCGCCCAGCCGCCACAGGCGCGCCGCGGCCGCCGACACGTCGGCGCCGCTCACCGCCTCGCCCGTGGACGCGGCGAGCGGGCCGAGCAGCGTCACGGGGGCGTCTGCGGGCACGCCGACGCCGCCGGGGCATGCCGGCGCGTCCAGCACGTCCCGCACGACGTCGGCGAGCGCGGCGTGCACGGCGCGCGCGAGCGGGTCGCCGCCGGCGGCGGGCGGCGGGGCGAGCGCGGCCGGCCAGGCGAGCAGCGCAGCGAGCAGGCGCGGCAGGGCGGCGGCCGGGTGCGCCGCGTGCGCGCGCAGCAGCTCGTACACGAGCACGCGGGCGGCCTGCGCGCGCGGCGCGTCAGCCGCTCGCATGGGCCGTGCGCTGCGCCGCTGGCGGGGGCCTGTGCCGCGAGTTGGAACGCTTTGCAGACACAGGCGCAGACGCCTCCCGCTCGTCTCGCGTTGTGCCCACAGACCAGACCGGCTTGCCTCCCTCGACGAGCGGGCGCGACGCCGGTCAGGCGCTCAGGCACCAGGAAGGGAGAGCCAGCATGACTCCAGACTCAAGAATGACTCGATGATCCCGCCCTAGCTGCGAACTCAATCAAGCAGGTCCCGGGAGGCGCGCGCCTGCACGGCGCCCTGCAGCCTGCACAGGCCGGCCGCGGCCGCGCACAGCGCGCAGGCCTCGTTGCTGAACGCGCCGAGCGGCGCGGCCGCGCGCGCGAGCGCGCGCGCCGCCAGGTGCGCGCGCAGCGCCCCCAGCACGCCGCGCCGCGCGCCGGCGCCGCGCGCGCGCGCGTCCAGCCTCGCTGCGCACGCCAGCAGCCACTCGAACGTGCGCCGGCGGCCCGCCTCCTCGCTCAGCCAGCCCGCCGGCTCGGGCTCGGCGGCGCCGCCCGCCGCGGCCGCGCCGCCCGCCGACGCGGCCTCGGGCCCGGGCTCGGCGCCCGCGCCCGCAGCGGCCGCGCACTCGAGGAACGCCGTCTCGAAGCCCGCGGCCAGGCAGGGCAGCGGCACCTCGCCCGCCGCCAGCGCGGCCGCCAGGCCGGCCGCGGCCGCGGCGGCCGCCGCCGGCCCGGGCGGCCCCGGCCCGCGCGCCAGGCCGGCGAGCCAGCCCTCGGCCAGCTCGGCGGCGGTCAGCTCGGCGGGCGCCGGCGCGGCCGCAGCCGACGCGCCGCTGCAGCCGGTGCGCTCCGCGCGCAGCTCGGAGCTGGCCGCGGGGCAGGGCGGCGGCGGCGCGGCCGGCGGCGAGGCCGGCAGCACGTTGCTGCCCTCCGCGCCCGCGCTGGGGCCGCTGCCGAGCCGCGGGCGCTTGCGCGCCGGGCCCCACGCGGGCCCGGGGTCTGGGCCCCCTGCGGTCGCGCCAGACGGCGGCGCGCCCGCGGGCGCGCCGGGCGCGCGCGCGCTGCCGCCGCTGGGCCGCGCCTCGGCGGCGTCGCCGGCGCGCCGCGCCGCGCCGGCGTCGCCCAGGCTGCCGCTGGCGGATGCGGCGGGCGCGGGCAGCGCGCGCGCAGTCGCGGCCTCGTGCCAGGAGCCGTCGCCGCGGGCGGGCCCGAGCGCGGACGGCGGCGCGGGCGCGGTGCCGGCGGCGAGGCCGGCCGCCGGCTCGCTCACGGCGCGCGCGAGCGCGCCCCAGAGCCCGTGCAGGCGGCCGACCGCGGCCGCCAGCCGGCCCTGCTCCGCGGCGTGCGCGGCCGCCTGCGCGGCGAGTGCCTCGCGCAGCGCGCCCAGCTCGGCTCCCGCGCCCGCGTGCGCCTCCGCGGCGTCCAGCCGCGCCGCGAGCGCTGCCAAGCCCTGTTCAAAACCCTGGCCCTGCTCCCGCAGCGCGTCCAGGGCAGCCGCCGCCGGCGGCGGCGGCGCGGCCGCGGCCGCGGCCTCCAGCGCCTGCAGCCGCTGCTCCGCGCCGCGCACCTGGCCGCCCAGGCGCCCCTGCGTGTCCCGCGCCGCGGCCGCCGCGCCGTGCGCCGCCTGCCGCGCCGGCGCGCCGGGGCGTCAGCGGGGCCAGACGGGCGGCGCGCCGGGACGCACAGGCGCTTGGCACCACTGGCCGCAGGAATACAAGCCTGTGCGCGGAAGAGTCGTCCGGTGCTTCGTGGGGTAGCACGCACCGGTGGCAGGCGCCCCCAGCTGGTGAGCGGGTGCTCACGTCGCGTGCAGCAGGCCGCGGAGGCGCGGGAGGGCGCGCCCGCTGCTGCTGCTCCAGGTCCTTGACGCGCTCGCGCAGCGCGGTCGCCTGCTTGCGCGCGTTGCCCAGCTCGGCCTCGCAGCGCTGCGCGGCGGCGCCCGCGCGGCCGGCCTCCGCCCGCGCGTCCGCGGACGCACGCTGCGCGCGCTCCAGGCCCGCCTGCAGCGCCGCCAGCTGCGCGCTCCAGCGCTCGCGCTCCCTGCGAGCGTTGGGGGCACTTGCTGTGTTGTGAACAAGTGGCAAGGGCCGGCTGGTGTGCGCCCCGTGTCGGGCGTTTGGGAACGCAGTGCACGGCTGATGCATCCCTCATCGAAAGCATGATTGGCTTGGTTGAGCACAGTGAACCAACATGCGTAAAAAGGCCAACGCAGCGTGGGCGCTGTCACGTCTCTGTTCACGCCAGGGGCCAGCCGCACAGCACCTGCCAGCTTCGGCCGCAAGCTGCTGGCTCTCGGCCTGCGCATGCGCAAGCTGCTCCGCGGCCTCCGCCTTGGCTCGCCGGAGCGCATCCACCTCCTCGGCCGCCGCCGCAGCCGCGGCCTGCAGCGCGGCGTGCTGCCGCAGCAGCTCGCCCGTGTTCGCGGCGGACAGCTTGGCCTGCTCCTGCACCCCATGCAATATGCTTTCAGCTCCCGCCTCTGCTGCACCATCCTGCTGCAACACATGAGGTGTTGACCACGTTTACACAGAAGCCTGCTCCTGCACCCCAGGTGACATGCTTTCAGCTCCCGTCTCTGCTGCACCACCCCTGCTGCGACACATGATGTGATGAGCGCGCTCTATTAGAAAAACAGACCGTACCAGCCCCTCCTTCAGCCTGCGCCGGGACGCCTCGGCCTTCTGCAGCTTCCTCTCCAGCTGCGCCAGCCTGGCCTCGGGCGGCGCACCCGCCGGCTCCATGGGTGCCGCCCTGAGCTGAACGGGGCCGCTCCAGTGTTCCTTTGCTCCTCTCTCAAGTCTCAACACAGAGAACCCTACCGAGGGGACAGGAAGCCCTGGCAAGGCGGCTGCGCAGGGAGTGCACACTGATAGCAGTCACAGCCCGGAGACTTGCGCGCTGCTGAAGGCAGCACAAAAGCCAAGGGCGCGAGCAGCGCGCTGCTACAATGCCGCGGGTGCGCCCGCAGAGCGGCGCATCAAGGGCGCCTGTCTTTGCAGGTCATGCACGCTGCGCCCGTGCTTGGTCCAGCGTCCCTGTGGCCAGGGGTCAGCAACTCGCGGTGCCGCGTCGACGGCTCTGGTCGCCGCACGCGCAAGTGCACGCCCCTCACGGCGCGCGTGCGCGCGCAGACGGTTGTGGTCGATGCGTCCAACCACATGCTGGGCCGCCTGGCCTCGGTGGTGGCAAAGCAGCTGCTGAACGGCCAGCAGATTGTGCGCGCCCGCCGCAGCTCGCCTGTGCCGGCGCAGCCTACGCCCCGCTCGCACCGCGCCTGCGATGGGAAGTGCCTGTCTCCACGCCGTGCACAGAGCGCAGCGCAGCTTCGCCGCGCTGCCGGCTGAGGCACGCCGCGGCGCAGGTGATCGTGCGGGCGGAGGAAATCACCATCTCGGGCGGGCTGGTGCGGCAGAAGATGAAGTACGAGCGCTTCCTGCGCAAGCGGATGAACTCCAACCCGCAGAAGGGGCCGTTCCACTTCCGCGCGCCGTCGCGCATCTTCTGGCGCACCGTGCGCGGGTGCGGCGCGCTCGCCCCGCCGGGCCGCCCTGCCTGCTGGGCGGCTGCACGCGTGTCAACGGCGCTCCCCGCACTCTTCGGACCCTCTGCAGTGTGTGGGGAGCAGCCGTCGCCTGTGTAGGGAGTGTGGGTGGTGGCGTTCGCGCTGCCTCCAGAGTTCGGCGCTGGCCTGGCTCGCGCTTGTGCCCGTGAGCAGCCTGTGTTGTGCGTCCCCTCAAGAGCACTCACTCAGTGAGACTCACTCAGCGAAGAGCGGCAAGCGGTGAGGCCGCCTGCTCCGCACACCCTCCTGATACCCGCCGCGCGCCCGGCAGGATGGTGCCGCACAAGACGAAGCGCGGCGCCAAGGCGCTGGAGCGCATGAAGACCTTTGAGGGCGTGCCGCCGCCGTATGACAAGGTCAAGCGGCTGGTCGTGCCGGACGCGCTCAAGGTGCTGCGCCTGAAGCACGGCCACAAGTACTGCAAGCTGGGCGACCTGTCCACGTCGGTGCGCGCCCTCTCAGCGAGACGTGTCATTTCGGGGGGCTTCCAAGCCACAAGGAGCTGATAGACCGTGGTGCAGCAGCGTGTAGCAGCGGGTCAGCTGCAGCGGACAGAAGCCTGCGCTTGCTTGGTGGCATGCATGGCCCTTTGGTGGAACTCTATGTCTGTGGATGGGGTGTGCTGGTACAGGGCATGCGCAACGGGTCGTCTGGGAGCAGTGTCGTCCCTGTACATGTGCCGCTGTTGGGTAGCTGTCTTAAGAGCGGGTGCTACGGAGCTGTCGTGGGCGCCAGGTGGGCTGGAAGCACCAGGAGGCGGTCAAGACGCTGGAGGAGGCGCGCAAGGTGAGGTCGAGCGCGTACTACCAGGCGAAGAAGAAGCTGAACGCGCTGCGCGCGAAGGCGGTCTCGCAGGTAGATGAGGCATAAGCTACCTGTGGGGCATTGCAGGCCGGCCTGTGCCTGCAGGGGAGGGCGTTGCGGTGTGCTTCTGTGTGCGGCTGTCAAGTCGGCGCTCGGAAGCTTGGTCCGAGCTTGTAACAGTACGCCGCTCTCCTTCTGCTGGAGCACCTCTACACACCCTCGTGTCAAGTGTCATTATTATCAGTCTTGTGAAGGGAACAGAGTTTCGAGCTTTCAACAAGGAACAAGAAAGGAGGTCGAGAGCTTCCTCTCGAGAGCAAGTGTTGAAAGTCTTCACCATCTGCACACAGATAACTCACCGAAAGCCTGCAGAAGCAGCGCACTTGCAGACAAGCAGCACCAGGACGAGGAGCTTTGGTGCACTAGGACGCTAGTCAAAATGACGGAGGTGCGCTCTGCGTATTCAATTTGCGTCTGCTGGCACTGCTGTGTGTAAGTACGGCTGAGCTAAGTCAGTGTGCATCGTGCAGAAATGGAAGTCTCAGCCAATGCACTGGTGCGCACCAGCTCACCGCGGACGTTGCGCCATTATTATACGCACTGGTGCACACCGTGACACGCATGGGCGGCGCAGGTGCGACTACTGCAAGGTCTGGCTCAAAGACAACCCGGCGGCAAAGGCGGTGCACGAGCGCGGCCAGAAGCACACAGACGCGGTTGCGCAGAGTGCGCAAGGCCCCGCCGCTGCCGCAGCTCTGTTGCAGACACACTCCTCTGCTGCAAAGCAGCAGGTGGCTTGAACGTTGCTGCCGGGGTGGGCGGCAGAGCTGCGGCAGATGCGCAAGAACGCCGACGCCGCAAAGGTGCAGCAGGCCGAGGCGGAGGCGAACATGGAGGCGCTGGAGAAGAAGGCGCAGAAAGCGTACGAGCAGGACCTGAAGGACGCCGAGCAAGTCCGGGCGCTCGAGGTCGGGGAGTGGGTGCGCGCTGCCCATGGTGCTGGGCGGAGCAGGGGCTGTGACAGCCGGGGAGCCTGGTGGAGCAGGGGTCCACAAGCGTGCGTCGTATACCAGGCTCAAGCATAGCAGGCCGGGCCGGCTCTAGGAGGTTCAGGCAGCAGGTGTTGGGCGGTGGTGCGGCCCTGCCAGGCGCCGAAACCGCCGTCTCAGATGTTCTGCCAGAACTAGATTTGCTCTGCGGGTAGAGCACAGCTATCAAGCTCCCGGCCAGTGCGGCCGTGTTTAAGGGATGCAAAGCTTGGAATTTGGTGAGCGGGTGCGTCACGGCAACCGCGCTGCTGCCCACCCTGGTGACCCGAGCAGGCCGAGGCTGAGCGCCCTTTGCGCGGGCGCCGGCAGGTGCTTGACGCAGCGTCGGGGCACCACTACAATGCGGCGCTGCGCTACTACTTCAGCAGGTGACGCGCGCTGCATGCCGTGCCGCGTGGAGGTGGCGCTGCTTTCTGGCACCGGCCCTTTTGTTGACAAGCTCTTCTCTGCAGCCCCTCACCAACCATGTGCGGGCTCACCCATGCTGCCTGTTGCCATCAGAGTATCTACCGTGTCACGGAGGAACGCAGTGCAGGCTTCCATCATGGTCATGGTTGTGAAGACAGGGGAGTGCGGCGCATGCGCAGGGATACGGGCATGTACTATGGCGGTGAGCCTGCAGCGTGGACCACGCAGCCAGACATCATCCCCGAGGCGCTGTTTGAGAATGCTGCGGCCGGGCCCGGTGCGCACAGGCTGCAGCGCCTGACGACAGAGGGTTATTTAGCTGGGTTTCGCTGTCTGAGCTCCTCCATGCGCATGTTCGCGCGGCAGGCTGCATCAAGTGAACACTCCAACTGCCCTAGACGAGCAGTGTCTACTGCCTTGCCCTCACCTTCTTCAGCACGAGCTTACGCGGGCCATGCATGCAGGCCAGGCAGCCTCGACGAGCGGAGCCGCCCCAGCGCCGCAGCGCAAGCCAGTGGCGCGGCGCATCCCGGCGACTGCTGCGCACCCACTAGCCGGGCTTGGCGGCTATGCCATCCCGCTGAGCGGCGCGATCGGCGCAGCGCGCGGCGTGGGCGCCGCCGGCGCGCCCGCGGCGAAGCGCAAGCGCGAAGCCGCCGCCGGCGGTGGCGGCGGCAAACCGGGCAAGCCGCCGACGAAGGAGGAGGCAGCTGCGCAGGCGCGGCGCGAGGCCGCGCGTGCGCGCGTCGAGCAGCGCACGTTGAAGACCTTTGGGCTCTCCTGAAGTGGACGTATTATGTGAGGGAGCACGTCGAGCTGTACGCTATTGCAGCATGTAAACTACACAGCCGGCCGGTCAACACACAGCCCACTCCTCTTGAGTGCGCTGGCGCAAGCAACCGGACGCCCTGCGACACAAGCAGGCATCAGGGGCACCCAGCAGAGCGCATGGCCACCACATCAAACCCGGCCCACAGGCAGACAGTGGCTCTAGCAAGCAGCAGGCAGCCTCTCCTCACCCCCATGCAGATGAGGCCGAACACCTGGCGCGCTCAGGTGCGCAAGGACGCGGGGTCAGTCAATAAGGTTACACATGCTGGTACACCCGCTCCGCGCCGGACCAGGCAGAGCCGAAGAGGTGCAGCAGCAGCAGCCGGTACATGACAGGTCCTGCCAGGGCCCGCGCAGCCGCTCGAGGCCCGCGCGCAGGAGCCCAGCCGCCGCCGCACGCTCAGGCGCTCATGACGCAGGCCTCGGTGACCGTGAACACCAGCGGCGCCGCCGCCGCCGCCCCGAGCCAAGCGCAGCCGAAGCGCGCCGCGCCGCCGCCGCCGCCGGCCGCCGGCAGGCGGCGCAGCAGCAGCCGGTGTGTGACCAGGTCCTGCCAGGGCTTGGGCAGCATCTGCGCGGTGTATCATTTGGGTCCTGGCAGATTTCGGGCAGCACCCTGCGGCTCCGTTACCAGGCCCTGCATGGCTTGGGCAGCACGTTGCCATGCACGACACGTCCCTGTCAGGGGCTCGCGCGGCGGTCTGTGTGCACACCCGACCAGGCCCTGCCAGGGCTTGGGCCGCACCTCGCGGTGCGCCCACAACTGCTCCGGCCCAGCGCCGCTGCCGCCAAAGCCGGATGCGGGCAGCAGGTCGTGGCGCGTCGCCACGACGGCCAGCCGGTGGTGGCGCACCAGCCTGCGCAGCTCGCCGGCGGCCGCCTCGTGCACCTGCGCCGCCGCCGCCCGTGACGACCACGACACACGCTGGGGGCGAGGGCAGCCAAGCGCCTGGGCTGCCCCGCATGCTGGCCCCCGAGCGAGGGCAGCGCTGCAGGCGCGTGCATCAGCAGCATGTCGCGCACAACGCATCCACCTGCTTCCCACAACGCTTGCTTCGTGGGACAGACGCAACGCAACGTGTGTTTAATTGCGGCACGCGTGCAAGGCAGCCAGGTCAGCCACCGGGCGCAGCAGCCAGCGCGGCATGTGCGTGCAAAGCGCGCCGCCAGTCACCAGGCCGAGCCAGGTCAGCCACCAGCGCGCATCAGAGCGGGCGGGCGCAAGGCCGGCGGCAGGGCCGCGCCGCGGCAAACGACAGGGGCTGCGGCGCGCGGTCCGCGGGCTGGAGTGCGCGGTCCTGCCAGTAGAAGGCGGCCATGTTGTCGATCAGCAGCAGCCGCAGGCCCGCGCCCGCCTGCCGCGCGCGCGCCCGGCGGCTAGGGTTAGGGCATCTAGGGTTGGGGTAGCGGACGCGGGCATGCACGGCGCGCGTGTGTGATGAGCGGGCAGCATGCGGCGCGCGTGCGCGGGCAGGTCGCGGGGCGCCGGGGCGCCCCGGCGCGGGCCTGCAGCTCGGCGAGCAGGAGGCGCGGGCCCGCAGCTCGGCGAGCAGGGGGCGCGGGCCCGCAGCTCGGCGAGCAGGGGGCGCGGGCCCGCAGCTCGGCGAGCAGGGGGCGCGGGCCTGCAGCTCGGCGAGCAGGGGCTTGGCCACGCGCAGCGCCGCCAGGAAGTCGAAGCTGCTGTTGCACGGCACCTGCGCGCCCGCCGCGGCCCCCCCGGAGCTCGCGCAGGCGGAGCAGCCTGCGCGCGTCCGAACACACAGCCAACCGGGTCGCTGCGCCGCCAGCACGCCGGAGGGGTCCGTGCGCCCGCGCCGCACCAGGTGGAAGCGCTGCAGGGAGCTCCGCGCGAGCGCCGCGACTTCGGGGTCCGCAGCGCTGCCCCGCGCCGCGCGGCGCGCTCAGGGGGGCGCCGGCCGGCGGGGGCGGGCGCGCGCGGCGCGCGCCGGCGGCGCGCGCGCACCTCTGCCGCAGCGCCGCCGACAGCCGCGCGGTGAGGACTTGGAAGAGGCGCAGCTCGTCAAACTTGGCGTCCAGGTCGAACAGAACCACGTTCTCTGCACGGCGCAGGCGCAGTGTCAGGGCCGCCGCCGGACGCGCGAACGGCGCCGCGGCAGGGGCGCTCGGGCCTGCCGCGGCGGCGCACCCTCGTAGCCCAGCGCAGCGCCGCCGGCCTGCTTCGGCAGGATGCAGGCCGCGGCCACCTGCGGCGCGCCGAGCAGCTCAGTGCCGACCCGGCCTCCAGTGGCACGGGCGCGGCGGTGCAGCACGCGCATGCGCGCCTGGACCAGCGTTTCTGTCTTCGCGCAGCCGCTGGGGCCGCTGAGCTCCAGCACGTGCCCGGCGCGCAGCGCGCCGAGGAAGAAGACGCCGGTGCCGACCGGGTCGACGCAGCAGCGGCCCAGCAGCTGCGCGGCGGTCTCGTCGGTCCAAGCCGCAAACGCCTCCAGGTCCATCCGGCCGGCCCGGCTCTGGAGCTTGTGTCCTGAGGAGTGTCACAGGTGACTCTGTGTGTCAGCGCGCTTGATGCAGGTGTGGGCTGCTTAGGCAGCCCAGGCCTGGCGCCAAACTGACGCGTGAGCACAACGCCTTCACCACGCTCTCATGCACGACGAGGACCAGGACCACACATAACAAACAGTGGAGAGGGACCTCCACACTCAGCCATCTTGTCTTGTTGTGCACAAGGACTGATCAGACCCCAGTCATGCAGGGCATGCGCGCGCATGTGCTGCTGCAGGGACACAACAAAGCCTGCTTTACTCTCTTCCAGCCTCCAGGCAGGAAGCCTGTGTAGCAGGATGGACCTCAAGGCCCGCGTTGATGAGCTGGCAGCCCGGCGCGAGGCGCTGGAGGAGCAGATGGCCGCGCACTCGCAGCGCCTCGAGGCCGCGGGTGTCGGCTTGCACAGCAGCCTTGTTGACGCGCAGGTGCGCTCCACGTCATCCGGATGCGACCCCTAGCAGCGTGCTCCTTGCCAAGGCAGCGCGGCTGCGCTCGGTGTGAATATGCAACGTCCCTGCTTACGGTCCGCCGGCCAGAAGTTGTAGCGCCTCGTGCGGAGACAGTCGCGCTTGCTGGCAAATGTCGGCAGGGGCGCGCAGGGCTACCCGCGCGCCGACATGGACGTTGCGGCCGCGCGTGCCGACCGGCATGCGCTCTACACGCTCTCCAACGACCACCGCGCGGTGACTGAGGAACTTCACACCGCGCTAGGGCAGCTGCACGCGCAGCGCCGAGCGCAGGGCGGCAGCGGGGCGCGAGGCAGTGCCGAGGCCGGCGCGGCTGCACCGAGCGCCCCGGGCCCGAGGCCTGCGGCCGCGGCGCCCGCGCCCACGCGGCGCGGCGCGCCCCTGGCCAACGGCCGGCCGGCTTCGGCGCCCTTCGCGGTCGTCGACAGCGTGGCTGGTGGCAGCCCCGCGGGCACGGCCGGCGTGCGCGTGCGGGCCCTCTCTCTCTCTCTCTCTCTCAGTTCGTGGTGTCGTAGCTGCTCGCTACCTGATATGCAGGTAGGACCAGACACCTGGTATACGAGGGAGGAGACCCCTTTTCCCAGCATACTGAGACGCTTTGCGGGGGCGCGCAGGCCGGCGACCAGGTGCTCGGCTTTGGCGCCGTGGCGGACGGCGGCGGCAACGCGCTGCGCCAGGTGGCGCTGCTCGTGCAGGCGCGCGCGCCCGCACCGCTGCCTTGGACACCGAGCAGGCGCCTGAGGCCTGGGTCCTCCCAAGCAAGCCGCGCCGGGTGCCTAATTCAGAAGCCGCCTTGCTGGCTCCCCGAAATTCATTGGGCGTACTCTCTGGACGCGGCATTCACTCTTTCTGAGTTTTTTTAGAGCCCGCTTGCTTGCAAGCCCCAATGGCTATGCCACGCCGGGGACATGGCAGGCGCCTGATCTGGTGCCCCCTGCAGGCGAGTGAGGGCCGCGCTGTGCCCCTGGAGGTGCGGCGCGAGGGCCGGCTGGAGCACCTGTCGGTCACGCCCCGGCGCTGGGCGGGCGCCGGGCTGCTGGGCATGCACCTGCGGCCTTTGTAAATTACGTTGTGCACGTGTATGCAGCATTGGCCTGTGTCATAGTGTAAACTGTGTCCAGGTAGATGTAGGCGACTCCCAGCTTGTTAGACGCAGGAGACAGCGGTGTCACTGTGACAGTGCGTGGGCTGCCCTCTCAGTGCTCTAGTATCACATACAGGGGCAGGCCTGCACCGAGCGGGTGTGCTGTAAGTGTCAAAAGCAGTGCGCTGGAGGCGATGCAGTGCTGCTTACAGGAGGTGACACATGTGCCTGCAACAGACACACGTGGGGAGCGCTGCCCGAGCCACTCAGAGCGCGCCAGGCCAGCGCCCTCATTTCCTGCCCTTCTTCTTGCCGCCCTTGCCGCCCGGCTTGCCGGCGCCGGCCGCGCTGCCCGACCCCGCGGGCGCGCCGGCCGGCTGCTTGGCGCTGGCCGCCGGCGCGGCCTTCTTCGTGCGGCCGGGGTGCCGCGGCACCAGCTCCGCCACCCTCTCGAACAGCACCTTGCCTGCGCGCGCCGCGGCCTGGCCGTGTCAAACCTCAGAGCTGGGACAGCCAAGCAGCGCCGTGGCAGCGCCGCCAGTGTCGCTCACAATGTACGCTCTAGGCTGCTGACGAGCTCGAGCTCTGCTCCTACACGCCGCGAGTACAAACTCACATTGTGTCATAAAGGCAATTGGTAGGCACGCCACCACAACCTGGTGAGCGGCTGCCTGAGCTGCGCAACCAGGCCGTTGCCTGCGCCCCGCAGCGCCCCTACCCAAGTGCTCTGCACTCGCCGCGTGTGCAATAGCAGCTGCCGGTGGACGGTCAGGGCTCTTGAGGCTGTGACGCTTGGGCTTGCCAAGCGGAGGCACATGCACCCCCGCCAAGCCGCCGCGCACGTGAGGGTATGTCGGGGTTGACAAGCGAGCCGTCCTCTTTCCGCAGCGTGACGCGCGCGCGGCCCCTGATCATGAAGTCCCGCGGGTGGCCCTTCTCAGGCTGCGTGCAGGAAGCGGGCCTCAGGCACGTGTTTGCGACGCTGTGCAGTTCGTGCAGGCCAAGCCACGACTGGGTGGGGCGGAACAGCACACCTCGAGCGCCGCCAGCAGCTTCAGGCCGATGTTGCAGCAGTCCACAATCTCTGGCGCCGTTGGATTTACGCACGCTGCAACGCCCGCACAGACTTGCTCAGAGCCACATACGAAGGTAAGCATGTGCACATACGCCGCCGTCTCGCACCTCTGCTCTGTGCGATCTTCCGCCCTGCTGCCACTGTGCGCTTCGAGTTGATGTAGCACGGGTAAATGCACACCCTCTGCACAGCGGACAGGCGTCAGGCAAGCCTTTAGCACGCGCTGGCACGTTGCAGGTCGACGTTGCTGGGCTACGCGCCCGGTCATGCTCGAAGCTCATTGCAAGGCCAGTGAGCGCGGAACGCCCAGCTCAGCACGAGTGCCTGAGCTTTCGCAGTCGCTGGGCAGGTGAGGATAGGCGCTAGTATGCTCGGCCCTCCTTCCAGTTCGCCTTTCCGCTCTGCATGCTCTAACACATCGCTCGCCTCTGCGCACGCCTACTGCAACAAGCTCGGCTTCAGCCGGCACAGGCTGCTCGCGGACGAGGGGCAAGGAGCGTGTCAAGTAGGCACCGGAGATGAAGACAATTGCCTTGGAACACTGGGCCAGTATAAGGAGGCTCTGACCTTGGCTTGCTTACAGCAGACCAGCAATGACCCCAGGGTGTGAATACAAACCATAGCTTACTGTGAGCAGTGGCGTATTGGCACACAGTATAAGGCAGCCAGGAGTGCACGGACTCAGGGACGTGTATGGCACCCGCGCCCCTTGCCAAACCAAACAAACAGCACTTTGGACAGCATGTGCAACTCTTGACCACAGCAGGGCCCATTTGCGCCACAGCTCCAGCACTCGACAGCACTGGATTGCAGCGACTGCGTGCTGCTCCTAAAACGTCAGACGACCTCATAGCTATTGACCAGCGCCCGCTCAGTTGCGCAGAGGCACGCTGGGCAGGCCGAACTCGTCGTGCTGCGCGCCGTGCTGCGCGCCATGCGGCCGCTCCAGCTGCGCGGTGGGCGGCTCCGGCAGGTCGACCTCCTGCATCCGCCACGCTCAGCCGTTATAATGCCTGCTGATCCTGTCCTTGCAGTGCCACCCCCTGCAAGTTCTGCAGATACTCAGGCAACGTGTGGAGCACTCCAGCAGAGCATTTGACTGCGTTCGTGCGCGTTTCTCGTCGCATGGGTTGATGCTCACTGCATGGAGGTGCAAACTGTACAAGGAGTGCCAGCATTCACAGGCACCACTCTGCTTCCGGGCGTGTGTGTTGATGCCCGGCACTCTGCTGGCGGCGACCTTGGAAGCCTCTCCCTGCACCTGGCTGCACCCTCTGCCGTCCCCGCCTCTGCCTTCCCGCCTGTGCGGACAACCAAGCACCGCCCACAGCCGCGGCCGCGGCCCGCCTAAGCCATCCCGGAGGTGTGGCGCGCCTGCATGTACGCCGGCACGCCGCCGGCGGCGGCGGGCCGCTCGGCCTCCATGGCCAGCTCGTCCTCCAGCGCGTCCAGCTCGCCCATGAGCTCCTCCTCGTCCACGTCCTCCGGCACGCCAAAGCTCTGCCCCATGACCTCCTGCAGCTCATTGTGCATGTCCTGCGCGCGCAGTCGCGCGGGCGCGGCTTCAGCAGACAGGGCCAGGGTGCTAAAGCCCTGACCAAGGGCCAAAGCAGCGCCCGCCACGCAAAAGCTCCCCCTGCCCATGTCCTCCGGCACGCCAGAGCTCTGCCGCGAGCCTGCTGCGGCTTGCTACGCGCGCTTTGCATGCACAGGACGTAGCAACAGCGCGCGGCCGCCCCAACAGTCGTGAGGTAGCTACTCCTTCGACTCGAGCCACACCATGGCGCATGGGCTGGCACCGCTGTGTTGAGCACTGGGTGAAGCGCAAGTGCACAGGGGACAAGCTTGTGTGAAGGAGTCTCAACAAGTGCAGCACTCAGCACCACTGTACACGGCACAGTGAGGCGTGCGCAGCGACACTAAGCAGTGGCCAAGCACGTATTCTACGGATACATGCGCGGAGCGCACGTGCATGTCCGCCATCTCGTCCTGCAGCTTCTCGATGGAGTCGATATTCAGCTCGCCCTTCTTGAAGGCCTGCTTCAGCTCGGTGTTGGCCGCCTTCATTGCCTGCACCGTTGTCACGCTGTCCTTGATGGACTCCAGCGTGAACGCGGTCTGGTCCATGTTGAACTGCTGGTTGTACAGCTGCTCGCGCTGCCCCTCGTACAGCCGCTTCTGCTTGAGCACCTGCGCAGGTCGCGCGCCGTGAGCTCCCGCTGCAGCACCGGCAAGCGCCAGGTGGACGGGAGCAGCTGGGGACCTGCGCGCCTGCAGTGCTCGCCGCTTTGCCGCCTCTTGTGCAGGCCCCGGCCGCGTCTTCTTTATAACGTCGCGGTGCTTCATGAGCTGCTCGTCTAGCTTACGGATCTTCTCCTCCAAGCTGCGCGCAGGCGGCACCGCCTGCTCGACCTGGCTCGCGTGGCGCGCGCCCCGCGCTGTGGCGGGGCAGCTTCATGCGGGAAAGTGGCGCCGCGCACGTGTCGCCGCGCGTGGTGAGCCTGCCGGATGCCTCATCGACGGTGGGTGTGGGCGGCTTCTCCTTCTTCGTTCCGAAGATGCGCCGCATTGTGCCGCTGACTGGCCAGCGCCGGAAAGGCCCCCCGCGTGCTCCCGAGCTCTTGGCACTTCCCTGTTGCTTACAGCGCGCTCGGCACGGTCCCTGTTGACTATCCTTTCTGCTATAAGCCCAGGTTTCGAGGCACGCCTGGCTTGGCAAGGACTGCAGCACAGGCTGGGTGGTGAGCTGGATCGAGTGCGTGAGAGCGGGCTGCTATAAGTCACAGCGTCGCAGCTCAGCAAACTTGGAACACCTTCCTGTAAAACCCTGCCTGGGGTCTTACTCCGAGACTCGCTTTGCGTAGTCCCGCAGGTAGTGCTGCTCAGCCTATAGATTGGTGCTAGGCCTGAAGTGTATAGGGGACGCCCCAGGCTTGTGACATCGAGTGCTATGGAGACTTATGACGTCATTGTCATCGGCCTGGGCGCAATGGGCAGTGCCGCTGCCTACCACCTTGCCAAGCGCGGCTCCAAGGTCAGCAAGTCCTTGCTGAGACAGTTATACGAAGCTTTGCTACAAGTTCAAAGCTCAAACAGTACGTCATGCAGGTGCTGGGCCTGGAGCAGTTCAGCATCGCGCACGACAAGGGCTCCTCGCACGGCCTGTCCAGGATAATACGCCTGGCGTACCATGAGCACGGCTCCTATGTGCCCCTGCTCCGCAGCGCCTTCCAGCTCTGGCGCGAGCTGGAAGCGGAGACTGGCCAGGTCTGCGGCGCGCCAACGCGCCTCCTCTGGCGCTGCACCAAGTCCAAAACCATGGCCTAACGGCCGCGCTGTCCGCAGGAGCTGCTGAAGATGACGGGCTGCATCAACACGTCGCGGCCCGTGCCAGACAGCGTGTTTGACAACTGCCGCCTGTCCGCGGAGCAGCACGGCCTGGAGCACGAGGTGCTGACGCCGGAGCAGGTCAGCGCGCGCTTCCCTGGGTACAGGCTGCCGCCGGGGTTCAAGGTGAGGAGCGCCCCGCCGCCCCGGGGCAGCACCGCGAGCGAGCGATGCGCGTGCCTTAGCTCCTGCCATGGCCGCCATAACGGAGAGCCGCGGATGCCAGCAGCCCCCGGGTACCGATCGAGGGCATGCCATGTCTGTTGCATGCAATGCATTGTCTGCTGCTCACCAGCACGCGGCAGCCAGAGCGCAGCGCCAGGCGCTGCACCTGCGCGAGGAGTGCAGGGCCTCCCTGCTTCGGTCAGCTCCCTGTAAACTGTGCCTGAGCCAGGGCGCTCGCGGCAGGCGCTGCACCAGCGCGAGGGCGGCATCCTCGCGCCGGAGCGCTGCGTGGCGGCGCACGCGACGGCCGCGGCGGCGCGCGGCGCGGTGCTGCGCGAGCGCGAGGCCGTGACCGGCTGGCGCGTGGACGCCGACAGCGGCGACGCGCTGGTCACGACCGCGCGGGCCACGTACCGGGGCCGGCGGCTGGTCGTTACTGCGGGCGCCTGGATCCCGCAGCTGGTACCGCAGCTACGGGCGCGTCCCGGGGGGCCGGGCCGAGTGCAGGGCGTGCGTGATAATTCGTTCCATGCCAGCATGCTGATGATGTGGATGATGGGCAAGCTTAGAGGTGGTACCAGTGCCAGAGGTCAACAACAGGTTTGGCACCCACATGACTGGCTGGCGTCTGCGCACCGAGAAGCTGCATGGGTAACTGCAATCAACCACTTACCACTGAGTACCTCTTCAAGGACTGGTGCTTGGCCTGCCCAGGATCTATGCACAGTGGAGCGCCAAGTTGTGGCGTGGTTTGGTGATGCGACGCCGGACTTTGACCCGGCCGTGTTCCCCGTCTTTGTGCTGCACGACGAGGAGCTCGGCTACTACTACGGCTTCCCCAGCTATGGGAACGCGGGGCTGAAGATAGGCGCGCTCCCGGCCGCGCTGAGCGGCCTAGGGTATGGTAGGGTAGGGTAGGGTAGGGATAGAGTTAGGGCTAAGTCAACCCTACACCTACGCTGAGCCGCTCCCGCCGCCTGCCGCGCGGCGCCGGCGGGCGACCCTGGGCTGAAGCGGTGCTCGGGGCCCAGGGAAGTTTAATCACCTGAGGGAGGTCGTCGACCCCGACGACCGCCGCGACACCATCATTCCCAAAGACAAGGAGGCGTGCTCGCGCTTCTGGGCCCCATGCTACTATGCATGTTCACTAGTATCAGGGCTTAGCATCTGTGTCTGTGCAGAGCGCACCGACGCTGCAGGCAGTGTTACACATGAAAGCGCACTTATCGCCTCAGGCTGCACAAGCTCCGCAACGTCGCGCCAGCGCGCACCGGACCGACGTGCACGCGGCCGCGGCAGGTGTTGCGCGCCGCGGTGGCCCGGTTCTTCCCGGGCGCTGACGGCGAGATGAAGCATGCGTGCGTGTGCACATTCACCAACACGCCCGACTCGCACTTCATCATCGACGCGCACCCGAGGCACCCCCAGGTGCCCCCCCGTGGGGCCGCCACGCACCGCTGCGCAGCCCTTTCCTGCACGGTGCCCCTGCAGCCGCGGCCGGCCGCGCAGGTCATCCTCTGCTCGGCGTGCTCGGGGCACGGCTTCAAATTCGCGTCAGTGATCGGGGAGGTGCTGGCGGACCTGGCGCAGACCGGGGCGACGCAGCACGACATCAGCCTGCACAGGCTGGCTCGCTTCCAGCCCAAGGCCAACCTGTGAGTCGGGCGTGCCTGCACGCTGCTCGCTCTGTGCACTGACGCGGTTGCAGGCTTGCCAACTTTGCGCCTCACTGTATGTAGGTCCTGCTTGTAAATCCTATATTGTATTCTTGTTAGTGGCTTTTTTGGCATGCATTCTTGTTAGTGTGCTTGTTTGGCGAGCATTCAATGCACTGCCATCCCTGCTCAGTACAGGGCATGCCGTGCTGTGTGCTGCCACGCGATCTGTCGTGTTGCCGTGCTGAGAAGCCCGTGCGCTCGTGAGGGTGTTGGTGCAGCCGGGCAAGCATGTTAGCGGCTCACGTGACACCTGTTGACCGATGAAAGATTGTGTGCGCGCATGGAAGGCACTGAAGTGCACACACCGTGCATCGAGCCGGGCTCTGTTCTCGAGTGCGAGCTTGCAATCATCACTGATGTGCAGGACTGGATGTTCCAAAGCCTGCTGCCCCACAGGCGCATGCACACCGGCGCACAGGCCGCGGCGGTCCAACAGCTTATGCAAACAACAATGCACCCTGTACGCACCCCGCACACTGCGGCACACGCCCACGCTGCGAGACGTTGTGAACACGAATGCTCACGACCACTCACGCCCCCCACCTCAGCGGAGCGCCGCGGCGGCCGCCTTGCGCTCCGCCATCAGCGCGGCGTGGCCCTGCCGCGTCGCCTCGCCCTTCTCGCCGGCGATGTAGCTCACGCGGCCGCGGCCGCCCTTGCGCGCCACGGGCACGCGCGGCTCGATCACGCCGCGCTTCTGCAGCGCGCTAAAGCGCTCGCGCGCCAGCGCCGGCGCCGCCTTGAGCATGCGCAGGCTGCCTGTGATCTCCTCCGTCAGCAGCACCTGGCCCGCCGCCGCGCGCGCCCGCTCAGCGCTTTGCAGCCTGCGGAGCTGGGCGGCCGGCGCGCGCGGGGCTCGGGCACGCCTCCAGCAGTCCTCAGCATTTACCATACTCAGCATACATCACCACTCGGATTGCCGACCCCTTCAAACTTGGGTCAGGCAGAGGCAATGCCTGGCTCTGTCCGCACCGTGCCACGCAGTTGTGACGGTGTCCGTACAGGGGGAGCGCCAGGCCAGGGCGCGTGGGCCAGGGCGCGCCTGCACGGGCGCGGGCTGGAAGCGGCGCTTGCCCAGGCGGGGCGGGCCGCATCGCGCGCGCTCGGCGCGGTCTGCCGCTCGGCGCGCCTGCCGCGCCGCCGAAGCCGCCTCGCCCGCGTCTGCGGCGGCCGCCAGCGCGCCCAGGTTGGCCAGGTCGCGGCGCTGCGCCTTGAGCGCCGCGCGCGCGGCCGCGTCCGCCTGCGCGGCGGGTGCGCCCGTCACGGCTGGAGTGATGCGGGCGCGGCGCGGGTCTGTATTCCGCGCTGTCAGCTGGTGGGGCGCCTGTCACGAGGCACGCGCGTGTGCCTGTGCGCCTGTTTTATACCTTCACGCTGTCGGTTCCTGCTATCATGGCACACAAAAAGAACGGGAAAATAGATACTGTGCCTGAGGTGGCGGGGCTCCCATTTTGTGCCCGTCACGTTGCAAATGTGCCCGCTGCGCGAGCGCCTCTGGCGCAGCCAGCTGCCTGGCACAGCGCGGCCGCACACGGCGTGCTGCAGGGCACCAGCGGGGCAGCCGCGCGGGGGGCGGCGCGCAGCGCGCCCGCGGGCGCACCTCCGCCTGGCGCCGGCGGCCCTGCCGATTGCGGTCGGCGCGCGTCTTCTTCCTGGCCGCGGCCCGGGCCCCCGCCGCAGCGGCCCCGCCGCCCGCCGCCCCCGCCGCCTCCTCATCCTCTTCCTCGTCAACGTCGTCGGCCTCGGCGTCGACCTGCCCAGCTTGGCGCGCGCGCTCAGCAACGCGCACACTTTGGGGTTCTTCAACGACACGCGCTGTATTCTCCCCAAGTGCGCGCTCAGCACAGCGCACACTTGCGGGTTCATGAGCATGCGCGCTGTGGTTCACACCCTTGCAGAATGCATGCACCACCCGCTGCGCCCACCCGCGAGCGGGCTCCCCACTCCAGCGGGGTATGTACGTGTGCAGCAGCACTAGCGCACTGCAACGCGTCCGCTTACCAGGCACACTGTTAGGCGCATCACCATGGCCCCTCCCTCTGTCTGCAGCGTCCGCCAGCCACAGCGCGACCGGAGCAGCCTCAAGCCCCTACTCCCCCCCAGACACCACCGCTGTCCTGTGGCCCGCATCCCAGGCAGCGCCCTGCAGCAGCGCGCCCTTCACAACCCCGAGCGCCCAGGCCTCCACAGACCCCATCAGCATCCAGGGCAGCGCGCCTGCAGCAGCGCGAGCGGGTCGGCCTCGGGCGCCCAGTCAACGGTGCGCGGCGGCGGCCGCGCCTCCAGCTCGCGGTCCAGGCCCTTGCGCACCTCGGCCGCCACCGCGGCCGCCACCGCGTCCTGGTGCTGCGCGCGGTCTGGGTTGTACGAGCAGCCCGGCGCGTCCACCTCCACCGCCGCGATCTGGGACGGCGCCGCCGCGCGCCTGCGGCGCGCGCTCTCCGGTCGTTGGAGCGCTCCTGGCTTGGACACGGGCTGTGAGACTGCCCGGCGCGACCCTTGCCACCGCCGACGGCGCCGCCGCCCGCCAGCAGCACGCTACCGCTGCCACCTCACCTCGCAACCATGCTGCAGGCTCCCCGCAGAACGCACGGCACAGCTCCAGGCAGCGGCTCAAGCAGGCACCCGCACTGGCCACGCGCCTGCGCTTGGGCGCGGGGCGGCCGTCGGGGTCCTGCGCCAGCACGGCGTGCGCAGCCGCCTCTGCAAAGTCTGCCTCCGCAAGCGTCACGCGCGCGGGCGCCTCGGCCCACAGGTCGCGCAGGGCGGGCGCCGGCGGCGCCCCCGGCTCGGCGGCGCCTGCAGCCGCTCGTCCGCTGCGACCAGCGGCAGCCGCCGGCTTGGCCGGCGCCTTGCGCTTGGGCGCCGGCGGCCGCACGACAGGGCGCGCGGTCTTGGCAGCCGCCGCAACCACGTCGCAGCGCAGAGGCTTAAGCACCCGCCGCCGCGGCTGCCGCGACGCGCCGCTCTTCGCGGCGGCTGCCTGTGCGTCGTCGCGGCCCTGCAGAGGCCACCCCAAGCTCTCAGGGAAGACTGTCCCGGCTGTGCCTAGTGCCGCCTGTGCCGGCGCACACGGTGTGCCCTCGCGCAGACGCACCTTGTCTACAAAGAAGAGCTCGCTGTCGGCCAGGACGTCCACGGCGGTGCTCTGCCGCTCCTCATGCGTGCGCTCCTCCAGCGCGCGTTCCGTCTGCACGCGCACGCCCCGTTGTGAAGCAGTGGGCACGCCGCCCGTGCTCAGGCCGGACTGAACGCGGACGCACCGCGTCGGTGTCTATATTTTTCCGCCACGCCTTCTTCCCCTTGCGGCTGGCTTTCGGTGGCGCCATGGTCGTGCTGTGTGACTTGCAACCGAGCTCACGCAGCTGCCAAGCTCCTACGCTGCTGCTATTGCAGCTTTCCCTTCCTGCTGCCCAACCTCCCCAGACGCTTTGGCATGTGCGCACGAGGTGGTGGGTGGGCAATTGGGTCGCCGCAGCTGATCTGCGGAGAGTGGCATAAAAATGCGCGCATGCTTATTGGCAGGCCTCAGGCATCCTCATATCCTTACAGAGTGTGCTTCACGTGTCGAACTCGTCGCTTAAGGCGCTACCCGCAGGCCTGTAGGGAAACAGGGGAGTGGCGACTGAGGCGCTCACAAGCGCAAACACACAAGGGATGGGGCGCTGCGCTGAGGTGCACCTTGTGCTGGTATGGCGCCATCCTTATCTGGTGCTGTTTGTGACACTGTTGCAAGAGCCTCAGGTGGAGTCGCGCTTGTGGTCGCAGAACGGCGATGACTAGTCCGGCGGCGAGTCCAGCGCTGTCGCTGTACCGCGAGCTCTGGCGCAAGATCCGGTTCCTGCCCAGGTAGAGGCCAGCACTGCTCTATCTGATCAAGTCGCTCCTCCGGCCTGCTTCTGTGGCGGGCGCCCTCACGAGCCAGAGCACGCGACGCAGCTCCCGGCTCCCCGCAGGCACACGCAGGAGTACTACCAGCGGTTCGTGCGCGAGAGCTTTGTCAACCACGAGGACGACGTGAGCGCCGAGCGCCTGGCTCAGATCGTGCAGCGCGCGCGCGAGGACGCACAGTGGGTGCTCAAAAAGGCGCGCGGCGCGCCCGGCAGCGTGCCTCAGCGAGTGCCGCTCTGCGCCTGCCTTGGGGCTGGGCGCCCCTTGACGGCTGCATCGCTAACCTGGCACGTGCGCCCGCAGTACGGCAGCGCCGGCGACCCCGCCGCCTAGCGAGGCGCCGCGCTGCTAGCTGACAGCCGCTGGCTCAGTAGCGCCACTCTCTGCGTCAGCCGGCCGCGACGGCGTCTGCCTCCGCCTCTGGGGCGCCTGGGAAGCCACCAGCGCCCTACAGCCCGTCCCCCAGCTCAGCGCGCGCATGCCGAGGCCCTGTTAGCAGCGGCTGAGCGCACCCCGCCTCCCCGCGCCCCGGTGCAGGGCGTGTCCGCCGGGCCTGCCCCCAGCGCGGCGCGCCGCACCTGCGGCGGCAGCGCTCGCAGCTGCAAAGCAGCTCACCACCTGCGCCGCAGCGGGCCGCAGACAGCGGCGGCATGGCCGCAGCACCGGGCGCGGCCCAGCAGCCCAGCGCGCCCGCAGAGAGGCAGTGCGCGGTGCCGGGCGCGCGGGCGGCAGCGGCGAGCAGCGCCGCGCCCACGCCGCCGAAGCCGCGCGGCGGCGGCGCGCGGCGCGCGCGGCCGGCGCCGGCGGCCGGCGCCGGCGGCTGGAAAGACTGGGTGCTGCCGCTGCTGGCGCTCGTGCTCTGGTTTGTCAGCTCGAGCGCGATCATCGTGGTCAACAAGCGCCTGCTGGTCGATGAGGGCTTCGCCTACCCGCTCACGCTGACCGGGCTGAGCCAGTTCGTGTCCGCCCTCGGCGGTGCGCGCCGCGCTACCCGGCTGCCCCGCCGCAAGCGCGCCCACATGGCGCGGCACGCATGCCCAGCGTAAGAAATAAAGCACTGTGCATGGCACAGCATTGTGAGATGGCTGTTTTTCTCTCACACTGCTGGGGCTCGCAAGATGACACGCATATCAAGGGCTCTGCCAGTCGCGGGCCATGCGTGCCCGTGCAGCGTAGCGCCCATGAGCGGCTGGGCCGCCGCGACGCGCGCAGGCTGGCTGGTCGCGCAGCTGGGCTGGATGAAGCTGGGCCCGCGGCCGTCGCCGCGGGTGTTTGCGACGCGGCTGCTGCCCGTCGTCGCCTTCACCGCCGGCTCGCTCTACTTTGGCAATGTGGCCTACCTATCCCTGTCGGTTGCCTTCATCCAGATCCTGAAGGCGTGC
>JAABUU010000897.1_pt1 | contig 49806 bp, 46 predicted proteins | sample 5559301 | NCBI WGS metagenome assembly JAABUU01 (sample SAMN10711884, study PRJNA513360) | rock metagenome | isolation source: Antarctica rocks | place: Antarctica: Victoria Land, Richard Nunatak white | reverse complement strand
CGCAGGAGGCGGTGCACCTGGTCGCAGCCGGGCTGGAGGCGACCGCGGATCGACCCGTCGTCGCCTGGCTCTGGGTGCCGGATGAGGACATTCGTCCGGCGGTCGCCGGGGGCGTTCAGCTCGTGGTATCCTCGGCAGCACAACTGGCAGCAGTGCGGGCAGTCGCTTTCCTGGCTCCCGGCGGCCGGGCGGACGTCCACCTCAAGATCGACACGGGGCTGGGTCGGGGCGGTGCGACGGCCGCCGAGTTCGACCATCTGGCCGGCGCCGCGATCGATGTCGACGGCCAGGTCCAGGTGGTCGGTGTGATGAGTCATCTTGCCTGCGCCGACGAGCCCGAGGACAAGTCGGTGCCGCAGCAGATCGCCGCATTCCGGGCGGCCTGCGCGCACCTGCAGCGCGTCGGCGTTTCGGTCCGATGGCGTCATCTGGCCAATACACCTGGCACCTTGGAATGGCCGGCAGCCGTCTTCGACCTGGTGCGATGCGGAATCGGGCTGTACGGCGTCACCCCCTTCGACCAGCCACACCCGTTGGCAGCCGAACTGCGGCCGGCGATGACGCTGCGGGCGCGGGTTGCCCTGACGAAGAGGGTGGCTGCGGGCTCGGGAGTGTCGTACGGCCTGACCTATCGCACCGAAGGTCCGGCGACGCTGGCGCTGGTGCCGATCGGTTACGCCGACGGCATTCCGCGCGCGGCGGGTATCGGTGCCCAGATCTGGCTGCGAGGCAAACGGCGAACGATCGCCGGCCGGATCGCGATGGATCAGTTCGTGGTGGACTGCGGCGACGACGAGGTGCTGGTCGGCGATGAGGTGCTGGTCTTCGGCCCGGGAGACTCTGGTGAACCGACGGCAGTGGACTGGGCCGCGCAGTGCTCGACGATCGGCTACGAAATTGTCACCAGGATCGGTCCGCGGGTGCCCCGTCGGTATGTTGGGAGCTCAGCCGCCGGACCGGACCACGAAGGATCTCGATGAGTACCTGGGGGAAGTTCGTCGGTGCTGCATCCATCACCACGGGGTTGGTGGGGGCCGCCGCGCTGGGCGGGGTGACCGCGCAGCGGCGCGCGGTGCGCAGACTCCGCGGCCCCGCCGCCGGCGATTCACCCGGGTACGACGCCCTGATCGCAGACCGAACGTATTCAGTGGTGGCCGACGACGGTGTCGCGCTGCATGTCGAGGAGGTCGGCCCGCACGACGCCGAGCTGACCGTGATCTTCGGTCACGGTTGGACGCTGCGGTCGGGCGCATGGCATTTTCAGCGAACCGGTCTGGCGGGCAAAGGCTTCGGTGCGGGTGGGGACGGGCAGGCGGCGCGCCTGGTGTTCTTCGACCAACGGTCGCACGGCAAGTCCACTCGGGCCGGAACGGCCAACGTGTCGATGGAGGACCTGGCCGCCGATCTGGCCGCGGTGCTGGCGACGGCCGCACCGCACGGGTCCGTGGTGCTGGTCGGCCATTCGATGGGCGGCATGGCGCTGATCACGCTGGCGGGCCTGCGACCTGACCTGTTCGCCGAACGCATCGTCGGGGTGGGGCTGGTGTCGACGGCCGCCAGGGCGTCGGCAGGAGAGCCGATCGCGGCCGGAGTGCTGTCTTCGAGCAGGTTGGTCCTGCGCTTGGCGGGGGTGGCGGCGGCCAGATATCCCGGTCTGATCGAGCGCGGCCGGGCCGGCACCCGCGACGCGGTCTGGCTGCTCACCAGAACCCTTGGCTTCGCCCAGAAAAATGTGTCGGGGGAGTTGGTCGACTATCTCGACGAGATGATTTCGGCCACGCCGGTCGACGTGATCGTGGACTTCATGCCGGCGTTGCTGACGCTGGACCGGTCAACCGCGTTGCCCGCGTTGGACCGTATTCCGGTGGTGATCATCTGTGGCGACGCAGATCGGCAGACTCCGTTGGTGCGGTCGCTGGCGATCGCCCGGGCGCTGCCGAATGCAGAAATGGTGGTCATCGAAAAGGCCGGTCACATGGCGATCCTGGAGCGGCCCGACGTGGTCAACGAGGCCCTGCGCAGACTGTTCGGTCGGGCGGCCCAATTCGCTCGTTCGACGCCCCGGAAGTCAGGATGATCAAGGTGTCCGCCGTCACCGTCCGCACTCTGGATCTGCCGACGCTGGATTCCACCTTGCGCTTCGGCGCGATGCTGGGCGAACGACTCCGGGCCGGAGATTTGGTGCTGCTCTCAGGATCTCTCGGTGCCGGCAAGACGGCGCTGACCAAAGGCATCGCTGCCGGCATGGGTGTGGTGGGCAGGATCACCTCGCCGACGTTCGTCGTGGCCAGGGTGCACCCGGCAGGTACCGGTCTGGTCGGGTTGGTGCATGTGGACGCCTATCGACTCTCCGGGAGCCCGGAGCTCGATGACCTCGACCTCGACACCGATCTGACTGCCTCCGCAGTGGTGGTCGAGTGGGGGGAGGGCCTGGCGGAACAACTCTCCGCGGCTCGGTTGGAGATTTCTCTGCATCGACGGCCGGATGACCGCAGGGTCGCGACAGTGACGGCAGTCGGCGACGACTGGGTCGCCCGGGCGTCCACACTTTCCGGCTGTTAGGCATCTGCCGGACCGAAAGGTCACGTCCGCGCGGGTGTGCTGGCGCGGACCACCACCTCTCCGCGCACCGGCAACGCCAACGGCTCCGCTCCGGGCTGCCGGTTCAGCGCCAGTTCCAGCGCTCGCCTGCCCATCTGCACCAGCGGGAGTCGGACAGTGGTCAGCGACGGCCGTACGTCGCGGAGAGTGGCGATGTCATCGAAACCGGCGAGCGCCATGTCGCCAGGAACCCGATGGCCCTGCTCGCGCAGCGCCGCCATGGCGCCGACCGCCATCACGTCGTTGACCGCGAAGACGGCCTCGACCTCGATCTCGCGGTCCAGCAGTTCGGTCATCGCGACGTAACCGCCATCGCGGGTGAGTTGGGTGCCGATCATGTTCTCGTTGGCCAGTTCATGCCCGCGGTCCCGAAGGCCGTTCCGGAAGCCGGTGAGGCGCTCCTCGCTGGTCAGGACGGACTCGGGCCCGGCCAGAATGGCGAAGGAGCGGTATCCGAGGTCCCACAGCACCCGGGCCAGTCGCCGCGCGCCGTCGGCGTTCTCCATCACCAGCGTGTCGACCGGCAGTGCCCGCTGGCCGATGGCCGACACCTGGCCGCCGGCCGCGGTGATGCCGGCGACCTGGGCGGCCAACCGGGCGGCGACGTCCTCGTCCGCGAACCGGGACCCGGCCAGGATCACCGCTCGAGCCCGCTGCCGGCGTAGCGCCTCCACGTGACGGATCTCGGTCTCCGGATCCCACATGGTGGAGGCGATGGTGACGATCAGGTCGCGTTCTGCTGCTGCGGCCATCACGCCCGAGGCGACAGCGGCGGCGAACGGATCTGCGATGTCGTGCACGATCAGCCCGACGGTGGTGGTGGTTCCGCGGACCATGGCCTGGGCGTTGGCGTTGGGCGAGTACTCGAGATCGGCAGCGGCCTGCATCACCCTTGCCTTGAGCTCGGCGCGAACGGTGCGGCCCGCAGCGCCGCTGAGCGACCTGGATGCGGTGGCCAGCGATACGCCGGCAGCCCGTGCCACATCGGCGAGCGTCACGAGTTCGGCCACGGATCAGGTCCTTCCTCGCGCAGGCTCAGTCAGGCACAGTCAGGCACAGTCAGGCACAGTCAGGGCATCAGGCCCGGGCGAGGCCTCTCCCGCTGAACAAGACCCTAAGCGCTCCGGGAAGGGCGGATCCGCTGCGAACCGCGCTGCGATCGGCGCAGCCGGATTCCCATAGGATTTCTGCTGTGCAGCTGCTCGCGATCGACACCTCGACACCCACCGTGACCGCAGGAGTGGCGTCTTTGCTGCGTCCCCACCAGCTGATCGCGGCGGCGGCAACACAGGCGCCCGAGCCGGTCGAACTTCGGGCCGAGCGCACTGTCACCGACCCGTTCGTCCACGCCGAGAAGCTGATGCCCTTGATCGATGCCGCTCTGGCGTCCTGCGGACTCCGGCTGCCCGACCTCGACGCGATCGTCGTCGGACTCGGCCCCGGCCCTTTCACCGGGCTCCGGGTCGGGATCGCGACGGCCCAGGCGCTGGGCGACGCGCTGGATGTCCCCGTCCACGGTGTCGGCTCGCACGACGCCGCCGCGCGAGCGGAGCTGGCCGCCGGGCCTGGGCAGCCGCCGTCGGCTTTTCTGGTCGTCACCGACGCCCGCCGGCGTGAGGTGTATCTGTCGGCCTACGCAGGCGACGGAGTCCGACTGGTGGGGCCTGTTCCGGTGGCGCCGGCCGCAGTATCGGCACTGTTGGCAGATCACCACATCGTTCCCGAGCGGATGATCGGCGCAGGCGCGGCGTTGCTAGCCGGACAGCCGGGCCTGGAAGCGGTGGTGGCGACCCCCGGCGCCGGTGCCCTGTCGGTCGGCCTGGTGTCGGCCGCAGCTAGGGCTCTGCTGACGGGGGTGGTCCCTGGACCACTCGTTCCGCTCTATCTGCGACGTCCTGATGCCGCGGAGCCCGGAGCGCGCAAGTCCGTTCTGGGCTCGTGAGCGTCCAGGGGCGCGCTGGCCCACCGGAGCCCCTCCAGTGGTGGGACATCGAACAGCTGACAGAGCTGGAGCAGGTGTTGTTTCCCACCGACTCGCCCTGGAGCGCCGCTATGTTCTGGGCAGAGCTGGCGGCCGGAAATCACTACGTCGTCACCCGCAGCGTGGAGGGGAATGTCCTGGGCTACGCGGGGCTCTCCGGTGGCAACGACGAACAGGCTGAGGTACAAACGATCGGAGTGCGTCCGAACGCGCAGGGGAACGGCGTCGGCCGGGCATTGCTGAGGAATCTGATCGCCGCCGCCGGCGACCGTGCGATCTTCCTCGACGTCCGTACTGACAATGCCGCTGCGATGGCGCTCTACAGCTCGGAGCGGTTCACCACGATCGGACTCCGCCGGCACTATTACCAGCCCAGCGGCGCCGATGCATTCACGATGGTCCGCGCGGCGGACGAGCGAGCAGGAACAGCCCACGCGATGGAAGAGATGACATGACAAGCAGTGCAGCGGGATCGGTGCGGCTGGGCGCGGGCGCGGTGATCCTGGGAATCGAATCCTCCTGTGATGAGACCGGGGCCGGCCTGGTGAGGCTGACCGATGCGGGCCCGGTGTTGTTGGGACACGAACTGGCCTCCAGCTCCGACCAACACGCGCGGTTCGGCGGGGTGGTACCGGAGATCGCGTCGCGGGCGCATCTGGAAGCGATGACCGCAACTGTTCGGACGGCATTTCGCAAGGCCGGCGTCCGGCCGGGCGCTGTGGATGCCATCGCGGTCACCTGCGGTCCAGGACTGGCCGGCGCGTTGCTGGTCGGGGTAGCAGCGGCCAAGGCCTACGCGGCCGCCTGGGGGGTGCCCTTGTTCGGTGTCAATCACCTGGCCGGTCACGTCGCAGCGGACACCCTCGAGCACGGACCGCTGCCCAAACCTGCCCTGGCGCTGCTGGTGTCGGGTGGCCACACCCTGTTGCTCCGCATCGACGACCTCGCCGGAGGTATTTCCGAGATCGGTTCCACCGTGGACGACGCGGCCGGCGAGGCGTACGACAAGGTGGCGCGTCTGCTCGGACTCGGCTACCCGGGTGGTCCGGTGATCGATCAACTCGCAGCCACCGGCAATCCGACGGCCATTCGCTTTCCACGTGGGTTGACCGGGCCGCATGATTCCCGGTACGACTTCTCGTTCTCCGGCTTGAAGACGTCGGTCGCCCGGTTCGTCGAAAACACCGAGCGAGACGGCGGGGTGGTGCCGGTCGAAGATGTGTGCGCGTCCTTCCAGGAGGCCGTCGCTGACGTATTGACCGCGAAAACTGTTCGAGCCGCCAGAGACCTCGACATCGGAACGGTCGTCATCGCCGGTGGCGTAGCGGCCAACGGTCGGCTCCGGTCGCTTGCTCGCGAGCGCTGCGAGGCGGCCGGAATCACGGTGCGGATCCCCCGGCCGGGTCTGTGTACGGACAACGGTGCCATGATCGCGGCAGTCGGTGCGCACGTGGCAGCGGCGGGTGCCCGACCGTCCGGTCCGTTGCTCAGCGGGAATCCGGCCATGTTGGTCTCCACCGTGTTGGCCGACTGACTCGTGGTGGTCGACTGATTCGTGCCGCCCAATTGATTGGTGTTGACCAACTGACCACCCGAGCGCCGACAGCGGAGCTCGTCAGCAGGAAACGACAAAACGCCGGAAAGGAACGCGCGATGAATACCCAGGGTTCGGGGATCTTCGACAACGATGCCGCACACGAGTTCCTCGAGAAACTCCGAGGGGCAGCGCCGACGGCCGTCGGGGACCTGATTTCCGGAGCGTTGCGCGGGGTTGCCCAGGCCGAACGCCCGCTGGAAGTCGACGATGTGCAGGAGGCGCTGGTCGCGGTGGCTCTGCTGCTCGGCGAGTACGACGACGCTGTGCTCGCCGACGCGCCGGATGCCGAGGCCGTCAAGGCCTGGTTCGTCGATCTGGAGGTCGAGCTCAATCCGGCTCGACGGCAGATCGCCGGAGCTGCGATCACCCGCATTCTGCTACCCGCAGACAATGCGTGGTACGAGCGCTGTAACTCCGTCGAGGGTGGGAAGCAGGCGATTGGGGCGGTCCTGCGGTTGCAGGAGGAATTGGCCGATGCCACCGGCCAGGACTGACGGCTTGCGAGTCGCAGGGGCGATGTAGCGGTTCGGTTCGGGCTGTTGTGCTGCCGAACAGGCCGCCTCGATCCGCTGAATCCGCATCTTCACCCGCTTCAGCGAAGTCGCTGAGCGCGAGGGAGGGGCCGGGGTTGAGACCTGGCACTCTCGGGGTTAGAGTGCTAGTTGAACGGCGCAGCGACGGTCCGGCTCCCGCGACGACGGGCCCGCACTGCGGCGGTCATCAGCCGTTATCCCGCAACTATCCAACCCCAGAAGGGGGAGATCACACCGTGGCGAGCGTGAAGATCCAGCCGCTCGAGGACAAGATCCTCGTCCAGGCCAACGAGGCCGAGACGACTACTGCGTCGGGAATCGTCATCCCTGACACTGCCAAGGAGAAGCCCCAGGAGGGCACCGTCCTTGCTGTCGGACCCGGCCGCGTCGACGACAACGGCAACCGCGTACCGGTTGACGTTGCCGAAGGCGACGTAGTCATCTACTCGAAGTACGGCGGCACCGAGGTCAAGTACTCGGGCCAGGAATACCTGATCCTTTCGGCCCGCGACGTGCTGGCCAAGGTCACCAAGTGACACGTGGCAGCGCCGCTCCTTCCGGAACGTCGCTGCCAGTTCGAATGTGAGCCGGCGCCCCGATTCCGCATCTTTCGCGGGGTCGGGGCGCGGGCGTTCGACCTCAATTCGCATCCCTTTCACGAAGGACTGGCATAACCATGGCGAAGCAGATCAGCTTCGACTCGCAGGCCCGGTCGGCGCTGCAACGCGGCGTCGACAAGCTGGCCGACGCGGTCAAGATCACCCTCGGCCCGCGCGGTCGGTATGTGGTGTTGGACAAGAAGTTCGGTGGCCCGACGGTCACCAACGACGGCGTGACCATCGCCCGTGAGATCGAACTCGACGATGCCGGTGAGAACCTCGGCGCCCAGTTGGCCAAGACCGCGGCAACGAAGACCAACGATGTGGCCGGAGATGGCACCACCACCGCCACCGTGCTGGCCCAGTCGCTGGTCACCGAGGGCCTGCGCAACGTGGCAGCCGGCGCCGATCCGCTGGCCCTGCGCTCCGGTATCTCCAAAGCCGCGGACAAGGTGATCTCGATCCTGGAGTCGAGGGCGACCCCCGTCGCCGGCGATCGCGCCGCGATCGCCCAGGTCGGCACCATCGCATCGCGCGACAGCCACATCGGCGACCTGCTCGGCGAGGCGATCGACAAGGTCGGCGCGGATGGCGTCGTCACCGTCGAAGAACACGGCGGACAGGGCATCGAGCTGGAGTACACCGACGGTGTGCAGTTCGACAAGGGTTACATCTCACCGCATTTCATTACCGATGCGGAGGCGGCGGAGTCAGTTCTGGAGAACGCCGGCGTCCTACTGGTGCGCGACAAGATCTCCTCGCTCGCCGATCTGCTGCCGCTGCTGGAGAAGGTCCTGGCCGAGTCCAAGCCGCTGTTGATCATCGCCGAGGACGTCGAGGGCGAGGCTCTGTCGACCCTGGTGGTGAACGCGATTCGCAAGACCTTCAAGGTCGTCGCGGTGAAGTCGCCGTACTTCGGTGACCGACGCAAGTCGTTCATGCAGGACCTCGCGATCGTGACCGGCGCAGAGGTCGTTTCTCCGGAGGTAGGCCTCAAGCTGAAGGACGCCGGTCTGGAGGTGCTCGGATCCGTTCGCCGGGTCACGGTCACCAAGGACGCCACGACCATCGTCGATGGTGGTGGTTCGGCCGATGCGATCGCAGAGCGGACCGCCCAGATCAAGGCTGAGATCGAGAACACCGACTCGGACTGGGACCGCGAGAAGCTGCAGGAGCGGCTCGCCAAGTTGGCCGGTGGCGTCGCGGTGATCAAGGTTGGTGCCGCCACCGAGACCGAGGCCAAGGAGCGCAAGCACCGCATCGAGGACGCTGTGGCAGCCACGAAGGCAGCTGTGGCCGAAGGAATCATCCCCGGTGGCGGGTCCGCGCTCGTGCACGCCTCGCTCGAACTGGACGATCTGGAGGCCGAACTCGGCGGCGACCAGGGCACCGGCGTCGCCATCGTCCGCCGAGCCCTGCGCGCTCCCGCCTACTGGATCGCGGCGAACGCCGGCAAGGATGGCTCGGTGGTGGTGAATGCCGTCGCCGAACTTCCGGTCGGCCAGGGCTACGACGCAGCGGACGACCGGTTCACCGATCTGATCGCGGCAGGCATCATCGACCCGGTGAAGGTGACCAAGTCTGCGTTGGCCAACGCAGCGTCGATCGCCGGCATGGTCCTCACCACCGCGAGCACCGTCACCGACATCCCGGAGAATGAGCCTGCAGCCACAGGTGGACACGGCGGGCACGGACACCAGCACTGAGTTCGGGCGACTCGGAGGTGGGGTGACTCGGGGGTGGGCGACTGGGGTCGTTCCAGCCCGAGACCGCACGGCGAGCGGGCAGCATCGGATTCCCGATGCTGCCCGCTTCGTCGTTCCACGGCCTGGCACCGCGTGGTGCCGCGTGACGCCGCCGGGTCCGATCACCGCGAGTGCTGTCTCGATCACCCTATTGGGGCAGGCTGACCCCGGCACCTTCCGTGCGGTCGTGCACCGTGACGGGCCCGGCCCACTCCGGAGTGAGCACCGCTCACTGTTCGGGTGATGGATTCGCGCGCAAAGGGGTGACAGGCGCCCGACGAGCGTCTAGCCTGGACTCATGCCAGTCCGTCGGCGTCGACCGGAGCACAGCCTTGCCGCCAAGCTGCGCCCGGTCGGCTCTTCTGGGGTCCGGTCAGCCGGCCTGCACCGCGGTCGCGAGCAAGCCATGACGCTCGCCTTCGGACAAACCACCCCAGATCCCGTACGGCTCGTGCACCTGCAGGGCGTGAGCTCGGCAGGCCATCATCGCCGGGCAATCCAGGCAGACGGCCTTCGCGGTGGTCTCCCGCCGAAGGCGCGCAGGCCCCCGTTCACCCTCGGGATGGAAGAAGTACGAACTGGCCATTCCCCGGCACGCGGCGTGGAGTTGCCAGTCCCATTCGTCGGCATTCGGCCCGGGAAGGCGCCTGGTATCGGCCATGGTGTTGCCCACCTCCGTTGCTCACCTCCGCCGATGGCCGGAAATTGGGCCAGCACCGGTGGCTCACCTCATCGAGGCGGATTCCTGACCCGGTCTGGTCGCATCTGCACTGACATCGACGCTGCTGTGATCAAGACAGTAGGCCCGATCGGCAGACGCTTCAAGAGCATGAAAGCGATCTTCCAAGATCGTTCACACCGCCTCCGATCACCGGAAAGCTGGCGGGTTGCCCTCGATGAGGCCCTGACCGACCGGTGCAGCTGCCCATTCGGCCGCTCGCTGGCTGTGATGAATGGGTTGTCGCATCGCCCTATTCAGCTATTGGCTCCCCGCTCCGTGGTTCCATGGGGGCTTTCCTCTGGGGAGAGCGCTATACACTCAGCTACTAAACGGCTACACTAAGTCAGAGCGCGGTCAAAACGCGGAGACGTTGACACGCATCACGAGTCAAATCGCTTCAAAACGCAACAAAGCGGTTCCAACAGAAGGACTCCAACGGGTATCACCCGGTCGGGGAGCACTTCGGGGTCTGTCGCTGTCCGCTGACGGTGAATGTGGCATTACCGAGTTCGGCGAAAATACGTCGGCCGTCGTCGGCCGATGAAGACCTGCGAAAGAAGGCTCTTATGACCACCGTTCTGATCTGCGATGAGCGACGTAGTGCCCGGGACGGATTGAACCGCGTCATGGCATCGGTTCCATCGGTGACCGGTATCGATTGTGTCGGCGGCGGTGACGAGCTGCTGGGCAGATATGGCAGAGAAGCCGCCGACGTCGTCCTCATCGGCACTCAGCGAGCCCTGACCAGTGGCATCGAGGCCACCAGGCGACTGTTGGCGATCCACCCGTCGGCCGTTGTGATCGTTTTCGGCTCGCCCGACGACACGGCATCGATCGCTGCGGCCATCGCCTGCGGTGCGCGGGGCTTCCTGCGGTGGGATGCGACGCAGCCGGAAATAGTGGCAGCCCTCGCCGATACCCTCACCAGCCCTCGGATTCCATCACCCCGGGACGCGGTTGACGGGCAGGCCCAACTGACCGAACGCGAACTCCAGGTGCTGCGGGGCATGAGCCAGGGGCAGTCCAACGGCGAGATCGGCAAAGAACTGTTCCTTTCCGAGGACACCATCAAAACGCACGCCCGAAGGCTCTTCCGAAAGCTGGGGGCCCGCGATCGGGCGCAGGCCGTTGCGGTAGGTTTTCGTCGCGGCCTTGTCGCTTGAGGCGCGCCGTGAGCTGAGCACCGAGCGCGGCGAGGTGCATGCTGATCCAGGCGAGCAGCTCTGGACCGGCTGACGGCGGCGAACGATGTCGAGGTTGCCGCTGTGTCGAGCCGGTGGCGTCGATCCTGACGCCTGATCGGCGGTGCGGAGTTCCACCCCGCGGGAACAACCTGCGATATGTGTAACGGACAGGCCGATGACGGCGATGGATGAGTCAGAAGACACAACCGGCGACGCCGGCTTCGAAGCGGTGCTCGACCGTGCGACCGACGGCGATCGGAACGCGCTCGGTACCGTGCTGGCCCGCATCCATCCGCTGGTAGTGCGCTATTGCCGCTCCAGACTTTCCATTGGTCACCGATCGTCGTCCACGGCGGACGACGTAGCGCAGGAGGTGTGCATGGCGCTCATCTCGGCGTTGCCCTCCTATCGTCGGGATGGTCGCCCGTTCCTCGCCTTCGTCTACGGGATCGCCGCGCACAAGGTGGTCGACGCCCATCGCGCAGCCGGACGATCCCGATCCGTTCTGGTCGCCGAGATTCCGGAGTCGGTCAGCGTCGCGCTCGGGCCAGAGCAGCAGGCAGTCGACAGCAGTGTGTCAGCCACCATGGCCTCGCTGATGGCGAACCTGCCGGGGAATCAGCAGGAGATCCTTCGGCTGCGGGTCGCGGTCGGGTTGTCCGCCGACGAGACGGCAGAAGCTTTGGGAATGACGCCAGGGGCGGTTCGCGTCGCCCAACACCGCGCACTGAGCAAACTGCGTGCCGTGCTGCAGAATGACGCAACGCTGTGGGAGCAGGTCGTCTGATGGGCACGCAGCGCACTCCGGAGCCGGGATCCGTACCGGCGCCGGTCTCTCCGGCCACGCCGGTATTTCCGGCCACGCCGGTCTTTCCGGCCACGCCGGCGCGAACCAAATTCGCGCCGGGCGTGGCGTTTCCGATCGTCGACGATCTCTCCGCCATCGCTGCCGACGACGACCTCCTGGATTCGATCGCAGTCGGCGCCCTCGAAGTCGTTAATCCCGTCGACTCGACCGCACCGATCTGCCGACCGGTGCGCCGCTCGGTTTCACAGCCGCCACCCGGCCCTGGCTCGCTGCTCGACCCGCTGCTCGCCTCCTGGCGCGCGGAGATCCTGGAATCGCCCGCGCCACCGCTGCCGGAGCTGCCGCCGATGGTTTCGGGAAAGCCGGCGCCCCTACCGATGGTGTCGCCGCCGTCGCGGCGGGTGCTGCGGCCGATGGCGGGAATCGCCGCCGCGATCTGCGCGCTGCTGCTGGGCTCGACCGCCATCGCGGCGCAAGCAGCCGGTCCCGGCGATGTGCTCTGGCCGCTCACTCAGGTGTTGTACGCCGATCACGCCGACTCGGTGCAGGCCAAGGCGGCCGCCAATTCTTCGCTGGACAGCGCTCGGGTCGCGTTGAGCTCGGGTGATCCCGCCGCAGCCTCGGTGGCGCTGCAGTTGGCTTCGAACGAGGTGCGAAAAGTCGCTGCCACCGACGGACACGACGACCTGCAGCAAGCGCTCGACACGCTGTTGGCCAAGGTGTCCAACGGGCGGCGAGCGCCGAATTCCGATGCGGGTCGCGGTCCTGGCGAGATCGACCGCAGCACTGCTGGAACCGGCTCCGTGTCGCGGATCCAGGCGCGGGCGGCGCTGCCGGGATCTCCGACCTCGCGTGCGTCGAGCAGCAGGCCCGGCTCCGCCGCCGGTACTCCGGGGCACCGAAACCCCCCTCTGGCAACGGTTTCGGTGGACCGTGGAGCTGCGCCTTCGGTCACCGCTACGGCACCTACGCGCACGGTCGGTACCTGGACGCGTACGTCCCGTCCGCTCCCTCCGACCGTGCCAGCCGTCATTCCGCCGGCGACACCAGCGCTGCCGGGTCCGGGCACGGCCGCCGAACCGACGCGCCCGGTCGTGCCGATGACATCGACACACCCCGCGACGACCCAACCGGCGACCACGGATCAGCAGACCATCAAGGTTCCGACAACGCCCGCGCCGCTTCCTCCCGCGCCCCCGACGACGACGCCGCCCCCGACGCCGCCGCCGCCGACCACGCCTCCGACGACGCCGCCCCCGACGACGGCGCCCACCACTGCCACCGAAACGAGCCAGGACACTTCGACCACCTCGGAGCTCCCGACGCCGACCCCGCTGACCACCGACGCCCCCAATCACGGTGATCAGAGCAACGTCGGCGATCCGACCCCCGCAGTGGAATCCACCGCCCTCCAGTGAAGCCATGGGCCGTCCGAGATCTCCCCTAGGATGTACGGATGGCGAGAAGTGCGGTTCCTGTCGAGAACGAGATCGCCGACGACAAGTTCTCGTTGATCGGTTTGACGTACGACGACGTCCTGCTACTGCCGGATGCCTCGGATCTGGTTCCGAGCGAAGCCGATACCCGGACCAGACTCACGCGCAACGTCTCCCTGAAGATTCCGTTGGTCTCCAGCGCGATGGACACGGTCACCGAATCCCGGATGGCGATCGCGATGGCCCGGCAGGGGGGCATCGGCGTTCTGCACTACAACATGCAGCCCGAGAATCAGGCCACCCAGGTCGAGATCGTGAAGCGGTCCGAGGCCGGCATGGTCACCGACCCCATCACCTGCTCCCCGGACGCCACCATCGGTGACGCCGACGGTATGTGCGCGATGTTTCGCATCTCGGGTGTCCCGGTCACCGACGCCGGCGGTCGTCTGGTCGGCATCATCACCAATCGCGACATGCGCTTCGAGGTGGACATGTCTCGGCCCGTCCGGGAGGTGATGACCCCGATGCCGCTGGTCACCGCTCCGGTCGGATGCACCGCAGAAGTCGCGCTCGGGCTGCTGCGCAAGCACAAGATCGAGAAGCTTCCGCTGGTCGACGGCGACGGCAGACTCCGTGGCCTGATCACGGTCAAGGACTTCACCAAGACCGAGCAGTATCCCAACGCGACCAAGGATCGCGACGGACGGCTGCTGGTCGCCGCGGCAGTCAGTGTCGGCGACGCCGCCCACGCCAGAGCCATGGGACTGGTCGACGCCGGAGTGGACGTGCTGATGGTCGATACGGCCCATGGGCACTCGCGCGCCGTTGCGGACATGGTGGCCCGGTTGCAGAAGGACGTCGGCCGGCAGGTGGACATCGTGGGCGGCAACGTCGCGACCAGGGCGGGTGCGCAGTCCCTGATCGATGCCGGCGCCGATGCGGTCAAGGTCGGGGTCGGACCGGGGTCGATCTGCACCACCAGGGTGGTCACCGGCATCGGCGTGCCGCAGGTGACGGCGATCCACGAGGCAGCCAAGGCGTGCCGCCCGGCCGGGGTGCCCCTGATCGGCGATGGTGGCCTGCAGTTCTCCGGTGACATCGCCAAAGCCATCGCCGTCGGTGCCGATTCGGTGATGCTCGGTTCGCTACTGGCCGGTGTCTCCGAGTCGCCCGGTGAGTTGATCTTCGTGAACGGAAAGCAGTACAAGACCTATCGCGGCATGGGCTCGCTGGGTGCGATGCAGTCACGAGGCGAGGTGAAGGCGTACTCCAAGGGCCGGTACGGCCAGGACGATGTGCTGTCGGACGACAAGTTGGTACCCCAGGGCATCGAGGCCAGGGTGCCCTACCGCGGCAAGCTCTCCGACGTCAGCCACCAGCTGGTCGGCGGTCTGCGGGCGGCGATGGGTTACACGGGTTCGCGCACCATATCGCGGCTGCAGGAGGCGAAGTTGGTGCGGATCACCTCCGCGGGTCTGAGAGAATCGCACCCGCACGACGTGACCATCACCACCGAGGCGCCCAACTACTTCGACCGCTGATCCGGCGCTGCTGCTGCCGATCTTCGGCGCCGCGAAACCCAGGAGTCCGCCTTGAACGAAAGCGTCGAAATCGGTATGGGCCGAACCGCCCGCCGCAGCTATGGGCTCGACGATGTGGCGATCGTGCCATCCCGGCGCACCCGGTCGTCGGCCAAGGTCTCGACAGCCTGGCAGATCGATGCCTACCGATTCGAGATCCCGCTGGTCACAGCGGCGTGCGACGCCGTCGTCTCGCCTTCGACAGCGACCCAGGTCGGCCGATTGGGCGGCCTTGGTGTCCTTGACGGCGAGGGTTTGTGGGCCAGGCACGGCGATCCGCAGAAGGTTCTCGACGGCATCGTGGCGCTGGGTCCGGACGCTGATGCCGCCGATGTGTTGGCTCGGTTGCAGGCAGCGTACTCGGTGCCCGTTTCGGAAGATCTGCTGCGTGAGGCGATCGGTACGCTCCGGTCCGGAGGCTCGACGGTGGCGGTCCGACTGTCGCCGCAGAATGCTGCCGCGCTGGCGCCGAAGGCCATCGCGGCCGGAGTCGAATTGTTGATCATCCAGGGCACGATCGTGTCGGCGGAGCACGTCCAGACCGCAGGTGAACCGCTCAACCTCAAATCGTTCATCGCAGATCTCGACGTGCCGGTCATCGTCGGCGGGGCGACCAACTATCAGACGGCGACGCATCTGATGCGAACCGGAGCCGCCGGAATCATCGTCGGCACCGGAAGCGGGTCGCATGCCACCACGGCAGAGGTCCTGGGCATTGCGGTGCCGATGGCGACTGCGATCGCCGATGCGGCCGGAGCTCGTCGGTCCTATCTGGACGAGACCGGAGGGCGCTACGTCCACGTCATCGCCGCTGGCGACCTGCACACCAGTGCTGACATCGCCAAGGCCATCGCCTGCGGCGCCGACGCCGTCATGCTGGGCGAGCCGCTGACCGAGGCCACCGAAGCGCCTGCACAGGGTTGGTTCTGGCCCACCACGGCCGCGCATCCGGTGCTGCCGCGTGGGTTCGCCGGGCCCTGCGGATTCGCCGACGTGCCGTTGGCGCAGTTGCTGCTCGGCCCGGCAGTGAGCGCGGATGGCACCAGCAATCTGTTCGGCGCGCTACGGCGCGCGATGGCCAAGGCGGGCTACTCGGATTTGAAGGAATTCCAGAAGGTCGGGCTGACGGTGCGCGGCTGAGCCTTCCGACGATCCGGATCTGGGCACACCGACCTGGGTTTGCGAGCAGGGCAGTTGCGAGCAGAGGAACCAGTCGCCGCGAATACGCGCCGAGCGGAGGGAAGCAGTCATGGGTGAGGTGGTGGCCGCCCTGGATGTCGGAGGCACGTCGATCAAGGCCGGTTTGGTCGACCGGCAGGGGCGGGTGCTCTTCTCCACCCGCCGGCCCACCGTCGTCGAGCAAGGGCCTGCCGCGGTGGTTGCCGGCATCGTGGACCTCGCGGACGAGCTGTGCTCGGCTTCTGAGATCAGCGCAGGTGCGGGAACCAGCGCGGTTCCCGCATCAACTGTGAAAGCAATCGGCGTCGTCGTTCCCGGAACGGTCGATCGGGTCGCCGGCGTTGCTCGGCTGGCGGTCAACCTGGGTTGGCGGGACGTCCCGCTGGTGGCGCTGATCGAAGCTCGCACCGGCCTTCCGGTGAGCCTGGGCCACGATGTCCGGGCCGCGGCGCTGGCCGAGGCAAGGTTGGGTGCCGGTGCCGGCGACGAGTCGATGTTCTTTCTGGCGATCGGCACCGGCATCGCCGGTGGGCTGGCGCGAAGCGGCGTGGTGGAGGATGGGGCAGCAGGCCTGAGCGGTGAGATCGGACACCTGGTCGTCCGGCCCGGTGGCCCGGCGTGCCGGTGCGGCAACCACGGGTGCCTCGAGGCCGTCGCATCGGCGTCCCGGATCTCGGATCGATATGCCTCCTCGACCGGCCGCACCACGTCCGCGGAGACGATCGCGGCCCTGGTGCGCTCCGGAGATCTGCCGGCGCAGCTGGTGTGGGCCGAGGCGATCGATGCGCTCGCCGACGCGCTGGCCGCGGTGACGGTGCTGATGGATCCGGCTCGCTTCGTGCTGGGCGGCGGGCTGTCGCTGGCCGGCGCCACCCTGGTCGACCCGCTGGTGGCGGCCCTGTTCCAGCGGCTGACGTTCCGGCCTGCGCCTCCGGTGTCGCTGACGGCGCTGGGTGATCGGGCCGGGGTACTGGGAGCGGCTCTGCGGGCGTGGGATTTCCTGGCCGCTCCGGAACGGGAACGTGGATGACATCGGTCTTGCTGCGTAACGGCCGGATTGTGACGCCGATGGCAGTTCTGCATGGCGGCAGTGTGCGGGTGGTGGACGGCCGGATCACCGAGGTGGCTCCGGCGTCGGCGGAATCCAGCTTTGCGGAACCTAGCGGGGTGGCTCCCAGCTGGGCGGAATCGAGCTCGGTGGAACCCAGCGGGACGGCTCCCATTGCGGCCGATCCAGGCGTTCCGGTCGTCGATCTTCGGGGCAGCACCGTGCTGCCGGGGCTGGTCGACCTGCATGTGCACGGCGGCGGTGGCGGCGGCTTCGACAATGGGACCAAGGCCATCGCGACCGGCCTTGCCACCCATCGGGCCAACGGCAGCACCGCGGGCCTTCTCTCGCTGGTCACCGCCCCACCGGACGAGATGGTCGCCTCCATCGCGGCGGCCGCCGAATACGCAGCGGGCGATCCCGGGGTGTTGGGACTCCATTTGGAGGGACCGTTTCTGTCCCCGCATCGCCGCGGAGTGCATGACCCGCTGGCGCTGCAAAATCCGGATCTCGTGCTGCTTCAACGGCTTCTGGACGCCGGTCGGGGAGCGGTGCGGGTGATCACGCTGGCGCCGGAGCTGTCCGGCGGGCTGGAGCTGGTGCGGCGCATCGTCGGAGCCGGTGTGCGCGTCGCCGTCGGACATTCCGACGCCGACTACGACGTTGCGCTGCAGGCATTCCGAGCCGGCGCGGACCTGGTGACTCACGCCTTCAACGGAATGCGGCCGCTGCACCACCGCGACCCGTCCATCATCGGTGCAGCGATGGACGCCGAAGTCGTCTTCGAGGCGGTCAACGACGGGGTGCACCTGCACCCGGCCACCGTTCGGCTGCTCCACGACATCGCCCCCGGCCGGGTCGCGCTGATCACCGATGCGATGGAAGCCGCCGGTGCGGCTGACGGCAGTTACCGCCTGGGCGCTTTCGAGGTGCAGGTACGCGGCGGCGAGGCCCGACTGGCCGACGGCACGATTGCCGGCTCCACCCTCACCATGGCGGTGGCAGTGCAGCGGGCGGTGCAGCAGGTCGGAATGTCGTTGCTGGAAGCCGTCAACGCCGGCTCTCTGGTGCCGGCCTTGTATCTCGGAGTGGACTCCGATCATGGGTCCATCCGCCCCGGCCGGTGCGCCGATCTGGTGTTCACCGATGCCACGCTGCAACTGCGGGCGGTGATGCGGGGCGGGGAATGGGTGGACGAGCGCCGCCCCTGAGGGTCCAGTGCCGAGCCGTCAGGTTCTGCGGCGATCCCGCTTCGGCTGCCGGAGCCCGGATGCCACCAGCCGGCGCAGCAGCTCCCTGGTGTCCACCGCCACCGCGCCCGCGTCGACCAGCGACTGATACTTCCCCTGTGGGACGTCGTAGTGGTCGTGGTCGAAACCTCGCGGAGGAAGGGAATTGGCCGCGGCAAACTCGTGCAGCTCCGCATAACTGCGATCGCTCACCAGGTGCGACCAGACCCGCCCGTGCGCCGGCCAGCGAGGAGGGTCGATCAGCACCGTCATCCCGGTGATTGTGCCCGCCGGAGTGGATGAGGGGCGTCCGATAGAATGGCCGGTAGCTGACCGACGACGGTGGCTAGGGTTCCGCTTCTGGGTTTCTCATCGCTCAGGGGGGCAGGTCCAAGCGCCACAGCTGCGCCTTTCACGGGTCGACAACCCGGGTGAGGGGTAGCCACCTCCGGGAAAAAAGCCCAGGGAGGGACCGGTTTGCACACGCATGAGCAGTTCCACCATGACTCCGTGTGCCGACACCGGCCTATCCGAAAGGCAGCAGATCAATGACCACTGGTAGCGGCGACAGTGCTGAACATACCGACGGTGCTGAACATACCGACCGTGTTGAACATGCCGACCGAGTTGAACATACCGACCGTGTTGAACATGCCGACCGTGCTGACGACACCTCTCGTGTTGACGACACGAACAATGACAGCGAGAGTCGCACGGTCGATCTCCCCGGGTCCAAAGACCTGGAAGCCCATCCCGTTCTGGTCGTCGATTTCGGCGCTCAGTACGCGCAGTTGATCGCTCGCCGGGTTCGCGAGGCCGCCGTCTATTCCGAGATCGTGCCGTCCTCGATGTCGGCGGCAGACATGCTGGCGATGTCGCCGGCAGCCATCATCCTGTCCGGTGGCCCGGCGAGCGTGTACGCCGAGCACGCACCGCAGTTGGATCCGGCGATCTTCGAGGCCGGGGTCCCGATGTTGGGCATCTGCTACGGGTTCCAGGTGATGGCCACGGCTCTGGGCGGTCGGGTCGACCGCACCGGACGACGGGAGTACGGGGCCACGACGCTGACGGTCACCGACCAGGACTCGTCTCTGCTGCATGGTCTCCCCGAAAGTCTGGGCGTGTGGATGAGCCACGGCGATTCGGTCGCCCAGGCGCCGCCCGGGTTCGCCGTCACGGCGACCACGGCGGACACCCCCATCGCGGCCTTCGAGAACGTGGAACGCCGGCTGGCCGGAGTTCAGTACCACCCCGAGGTCGCGCATTCCGAACACGGGCAGGAGGTGCTGCGCCGATTCCTGCACCAGATTGCCGGTATCGCGCCGGACTGGACGGCTCAGGAAATCCTGACCGAGCAGGTCCAGCTGATTCGAGAAAAGGTCGGCTCGGACAAGGTGATCTGTGGGCTCTCCGGCGGGGTGGACTCCGCGGTGGCCGCCGCGCTGGTGCACCAGGCGGTCGGTGATCAGCTCACCTGCGTCTTCGTCGACCACGGGCTGCTGCGCCGGGGCGAGCGCGAGCAGGTGGAGACCGACTATGTCGCCGCCACCGGTATCAAGCTCATCACCATCGATGCGGCGGATCGCTTCCTGTCCGCGCTGGCGGGCGTGAGCGACCCGGAGACCAAGCGGAAGATCATCGGTCGGGAATTCATCCGGGTCTTCGAGCAGGCCGCTGCCCAGGTCTCCGCCGAGGAGGGCGGCGTCAGATTCCTGGTGCAGGGCACCCTCTATCCCGACGTGGTGGAATCCGGCGGCGGAGCAGGAACGGCCACCATCAAGTCGCACCACAATGTGGGTGGACTGCCCGACGACCTGTTGTTCCAGCTGGTGGAGCCGCTCCGGACGTTGTTCAAGGACGAGGTTCGACTGCTGGGCCGGGCGCTCGGCCTACCGGAGGCCATCGTCGGTCGGCATCCGTTCCCTGGGCCCGGCCTTGGCATCCGCATCATCGGTGAGGTGACGTACGAGCGCCTGGAGGTGCTGCGCGCCGCCGACGCGATCGTGCGCCAGGAGATGACGGCAGCCGGCGTCGACGCGCAGATCTGGCAGTGTCCCGTCGTGTTGTTGGCGGATGTCCGCAGCGTCGGCGTGCAGGGTGACGGCCGGACCTACGGGCACCCGATCGTGCTGCGCCCGGTGTCCAGCGAAGACGCCATGACGGCGGACTGGTCCCGGTTGCCGTACGAGTTGCTGGCCAGGATCTCCGGGCGCATCACCGGTGAGGTGCCCGAGGTCAACCGGGTGGTGCTGGACGTGACCAGCAAGCCGCCGGGGACCATCGAGTGGGAGTGACCGCTCCGGTCGCCGACGTCGGCAGAACCGGCTCACCGGTTCGAGGTGGAACCTGGCTGATCGTCACCCTCGGCGCCCTGTCCGCCTTCGGTCCGCTGTGCATGGACATGTACCTGCCTGCGCTTCCGCAGCTCGCCACTTCGCTGTCGTCCACGGCGGGGGCGGCCCAGCTCTCGCTCTCGGCGTGCATCGTCGGGCTCGGGGTCGGTCAACTCGTGGTAGGGCCGTTCTCGGACCGGTTCGGCAGGAAAGGCCCCCTGCTGATCGGGCTTTCGCTGTTCGTGCTGGCATCCGCGTTGTGCGCGGTGAGCACGTCGATGGCGGTGCTGATCGCGTTGCGGCTGCTGCAAGGTGCCGCAGGCGCGGCGGGAATCGTCCTGTGCCGCGCCATTGTCGCCGATCGATTCACCGGAAAGGCGGCGGCGGCGTACTTCTCCACCATCGCCGCGATCAACGGTCTGGCCCCGATCCTGGCTCCGGTATTCGGCGCACAGGTGCTGCGGGTCGGGACCTGGCGCACGGTGTTCTGGGTGCTCACCGGAATCGGGGTCGTCCTGGTAGCGCTGACCCTGCTCTTCGTCCGGGAGTCGCTACCGGTCGAGAGTCGTTCTGCGAGCGGCGTTTCCGGTACCCTGGGCGCCTTCGGCCGGCTGCTGGGCGACCGGGTGTACCTCGGCTACGCGATCGCTGGGTCGACGGTGTGTGCGGCGATGTTCGGGTACATCTCGGCGTCCCCCTTCCTGCTTCAGGAAGGCTTCGGTCTGACGCCGCAAGTGTTCTCGCTCTGCTTCGCGGTCAACGCCTTCGGCATCGTCGCGATGAGCCAGTTGAGTCGGTTCCTGCTGCGCCGCACCGACTCTGTCGCTCTGATGCGGTGGGGCGTGTGGCAGTGCGCCGTCGGCGCCGGTTTGCTGGCGGGCGCACTGCTCTCCGGCGCCGGGTTGCCGTTCGTGCTCGGATCCCTGTTCGTGATGGTCTCCGCCGTCGGTTTTGCGTTGCCGCACGCGTCCGTGCTGGCGATGGATCTGCACCGGACGATCGCCGGTTCCGCGTCGGCACTGCTCGGCGCGTTCCAGTACGCCTTCGGCGCGATCACCGCCTGGCTGGTCGGCTTCGGTAACAAGACGGCCGGCACGTCGTTGGCGTACACCGCGGTCGGAGCGGCCGCGCTGGCGGTGGCCGGACTCTGGTTGTGCCGACGATCGCCGGAGCCCGTGCCTACCCGCATCGTGATGACGAACTGACTCGGGTCCTTCGAGCCGCTCGGTCGGGGACAATGACGTCTGCAAACGAAAATTGGCCCGGACGCAGAGAAGCGTCCGAGCCAATTCTTTGTGCCGTTGAAACCTTTGTGCCGTCGAAAGGAATCGAACCCTTCGCATCGCCCGTGCTCGACTGCCGCGCCCGAGGGCGCCGTCTGCCGATGGAATCCACCTACGCATCCAGGGCCGGCACTTGATCGTAACAGTTGTTCAGCCTCAATCATTCCGGACGAATCGTCGGCAGCACCTTCTACAGCATCGCCGGCAATTCTCCTGGCCATTGCCCGGCGGGACGAGCGATCAGGTCCGCTTTCGACTGGGTAGTGCGGTGGCCACCAGGCCGAGCCCGATCAGGGCGATGATCCCGACGGCGATCCATTTCGCAGCTGAATTGAGCAGCCACCACGGATCGCTACTGAGTCCGGCGGAGGCGATCGTCAGAAACACCAGGGACATGACCACCCCGATCACGTTGACGTGGCGGCGGCGGTGATTGTCAGACGCTCTCTTGTTCTCAATCACGCGTGTTCACCTCGCCGAAGCCGGCATGGACATCGAGATCCAGGTGCAGCGTGCCGCCCGGCTTGCCCGTGATCGGATTCGGCGACCCGTCGCTGTGAACGCCGTTGCTCTCGACTCCCAGGCAGTCCGAGCGGCCGGCTCCCGCTGCACAGTTCGCGACGACGTTCATGTCAGTGGGCAGGATGATCTGGGCGTGACCAGCTTTGAGATCCACCTTCACCCATGTGCCAGCCGCCGGAATCTTGACCGACCTGAGATCGAGCAGCAGGTCCCCGGCGTTCCACTCGTAACTCGGCTGCAGCTCGGCAACATCGGCCGGGTGGTATTCCTTCGAACCGTAGCCGCTGGTGCCGCTGATCCCGGTCACCGCGAGCGCCATGGTGACGAGGGAGAGGAAAACACCCGGTCCGATCAGTGAGTAGCCCCGGCCGCGGAGCGCCGCGATCAGCAGCCCGACGCCCAGGACCGCAAGGGCGATGCCGGATACCTGCGCCCAGCTCAAGGCCCACCAGCCTGCGAAAACACCGGCCGCGGCCAGACCACCGGCCAGCAGGGTCGCCCCCAGCGCGAGTCGGCCGACGACTCCTGGGCCATTGCGATGAACCGGAGTGGAGGACTGCGCCAGGGGAGTGGGTTCGGGCAGATCCCAGGCGAAGGGTGCGACTCCGAGCGGATCCCACGCTGGTGGCGTCGTGCGCGGAGCCGACGTGTCGTTCAGGTCACCCGGGTCTCCTCCCGGGTAACCGAGATCTGCGACCGGATTCACGGCCGATGGCTTCGTCATCCGAACACCGCCCGTCTCGGCAGGCGTGGCCGAATCCGTTGTGCCCGTAATTGTGTTGGCGCCGGTCGGCGGTGGAGCGTCGACGCGGCCGGCCGCCGATGGCTGCTCCCAGAACGCTGGTTGTTGGAACGGCGAACTACCGCTCGGAGCGGCCCCGGAACCGCTGCCCCAACGGCTCCAGCCGCTGGACCCGCAACCGCGCCGGCCGCTCTGGAACTCTCGGGCGCTGCGCCGAACTTCGTCCGCCCACTGCTCGGCCTGCTCAGCCCATCCTCGAACCTGTTCGTCCGTGCGGTTCATCCAGTCCCCTCGCGACCCCTGCCGCCAGTCGCGGCGTGCGCTTTGCCGCCAGTCGGCGCGCCCGCTCTGCCGCCAGGAATTCCGGGCCGCACTGTGCCCCAGCGCACCCCGCCGCCGCAGAATCGCCAGCACGATGACGCCGCCGATCGCCAAGGGGAGAAACTGTCGCCCCCAGGAGAACGTCGAGAAGGCGCTGATAGCTGCGACGACGCCGAGCCCGACCGCCAAGGGCGGCGGTACCGACGAGCGGCCGCGACCGAGCAGCGCCTCAGCGGCCGAAACCTCGTCACCGTCGGCCGGTAGCAGCAGCCAACCGAGGACGTAGAGCAGACCTCCGAAGCCGCCGAAGATCGTCAGGACGACAAAGGCCACCCTGATCAGGATCGGGTCGACGCCGAGCGCACGCCCCAGGCCTCCTGCGACGCCGGCGATCTTGCGATCTCCGGTCGATCGGCGGGGACGACTGAGCCACCTGTCGCTGCGAGATCCGTTACCAGGATCACTGCCGGTGCGGAGGTGGTCGTCGGCGGCAGTTGGATGGAGAGGGGACGAGATATCGGCCGCCCCCGCGCCGGTGTTCCACTGATCGGTCATGGGATCACGGTGCCGCGTCTGGACGGCGGAAACCATCGGGGATCACCCTGGTTTCCGCGACTCGGGGATTTCCCCGATACCCCGGGTTGTCCTGACGTGAAACTCTGGTGGAGTGAGCTCGAACGGTACTGCCCGCGGGCCGGAACAATCGGCGGCCCCGCCGGATCGTCGCCAATCGGCGGCCGCGCCGGACGGTCGCCAGTCCGAGGCGCCGTCGGACCGTCGGCAACGGATCGTTCTGCAGCCACCGCCGGCACGAACCGAAGCCCCTGCGACCGATCCGGCCCGTCCTGCGGGCGAACCCGTCGGCCTGATCTCCGCCGGAGCCGGAGCCGGATCCGAAGCGGGAGCTGGAGCCGAAGCAGGAGTCGAGAACGAGCTCGAACTGACGGCCGATGGCATCCCCCGTCTGACGCGGCGGCGCACCGGCTCTCTCGTCGGTGGCGTCGCGACCGGGATCTCCGATCACCTTCGGGTGTCGGCTCTGGCGGTGCGGATGGTGTTCGCCCTGATGGCAGTCGTTGCCGGCGCCGGAGTGCTCGCCTATGCGCTGCTGTGGATCTTCGTTCCCCCCGGGCCGGAGCGCCCCTCGTCCGAGGCGCTGGACGTCGAATCCGCTCGCGAGCGACGGCGGGCCATGGGTGTCGCCGCGCTCGGTCTGGCGGTGATGATCACGGCGGTCGCCCTTGGCATCGGGCAGATGTTGAGCTGGGTGTTGGGTCCGTTGGGCCTCGCCGCGCTCGGTGGCGCGTTCATCTGGCGTGAGGCCGACGATGCCCGACGGGCCCGCTGGCGAAAGACCGCCGCCGGCATCGTCGGACCCAGTCGCGGAACCGCGTGGCGGGTGGGCGGCGGCGCCGCTCTGGTCGTCGGTGGGCTGTCAGTTTTCGCCCTCGGGCAGCTGGATTTCACCGCCGTCCGGTCGGCCCTGATCGCCGTCGTTCTGACTTTGGTCGGCGTCGCGATCATCACCGTGCCGTGGTGGATCCGGCTGGTGCGCGATCTCGGCAACGAGCGGCAGGGGCGCATTCGGGAGCGGGAACGCGCCGAGATCGCGGCACATCTGCACGATTCCGTACTGCAGACGCTCGCCCTCATCCAGCGCCAGGCCGGCGATTCCCGCGAGGTGGTGCGGTTGGCGCGCGGCCAGGAGCGGGAACTCCGAACCTGGTTGTACGGCCCGACCGGATACGCAGCAGCCGGTAGTTCGACCGCGTCCCCCGACACAACCTTCGCGGCCGTCCTGGCCGCGGCGGCCGGCGAGGTGGAGGATACCTACGCGGTGGCCCTGGCTCCGGTGGTGGTCGGCGACGTGCCGATGAATCCGTATCTGGCCGCGCTGGTGGCCGCGGCGCGGGAGGCGATGGTCAACTCCGCCAAGCACTCCGGTGCCCCTGAGATCAGCGTGTACGCAGAGATCGAGAACGAATCAGCGTCGGTCTTCGTGCGCGATCGAGGTTCGGGGTTCGTCGTCGGAGCCGTTCCTGGGGACCGGCGGGGGCTTGTCGAATCGATCCGGGGGAGGATGGAACGGCACGGCGGGAAGGCCGTCGTTCGATCGACTCCTGGCGAGGGCACCGAGGTGGAACTGCAGATGCCGATCCAGAGCAACGCCTCGACCGCGGGCGCGACCGCCGGCAACGGGGGCTCAGCGTGAGCACGCCGGTCTCGGTCTTTCTGGTCGACGACCACGCACTGTTCCGCACCGGTGTCAGGGCCGAGCTCGCCGGACTCGGCGACGACCGCATCGAAGTGGTCGGCGAAGCCGGTTCGGTGGCCGAGGCAGTCGTCCGGATCACCTCGAATCCGCCCGCCGTGGTGTTGTTGGACGTTCACATGCCGGACGGTGGCGGTCGAGCGGTTCTCGAACAGCTGCACGGTCGGTTGCCGGACGTGGTGTTCCTCGCGCTCTCGGTTTCGGACGCGGCCGAGGACGTCATCAACGTGATCCGCGCCGGCGCTCGTGGGTACGTGACCAAGACCATCTCCGGCCGCGAACTGGCCGATGCGGTGGTGCGGGTGGCGGGCGGCGATGCGGTGTTCTCCCCGAGGTTGGCCGGCTTCGTCCTGGATGCGTTCTCCGATCGGCCAGGCGCAGCTCCGATTTCCGATCCGGAGCTGGACAGGCTCTCGCCCCGGGAGCGCGAGGTGCTCAAGTTGCTGGCTCGGGGGTATGCCTACAAGGAGATCGCCTCCCAGCTCTTCATCTCGGTGAAGACAGTGGAGACCCACGTCTCTGCCGTCCTGCGCAAGACGCAGAAGTCGAACCGTTACGAACTCAGCCGCTGGGCCACCGATCGCCGCCTCGTCTGACCTGTCGTACGCCGGGCGGCGTAGTCCGTCCTCGGACGGACTACTTCCGGCCCAGCCGACCCCGGCCCATGGACAGCAACATCATTGCGAAGTCAGCGCCGGACGGGCCCAGCTCGCGGAAGCGTTCCAGCACCGCCATTTCGCGGCTGTAGACGATGCGAGGTCCGCCGAGCGACTTTCGAGCCGTTCCGATGGCGTGCGAGAGGGCGGTGCGGCGCTGGATCAGCCGGAGCAACTCGCCGTCGATCGAGTCGATCTCCAGACGGAGATGGTCGATGCCCTGCTGATCCTGCGGAACGGCGACGTCGGTCGAATGTGCCGACACCGGTTCGTCCTGCGCGCCGTCAGCCGGCAACTGATCGGATGGAGTGGAATCGGATCTGTTGGTCATGATGTCCTCATTCTGCCCGGACCCGGTGGGAACTCCGGCGACAAAAAAGCCCCGGGATCCGAATGGATCGCGGGGCGTGTCGTAGCCGATTGTCAGCCGCGGACGGGCACCGGGATCCGGAACCCGAAGTAGTACTCGCGGCAGCTCATGGCACCAGTGAACCATAGAGCCGCCGCACACGCCGTTTTCGGTTCTGCGGCCGGCCCGAGGTCAGGCGGCGAGCAGCATGGCTAGCACGGCGGTGTCCGCGTCGTCCATCGGATCGATTCCGGCCAAGCCGCGCATGCTGGTCACCGCGCCGGTGTGATCGGCCTCTGCCCAACCGGCTCGATGGTCGAGTCCGAGGTAGGGAAGTCCGGGCAGCAGCACACAGCCGGACGCGACGCCGTCGTACTCCGGCAGGGACGGCCTGGTCTCCGACGGCGGGTGCAGTACCAGTAACCCGGTGGGCTGCGGCTCGGCGAACTGCCCGGGGGTCAGGGCCCGCTCGCCGATCAGCGTGCCCTCGGCCAGAACCAGGCCGACCGTTCCCGGTTGCGGTTCGTCGGGGAGTTCCTCCCGGACGCGAAAGACCGTGGTGACAGGCAGGAGCCCCGGAACGCTGGCCACCCGCACGGCGATGACCAGGAACTTGACCCACTCCAACGTGTTCTCCGGCCACCGCCCGGACACGACGAACCCGCTCAGAGCGCCGGCTGATTCCAGCGCCGAGATCTGCACAGCGCCTGCTGAATACTCGTTCACGGCCGGTCACCCTTCTGCCAGGGGAATAATGATCATGATGCAGCCAGATGGGTTGGCGCACAAGAGGGGAACGGCGCCGGCTTGGTCTCGTTTTCGCAGCGATCAGAAATCGTCCTGCACTGCCTGCAGTGCCGACCGATGTCGGTACGACCCGGTAGTTTGGGTACTGATATGACAAGCCTGTTCGACCTGCCGTCAGACCAGCCCTCGACCTCCGCAGCCGGGGGGCGAACGCGGCAAACAGCACCATCGACCCAGCAGCACGACTCTCCGCACGAGCGGATGGCTGCGCAGGCGCGCAGGCAGGCTTCGGAGTCCCGGGAGCGTGCGACGAAGGCCCGGGCGCAGGCGATCGAGGAGTTGTTGGAGGGGCTGAATCCGCAGCAGCGGATGGCGGTGGAACACCGGGGCGCACCCCTGCTGGTGGTTGCCGGGGCGGGGTCGGGCAAGACGAGGGTGCTGACCCGGCGGATCGCCTATCTGTTGGCTGCCGGCAACGCCCATCCCGGTGAGATTCTGGCCATCACATTCACCAACAAGGCAGCGGCCGAGATGCGCGAGCGGGTCGCCGAGATGATCGGTGCGCGGTCTCGGGCGATGTGGGTGTCCACCTTTCATTCCATGTGCGTTCGCATCCTTCGCACGGAAGCAGTCCAGTTGGGAATCCGGTCCAGTTTCACCATCTACGATTCCGCTGATTCCCAGCGGTTGGTGCAGATGGTGGCCTCCGATCTGAATTTCGACACCAAGAAGGTGTCGGCGCGCACGCTTGCCGGTGCGATTTCCAACCTGAAGAACGAACTGATCGACCCGGCGACGGCGACCGATCGCGCGGAGTCGGATCTGGACAAGATGGTGGCCCAGGTCTATACCGGCTACCAAACGCGGCTGCGAGCCGCGTCCGCATTCGACTTCGACGACCTCATCATGGAAACAGTCTCGCTCCTGCAGTCGTTTCCGGCGGTCGCCGAACACTATCGTCGTCGTTTTCGGCACGTGCTGGTGGACGAATACCAGGACACCAATCATGCCCAGTACATGCTGGTGCGCGAGTTGGTCGGGGGTGCCGACGAGGCGACGCAGAAGTGGACGGCAGACGGTGTTCTGGTCCGTCAGGCCGCATCGTCGGTGCCACCGGCCGAGCTGGTGGTCGTCGGCGACGCGGATCAGTCGATCTATGCCTTTCGCGGCGCCTCCATCCGCAATATCACCGAATTCGAGCGCGACTATCCGAATGCCCGCACCATTTTGCTGGAGCAGAACTATCGCTCCACGCAGACGATCCTTTCTGCGGCAAATCAGGTCATCTCGCGTAACACGGAACGCAGAGCCAAGAATCTGTGGACGGCGCAGGGCAGTGGTCAACTGATCGTCGGCTATGTGGGCGACAACGAATACGAGGAAGCGCAGTTCATCGCCAAGGAGATCGATCGACTGGTCGACGACTCGCAGATCCGGTTCGGTGACGTCGCGATCTTCTACCGGACGAATTCGGCGTCACGCGCCATCGAGGACGTATTCGTGCGGACCGGCATGCCGTACCGCATCGTGGGGGGAGTCCGATTCTACGAGCGGCGCGAGATCCGGGACGCTCTGGCCTATTTGCGAGCCATTGCCAATCCGGACGACGAGGTGTCGCTGCGGCGGATTCTGAACACACCCAAGCGTGGCATCGGCGATCGGGCGGAGGCCACGGTGGTCGTCTTCGCCGAGCAGGAGCGCATCGCCTTCGCCGACGCATTGGTCCGGGTGGCCGAGATGCCAATGATGGCAACACGTTCGGCAAAGGCAGTGACCGCTTTCAACGACCTGTTGAGCGGTTTGCGGGCTTTGGTCGCCGGCTGCGCCGAACCAGCCGAGGTGCTCAGTGCCGTGTTGGACCAGACCGGCTACCGCGCTGAATTAGAAGGTTCGGACGATCCGCAGGATTTCTCTCGGATGGAGAATCTCGACCAGCTGGTGACGGTGTTGCGCGAGAACGCCGAGTTGTTGCTCGGCGGCGGTGGAGCGGTGATCACCGGTGACACCGACGCCCCGGACGTCGATCCACCGGAACCCGGAATCGATTTGTTGGCAGCGGTTCTCGAACAGATTTCGTTGGTGGCGGACGCCGACTCGATTCCGGACTCGACCGACGGAGTGGTCACCCTGATGACACTTCACACGGCCAAGGGTCTGGAATTCCCGGTGGTCTTCCTGACCGGAATGGAGGACGGGATCTTCCCCCACCAGCGAGCGTTCTCCGACGAGCGGGAGTTGGCCGAGGAGCGCCGACTGGCCTACGTCGGCATCACCAGAGCCCGAGAACGGCTGTATGTTTCCCGTGCCGTGACGAGATCGGCGTGGGGGCAGGCCAACTCGTATCCGGCGTCCCGTTTTCTCGACGACATACCGGAGGATCTCGTCGATTGGCGTCGGCTGGCGCCGGCTCGGGAGCCGTACGTGGCCGGTTCGGCAGATTATCGGTCGTCGAACTGGGGGTCGGGTGGCTCCAGCAACTACTCCGGGTACGACTCGCGGAGCCGTTCGGCACCGGTGTCGGCGTCGCGGTTCGGGTCGATCGGCGGCGCGCGGCCGGCCCGGCCGCCATTGCAGTTGGCAGTCGGAGACCGGGTGAACCACGACAAGTACGGTCTCGGGAAGGTGACCGTGGTGTCCGGCTCCGGGCCGACCGCGACCGCCACCATCGATTTCGGAACGGCCGGCACCATCCGGTTGATGTTGATCGGCGGCGTCCCGATGACGAAGCTCTAGCAGCCCGTTTCAGGCCACGTTCGCCGGGCGGAACTGGATACTGATCCGGGGGCCTACTGCCCTGGTCGTCTTGGGTATGGCGTGCTCCCACGTTCGTTGGCAGGAGCCACCCATGACGATGAGATCTCCGTGGCCAACGGGGATACGGAGGCCGGCGCCGCCGGATCGGGGCCGGAGCAGGAGCGGGCGTTCGGATCCGACCGAGACGATGGCAACCATCACGTCCTGGTTCGAACCCCGACCGGCGGTGTCGCCGTGCCAGGCCACACTGTCGCGGCCGTCTCGGTACAGACACAGCCCCGCTGTCAGGAAGGGTTCGCGAAGTTCTGGTTCGTAGTATCCGGACAGCGCGTTCCGGGCCTCGCCGAGTACTGGATGCGGCAGGCGGCGACCTTCCTGATACCAGCACAACAGCCTGGGTACTTCGACCTCACGGTCGTACATCTGGCGGCGTTCGGCACGCCACGGCACCTTCGTCAGCAGTGCGTCCAGCACCTCATCGGACCCGGCCAGCCAGCCGGGGAGCCGGTCGACCCAGGCGCCGTCACTCAGGCCGGTTCGCTCCACCCGGCCGGCGAGCGGGGTCAGTCGAGCCTCGTCGGCAAGGTCGAACATCGACGGTTGGTAGGTCACGGTCACCATTCGATCGTAGACCGAATCGAACGTGTGTACTGAATAGCTGCTTGTGCATGTGGAACCGGTGTCTTCACGGTCGACCAATATTCGCAGCCGCGGCGTCCCGGCCGGTGTCCGTTGCGTGTCAGTGGCGCCAGCGTGAGCGCAAGGTCTTGGATCTGAGCAAGGCTCACCTCGTAGCGGCAGCGGGCCGCATCAATGCCACCTGCCGGGCGTTCAGTCGGTCCCCGGCTTTCGGCGGCCGTAGTCGTCCCAGCCGTTGCGCAGGTGGTCGAAGGTGGCGGCGAGGGCCTTGCGGGGGCTTGGTTGTTCGCCGGCGAGATCGAGGGCTTCGAGGCTGAATCGCGCCAGAGCTGCGGCAGCGATGTCGTCGACGGTGGTTCCGGTGCTGTCGGCGATGGCCCGGGTGAGCGAAACCTCATGCCGAGTCCACATCCGGCGGGCGTATTCACGCAGAGCCGGCGTATCCCGGACGAGTCGCAGGAAGTCCTTGAGGGCAGGGTCGAGGGTCAGGGAGTGCGAAGCCTGGTAGTAGGCCTCGAGGGCGTCGAGCACGGAGTGCTCCGCAGGTCGGTCGGTGACCGCGGCCACGAGCGCCTGTTCTCGGTTCTCGTCCTGGTCGAAGACCAAGGCCTCTTTGCCGGAGAAGTGCTGGAACAGCGTGGTGACGGCGACGTCCGCGGCGTCGGCGACATCCTTGACGCTGACCTGGTCATAGCCGCGCTCGAGAAACAGCCGCAGTGCCGCGTCGGCGATGGCTGCCCGGGTCGCGGCCTTCTTACGTTCCCGTCGGCCCGTGACGAGCTGCTCAGAAGTTGTCATGTACCCATTGTATACCGATTACGTATGCCATCGTATGCCGTAGTGATTGCGGTTTTGCTATCAGTGTGGTCTGATGCTGACGTCGAGTTCGTAGCTTCTCCGATCCAAGTCGCTGCCCGGCGGCCCGATCGGTAGCCATTCAAATCTCTAGGAGCGCACCTCATGACCAAGGCATCAGCCCCGCCAGCCCCCAGTGCGGCAGGTTCGGCATCGCCCTCCGCTACGGCCTCGCCTGGGGTGAGTGCTATCGATTCCCCGGTGAACTCCCCGGCCCGGATCCGGATGATCCTCGTCGGCGTGATGCTGGCGATGTTGCTGGCGATGCTGGACAACACGATCGTGGGGACGGCGCTGCCGACGATCGTGGGAGACCTCGGGGGCTTGGCTCACCTGGCCTGGGTGGTGACGGCGTACACCCTGGCCACCGCCATCTCCACCCCGGTCTGGGGCAAGGTCGGCGACCTGTACGGACGCAAGAGCGTCTTCCTGACCGCGATCGTGGTGTTCGTCGCCGGTTCGGTCCTCTCCGGTGCCGCGCAGTCGATGATCGAGCTGATCGCGTTCCGGGCCGTACAGGGACTGGGCGCCGGCGGGCTTGCGGTCGGCGCATTCGCGCTGATCGGTGACCTGGTGCCGGCGCGGGAACGCGGCCGCTACCAAGGCATGACCGCCAGCATCACCGCCATCGGCACCATCGGTGGGCCGCTGCTGGGCGGCGTGGTCACCACCAACCTGGGCTGGCGGTGGGCGTTCTACATCAACGTGCCGTTGGGCATCCTGGCGTTCGTGTGGTGCAAGATCATGCTGCGTCTCCCGGCCAAGCGCACTTCGGCGCGCATCGACTGGCTGGGTACGGTGTTGCTGGGCGTGGCGATCACCGGCCTGGTGCTGGTGACCACCTGGGGCGGCAATCAGTACTCCTGGACCTCTGTCCAGGTGTTGGGCCTGGGTGTGGTGGCAGTAGCCGCCCTGATCGGCTTCGTCATCTCCCAGCAGAAGGTTGCCGAACCGGTGCTGCCACTGCGCATCTTCGACAACCGGAACCTCCCGCTGGCCTCGATCATCGCGCTGGTCGTCGGCGTGGTGATGTTCGGTTGCGTGGTGTATCTGCCGCAGTTCCTGCAGAGCGTCCAACACGCCAACGCCACCAGCTCCGGACTGCTGCTGCTGCCGCTGGTGCTGCCGATCGTCGTGGTCTCCCAGATCGCTGGAAAGGTGATGTCCAAAACCGGCAGGTACAAGATCTTCCCGTGCTCGGCGCGGTCTTCCTGGTTGCCGGAATGGCGCTCCTTGCCACCATGACCACCGACACCGGCCGCACCACCACCAGCATCTACATGGTGTTGATCGGCATCGGCTTGGGCGCCACCATGCAACTGGCCACCATCATCGCCCAGAACAGCGTGCAGATGACCGATCTCGGTGTCGCCTCCGCGGCTGTCACCCTGTTCCGCACCGTTGGCGGCTCGGTAGGGGTTGCGCTGTTCGGGTCGCTGTTCACCCTGGCCCTGGCCCACGACCTACCCGGCGGGAACATAGCGCCGACCACGTCGCAGCTGGCCCACATGAGCAGCGCCGTCCGTTGCGCCTACGAGCACGCGGTGACCTCAGGAATGCAGCACATCTTCACCGCCGGCGCCATCATCGCTGTCGCCGCTCTGGTCGCTGCCGTCCTGATCGAAGAGATCCCGCTCCGCGGCAAACCTTCCGCCCCGGTCCAGCCCAGCGCAAACCCCTCACCGCGGGCGACCGTTACCCAGACCGCCTGACCGAGTCCGCTCGACCGATCAATTCCGGTCCGCTCGACCGCAATTCCAATCCGCCCACCAGGAGAACCCAATGACCACAACCGCTATCACCAACGCCCGCATCTTCGACGGCGAAACCGTATCGAACGCGACCACCGTCGTCCTGGATGGACCGACGATCCTGAGCATCGGCGGGCAGGACGCCCAGCTCCCTGCCGGCTCCACCGTCGTGGACGCCACCGGTGCCACCCTGCTCCCCGGCCTCATCGACGCCCACGTGCACACCTCGGTCGAGTCGCTGCGCGACGCGCTGCGCTTCGGGGTCACCACCGAACTGGAGATGATGGGTCACTGGACGCCGCACGAACGCCGCGAGGTCGCCGAGACCGACGACATCGCCGACGTCCGCTCCGCCGGCATGGGCATCTCCGCTCCGGACGGGCACCCCAGCGAACTGATGGGCGGCCCGCCGCCCGGCGACGACACCCACCCCGATACCTCCCCCGGCGAACACGGCGACACCGCTCCCGGCGAGCACGGCGATGAGCATGGCCCGCACGGTTTCGTGATGCCGTCGGCGTCCACACCGCAGGAGGCCGTCGCGTTCGTCGAGCAGCTCGTGGCCGGCGGCTCGGACTACATCAAGGTGATGATCGAGGAAGGCAGCGTCCTGGCCAGCCCGGGCCTGCCGATGATGACCAACCAGACGCTGCTGGCCGCGGTCGGCGCCGCCCACGATCACGGCATGACCGTCATCGCCCATGCCCTCACCCTGCAGGCGACCGAGCAGGCGCTCGCCGCCGGCATCGACGGACTGGCCCACCTGTTCATCGATCGCCCGCACACCCGGGAGATCATCGATGCGATCGCAGCAGCCGGGGTCTTCGTCACCCCGTGCCTGACCCTGAACAGCTCCATTTTGGGTAACACCGGCGAGCAGCTGGCCGACGATCCGCGGGTCGCCGGGAAGCTCAGTCCGCAATGGCTGACCACCCTGCGCAGCAGCTTCAACACCTATCCGCAGGGCAACTTCGACGACATCCTGGCCACCGTCGCGGCGCTGTACGCCGCCGGCGTCGACGTGCTCGCCGGAACCGATGTGTCGATGCCCGTTCCCTCCCTCGGCGGCCTCGCTCACGGCGCGAGCGTTCACCACGAACTGCAACTGCTCGTCGCAGCCGGCCTCACTCCCACCCAGGCGCTCCGCGCCGCTACCGCCGTTCCTGCCCGCTGGTTCAATCTGACCGACCGCGGCCGGATCGAACCAGGCGCCCGCGCCGATCTGCTCCTGGTCGACGGCGATCCCACCACCGACATCACCACCACCCTGTCCATCCGCGACATCTGGCGGCGCGGAGTCCGCGCCACCACCTGAACCCACCGCAGCCACTAGATCGAAGCGGGCTGCGTCATCGCGAGATCGACCGTTGGAGTGAGCGTTCCGACGGGAAGCGGAATCGCGGAGGGCTCTATTCTTCGGCGATGGAGCAGCGAATCAGCCTGGTCACGTTGGGAGTCGACGATCTGGCGCGGTCGCGCCGGTTCTACGAGCTCCTGGGATGGACCGGCCAAGAGGTGCAGGAGACCGTCTTCCTGCAGGCCGGGGGGATGGCTCTGGTCCTATGGGGTCGCACGCAGCTGGCGCAGGACGCGGGCCTGGACAGCTCGACCCGGCGCGAGTTCGACGGCATCGTGCTGGCCCAGAATGTGCGGACACGGCAGGAGGTGGACGACATCGTCTCCGACGCGGTGAAAGCGGGCGCGACCGTGACCCGACCTCCGGCAGTCACTTTCTACGGTGGCTACGCAGCCGTTTTCACCGATCTCGACGGGCACGCCTGGGAGATCGCCCACAATCCGGGATTTCCGCTGGCCGACGACGGCACGCTCACGATTCCGGATCTCGGCGGCGGCTGACGGGGCAGCGCCTGATCGGATGAGCGGCAGTCCTTCCGATCGTTGCCGTTGGCCGGCTCGGTCAGCTGCTCCCGACCGGGCGGCTGTACGAGAGCCACAGAAGTCCCAGTAGCGGCAGCAGGACGGGAAAGTAGCCGTAGCCGCTGCCGAAGCGCGACCAGACGGTGTCGTGCGGAAACGCGACCCTGTCGATCAATGACGCGGTACCGATGACCAGGACACCGGCGAGTTCGGTGCCACAAGCGGCCCACGCGACGGCCCGCCGCCAACGGCGCTTGCCCGACAGACCGATCGTCGCCGCCAGGTAGACGACGCCCGAGAACAGGGACAGCAGGTACGCCAGCGGTGCCGATTCGAAGACTGTGCTGACCTGGACGATGCCCCTGGCCGTTGCCGCGAGCGCGAAAATCGAATAGAAGGCGATCAAGATGCGGCGGGGTCCGGTCGGCGGTTCCTCGTTGCCATCGGCCGCCTCGGGAAGCTGTCCGCTCCGGTCCGGCTCCGGAAAGGCCCGGTTCGGCTCAGACACGGTTCGGCTCAGACACGGTTCGGCTCAGACACGGTTCGGCTCAGACAAGGTCGGACCGCCAGAGCTGCAGGAGTCGCAGCGTCATGACCGCCACCACCACCGCCGTGAATCCCAGCGTCATCGAACCCCACCGCGTCCGCTCGATTCGAGCCAGGTAGAAACCTAGCGGCAGCGGAAGCAGGACACCGACCGCGTACGCGACGAAGGTGACCGGCTCGGCCACGTGCGCGCCGGCCAGCCGAGTGACGGCGATGCCGGCCTGGGCCAGCAGGCCGACTTCGAGGACGATGGCCGCGACCATCAGCGGGTCATCGGTGGGTTTGTCCAGGTACGCGACGACACCTGCCCATCCGCCGACCAGCAGTCCGGCGGCGACCAGGGCGTATGCCAACCCGCCGATCACGGGCAGTGCTGCCGGTGCATGCGCGACTCCCTGGGAACATGCGGACGGGCTGCCGGAGATGCGCCCGACGAGCGACGGTAACCGATCGCCGGTCTCGACGTTGCTACGGTCGACACCGTGACGTTTGTATTCTGCCCAAAGTCAGGTCGCACCCACCGCGTGGTGAGCAGGTCTTGATGTCCGAGGCCGAAACGGGGCGGGCCGGGCTGCGGCCGCTGGGAAGCAATCCGGCGCCCTCGGCGTCGTCCGGGGATCCGAACTCGGCGTCGGCAGGGTTCGCGTCGACGAGGTTCGCGTCAGCAAGGTTCGCGTCGACGAGGTTCGCGTCGACAGGGCTTCCAGCGGCCGCGCTGCTGTTGCTGGGCGCGGTCGTGTCCGGGATCGGCGCCGTCCTCGGGGTCGCCCATACCTTCGATGCCTCACCCGTGGGCCGGAGTTCCGGCGCCGTGTGGGTGATTCTGGTGCCGCCGATCCTGGCCTTGCTGGCCCTGGTCCGTAGGCCGCTCATCGGAACCGCCGTCGTGGCCGGCGTCGGCGTGGTCGCGCTGGCTCGGCTCAGTACCGACATATCGCTTCTGAACGGCCCGAATGCCGTCGTGCGCCCCGAGCTGTTCTACGAGATCACCAATGCTGCCCAACCGTTCAGCACCGCCACCGGCGCCTACCTGGTGGTACTGGGCGATGCCGGGATGGTGCTCGCCGGGCTTCTGGCCGGCAGGCGGCTCAGCAGGCGAGTCGCCGGCCGTTCCGATCGCATCTTCGCCGCCGGGCCGCTTGAGTCAGCACCAGCACCTGCCGGCCCGGAATTGCTGGCGCAGGCACTGGAATCCGCTGAATCCGGAGATGCCACCGAAGCGCAGGGGCACGCGCTTGGCCGGCGTCCGGCGCGAAGTAACTGGCTCATCATCGCGGGCTTCTGCGGAACCCTGGTGCTGTTGGCAGCCTCGCTCTCGCTGCCCTACAGCGGCGGTTATCTCGCCCGCCGCTATCTGCCGCCCCAGCTCGACCTCTGGGGTCTGGCAGCGGCAGTGCTGCTCGCCGCGGTGTGTGCGCTCGTGGTGCTGGTGTCGGCCATCGCGCCGCGGACGCTCGCCGTCGGGCTGCTCAGCGGAGTTGCGGCCGGAGCTGCCGTGCCGTTCCTCACCGCCGTCGTGGTGCGGGCAAGCGGAGCGCCGGTGCAGTTGAACGCAGTGGTCGGGCTCGGGCTGGCGGGCGCCGGACTGCTGGCCTCGGCGGGGCTGTGGAACGGTTCTCGCCCCGTCGTCGTCGACGACTACGGCGATCAGCCGACCGGAGCCGCGGCCCGGAAAAACATCCTCGGCGCGCTACTGACTCTTGCTGTCGCAATCGCCTCGGGGGTGGCCTGGCGAGCGGCCCAACTGTCCTACAACGGCGGACCCGATCCCGCGCTCGGCTCCGGATTTCCGATCTCCGCTTCGCTGCACGTTCCGTTTCTGGTGGGCATGCTCATCTGCTTGGTCGGCGGCGTGCTGTGGCTGATCCCGCCCTTGGCCACCGCCGGACGCGCGGTCTCATCGATCGGCTGGCTGGCACTGTTGTTCGGCGTCACTCAGTCACTGAATCTGCTGGGGCAGTTGCAGATCAGCGCCTCGGTGCCCAACGCCGGATTCGCGCCACCGCGATGGTCGATCGGTGTCGGCCTCTGGTGCGCCATCATCGGAATCGTGGTCGGCGTCATCGTTCTGGGCATCGCACTGTCGGCCGGTCGACAGGCTGCCCAGGCCACGGTGCTGATTGCCGACGACGACTCGATGGTCACATTTCGGGCGTTCGGAACGGTGGTCGCCGGCGTCCTCACCGTCCTCACGGTCGTCGCGCTGGGGCTACCGATCTACCGCACCACCGACGGGGCCTCCGTCACCGACTTGGCCGGATTCGCCCTGAACTGGTGGGGGGTGGCGGCGATCGGCGCCGGAATGATCTGCGCTGCATGGGCGGCTGCCCGGGCGAGTTCGGCCTTCCAGGCAGCCGCGTTCGCATCCGTCGGAGCTGCGATCCTGCTCGCGCGGCTGCTCATTCCGGATTCGGTGCGGGCGGAGGAAGGGTTCACCGTCGAGGCCGGGCTGTATGTCGGCTATGCAGTCCTGCTGGCCTTCGTCGGAGCGGCGGTGTTGCTCGGTCTGGCCGCCGGACGGGTACCAATGGTGGGTCCGACACCGGCGCTCTCCAAACCGCCCGCGAAACCTGCTCCGGACGTCCGTGGAACTGCCCGCGGAAGGGGCAGGGCCGCGGTCGTCCGACCGAGCGGCAAGCGGTCCGGCGCACCTGCGCAGAGAAAGAAGGGACGCTCGAAATGAACGCTGAACGATCGCATCCAGAATTTCGTCACCATCGCGTCGGCTCCGCATGAGCCGGCCGATCAGGGTGGTGGTGGCGAAGCCGGGGTTGGACGGCCACGACCGCGGCATCAAGGTGGTGGCGCGCGCGCTGCGCGATGCCGGGATGGAGGTGATCTACACCGGCCTGCACCAGACTCCGGAACAGATCGTGGCCGCGGCGTTGGCCGAGGATGCCGACGCGGTCGGTCTTTCCGTACTGTCGGGCGCGCACATGACGCAGTTCCGCCGGGTGGTGGAGTTGTTGGCCGAGGCCGACGCCACCGACATCGTCGTCTTCGGCGGCGGGATCATCCCGGCGGCCGACATCGCCGAGCTGGGCCAGATCGGCGTGCACGGCGTCTTCACGCCCGGGGCGCCCACGACGGAGATCGTGCAGTGGCTCAGAGCGGCGGTCACGGACCGCCTTGACTGATCTCGGAGGTTGAATTCGGTTGCCGCGGCCGGTCGCAGGTGGATGCGGTCCAGATCACCGCGGTGGGATAGCTCACCAGGGCGGATCGCAGCCGGCCACGGCAAGGCCAGTAGGGTCACACAGCGGTCGATGACGCGCCCGGATCCTCCGGTCGACGCGTCGAGGCCCGGCGCCGGCTGTTCTGCGGCAGCGATCACCACGACTGAATAACGTCGAGTTCTCGGGAGCAAACGTGGATCTGTACGAGTACCAGGCGAAGGACCTTTTCGCGAAGCACGGCGTTCCGGTCACAGCCGGCGAGACGGCCACGACGGCCGACGGAGCCGAAGCCATCGCGACCAGATTCGGCAAGGCCGTAATGGTCAAGTCTCAGGTGAAGGTCGGTGGCCGCGGCAAGGCCGGTGGCGTGAAATTTGCCGCTAATGCCGCTGCGGCCCGGGAGAAGGCCGAGGCCATCCTCGGGCTGGACATCAAGGGTCACATCACCCGCACGGTGCTGGTCACCGAGGCCGCGGACATCGCCGAGGAGTACTACGTCTCGTTCCTCCTCGACCGGTCGAACCGCACCTACCTCGCGATGGCCAGCAAGGATGGCGGCATGGAGATCGAAGAGCTGGCCGTGGAGCGGCCGGAAGCACTTGCCCGCATCCCCGTCGATGCGATCGTCGGTGTGGACGCCGCGAAGGCCCACGAGATCGCCGTGGCGGGTCGGTTCCCCGACGCGGTCCGCGATCAGGTCGAGCATGTCCTGATCAAGCTGTGGGACGTCTTCGTCAAGGAAGATGCGACCCTGGTCGAGGTGAATCCGCTGGTGCGAACGCCGGACGGAGTGGTGCTGGCCCTGGACGGGAAGGTCTCGCTGGACGAGAACGCAGCGTTCCGGCATCCGGAACACGCCGCCTTCGTCGACAACGCGGCCGAGAACGAACTCGAACTGGCCGCCAAGGAGAAGAACCTCAACTACGTCAAGCTCGACGGACAGGTCGGCATCATCGGCAACGGCGCCGGGCTGGTCATGTCGACGCTCGATGTCGTTGCCTACGCGGGCGAGCGGCACGGCGGCGTCAAGCCGGCGAACTTCCTGGACATCGGCGGCGGCGCGAGCGCAGAGGTGATGGCCAACGGCCTGGAGATCATCCTGGGTGATACCGACGTCAAGGCGGTGTTCGTCAACGTATTCGGTGGCATCACCTCTTGTGACGCGGTGGCGAACGGCATCGTCAAGGCACTGGAGATCCTCGAGTCCAAGCCGGAGGCCGGAACGCTGCAGAAGCAGATCGTCGTCCGTCTCGACGGCAACAAGGTCGAGGAAGGCCGGCGAATTCTGACCGAGGCCAACCATCCGCTGGTGACCCTGGCCGACACCATGGACGAGGGCGCCGACTCCGCAGCGCGCCTGGCCGAGTCCGCGCTTTCCGCGAAATAAGGGATTGATCACCACATGTCGATATATCTGAATGCTGATTCCGTCGTCATCGTGCAGGGCATCACCGGCGGTGAAGGCACGAAGCACACTGCCCTGATGCTCAAAGCCGGTACCAAGGTCGCCGGCGGTGTGAACGCACGCAAGGCCGGAACGACGGTCGACCATATCGCCAAGGACGGCAGCAACCTCGCGCTCCCGGTATTCGGCACGGTGGCGGAAGCCGTCGAGAAGACGGGCGCGACCGTATCCATCGTCTTCGTGCCACCGGTCTTCGCGAAGGACGCGGTGATGGAGGCCATCGACGCCGGAATTGAACTTCTCGTGGTGATCACCGAAGGCATTCCGGTCCAGGATTCGGCCGCGTTCTGGGCCTACGCCCTGAGCAAGGGCGGAACGACCAGGATCATCGGCCCGAACTGTCCCGGCATCATCACGCCGGGCGAGTCGCTGGTCGGCATCACCCCGGCCAACATCACCGGAAAGGGCCCGGTGGGGCTGGTCTCCAAGTCCGGCACGCTGACCTATCAGATGATGTACGAGCTCAGGGATCTCGGCTTCTCGACCGCCATCGGAATCGGCGGTGACCCGGTGATCGGAACCACCCACATCGACGCCCTCGCGGCGTTCGAGGCCGATCCCGAGACCAAGGCGATCGTGATGATCGGCGAGATCGGCGGCGATGCCGAGGAGCGTGCGGCCGCGTTCATCAAGGACAACGTCACCAAGCCCGTGGTCGGCTACGTGGCCGGGTTCACCGCGCCGGAAGGCAAGACGATGGGGCACGCCGGCGCGATCGTCTCCGGGTCGGCCGGCACCGCGCAGGCGAAGAAGGAGGCCCTGGAAGCAGTCGGGGTGAAGGTCGGCAAGACGCCATCCGAGACGGCTCGGTTGCTGCGTGAGGTTCTTGCCTGACGCGAACGGATCAGTACGGATCAATCGCAGCACAGACGAGCGAGGTGGAGAAGCAGATGAGTAATCCATACGGTCCCCCGGGTGGGCCAGGGCAGCAGGCACCCGGCTCCTTCGGCGGTCAGCCGAATCCGGCGTGGAACCAGGGGCAGCAGCCGGGTCAGGGATACAGCCAGGGCGGTTTCGGGCAGGGTCCGGCGGCACCAGGTCCGGGATACGGCTCGGGCTACGGCGGGCCGGCGGGCCCCCAGGGTAACCCTCCCGGCAACGTTCCGGGTTTCGGCGGCCCCGCATCGCAGGGTCCACCGCCGGGTCGGCAGGGCTACGGCCCCGGGTTCGGTGCTTCCGGACACGCGCCGTCGACGGCCAAGAAACCGGTGGACCTGGGGCGGCTTCTGCCGCTGGTCGTGGGTGGGTTGGGCGTGCTGGCCTTCATCCTCGGGTTCCTGCCGGGGACGTCGGTAGATTCCCAATCCGGCTCCTCCGACTCGAGCAGTCTGTCGATCTACGCGGTGCGGGGCTACCTGCCCATCCTGGTGCTGCTGGCCGGTCTGCTGGCGCTGTCGGCCCTGCTCCCGGCCGGCAAGAAGTACTCACTTCCGGTGGCCGTGGTGTCGGTGGCCGGCTTCCTCGGCGCACTCACCAGTGTGTTCACGGTGACGAACGGCGTGGATTCCGTCTCGGTGGGATGGGCACTGTGGCTGCTGCTGGTCGTTGCCCTGCTGCAGGCCGGCGCCGCCGTGTATGCCTGGCTGGTGGAGTCGGGCACCCTCGAGCGGAGCGCCGGTCGGCCGAAGACGCCCGGCGCAGCCGACGGCTCCTCCTCGCCGAACTTCGCCCCGGCTACCGGGGGTGGAGGTGGACCGGCGTCCGGTTTCGGCGGGTACGCCCAGGGCGCCTATGCGCCTGACTCCGGCGCGAGTGCCGCCGATCCGTCGTCCTACGGCGCCTCCGGGCCGGGTGGATACGCTCCGTCCAACCCGCGTGGCAACGAGTCGTACGGCCCGAGCGCGCCGTCGGCCGGGTCGGCCGCGGCTCCGCAGTACGGAACCGGCGCGAATTCGCCCGGTGCCGGACCGGTCGGTTCTTCGCCGTTCGGCCCCTCTGGGAGCGATGAGGCCGGGCCCGCGGGGCCGGCGACCGGGCAGCATGGGCGAGAGGACGGACCCGCTCCGGACGTCACTCAGCAGGTGCGGTTCTAGCCGCTCTGACGCTCCGACGGCGTGGCTGCTACCGATGGCGAGCGTCGCCGTGTGAGGGTTGAAGGCATGTTTCTTCCTGCCGCTGTTGCCCCTTCATCGGCATCCGAAACGGCCGTCGAACCAAGGGCCGGCTCGCTGGCACTCGCGGTGAGTGCGGCAGCGAAGGCGGCTGTGGTAGCTGGGTCAGGGCTGATGTTGAGCTGTGGGCTCGGTCTGGTCGTGTGGGCGGTGACGCCCAGTTCGGGTGCCGGACCGGGAGCGCTATTGCGAGCAGGCGCCGCAGCCTTCAGCGCTGCGAACGGCATGGCGGTGACCATCGGGCGGTCGACCCTGACCCTGACGCCGTTGATGCTGACGATCATCGCCGCCGCTCTGCTCGCCACGGTGAGCGGGCGCGGCCGGGTCGTTCCGCACGGACGTCGGCAGGAGTCGGTTGCAGTCGGGGCGGCAGCCGCCGCATATGGGCTTGTCGTCACCGTCGTCGGCGTGATGTTCGGTGGTTCCGGGGTGGTTCGAACCGATCAATGGTGGCGGCCGGTCGCCCTGGCGCTGGTGATCGTCGGATGTTCCACCCTGGTTCGCGGCGATGGTTGGCGGTCGTTCCTGACCGCCCGGCTTCCGATCTGGGTTCCGACCGCTGTTCGGCTGGCCGCCGTCGCCGCTTCGACCATGCTCGGCGGTGGCGCGGTTGCCGTGGCGATAGGGCTGGTTCGCTCCGTCGGCACCTCGGCCGCAGTGCAGAACCTGGCGGCGCCAGGGGCAGCAGGCGGTCTGGGTATGACGATCCTGGGGCTCGCGTTCCTGCCCAATGCGGTGATGGCCGGGGTGGGCTACAACGCCGGTGTCGGTTTCACGATCGGTGCCGGCACGTACTCACCGTTCGGTTCCTCGCCGGTGGGGCTGCCGCCCATCACGCTGCTGGCAGCCGCTCCGACCGGGCACGATGTGGCCAGGCCGACGCTCCTGCTGTTCCTGTTTCCGGTGCTGGCCGCAGCGCTGATCGGGATCGGCGCGGTTGCGCGGCTGGAGCGCCGCAGGGACCGCCTGCGCGCCGTCGTGGCAGCGGCCGCTGTGGCGGCGATTGCGTTGGCAACGGTGTCCGTCGCCGCTGCCGGCGGGGTGGCCGGCGGCGAGTGGTCGTCCGCCGGTGTTCCGCCGGTGTTGTTGGCCGTCGTGCTGACTGGGGTACTGGGCGCGGTCGCCGCAGCCGTGGTCGCCCTGTCTCCGGTGCGCATGCAGACGGAGATGCGATCCGATCTCGGTGTCGACGCGTCCGCCCCGGCCGCGGACGCAGTTCCTGCCGCCCCGGAAACGGCCGCCGATGCTGACCCGGTCATCGACTCGGACACCGATCTGGACGACGGCGGCCCAGAGCCGGCTTCAGTCGCCGAGGTACCTGTGGTTGCCGAGCCCGCCTCAGTTGCCGAGGTGCCTGCGAATCCTGAGCCCGCTGTGGTCGCCGAGCCAGTTGTGCTCGCCGAGCCGGCTGTGGTTGCCGAGCTGGCTGTGGTTGCCGAGCCCGCTGCGGTTACCGAGCCGGTTGTGGTCGCCGAGCCGGCTGCTGCCGACCCGGCCGGCGAAAACGGTTCGTCACCCAGCGACGACGTGGCTGCGCAGCGTTCGACGGACACCGAAGCGGCGGCGCAGCGGGAAGTGGCCGGAACAGCGCAGACCGAACCGACGGCGACCGGAAGAGACTGCCGAGAGGAAGATGTGAACGTGGAATCGGAGGCCGATACCGACGCACAGCTGTTCGATCGGCTCCATCCGCGCAACGCCGGCCGCCGGGCCGGATAGGACGGCTGCTCCGCAAGCTCTAGGCTTGGGCGGGCCGATCCGCCGACGACGAGAGACTTCAGGTGCATTCCGACCGTTCTGCAGAACCAGTTGCGGCCCAGGATCTGGCAGCGATGCCGCGCCGGATCCTTCCTAATCCGTCGGGTTTGCGAGTGGTGGTCCTGATCTCAGGTGCCGGCTCGAATTTGGCAGCCCTGGTGGCGGCCCAGCAGTCGGCCGACCACGGGGCCCGGATCGTCGCCGTCGGCGCCGACCGGCACAGCGCCGCCGGGTTGCAGTTGGCGCGGAACGCCGGCCTGCCGACCTTCGTGCACCGGATCAGCGATTATTCGGACCGCGAAGCGTGGGATCTCGCCCTGACCCAGGAGACCGCGTCCCATCGCCCGGATCTGGTGGTCTCGGCGGGTTTCCTGAAACTGGTCGGTGCCCATTTCCTGTCCCGCTTCCCGGGCCGGTACATCAACACGCACAATGCCCTGCTGCCTTCGTTCCCCGGCATGCACGGTCCCGCCGATGCTTTGGCCTACGGAGTGAAGATCGCCGGGGCAACACTTTTCGTGGTCGACGCCGGAGTGGACAGCGGGCCGATCCTGGCTCAGGTCGCCGTTCCGGTGCACGACGACGACACCGAGGACAGCTTGACCGAACGCATCAAGCAGGCCGAACGGGCCCAGCTCGTCGAACAGGTTTCCCGAATGGCCCGGCACGGCTGGACCATCCATGGCAGAAGGGTCTTCACGAGATGACAGAGCAATCAACCGGCGGACAGACAACCGATCCGACCGTTGATGTCGAGCCAGGTGGCCGTCGGCGAATCAGGCGGGCGCTGCTGTCGGTGTCCGACAAGGCCGGTCTGCTGGAACTTGCCACCGCTCTTCTGGATCATGGCGTTGCTCTGGTGTCCACCGGCGGATCGGCCGCGATGCTCACCGAAGCCGGGCTCGCCGTGCAGAAAGTCGAGGATGTCACCGGGTTTCCGGAATTCCTCGACGGCCGGGTCAAGACCCTCCACCCGAACATCCACGGCGGGCTGCTGGCCGACACCAGGAAGCAGAGTCATCGCGATCAGCTCGACGAGCTGGGCATCGGGATGTTCGACCTGGTCGTGGTGAACCTGTATCCGTTCAGGTCGACGGTCGCCTCCGGCGCCTCTGTCGACGACTGCATCGAGCAGATCGACATCGGTGGCCCGGCGATGATCAGGGCCTCGGCGAAGAACCACCCGAGCGTTGCGACGGTCGTCGAGCCCGGGGACTACGGACAGGTCATCGCGGCCGCGAACGCCGGCGGGTTCACGCTTGCCGAGCGACAGTTCCTGGCGGCCAAGGCTTTCGCACACACCGCCTCGTACGACGTGGCGGTCGCGTCCTGGATGAACTCAGCAGTGGCGCCCGATCCGGACGGCTGGCCGCGCTGGACCGGCGCCACCTGGGAGCGGCAGTCGGTTCTGCGCTACGGCGAGAACCCACACCAGCGAGCCGCGCTGTATCGGCACTGGCGGGAGGGTCTGGCCGGAGCGAAGCAACTGCACGGCAAGGAGATGAGCTACAACAACTACGTGGATGTCGACGCTGCATGGCGGGCGGTGAACGACTTCACCGATCCGGCGGTGGCGATCATCAAGCACGCCAACCCTTGTGGCATTGCGGTGGTAACCGGAGGAAACGACGAATCGGTCGCAGCGGCACATGCGAAAGCGCTGGCGTGCGACCCGGTCTCGGCCTTCGGCGGAGTGATCGCGGTGAACCGCGCCGTGACGGTTGCGCTGGCCGAGCAGATCGCCGAGGTTTTCACCGAGGTGCTGCTCGCGCCGGCTTTCGACGAGGCAGCGCTGGACATCCTCACCCGCAGGAAGAACATCCGGTTGCTGGTGATGCCGGCCGAGGTGAACACCGACCCGATCGAATTCCGCGGTATTTCCGGTGGCGTCCTGGTCCAGACCAGGGATGCCATCGACGCTCCGGGTGACGATCCAGCGAGCTGGACCCTTGCGGCCGGCTCCGCAGTCGACTCCGACACCCTGGCGGACCTCGACTTCGCCTGGCGTGCCTGCCGTTCGGTGAAGTCGAACGCCATCCTGCTGGCGCACGACGGAGCATCGGTGGGCATCGGGATGGGGCAGGTCAACAGGGTGGATTCGGCGCGCCTGGCTGTCGAGCGGGCCGGTGACCGGGCAGCGGGTTCGGTGGCAGCTTCGGACGCCTATTTCCCCTTCGCGGACGGACCGCAGATCCTGTTCGATGCGGGCATCAAGGCCGTCGTGCAACCGGGAGGATCCGTGCGCGATCCGGAGGTCCTGGCCGCTGCCGAGGCAGCCGGCGTGTCGATCTACCTCACCGGCACCCGGCATTTCTTCCACTGACCCGCACGATGTCCCGGCACGATGTCCTGTGCGGGTTGCCTGACACCGATCGGAGCCGGGTGTGGCGCTGACGCTCACCGAGTCCAGGTATGACAACGAGGACTTCGTCGAGGTGGACTTCTCCGGACAAGAACTCCGAGCCATCGAATTCGTCGACTGCGACTTCTCCGGTGCGGCTCTGCCCGGGTGCACCACAAGTCGGACCAGCTTCACCCGGTGTCGATTCGTCGGTGCCGAAATGTATTCCACGCAGCATCTGAACAGCTCGTTCCTCGGATGCACCTTCGAGCGCACTTCCTGGATGAACGCGGTTCTCACTGGCTGCCGGCTCGTCGGAAGCACCTTCACCTCCTGCCGGCTGACCGGAATCCGCTTGGTGGAATGTGATCTGACGCTCGCGTCGTTCGCAGGGGAGAAACTCGCCGGTGCGGATCTGTCGGGCCTGCGGATGCGAGAGGTCAATCTCACCGGCGCCGACCTGCACGGCTGTGATCTGCGCGGAGCCGACCTGGCCGGCGCCAGGACCGGGCGGGCGGATCTACGAAACACGGATCTGCGTGGTGCGACCATCGACTCAGCGACCTGGGTCGGCGCGGTCCTCACCGGCGCCGGCATCGACGCGGATCAGGCCATGTTGTTCGCGGCTGCCCATGGACTCGTGCTGGCGCCTCCGGACCGGTCACCCGTGGCAGGATGAGCAATCGTGACGGCGACCATTCTGGATGGCAAGGCCACTCTCTCCACTGTGAAGAACGAGTTGCGGATCAGAATCGCCGCACTGGCGGAGCGGGGTGTGGTGCCCGGCCTTGGCACCGTGCTGGTGGGGGACGACCCGGGAAGCCGGTGGTACGTCGCCGCGAAACATCGCGACTGCGCGGAGATCGGCATCAACAGCATCGCTCGGGAACTGCCGTCCGATAGTTCGCTGACCGATGTGCTGGCCGTGGTGGACGAACTGAATGCCGACCCGGTCTGCACCGCGTTCCTCGTCCAACAGCCGACCGGCCTGGACGAGTTCGCCATTCTCTCCAGAGTCCACCCGAGCAAGGACGTCGACGGTCTGCATCCGTTCAACCTCGGCTCGTTGGTGCTCGGGCAGGCGGGTCCGCTGCCGTGCACGCCCAGGGGAGTGATCGAGCTGCTGCGCCGTTACGAGGTGCCGATTGCCGGCGCCCACGCCGTGGTGGTCGGGCGCGGGCTGACTGTCGGCCGCCCGCTCGGACTGTTGTTGACCAGGCGAAGCGAGAACGCAACGGTGACCCTGTGCCACACCGGCACCCGGAACCTTGGATCCCTCGTTCGGCAGGCGGACATCGTGGTGGCCGCAGCCGGTGTACCGGATCTGATCACCGCGGACATGGTGAAGCCGGGTGCGGCGGTGCTGGACGTCGGGGTGAGCCGGGTGGACGGAAAGATCCGCGGTGACGTGGCCGTCGAGGTGGCCGGTGTCGCCGGATTCCTCGCGCCCAACCCAGGAGGTGTCGGCCCGATGACCAGGGCGATGCTGCTGACGAATGTGGTGAGCGCGGCGGAGCAGCTGGCCGGCGCGGGTTGAGTTCCCGAGTCGATCCGAGTTGAGATGACGGACCGTCGCTTGGTCAGGGCGTTGCCGATCACCGTTGTGCTACTGGTGGCAGCGGTGGGTCTGGCGCTGGTGCTGGGCGGCCACTGGCGGCGCGGAGCGGCCGTGCTGGCGGTGACCGCCGGAGTTGCGGCGTTGGCGAGACTGTTCGTCCCGGATGGCGCGATCGGGCCGCTCGCGGTGCGCAGCCGGGCCTTCGACGTGCTGTTCCTCGCCGGATTGGCCTTGATCTTCGTCCTCGGCACTACCATCGGCCTGTAGCTGCGTCCGGTTTCAGCGGCACTGTCAGGCGGAGACGAAAATGCAGAACGGGTGGCCGGCGGGGTCTGCCAGCACGAACAGTGGTTCGTCGTCGTCGTCTGCACGATCCAGAAGTTGGCGGGCTCCAAGATCCAGTGCCCTGGCACGCTGCGCCCGAAGGTCCTCGATGGTGGGAACGGTCGTGTCCAGATGCAGCATCTGCGGTCGTGGGCCCTGCGGCCAGGTTGGCTCCGGTAGGGCCGGTACCTGCGCAAACGCAAGCCCAGCTGACCCGGCGGTCCCATGCAGCACCAGCCAGTCCTGGCCGTTCGGATCTGGTTGACCCTCGTCGGGCGGCTCGTCGCCCGGGCGGTATCGGAGATCGAGGAGCTGTCGATAGAACTCGGCCAGAGCGCGAGCGTCCGGGCAGTCCAGGACGACCTGCCGCAGGATCGGGGGCCTTCCACGGGAGGGGCGGGCATCAGTCACGTCTGCGATGCTGCCAGGCCCGCGATCTTCTCAGCCAGTCGGGTCGGCGACATCCCTAGGACTGTCAGTTCTGCGCAGTAGTCACGTGGGGCAGCCTCGCCGCCGGAACAACGCCGAGCCGGCCGGACTGGTAGTCCTCGAAGGCCTGCAGCAACTCGGCCTTCGTGTTCATCACGAACGGTCCGTACATCGCGACCGGCTCCCGGATCGGCCGGCCGCCGAGAAGGAGCAACTCGACACCTCCTGCGTGGCGTGCGTCCTGTTCGTTCTGCGCCGTCACGGTGATGCTGTTGCCCGCACCGAACAGCGCCAACTGGCCTTCGCGCAACGGGCGATCGTCGCTGCCGACCTTGGCGCTACCGCCCAGGTTGTAGATCAGCGCGTTGTAGTCCGCCCGCCAGGGGAGGGACAGGGTCGCGCCGGGATGGACGGTCGCATGGATCAGCGTGATCGGCGTGCGCGTCGAGCCTGGCCCGTGGTGGCCGCCCAGCTCACCGGCGATCAGCCGAATCAGACTGCCGCCGTCGGCACTGGTCACCAAGGTCACCCTGGTGGACGAGATGTCCTGATAGGATGGCGCGGCGAACTTTTCAGCAGCCGGTAGATTCACCCAGAGCTGGAGGCCGTGGAACAGGCCACCGGAGGCCACCAGTGCTTCGGGCGGCGTCTCGATGTGCAGAATTCCCGCGCCGGCTGTCATCCACTGAGTGTCCCCGCCGCCGATCAGGCCGCCGCCGCCCTGAGAATCCGAGTGCTGCAGCTGGCCGTCGATC
>JAABUU010001084.1_pt1 | contig 49883 bp, 43 predicted proteins | sample 5559301 | NCBI WGS metagenome assembly JAABUU01 (sample SAMN10711884, study PRJNA513360) | rock metagenome | isolation source: Antarctica rocks | place: Antarctica: Victoria Land, Richard Nunatak white | reverse complement strand
CTAGTCGTACGTGTTTCTTATGTTTCTTCAGTGTTTTGCTGTAGATGATAATGTCATCTAGATAGATCTGACAAAACTGATGAAGATAGTCAAATAGCACGTCGTTCATATAGTGTTGATAGAAAGTTGAGTCGTTGATTAATTTGAAAGACATCACGTGATATTTGTAGAAATCAAAAGAGGTAATAAAGATAGTCAAATCTTCGCTTCTTGAATGCATGCGTAGTTTGTTGAAGACGACTATTATATTTAATCGAGTCAGATACTTGCTATCTTGAATACAAGCGAGAGTTTCGTCTATTAAGAGTAGAAAGTAGCGATCTCGTTTGATCAAAGCATTGAGCTTTCTATAATCGATGCAGAAACGCAGACTATCGTCTTTCTTTTCGACGAATAGTATGAGCGAAGCGTATGAGATCGAGCTAGAAGATATAAAGCTCTTATTCAGATGTTCAATCAGATAATTCTTTATCTTTTGAAGCTTGTAATCAGACATATGATAGAGACGACTTCGAGAAGATGTTTTCTCGTCGATCAACTCAATTTTATGATCATAGAGACGATGAGAGAATAGTTGATGAGTCATCGCTAGATCAAACATGTCTAGATAGTCATGATATTTCAAAGAAAGCTTAGCTTTGACTTCTTTCAAGATCTCTTCGTGTGAAAGCTCTTGTAAATTTACATCTTCGAGTTTATTTCTAGCTGTTTTTAGAAGTCGATCGATTTTCGTGACAATGATCACGAATGTAGTCACATTCAACTGTTTGACTAGTGATTTATATGCTGCAGTTTCTATCATTGCTATGTTCATTGAATCAAAAGACGAAGCGAAGTTAACTGAATTAAATGATTTTACGATTTTACTGAATGAAGATGACTTCTCGCTGAGTTGAGTGATGACAGAAAAGATAAATCTCTTTAGTATTTGAATAAAGATTGAACTCTTCTGTTCTATCATAATTTTCTTGCTTGAAAGAACAGTTGAATGAACTTTGATAAAAGCTTTGATATGAGCTTTGAAACTAGAAAATTGAAGACGATCATCTTTCATATCAATAGTCATCTTGATCTTGTTCATTCATGTTTTTTCAAGAATCATCTGATGTTAATTTAATTGAGTGATCAGCATAAAGATGAAACGTTTCATATGATCTTGAACAGTTAAATTGAAATAAATTGCATAAGTAATGAGTTTTTTTGCATAATAATCATCGAATTTTCTTATTGATTTGAGCTTGATTAAAGATAAAGATTCAATTTGCAAATGATCATAAACATTCTGCATGATTAATTCATCAATGAACGAATAGTCAGCTGCTTCAGTGTCAATCAATGATTTTAATGAATAATTAATTTCATTGCTAGATAGTACACATTCAGTAGTCAAAGATTTTGAAGCAAAGAAGTTATTTGAGCTGCTCATTATTAAAGAAATTAACACATCTTTCATCACGTCTTTGATGAAAGTTACTAGTTTTTTGTCTCATTCTTCAATTTCTCTGTAAATAATTTCTTCTCTTCTTTCAACATGACAATCTCATTGAGATGAGAAGTGAATGCATAAGATGTTGAAGTACTAGTCTTCAGCTGAAAGCAGTTCTTCAAAAGATGACTTGATATTTTGCAGTTGAAGCAGATGATTAACATTCTTGATCATTCAGATTCAAGAATGAAAAAAGTAATAAGTTAAACATAGTTAGTAATTGAGACTGAAGCTGATATCTGTTACAAACATGTCTGAATCAATCAGAGTTCAGATTTAACTCTAATCAATTTGATTAAAGCAAGTCATGACGTTATGCCTAGTTTGAACCTAGCGCATTTCTTCGAGTCATTCTCAGCACTTTCTCTTGTTGTTCAACACTTTCTTCATTCATCTCTTTCATCATTCTTTTAAACAAATACATCTGACATATTACATCACATCTGTATCGAGTCTAGCGCAGCCTCAAGTCATTATTTATAGAAGAGCTTGCACTCTTTCTCTTCTGTATTCTTAATGTCTTGTTATAGCTATCTCTAAAGAGCAATACATACATATCAGTCTTGAGTCTCTTTGATTGAATGATCTAGACATGATCTCAACAATATCAACGAAGAAACAAAATGTTTTTTTGAAGCTGCTATTAATTTGACTGTTCATTGCTCATCACATAGCTGATAATTGACTTGTTGTTTATTATTTACATCTTGAAGAAAGATTTTAAGCTTATCAAGTGAGCTAAACTTTATGAGACAAACTGACAACACATTCTGAAGATAATTGTTGATTTTATTCTGAATGTCATTCATCAAAGTAATATCATTGTAGTTCAGAAAGTTGAATATTCTAGTGAATTTTGAATAGAAAGAGCTGAAGAGCTTGTTGAGCTGCTTCAAAACAATGTATTCATGATGATACTTTCAAATCAGATTCTGATCTTCGTAAATTTCTTTCAGATGTTTCAGTAGTTCTGATAGTGATTGATAGAATGAGAAAGCATCAATATGATGCTTTGCATAAATTTGCTGATCAGCATCGTCTTCTAGTCTGAAAATCACATAGACAATACGAATCTTTTCAGTAAAATAATGATTCACGTTGACATTGAGCTTGTTTGCTATCTTGATGTTTCATGTCTTTCAGATAAAATCATCTGTTTCAATGAAGATGAGTGAATTCAAAAGCTTAATGAACTTGAAATGATCATTTTCGTTTTCATTATCAGATAGAGTAGAAGATTCTCGTTGAAAGTGAGCTTCTTTCTGATTGACTCATTGCTCAGCTGACTGAGTATCTTGATGAGACACAGATCAATCAGCTTGATGTTGTTTTGCTCTGAAGTTCAATTGCTCATCTTGTAACTGATTGATCTTTTTCTTTAACTTATAGTTTTTATCAAAAGCAACTTCTAGTTGTTTTGCTTTCTTTTTGTGATCTTCTTGTATGAGAAGTCAATGTTCATTGAATTGCAAAGTTAAATCTTGCTGACTTCAAAACTTGTTCAGCATATTGATGACTTTGTTGAATTGATTGCTGACTCAATGAAACAGTTATTCTTCAATGTTTATGTTTCATGAAGTGACAGCTTTCTCAGCTTCAACTGAAGCATTAATGAATAGAAGTGAAACTCTTTTACTGACAGTGCTTCTAAGCAGATGAGTTGTTCAAGACTCAACTGACTTGACGTTACGTGTCATGATGAAAGAAGATAAAAGTTGTTGAGATAAGAATAAATGAAAGATTGATGTTTTGAATTGATGTTTTTGATGAGTGAAAATTCAAAGAATTTCTTGTGAATTTCAGATAATAATTGAGTACTTTATTTAAAGAATTTCTTGCGAATAGAATGATGAAAATGAGTGTAGAATCAAAGAATTTCTTGCAATTTAAAATGATGATGCAGAAGAATTTCTTGCAAATTTTTCTTACTGAATAGATTGTTTTGTATCATTTATTCATTGATATCAGAGTAGTAAATGATGAGCATTTATCTAATGTTAGAAGTCAGCATAAAGCGAGTCAATATGAGTGTTATTTAACTAGAAAATAAATGCTAAGAAAGAAAGATAGCTACAGAAAAGAAGCTGACTACATATGTATGTTTCTCAGTCGACGCTAGACTCAATATAGACTAGTTAAGATGACGAAGCGAAAATAAATCTGATAAGACTAGAAGACTGAGTCTGACAAGATTAAAATCGTGACACATTCTTTCTTTTGATAGAAGAGATTATAGTAGTCAGCAAAGCTATTCATGTCTTACTTCAGAGTTTCATGAAGATATAAATGAACATCTTCTGTCTTGAAAGAATTGTTGCAGTAATGATACAATTTATGTCATTAATCTGCAAAGATGAAAATGATACAAAGATCATTGACTTGATATTGATTCATTAAATTGTGAATCTTCTTATTTATGATGAGTCGTGACTCAATATAAATGATCTTAGCTCGATGAAAGAAATAACAATTATCGTTCATTTTCATGCACTGTATCAGACTCTGCTCTCATGCATTCAATTGATCTTTGTTCTTCTCATACTTAGATATGTCAAGAAGCTTCTTGAATCTAAAAGTAATGATGACAGTGACAAAATTTGCAAAAAGATGAATAATGAGAAAAGATTGATTGTTCAAGATTTGTGCAATGATCTGAGTTATCATTACAAGAGACTGAGAATTCAACTTTATATAAATTGAAGAACTGAAAATGATGAATGAGAATGAAATGATGACATCATGTTATCAAACTTGATTTTGAAGCTCTTGCATTACACGAAAGATCTCGACTGAATTTTCGATCATACTTTGAGTGAACTGTTCAACAGCATGCTTATTGTTGATCAAGAAATTATGAAATGATTTCATTTAAGTAAAAGAATAACTAGATGAGATTTCAATGTATGAAAACGTTGCAGAAAGTGTAAATCTTTTGTAATGTCAGAAACTAGACTGAACTAGAGATTTTATCAATATAAAGAATTGATTATTATATTACTTAAACTAGATACAGAACAATACATCAGATAATATACAAGATGAAAGACAAAGAGTGAAAGAAAAGAATGAGAGCTTGACTTTTATATACATGAATCGAGCAGAATCAAGACTAGACAGTAGTTTTATTGACTTAAGATTGCAGAAGTTCATGCACACGACTGAAATGATTGAAACAAAATTACTGAAACTAAATTAAGATGCTGATGATTAAATTAATGACTTGATTCATTGAATTGCAAAACAGATTCAATGAATCGAGATTATTTAATATATTAACAATTTATGTTTTAAATTGAGTTAATGATCTGACATCATGACATACTTTGACATCTTGTGCATTCACTTCTTGTCTCAATGAGATCATCATGTCAAAAAAAGAGAAGAAATTATTTACAGAGAAATTGAAGAATGAGGCAAAAAACTAGTGACTTTTATCAAAGATGTGATGAAAGATGTGTTAATTTCTTCAACAATGAGCAGCTCAGATGATCTTTTTGCTTCAAAATCTTTGACTATTGAATGTATGTTATTTAGCAATGAAATTAGTTATTCATTGATAGACTGATCACGTTGAGTTGAGTACTTAAGTTCGAGTCAAATATTTGACTCATTAAGACTTGATTCAAGTCAGAATTCTTGACTTGAGTATTTAAGTTGAGTCAGAAAATTGAAATCAAGTATCAATCTGAAATTTTTGATTCAACTCGTCAAGACATGAAGATAAATAGATAGATATTCTATTATGACTCTCTATTATGACTCTCTATCATAGCTTTTCTTCATAACTTTTCTTCATAACTTTTCTTCATAACTTTTCTTCATAACTTTTCTTCATGACTCTTTATCAAACAGTCTTCATAGTTTCTTGTCATGACTCTTTATTATAGCTCTCTATCATAGCTCTTCATCATGACTCTCTATTATAGTTCTCTATCATAGCTTTCTATCATAGCTTCTCGTCATGACTCTTTATCATAGCTTCTTGTCATGACTTTCTATCATAGCTCTCTATCATAGCTCTCTATCATAGCTCTCTATCAAAGCTCTCTATCAAAGCTCTCTATCAAAGCTCTCTATCAAAGCTCTCTATCAAATGATCTTCATGTTTCTCTTCATGTTTTTCTTCATGTTTTTCTTTATGACTTTCTATCAAAAAGATAATGCAAAAAAATAATGCAAAGGCGAAAAACCGAAAAAAATTCTATATTTAGCTCTCTTGATGTCATATTTGATTTCTTGATGAGTTGAATTGAGAACTTGAATCAAGTATTAATTCAAAATCAATATCAGATTAAATCAGAATGTTGAAATTGAGTATTTAAGTTGAATCAAAAGATTGATATCAAGTACTTAAGTCAAGTCAGAAGATTGATATCAAAACTCAACTTAATGATTAGTTTAATACTTTTAAATTAACAATTTAAAAAAGATAATAATAATAATAAATTCATACATTCTTGTGATATCAATTAGATTGACTCATGAGAAACTTTATGCTATTTGTATCGAGTGAACAAAACTCTCTGAGATAGAAAATCACTTGCAGTTTATATGATTGCTTCACGCAGTTGAAACAGTGAGTTTTAAGACTATGTATCAAATTTGTTTGCGTTGATCACATGTTAAAGAACAAGTGTTCTAGTCACTTTAAATTGCTTTAAAAGTTTTGTTTTCATCATAATTTTCATCACTGTTCTGAAATTCTTCATGATGACAATGATTATTTAATAGTTCAAGAAGTCAGCATCTTGTAGCATTCTTGATCGCAAATGCAATCAGTTCAAGCAATGCATGAGTACATGCTTTGTCATCTGATGACTTCATTTGCAGTTGTATCATGAACTGTTCATGTCTGAAATATTTCTACATCGACAAAATCATGAGGCGAAAAAAGTTGATATTAGCTGATTTTTGTTGACTTTTTCTGAGTTAGCTGTTAATCTCATGTGTCAGCTAACAATCAAAATTAGCTGACTCTCTCAGTTATTAGCTGACTATTAGCTGTCACTTAGCTGACTTAGCTGTGTGCTCAGCTAATATTGATTTTATCTCTTTTGTCAACTTCTTCAACATTTACGCATTTTGTTTATTAGCAATCAAATATTAAATTAATGATTGAATAATTATTATGCTCATATAATTGATTAATTAATGATTAATTTGACTAACTAAATAATAGCTATTTACACAGTTTAATATATGCGCTGAGAAAGTTAATGAGAAAGTCAATGAGAAAGTTAATGAGTAAACTAATGAGATAGAAAGTCATGTAGAATGTTTGATAGAAAGTTGTGTAGAATGTTCAATAAAGTTATATTTGATGCTCAATAGAAAACAAATTTGATTCTTGAATGATGAGTAAAGTGATGAGTAGAGTGATGAGTAAAGTGATGAGTAGAATGATCAGTAAAGTGATCAGTAGAGTGATCAGTAAAGTGATCAGTAGAATGATCAGTAGAATGATCAGTAAAGTAATCAGTAGATAGCTCAGTAGAAAGATCAGTAGAAAGATTGATAAAGAGATCAGTAGAAAGCTCGATCGAAAGATCAATAAAAAGCTCAATTGATAGCTCAGTAAATAGCTCAGTAGATGACTCGATAAATAGCTCAGTAGATAGCTCAGTAGAAAGATTGATAGAAAGATCGATTGAAAGCTCAGTAGAAAGCTCACTAGTAGAAAGATCAATAGAAAGCTCGATCAATAACTCAGTAGAAAGCTCAGTCAATAGCTCAGTAGATAGCTCAGTGAAAAGCTCAGTAGAAAGCATTGTTTGAAGCATTGTTTGATCTGTGTTATGCATTCAATCAACGCGTTTTATAGAGCGTTTGATAGAGCGTTTGATAAAGTGTTTGATAGAAAATTTGATAGAGTGTTTGATAGAGAATTTGATAGAGCGTTTGATAGAAAGATTGATAAAGCGAGTAGATAAAGTGAGTAAATGAGCGAGTAGATGAGTGAGTAAATGAGCGAGTAAATAAGCGAGTAAATAAGCGAGTAGATGACGCGAGTAAATGAGCGAGTAAAGTGATGAGTATGTAGAATGATGAGTAGAATGATGAGCATGTAGAATGACGAGTAGAATGATAAGCATGTAGAATGATGAGTAGAGTGATGAGTATGTAGAATGATGAGTAGATGAGCGAGTAGATGAGCGAGTAAATGAGCGAGTAAATGAGCGAGTAAATGAGCGAGTAGATGAGCAAGTAGAATGATGAGCATGTAGAGTGACGAGTAGAATGATGAGTAGAATGATGAGCATGTAGAATGATGAGTAGAATGATGAGTATGTAGAATGATGAGTAAAATGATGAGTATGTAGAATGATGAGTAGATGAGCGAGTAAATGAGCGAGTAGATGAGCGAGTAAATGAGCGAGTAAATGAGCGAGTAGATGAAGCGAGTAAATGAGCGAGTAAATGAGTGAGTAAATGAGCGAGTAGATGAGCGAGTAGAATGATGAGCATGTAGAATGACGAGTAGAATGATGAGTATGTAGAATGACGAGTAGAATGATGAGTAGAATGATGAGCATGTAGAGTGATGAGTAGAATGATGAGTATGTAGAATGATGAGTAAATGAGCGAGTAAATGAGCGAGTAGATGAGCGAGTAGATGAGCGAGTAGATGAGCGAGTAAATGAGCGAGTAGATGAGCGAGTAAATGAGCGAGTAGATGAGCGAGTAGAATGATGAGCATGTAGAGTGACGAGTAGAATGATGAGTAGAATGATGAGCATGTAGAATGACGAGTAGAATGATGAGTATGTAGAATGATGAGTAGATGAGCGAGTAAATGAGCGAGTAGATGAGCGAGTAAATGAGCGAGTAGATGAGTGAGTAGATGAGCGAGTAAAGTGATGAGCATGTAGATAAATATTTTAGCTGAATTAGCTGAATTAGCTGAGTTAGTAGAATTTAGCTGAAATTTAGCTGATTAGTCAGTTGTTAGCTGATTATTAGCTGAATCAAGTCAACTTTTTCAGATTCTGTCATTGAGCAAAAAGTTAGCTGTCGAACATTTTGTCGATGTAAAGTGCAAATAAGTGTTCAGATTTATGCATTTAATTCTGATGTGCATTGCAAGAATGCTTTCTGCTTTCTGAAAATCATCATGCATCTTTATCATTTTATTGCTCAGATGCAATCTTTATGCTGAGATTGTGTTGACATTTGTGACGCATTCTTTGTACTTTTCTCATCATTGATTTCATTGATTCTTGTGATACTGCTTTATTGCGATGCTATCGCTTGTTGAATTCATTGTGAAGAAGAGAGTGCATCATTTGCATTTCAACTGTATCTTTACATCTTTTTGAATGAAAATATTCAGAAGTATTATTTTCTTGATGATGAGTAAGCAAGAAATGACGCGATTAACTCTTGTCAAATAAACACATATTAGTTTGCATACTTGTTTAATCTCTTGTGTTTGATCATTGACTTAACTGTGTAGCGTGATCTTGTTCTGTAACATGTTCAGATGAACATGTAGTGAACTCATGTATGTTTCTGTCTTTAAAGTTTTGATATTTACTCTTTTAAATGCTTTTGCTACATGACACAGAATCTGATTCTGAAGTGTTTCTAGTTTGCATTCTTTGTTCAACAGTTCATCTTTCTTGTCATGCTGATGTCAGACTGATGCTTTAAATGCAATTTCTGATCTCACTACTGCTGAGTATACTTGTCTTGCTTTTGTGAAGATAGCTTTTCATGTGAAGACTTCAAGATGACTAAGTGTCAGCATTCTTGTGATGTGATTTGTCTTTATTTGTCAAAGATGCGCGTCTTATTGCAGTTTCATGTTCAGTTGCATTTCTAGAACTTGTACATCTGATTTCAATTTGATAACTGAGCTTTCTATTTATAGACTAGTTATCATGTTGAATCTCTTCGATTTTCTAGTGAAATGTGTAAGCTCATACTTTTCTGATGCAAATGTTGCGTCATGAGTGCAAGCTCATTTTGCACAAACATCATGTGCTTTGCTCAATGTTTTGCAGATTTCTTCAATGAATTTGTTGTAGACTAGAATGTTAATATCATTTACAAAGTCAAGCACTTCAATTTTTATTTTCAATGCTTTGCATTTTTCAATTAAACTTACGTTGAAAAATAGAAAGAGAATTGATGAAATGAAGAATTTCTGTAATATGTTTGCATTTATCTTGCATATGTTGCTCATTTATTCATTGAATATTAGCGATGTCTCTTAATCTTCTAGAAAGCTGCATGTTCATTCAATTATGTAGCTTGATGTTTTTTTCATCTTCAGCGTATGCAGAAGTCTGATGTGTGAGACTTGATTAAATGCTTCAACGACGTCTAAACTTAGCATGAATGCTATGTATTTGATTTTGCAATCTCATACTGTATGAACTTGATTTATCAGTAAATTTAACATCAAGATCATGAATTGCTTGCATCTTGCTTTCATTTGAGCATTAGATAGCATGTGATGAGTCTCAACTATATCACTCAGTCTTTTAATCATGATTGACTTTAGAGCTTTGTTCATGATGTCAAGCAGAGCAATGAGTCAATACATTTTTAAATCAATATAGTTGCTTTTCTTTGATTTGCATAATACTATTGTCTGAATCATTTTGAACTGCTTCAAATGATACTTGTGTATTACACATGCATTGAATAAACTCATCAGTACTGAGATCAGTTCTGCAAAACTCACTTGAAGTGCTCTGTTTGAAATATTTGAAGTGTCTGATGCTTTGTCTGCTTTTACTCATTTAATTGTTTGCTTCACTTCATCTTCTGTGATGCGTGAATTGAATAAGACTGTCAGAGATATGAATGACTCTGCAATGTTGTTGACATTCACTTGAGAAGATGAAGAAAAGAACTTTCTTCGCAGTATCTTGATTTTTTTCTCGAACGTCGTTGTCATATGATTGATGTCACTTCACTTCAGTGACAAAAATTGAGAAAGCTTTTTAGATAGCTGACTTTCGATTCTAGCTCATTTTGCAAAGCATCATATCGATTTAAGTGCTTCACTCAGCTCATGCATTTATGATTTGAAGTGTGCACATTTCATTTGTCAAATGATCTTGTTTTTATGATCATTGTGCTTCAAATATTCATTTCATGCTTTTAATGTATTTTGCATTTTTCATATGATTTGCAGTTGTCTTGATTTCATTACTACTTCAAAGCAGCTTTGATTTCAAAAGTCTCTTGCTTAATTTAATGATTTTGTCAAAAGAGTAGATTTCTCAATGATCTTCTGTAACACTCTGATAATCTTGCACACTCTGTCATTCATCATAGTCTAGTTGTTTAAAGAATGTTTCAAGAGTAAATATATTTGCAGATAAGCACTCAATGCTTATATATTTTTTTTTCAAAGTCATCAAGTCAAGAACTGCACTGAGATTGTTTATAAACATAGCTTTGTGATGATCAAAAGATGATTCAATCTCTGATGCAGATTGATTTGTATCTTGCACTTGCATGTCATGAATTGTATTTTCTCGCTGTTAAAGATTAAATCAATCATTGTAAATTGATTATGAGTCTTGTGAGTAATAATGTCTGATTTCAGCAATAATTTCAATCTTGCATTTGTGATGATGATTAGCAGAGTATCAGTTGTTGTATGATGAGTGAAGTATCTTCATTCTTCTCAGTGAGAATGATATAGATTGAAATCTTTTATGATCAGTTGTTTGCAATCATTCTTAAGTAGTTCATTCAAATGAGAAATGATTGAAGATTTCTCTGTAAATGTAGTAAACAATGAGCATGAATTGTAAATGTTTAAAAGTTTTAGCATCTGCATTTCATCATCTGTGTTGCAAGTTAATAATCTGATTAAGCAAATGTTTGATTCAGCTGTTTCTACTTTTCATTGATTGAATTTTAGATGTTTATTAACGTATGTGCATGTTCTTGATTGAGATGACGAGTTTTTCACTAGATGAAAGAAGTTGTGAGCTGAGCTAAATAATTGCAAATCATTAATGTTGCATTCTTGCTTCTGTATGATTATTATGTTGAATTTGCAAACTTCTCTGTTGATCAAGAATGATTCTTGAATCTTCAATGATTTTCTGATGTTGTACTGTAAAATGTGTAGAAAGAGTTGTTTTGTCATAAAGTTATTTGTAGCTGTTGTTAATTCTGCGCTGAAAAGACTCTTTGTATGCTTTCAATTACTGAAAGTCTTTCACATTTTCTGATTAAGCATTTCTGAGTCTGTTCAGATGTTATCTCATCTGAGTCACTAGTCATGCATGAAAAGAGATCAACTCATCTCTTCTTGACTTTTATCATTTATCATGTTGATTCAACGTCTCAATTGCATGTTTTCAACATGATGCTTGTTGAGTTCAAAAAGTTCATTGAATCTATGAAGTTTGTTGAGTTCAACAACTTCGTTGAGCTTAGAGAGTTCAAAAATAGCGAGAGAAATGTGCAATTATATTTTGATGCTTTTGAATATTTGATCAATCTGTTTCTGTAGATTTCTGACATCTGTTTCATCTGTTGTTGTCATTTGAGACAGATGTGTTTTCAGAGTTCATGATCTTTATTGCAGTTGATGCAACATCTTCTATTTGAAGACATTATGCACTCTTCAATGTGATGTTTGTCTGCGCATTTAGCACAGCGTTGTTTCTTCTTGCAGAATCTGATCATATGATTAAATTTGAAGTATCTGTAACATTGAGTGATGCAACAGTTCTTTTTAAACAGCTTGCATAAGCATTCTTGATATGAGTTTAACATGCTTTCATTCATTAATTGATTCATCATCGCTTTGATTGCAATTTCTACGATGAGTGACAAGTGAATCTTCTCACTTTTAACTACTTTCTTGAATCAGACTATTCTTAAAATCTTTAGATTTTCATGAAGTTTTGTATTATCTTTTATTAATCTTTTAATGATCACTTTCTGATTGCTTGTATTTATTATGATGTGTATTTCATATGCTAGCACAGCGAAGATTTGATGCATTATACACGTCAAGTTTGCAATTCTCTTTGCTCATGTCTGAAATCTTTTCAGATTTGCTTGAGTCTTTGAACTCACTGCGTGAAGTATAATGTTTTCGCTTTCAAGCTTTCAAAGAGACATGATTAAATTTCTTTGAACTGTTGACATATTTATAATTTCTTGAAGAATCTGTTCAATAAATTTCTTTTGTATCTTCTTTATTTTCTTTCTTTCTGCTATTTTCATCATGACTTCTCATCTTTTGCAAAGCGATGACAATTCATCTCTGAGACATTGTTTTCTCACTGTTACTTCTTCTCTTGTCACGTTCGCTCATGACGTGATTTTCAATGAGAAGCGCATGCTATTTTATGTTTGTGTGCTATCTTAAGTCTGTAGCTGCTTGCTAAGCAGTTGTACAAATGTCTTCAGTTTCTGTACATTCTTCACAATGAATGCATTCTGATTCTCATTGTTTTTTTCTTCTGAATCGTTTTGAAGACGTTGCATCAGCTTCACTGCTACTTCTTTTCATGAATGATCTTTGCTCTTCTTTTTCTCTAACGTTGATGTCTGTATTAGAAGATCAATAATGTTAGCAACATACTTCTCATTATTGCGTGAACTTTTTGATCTTGCGTTGCTGTTTCGTTGTGACGAGTCAACGTTGCTTGCAATCGTCTCTGAATCAGCATTGCTGCAGTTCATGCAATTCATCGTCATTTATTCGCCTTCTAGATTCATTCTGCTTTGATTGTATTACTCTTTTCAAAAATTTGTTTTGTGCACGTTGTGATTGTTTTGTTCAGCAAAGAGATATATGAAAGCATATATTCAAAGTTCAATTTAAAAAAGATATAAAATTACATAAACAGAATTTTAAAAACAGATTCATTGATTCAATTCTTGAATACATTTACTTGAACAACATTATTACTTTAAAAGTTAATTGATACTTTTCTTTTATACGAAAGTTAATTCAGTTGAAAGATTTCTCTTTTTTCTTCTTTTTTCTTTTAAAGTATAATTGATTTTGAAACGAAAATTTCATAGATCGTAGAAGTTGAAAGAAAGACGCTGAGTTCGAATCTTAAGCGATTTGCGATCGACGAAGCATGTAAACAGTCAGAGCAAGCAAAGACATTTCACAGTCTTTCAACATCAGAGAGCACGTCAGACTCAGATACTGCTCATCTTGAAGCTGACAAAGCACGTAAACAGGCAGAGCAAGCAGAGACGTCTCACAGTCTTTCAACATCAGAGAGCACATCGGGCTCAGACACTGCTCGCCTAATAATCGGTGACTGCGTGTTCAGGCCACAATTCTTGGGAAAGAAGATGTTGTTTCAACACGCTGATATATTATTGTTGATTCATCTTAAGAAATGAAGTTAAGATTTATTCTCAGCATTCTAAAAATTTATAAAATTCTCTGTTGCCCAATGTATATCACATAGATAGAGATAGAGAAGTTTGGGGGCTATTAAACTTGCTGGAGCACATCAAGAGGTCGGAAACGACAAAGTGCACTGGACTACACAGGGCAGTCAATGACGGCCGGGTGCTGCAGCCGAACGAAGCTTCATGAGCCCTACATGGCCAAACAAGATATACTATAGTATATAGTATGTATACGAAGCGAGGTGACTCCACTACCTAACAGTTATCTTGACAAGACCGTATCTCTAAAAAGATGCTCAATCGTGTCTCCTTCCGCCCAATCCCATGGGGTGAATGGCTGCTGCTCTGACTCTGTCACAATCTGGAATAAGAAGCTCGCGTTTTTGCATCGATGCTTGTAATTTGTTCCGTCTACAGTCACCATGACAATTTCACCCATAGCATTCTTGGTTCGAACCGGAGGTTCAATCGTACTATCTGCGGCACAGAGCAAAGACTAGGTTCCGAGCATATAAAGTTAGTGGATTCTCAACAATCTCATATTCGCAACATACCTCTGCAATATAAGCCAAACAATGCTTCATGTGCGGAATATCGCCCGTTTGTCCCTCAGGAGACGTAGCAGCTTTGTGCACTTCGTGCTGAGAATGAGAAAACGGTTGCTCCGGATCCATCACCATCCAATTATGTCGCAATTCTGCTCGGATCATCTTCAGGCAGTGTAAGGCATGGAACATCGAAACACCCCAGCCTTCCTTCACTGTATCATTATTGCGTACCCACAAAAATCCCCCTTGCCGTGTCTGGAGCTTGCTTGACCAGGCCTCGTCTCCCGCCGCTGACATATCAACGAGGGAAGGATCGCGGCCGAAGACCTTGGTTATGGGAATGAGGAGGGGAGTCGAAAGAGCGGATTCAATCTCAGGACCACAGAGGTGCATACGGTTTACCAGGTGTGCGGATGAGATTGCCGCTGTGATCTCGTTTCGGAGCACCAAACAGAACACAACTAGAGCCACGGAGACAACCCCACAAATTCGACATGGTGAGTATATAGTATATGAGTAGAATGAGCTTCTCGTCGCCATACTGAAGACAGGTGTGGAACAGCGTCAACGGCTAAGTTGTAAGATTTCCTGCGCAAGTGTTTTCGCCTAATGAGTGTAACGAACGGGGACTGCGAGGCATTCCGTTTCCGTCCTGTGTCCCCAGTGCACGTTCGATCCTGTGCATTTGACCCGCTCTCAGCTGACCAGCTTGATTGTGAGGCATCAAGTTGTCCTTGATTTCGCGCCACGATGGCGGAGAGGATAAGACATGGCTTGCATCATGCAATGCTTCGCTATTGCGCCCACAATGTTCGGCATTGGTGTCCTGTTCCCGTGACTATTTTGCCATGCTGTCCGTACAAGCGTACAAGGCAGGACATGCTTTGTTGACTAGATGAACCTGCAGCTCGTCAAGGAGAAACGGCATTGGACGAATAGTTGTTGAAGCATTGAGCTTGCCAAGACAGAAAGGTATCTTTTGGCAACGATCCCCGGACATCCCCTCTTGAACCTGCTTCCCCGTGCTTCACACAGGGGCTTCTTCTCGTAATGCTCGGGGGGTTCATCGGCTGCATGCAGTATTGAGTAATTAGGAAGTTGGCCGACGGCCAGCCTCGCTTACTTCCTGTCGGCAATTGGGCAGTCACAGCAGTGTCCCAATTCCTCACCGAATACAGGCGAGATCGTTGCATAAAAACGTCGCGCTATACTGCTCACGGTGACGAGTATATCTATCGAAGTGTAGATCTGATATTGCATAGATGTGTATTTTCTTCGTAGTAAGGTACAGTAGGAAGCAGGAAGCTACCTATTTACCTTACCGTATCTGCCTGAAGGCATGTTTGGTGCGGCGGATATCCGCTAACCTTATCAGGCTAGTGAGCAGTGTCAGACAGTCTCCATCGCTTCTACTGCTTCAACATTCTACACAAATCTTCCGTCGTACGCATCCGCACCACAAACCTATCTTACGGAGCTATAGTAGGTAACCTTCAGACTCTTATGCAATGCAACCACTCTACACCTTATGTTGCCGAAGCCTTCTGGGTAGCAAAACTTCGAGGTCTCGTGTCGGACTCCATCGTGCAGCAGTAGCTAACGTAGGTACGGTAGTATAGCGTGCGCAAACGTTCTCGTATGCCCTGCACTCTTGCCCTCGTAGAGCAGCCTGCAGCAATGCAGAAAGGCAACGCAGACCATAGGCTAGATAATTGCGTGCTTGAGAGAGCAGAGTGATCAACGCACACTGGCATTCCAGCTCCTGTCTACGTGGACCTCAGTACGCCTATCATGCTCAGCAGCTATGCTTTCAATTGCGCTAGACTTCAGTGTGTCCATCCACTGGTCTTTCAGGTTGTGGTGTAGTCCATAGCTTAACAATCTTGAAAACTCGATGGAGCTGAAGTTCTGAAAGACATTGGACTCCTCACCATGTATCAGCTGTCTCTTCAGGCAGATTCGCACGGCGCTGAATGTGAACTCAGACAGACCACAGAAGATTGGCCGGACAAGGAAATGTCTTGCGGTGAGACACCCCATTACCTCGACACCGTCAAACATTTCATGCTTCGTAGCGCTTCCGTTGTTTCGCCAAGTTTTCTGCACCATTTCTGGAGTCCCAATCAAGAACCAATACTATTGACTGGGACGGCGTATCTTGATGGCCTACGCGGGATCGCAGCATCTATTGTCTTCGTTGAACATTATGCGCTGCCATTTCAATCGCCTCAGATGTTACACGGTTATGGAGAGGGTGAACACAATCGGAATATCCTACAACTTCCTGGGATACGGCTCTTTTACTCTGGAGCATCCATGGTCGTGGTCTTCTTCGTTATATCCGGCTTCGTTCTTTCCCTGAAACCGCTTGTGCACATTCAAAGCCAGAAATGGGATCTTCTGTTGTCGACGGTGGCTTCTTCGCTATGCCGTCGTGGTATTCGATTGTATCTTCCGACTCTCGTCTCTACCTTCCTTGTCGCAATCACTGTCCGTCTTTATCTCTTCAATACTAACTTTGCTGACTTCACGGAGGACTTCCGACCGCTTCGTCCACTCTTCCGTGATACACTGTGGGCACAACTGGAAGACTGGTGTCACTTCGTTTGGGCCGACCTGACCGATCCATGGGCATTCCGTCCATTTGCGCCCCCATCAAACTATGGTGGACATTTGTGGACCATTCGTTTCGAATTTCGATCGTCATTACTGCTGTTCCTGGCCATCATCGCGCTTTCCCAAACAAAGCGCCTTCCGTCGCTATTTATCTCCGTCTTCCTGATCCTCTATTGCATGTCCTGGCAACGATGGGATATCTCGTTGTTTTTGTGCGGCATGTGTTTGGCAAAGCTTCATCTCTATCAAGCAGAGACGAATGGGAACGCCTCCCAAAGCAAAAGCCTACTCAAATACATGAGGCCTGGACTATCGTGGCTGGCCTTGTTCATTGGGGTATATTTCCTCTCCTATCCATGGGTGAGCGGCGCCGAAACCCCAGGCTACATGTGGTTCGCAGCAATGTTCCCACTCGTTCACCATTCCCTGACCCTCGGTGCCGTTTTGATTGTTGGTAGCGTGGGGGAAATTTCATCGGTCAAGTACCTCCTTCTGACGCCCGTTCCACAGTATCTAGGCCGCATATCCTTTGCGCTCTACATTGTACACGAACCACTTGTGCAAGTTCTAGGCTGGCCCTTAGTCCCTCTAATGTGGCACCTGACAGGGCAAGCGACTAGATTGCAATATCAATTGGGCTTCTGTCTTGCGTTCCTGATTCTTGTGCCTGTTGTGGTTTGGGTTGCGGATATATTTTGGCGCCTGGTAGATATCCAAAGCATGGCATTTGCGAGCAGAGTGGTGGCGAGATGCTCCATCGAGGATAAGCTCAGGTGACATGGAGTTTACGTCACAATTTGCCGAGTAACGATATGCTGGTTGTCAGAAGAGGGGCCTCTGAATTTCAAGGAATCCATACACAGATTAGAGATTCTCTGCTTACAGAAGTCTCAAACACCGAACTTTGCCCATCTTCTATCCGAGTTGACTTCGCCTTGTAAAGATTAAGTCTACTCATCCGTTGGATGTGGCTTTCATTCTCAATCAAACGACTTCGATTGGTCAGCCGCATCGCTTAAAGAACTGTGTTTCAAGGACTATGTACGTCGAAGCTGGACGCTGTTCACTAATTACCTTCTTGCAACATCAAGAACTTGTAAATAGTCTTATCTAAGTACGTTCATACCACTCTTTCGGCGCTGGAACGACAAGACAATCAATGGGCCAATCTTGTTCGCCTGGTGAGACAATCACACGGTTGATTCCGGGGTGCTCTGTTAGGTCGGTCCAAGCAATTGGAAGCAGTCAAAACATACGCGTCCAAGCATATAGGCAAGGTTTCGAAGCATGAATCACTCAGTGCAAGAACTAATTACTATCATGATCGGAATAATGAGGTTTATTTTCAAATTTATCTCTAATTGTCTACCATGTGAAACGGGAGAGAAATACCACAGGAAGGCGCCAAACGATACCCGTAGGCACTTGAGTTGCCCGCTCGAACCACCGTTTGTATAGCCAAACAATGACAGGCAGTAAAAAGTAACCCTACAGATCAAGGCGGGAACGCCAAAGCCTTCGCACCGCTTGGTTTCAGAGGCGGATTTGGATAGAAGACGGGGACCTGGTTATGAACAGTCCATTCCAAGATAGCTTCGAAGTCACGACAAACATGAGGTGTATTGAAATCCGGCCATGGCAAATCTCTTTGTGCAATGAAATGGTTGGTTAAGACGCCTACGTCGGCATGACACATTACGAATTGGCGTAACATCTCGAGACAGTGATCTGTACTATTGAGTCAGCTTATGTTCCGCGCCATAAAACATCAAAAACAAGTACCGATGTGCATGCGAAATACGCTTGGCTTGTTGCTGAAAGAGATGTCGATATCTTTATAGTGGTCCCAATAGGAGACTTTGCGGAGGAGATTCTGCACGATCTCCATGTTAGCTCAGCCGCTTGAACAGAAATGTAACAGTAACAACCACGCAGTGCAACTGATGCGGGAACTCAAGATCGAGCATATATCCACCGCCCGCCTCCGGCGGGAGAACAACAGTGCTGTCGACATCGACGCCGAGATCTCGGAGTCCTTGCTCCGAGAGCTGAACATTTATCGCGCGTACTAGATACTATCAGCTTGTACTTTCTTAGGCTCAGGAAAGAAGTCATACGATCTGACAGCTTGCTCCAGGCTTCATCAACGTCGAGACTTGGAGCTCCCCGATATATAGAAGGAAAATCGAGTGAACCGTTGAATCGAATCTCCTTATATGCAGCCGGAATCTTCTTCAACGCAGGTGCTGTCTTAGCATCAGTGACGAAGATAGGAAGAACTTCGGCCTCACACACAGGGATATGATGTCCTGTCTAGACAGATTCTGTCGAGTCTCGAGTACCAGCTCCACCAGGAAATTGATAACACTACAGCAAGGATAGCGGTGACAATCCAACCAAGGCACAGGGTGCCGACTTGGCATAAGCTCCACCGAAAGCCTGTGGTCTCTCGACAGCAGTTCGGGCATGCTAGAATCTCAGTCTCGTCAAGGCCGTCGCTATCAGACTTCTCACTGTCTAAGAGTGAAATAACACTGTATCGATTTTTCGGGAACATTGCCATGTCGTGTGTAGCTGATGGGTGTCTGACAGAGGACGAAGAGAGACAATAGATTTTGGCAAATGCAAATACGGCTAAGGGTGGACATCTTTGATATGGTCGGCTGATAACATTGATAAGTTGGCGTTGCATGAGGTCGACGCCTCCATGATGCCGACGCCGCTTTTGGAGAGTTTCGATAGTCGAGGACGTGCGTGCCTGTCCTGCATGCATGCATGCATGCACCCCGCACTTCTCTGCTTATCCTTATCAACCTCCAGCTCGCTTCGTTCTGCAACAATGTAGTCTTCTTCAAGCATCAAGGTCACAAGACAGTCATTATTATGCCAGAGATTCAATCGATTTGGCTAGCTAGCTACTTCCGTCGTCTTTACAAGAAAAAGACAGTGCTCTTTAGTTCTGCCGCACGCGCTTCCCATCCGACTTCACAGACAACGAACAGCCAGCGCTATACCCCTACATTTCATGAAAAATTCCTAACCGACTAATAGTGGCGACTACTTTACTCAGCGACGGCGTAATCCTTCTGCTGGATAGTGTAGTAAGTACCAAGGGCGGCGTCTGGTGTGATGGCACGCTCGGCGATCTCATAATCCTTCTGCTGAATAGTGTAGTAAGCACCGAGGGCGGCGTCGGGTGTGATGGCACGCTCGGCGATCTCATAATCCTTCTGCTGGATAGTGTAGTAAGCACCGAGGGGAGCATCAGGTGCAACGCCCTTTTTCACAACGCCCACTAGGAATCACAGTCAGAGCCGTGCAAATTCCGCACACTTTGAGAGGAAATTGGTGAGTAGAGTAGGGAACCACCACACGGTAACCTACTAGGCACTGCAGCTGCCGAAGCAATCACGGCACTGACGCAGGCAGCAAAGATGGTCTGGGAAGAAACCATGATGATAGTGAAGACTTGCAAGAGGGTTGTGGATTTGAAGGCGGAGAGGATAATTATTTGCTGATGAGGTTATTCAACCTGAGGAAGCAGACACTTTATATGTTACTCCTAGTCAACTCCGTATATTCACTCCGTAAACAAGAGGCGACCATGCAAACTCGACAGCTTGTCCGAATAGAGGACGGGCTTTCAAACCCGTGCATATGCAGAGTTATCATTGACACGACTATCATCGACTAAAGAAAGCAATGCATAAAAACAGCAGCCAAGTAAAATAGAAACGCGGTAACAACTCTTACAGTTGAGCTGCTATGCAACACTGAATGACACTAGAGCGGGACTCTTTGGTAGATCTCGACAATAGATCAGCTGCCTCGTCTTTGCATGGATGAAGTTGCTCACAGAGTAGGCAAGCATGACTGCGTTAACTGACTTGCAGCTTGCATGAAGTTGACTTGAAGGGTTGTTTGCATACACGGTGTTCAACGCTAGTACAATGTACTCCATCTCGTCCACTTCAACAGACGCCTAGACCGAACCACTAAGATTTCTCGTTTCCAGATATAGCTCGAACACCAGTGGCCCTTGACAACGGCGAACATGCCCAAGGTAAGAGTGGGGTTGTAGATGGCCATCCGAAGGAGATAGTACCGGTTGTTTTATTCTCCTTTATAGTCCTTTCATTGCGGCCGTGTGGAGGCTGCATTGAGGGAACAAACAAGAGCCAGCATGAGCATTTTGCATTAGCTTTTGCTGTATTCTTGACGCCAAGCAGGGCTGATACGCGTTCTGTGTAGTTGTTCTGCCTTCCGACTTCGCTCTTGTCGCTCACTCGTGCCATTTTATCAATCTAAGAGGTTGTTAGCAGTTCTGCAACGGCACAATCGTCGAACATGGAGACTGAGCTGAAGATACCGCTCCTTAATGCTTACGAAGTAGAGGAGAGAAGACAGCATTATCCACGACATGTTGCGAAACTGATGCTTTTGGCCATCTTGCAACTCGCATTTCTAACCGCATACACAGCAGCTCTGTTCGCTGTGTTTAATGCCTCGGGACGCACACAATGTGCGGACATTGCTCTTCTCTATTGTAAGGTACATCAACCGCTCCTGATGGATCTAACCTGACAGCCACAGCTCCGGCAAGGGAGGCAGTGGTACCCGAGCGCAAGCTAATCGAGGGACGATTGGGTGCAGAGAATGTTTACAAAGGACATCCAAGTAACGTAACGGACGATGCGTGGAAGGCGCTTTTTCAATGTGAGATTTCTCCCCGTGATTCTTTGCGGTTCCTTTCGCTGATTCGTCGCAGACTCGAATATTCGACTCTCGACCGATGAACTCGTCCAGTTGAACGAAACCTCTACACCGTTGAAAGACTCATCGGGAGATTTCTTGGGGAGTCTTGGTATTAGCGAAGTTTTAACACGTGCTAAACAATGAACTAACCTATCCAGACGTATACCACGAACTTCACTGTGTAAACTACCTCAGGCAATATATCCACAAAGACTACTACACACTTCCAAACGTCGGAGTCGCGCACATAGATCATGCCGGTAAGCTTTCCACAAACCACCCACAACTCTCCACACGCTGGGAAATAATAACATCAACAAGATCACTGCATTGACATGCTGCGCCAGCTCGTAACGTGTAAAGCCGACATCTCAGTCATGACCTTCTCATGGCAGCCCGACGTCCCGGGCCCGTGGCCAAAATTCGCGCTGAACCACGAATGCAGGAATTGGGATAGTATTAATATGTGGGCCAGAGATCGAGCGATTGATGAAAGAGATCTCGATATTATACTTAAACCTGCTTCACGCGATACTGCTGTGTAGTCATATCTACGCGCCGCAATGGGTTGGATTTTGGCCCAATCCAAAGCGATAGGTATAGTGATGGGTTCAGTTCTAGGTTAGATGGTGAGGTCAACCCAACTCGATGGGGCTAGGGATGGGTTGAGTTTTGAATGAGAGAGACCAGTGACAAATATGTACTATCAATAGTATAGAGATGAATTGAAGCAGGCAAATATGAAGCAAACATGATGTTGAAAGATGAATAGAAAGCTTGGTAAAGAACCATGTAAAATGTTTGCTAAAGAGTCATGTAAAGTGCTTACCAAAAAGCACAAGCACACGTGACGTAACGAGTTGGGTTAAATGCATGCTTAAAGCTCATCACCCAAGCCAATTTACAGTCACTTATAAATGGAATCACTCAGTAGTGTGATAGGTTCAATACTTCCAACATCTTCGTCCAAGGCTTTGAACCCCATACTTCTTTTACTTCTTTTCGTGAAAGGTCTTCTTATTGGTAACAGTTTATCCATTCGGCATTTGCAGTAAGCAAACCCGATGTCTCTCATAAAGGTTTCTTCGCTGGTTCTTGTCCCAGCGTTTGATCAATCGGCGATCAGCTTAAGCCGATAAAGTAGGCGACGACACAGTCTTCGTACAATAACTAGACGTTTTCTTTCAGCCGGATGCTTTCGCTAGGTCCTTGCACTCTCATGGCAAATATTGGAGGAATGTCGTCGAATTATACATGTGGGATATCTGGTTAGAACAATGCCAACTTGATGGAAGAAATCAAGACAACATAGCTTCTAGATGCTCCGAGGCACTTACTGCAGTAGCGACTGGTACAGCGTCGGTTCTGGTTGGACCTGACGAAGATTGAAGGAGCTAGACCATACGTTCGGTCTACCTCGGGAACAAACGGATATTCAACACTGATGAGAAATCGACAAACAGTCAAGATCGTTAGGGTTGATCTGGACAACGAGGCTAGTTGATCGACAGTGTAGAAGAAGGATAGCGCGATAACCTTGGATGCCATTGTCACGTAAAGAAGATTTACGAGAATATCTTGGAAGGTTCAGTTGGCTGGCTTTCGATAGCTCTTGAAACGTGTTGGAGATGGGTCTTGGAAGTAGAGGTTGAATGATGACGTCGAACCCAGCTGTAGTACTAGCAAACAGAGAGTCTTGCTCGCAGACGGAGCAAATTTAGTGTAATAGATACTCCGGAATTTCTTATCAGCGAAACGTACACTGAAATCATGAAAAGAGGCATGATACACAGTCTTGCTCCTTGCGTCTTGCTTTGATATTGCTGCAATGACCAGGTCTTCACTGCCCGGCCAGTGTTTAGTCGTTGAAAAGATGCCTGGCTTAAAACTTCACACACAGTTAGCGTAATTGCACCAAGACAACTTAACCTACAATAAGATAGTCGAACACCCTGGTCTTATGGCCTTCGTTTCAGCGTTTGAATTTACTATATCGGTTCGTTCAAGTCAAACATCCTCTTTAAGAATATAGGATACTAAGTGTTTTAACGATCCGTGTGTCAGTATCTGCGGCCACATGCTCTGTTGAACTATTACTTCATCTTGACCTCTTATGAAGCTCTGATAAAGCGAAGAACAGATTTCCGTAAGCATCATACATGACCGTAGCTCAAAACATCTTACTGCACCTGTTTGAATGTTATTCAGCTTGCTGTTCAAACCAAGGCAGTGAGAGATCGTAAAGAGTACTAGACATCGTGAAGAAGGGGAAGTCGCAGAGTCCAATTTCTTTTCAAGATATGCTGTAAGTGGCTGCATCCCTAAGTCGCCTGCGTTACCACAACCTTCACCTTCGTCTCTTGACTTGCTTCCCTTCCACCAGAGATCGCAAGCATACATTTGACAGTATACTCTGTTTCTGGCAGGGCGTTCACTGCCTTGCCCACTTTCATCCGAATTATGCCTTCATCTGCATCAGGTGCTATAACAAGCTCAAAATGGTCTCCAAGGTTAGGCGTGGTGGACCAAGAAAGTCCCGAGCTCGAAGTGTTGGGTGATGAGATGGTAGGAATACTGCACTTGTCCTTAGCAGGAATCAAGTTGTCAGTCATGCTGCAAGCGGAACGACATCGAGGACTGAAGTAGTAGGATTAACCTACATTGTCTGTTGTGGTTATTTTCCAAGGGGGTTTCTGATACTTGAAAGGACTTGGGCCCATCGGTTGCATCTCCAACTGCCAGATTCCTGCCTGCCAGTGTTGGAAAACTGGAGATCCCAGATTCCGCATAGCCAGAGACCCTGGTTTGCTGGTTTTCGGCTCACATGATAAACTACGACGACTAAACCCATTTTCAAAGCTGCAGAGCATTTTCAAAGGTCGTTTATTACAGTCAAGCTCAGGAACCTCGATAATATTAACGACCCAACTCGTGCGCTTCAGAGTTTCACTGAAGGCATCGACATCGCTCTTGCTGGGAAGAGCTACAGCGGTGACGTCATGACCGTCCCCACGTCTCCGTGCCAGGTAGACTTTGGTTCTTGTCTTGAAGTCTGTACCAGTGACGACCGTCGTGCGTAGGGTAGAAACTCTGCTATGTCCTTTTGAATCTGTCTCTAGACTCCAGGCTTTGTCAGAAGTGAAATTCACACCCGACAAATAGTCAATGGTGGGAATATCGGCCGAGGTGAGATGGAGAAAAGTGTTACCAGAAGATTCTATAGACTGCATGAAAAGGTTGATTTCGAAACTCTCGATTACTTTCGCTTGTATACTGACGCCAGGATAAGAGGGATCACCACCGGTAGCTGCGACGACATTGAAGTAATCATTAGCTAAACACTTCATGTAAAGTTCAGCAGGTTTAACGTGATTATCAAGGAACCTTTCGATAGGGTTGCAGTGATCTAGTTGGGTTGTCGACAAGTTAGATGGTAACACTCGGCCTTCGCTGAAGGCTAGATGACCAAGGTGAAGAAAGCATTTTACCTTGTAGAAACATCCAAACAATCAGGATTATGATACCAACGATGGCAAAAGCGATGACCTGTGGTCCTCCCCTCGTATCACACAAAGTTAATGCTGGTAAGGCTGATGCAAGGACTAAAATGATAGGAAAGACTTCAGTAATAGTCCGAGGTTAAAGGAAGGGCGCAAGCTTACGAATTCCCTCAACTGCAATTGTAGCGAGCATAATTACCCATTCGGCTAAAAAAGTGAGAATTTGGATCGTGGACGATATAAGCATAAGCACGTCCACCATGACCATTAAAAAGTTTGTTTTGCTTGCAAGGCTGATTGATGCTAGGACAATGTTGACAATTGCGAGAACAATCTTTTGGGCAAAAGTATTAGGAACCTAAAACGCCGAGACGTTTTGGGGATGATGGTTACGCACCCAGCGACTGTTGCCAGTGTTTTACCCACATTACGTCCAAATAGTCTTTCCATTCGCGAGAATTCCGGTATACCTTCAAACGAGAGAGCGGCTTCTTCCGCCGCCAGCGTAGGGAGTTTTGTCAACAATACCCTCAAATCCAAGAATGCATTTGGCAGAACTCATGAATTCGGAGATATCTTGAAAAAGATTATAGAATCGCATAATTCTGGCGAGTCTTGTTAGTATTGCTACCATTTAGGGATGATGCGATTGTTACCCTTGGTTAAATTTGATGGTGGTCAAGGTAGTAATGCCATTTATGAACCTGCGCATTAATTAGCGAACCATCCGGTCATCTAATGTAAAGATTATGATTGTACACTGCCCAAACCTCCTTTTCTTCAGTAGTCATCCTTCTTCAGTAGCCTGGTATTAAAGGCATAATCATCATTATCGCGGCAGCAAGGTACTGCAACGACTTCAAGATAGGTGACCCATACCCGCCGTTCTCGAAGAAGACCTTTTCGTAGAAACCCGGTTAGCTCCTTAGAAATCATGTTGGTTCGGGTACTGCCAAGGGATGGTACTGGAGGATAAGTATTAGAGGTAGTCATAATGGACGGCTCTAGAAATTCCTGAACGTTCTTTCGCGGAGAGGAGATAATAGGAAACGCGAAGCTGCATTCTGCAGCGCTAATGCCCGGTCATCCTCGTGTATCAGAGTGGTGAGCAGCGAGCGTCGCGAAACCAGGTTCGGCTTTGAAGTGACCCGTTGAAACATCTCCTCCTCATTGAACCTTGCGGGACCGTCGAATTTGTTGTCATCTTCCCTCTCTTCATCACTCTCAATTGCCTCATCCGTTTCCTCCCAGCCGGAATCCTCGCCCTCTTCAGTCGTCACCTCGTGCGTTAAAGACTTGACAAAAACCCTATTACCGGATACCCTGGCTTCGTTAATTTGATCAGCCTTCGCCTGTTGAAGTCATGATCAGCTCATGCCAAAGATGAGTCGATAAAGAGTCTTACCTCACCAGCACTGACTGACGAAGGAGGAGTAGGCGAAGCCGAATGTTTATCCATGAGAATCCCCGAAAGGCGATCGAGCAAGGCGAAGAAGGCAATCAGAGTAGAACGTAAAGACCGTGCAGAAACAACATGATTGATAGTCGATGATTATATATGTCTATTGAATGGCTGAACGCATGCAGGCAGAGCTATCTTTGAAATCATTCGATATCAAGCTATCGCTAGGAAACTCTCTGTTCATGCTTGAAGTTGCGAAGGCGAAATAGTGTAATCTATGTGCGAAGTGATGATGACTGCTTGCTTCTCGTTTGTGTTTATAGTTTGGGAAGGAAGAAAAGCGAAAGTGATGAATGTACGCGCTATTTCACTTTGATTACTTCAATGTAGTAATCAAAATGAAAAAGCGCGCATGAAAATTTCAGCTTTCGACTTCTGCAGAACATCTGTGCACGCTGCTCATCTATCGCCTGTCAAAGATGACGATCGATGATGACTACGTGATAGTTCAGAAAAGCCTGTTTGATTGTCTACGTCAGCACTGCGAATGTTGCTCTGACTTCGCCGAGCAACTGCAGAACTTATCGAACGAACGTGCGATTGTCATTTCTCACGAACGTTCATCTGATGAACCTTCTAAGAAACGAAAGACTTTGCATGAATTGCAACCTCAAGAAGTGTTGCAGTCATCGCACTCATCACAACAGCTCGAATCTCAACTGTCATTGCACTCATCACAGCAGCTTGAATCTCAACTGTCATCACAATTATCACAGCAGTCTGAATCACAACTCTTGTTCAAGTCATCAAATACTTTCAAGAGTAAGAAACTCAAAAATGCAAATGCAAAGAAATCACGAAAGAGATCACAACAGAAATCATGAAAGAACGTGACTGCGAATCGATTTCTACAGAATGCTTTGAAAATCACTGAGTGACATAAGAGACAGATCAAACTCGAATTGAATACTGTAAAGCAGTATGAGCAAGTCATTTGAGCTTTCATTGATCGCATCAATGTCATTGTTGAAAGACAATCATATTTGTTATGAGTCTGCATAAAGTGAATCATATGAGTGTATTCTAACTAGAAGTTCAAAGCTAAAGAAGAAAGAAGATGCAACACGTCGTGAGTTTTACTCATGAAGACACGCTAGATCACTAGCGTGTCAACATCAGCTTTATACTAGTCTATGATAGTTTGACATGATCTATGTTAAACTAATTCAAAGTGCATGATTGCAACATTATCTTCTTTCTTCATTTAGCAATGTTCTCATTGCTGCAGTTCAATTAATCTTTCTTAAGTTGATTTCTATCTTGACTTGTTTAAATATTGTTCATGAAAGTTATTTATGATCTTTAAACATTCTTTGAATTCACTTTCATTGATGTTGTATCAATGTAGATTGACGTTGTATTCTTTTCAATTGACATGATATTATAATCATTTATCTCGTTCATAATGTCTGAAATTCAGTATATTCTTCATCTTTTATTCATCTTCATCATTGATCACTATAAAATCAGACAATTCATTTCATTGTTCATTTAAAGAATTTTTTGAATTTAGTTGCAGCAAATTTAATGTAAACTTCAAATGTATCTTCATAGTCAATGATAATTTCTGTTAGAGATTGATCTAAAGCGAGTCATAAAGATGTCATTTAACTAATAAATAAATGCTAAGAAAGAAAAGTATCTACAGAAAAGAACTCAATTTTTATATGTGTATTTCTCAGCTTTGTGCTAAACTCAATTGAATTGACATTTTACACATATGATGCAAAGTCTTGATGACAACATGACTAGATCAGATTTTTGCTAGACTCGATTAGAATGAAATCAGACAAAGACTAAAATCATAACATTATTTTCTTTTCTTGACTATTCATGTTTGCATGAATGTTATTTCTTAATGTCAGAATTGTGTTTAAATGATACAATCAATGAAGATCAGAGTTGATAGTGCTTGATCTTTAAAGATAGCTATAACTGAATATTAAGAATACAGAAGAAGATTGATACAAAAGCTTCTATTTATGTAATGTTCAGAGACTGCGCTAGACTTGAAAGAGATGTGTTTGTGACATGAAAAGAAGATGATGTAGATGAACAAGATGTTGATGAAGAAAAAGAGTGTTGAAAAAGAAAAAGAGTGTTGAGAAAGAAAAAGAGTGTTGAGTCATATCTGAATCAAATCTGAGTCAGATCTTGACTAGATCATTGACTAGCTCTAATTATTACACAGAGTACTCGCTAGCGTGCATTGCAAATTGATTAAAACTTCAATCTTGTTCAGTCTTATTGATCTTGATACACTTGTAACATTCGATATTTAGCGCGATTTGATTGAATATAGCTTATAAAATTCGTTCAAAACTTTCTCTGAGTCATTGAATTTCTCTTTATTGACATAGTATCATTCATTGTTTCTATTTAAATCTTTTCATTTGACTTTGTACTGTATTCGATTTCAATAGTGTCTGAAGTTCAATATATTGTTTATCTTTCAATGTTCATCATCTTCAATAGTGATTGATCTCAGTGATTCTGAATGCTGTTCTGATAAAAAGTCTTCTGAATACAATCATAGTAGCTTTGAGCTGAACATTGAATGCAGATGCTTCATGCTGACTGATAAATGAAAATGATAGAATGTACTCACTTTAGCAGTGATTTGATAAAGATTTAGCTGTTTGTCTTTCAAATCTTTGCAGAGTCTCGTTGTCTTGACGTTTTTGAAAGATAGTCAAACTCAGTCATTTACTTCATATGTGACATCTTGTCTATGTTTATTGATCTGAACTTCAATGATCAGCTTCGTTTTTTTCAATTGTTGATGATCAAAGCTTAGTATCTCTTTCATTTGAATGATAATATCATTTGTCTTTCTAGCTTCAAGTTGTTCATGAGTCATTTCATAGTTAGTCGTATCTGAATTGAAACTCATTCAAGAGTGAAATTCTTTATTGAAGTAGAAGAAAGTCATTGAAGTGATTAAGAAGATATTGAAATTGTTGCTAAATTTCATCATAGATATTCATTTAGCTCAGTTGTTCTGCATGTAATTGCAGTAAATTCTAAGTTCGCGTTCAACGTCTTGATTGACTCATTTCAATTGATCATTGATTTCAGAATGATAAACTGTGAATAAACTAGTTGTGATTCTCAGTCGTTTGCAAAGACTCTTTCACATAGTTGATATGAATTGAGAGTCTCTGTTTGAAACAATAGAACTGAGTAGATTATGCATTCAATAAACATTTCATAGCATGATTTAAATCATTTCTTCAACTGAGATGTCATCGTCTTTTCAATGACATGAAACATAGTGACATTCTTTGATGAAATGACATATAATTGTGCAAATGATGTTATAATCTTCTGACAGAAGTAGTTCAGTGATGAAGTTCATAATTATATCTTTTCAGCATTTCTGTAAAATCAAAAGAAAATAATGAAGTTCATTGATGTTATTTCTAGAGACTTTGCTTTGCTGACAAGCATGACAGTTTTGAATATATTATCAAATAGTAGCTCAATGATCTGATCAATAGTAGAAACGCTGAACTAAATCAATGATTCATTTATTGTCGAAGTGAGAGATTAAAGATTGATCATGCACTTCTTGTAGTAATTTCATGTGCATGTTCTCAGAAACTCACAGTAGATCTTTTCTAAATAGAATGTCGTCAATGATTTCACAGTTCTTTAGTTTAGTAATATGAAATTTGAGTTTATTCTCATTCATAGCTTGTTTATATTCACTGCAGAGCTCATCTATTTGATTAATCATACATATTCATTAGATAGAGATTTGCTTTCGATTTAACAGATAGAACATCGACTTTATCAAGAGTCAGAATAGTCTGAAAACAATCTTCAAGACGCTGAGCTGATTCAGAAATATTCGCTAGAAGCATTCTGATTAAAGCATTGACTTTAGTGTTTATTTTGCCTGATCTAAAGATGATCTGAAAGTTGAACTTCAATAAAATGTTCAGATAGTTGACTTGTCGTTGACTCAACTGTTTGTTTTTCATGAAGATCTTCAAAGTCTGATGATTGATGAACATCTGAATGAGTAGTTCAATGCATTTCAGCTTGAGTCGTCAGTGTTTGAAGCATTGAATAATGACTAGCAATTTCTTGTCATAGATGTGATAATTGATTTCAGCGAGAATCATGCTTTTGCTGTAGAAGATCATTGAATGAAGAACTCTCTCGTCATTGTACTAAGATAGTATTTCATCTTTTACATAGTTCAAAGCGTTGATCTTCAGAATAACTTGTCGTTTGAGATCAAAGTGACGAAGTACTGAGATCAAGCTGACTTGTTTCTTTAGATTGTCAAAGACTTGAATACAGATCTCATTTCATACAAAAAATGTGTTCTTTCTAGTCAACTGAGTGAATGATTTGACTAGCTTCAAGAAGTTCTTAATGAAACGACGATAGAAGTTAACAAATCTCACGAAGTTCTGAATTTCTTTTAAATTAATCGAAGTGATTTAGCTGATTATGACTGTCATCTTGCTGAGATTCATACAAAGATCTAGTTCTGATACAATGACTTCTAGAAAGACAGTCTCTTCTGCATTGAATTTGCACTTTCAAATATTCATCTGCAGTTCAGCTTTGCGTAGTCAATTCAATACTAGTTTGACGTGATCTTTATGTTTCTTTCTCATTTTGCTATAAATGAGAATGTCATCTAGATAGACTTGACAAAAGTTGTTCAGAAAGTTTCATAGAACATCATTCATATATTGCTGAAAGAAGATCGATTCATTAGTCAGTTTGAATGATAGCATCTTATATTTATATGCTTTTAAAGCAGTGATAAAGATGATGTAATTCTCGTTATTGAGATGCATTTGAAGTTTGTTGAACGCTGATATGATGTTCAATCTAGTTAGATGCTTGCAATTCACTATTTTATCAATGATCTTGTCTATCAGCGATAGAGAATATTTATTTCTTTTGAAAATAACATTTAGCTTTTGATAGTTCACACAGAATTGATGATCTTCATTTGCTTTGAGAACAAATAGAATTGAGAAGAAATAGAGAGTCTGACTGAAAGTGATGAATTTCTTTGACAGATTTTCGTTCAGATACTTCTTTACTTTCAGAAGTTTGACAAAGAACATTCAATAAACTTGACAGCGAGAAGATGTTTAATCACTGATGAGCTTGATTTTATGATTGTAGAAGTGATGAGAAAGTAGTTTATTTAATTGAGCTCGATCAAAAACATCTAGAAACTCATGATATTTCAATGACAGCTTCGCTTTAATATCTTTCAAATTCTGAGTTGTTTCATTGATTAAAGAGACGTTTAAAGCGTTCAAATTGCACTGAGTATTGTATGCAATTTTTCTATTGATGTTCATCATGAATAAAGCAAAGACTTTGATCTTGTTCTTCTTTGAACAATTTAACAGTGTTTTGAACGAAGCAATATCTATGCTTTGAATCGAGAATGACTTTTTCTGAGCAGTGATTGAAATGAGTCGTTTGAGCATTGTAGAGATTTTAGTCTGAGTGATTGAAGAGAACGAAGATGATCATAATCAACTTAAGTGCTTTGAATTGAGAAAGATCGAAAAAATCGAAATAGAAGTATTCAATTAATTCAAAAAAACAATGACGTTGTTTTGCATATTCAGTAATATTTCGTTTTTGTTCATTCAGAGCTTGCTCAAAATGACTTCATAATGATTGATATCAGCTATCAACATTGATACAGTCAATTTCTTATGACTTTCAATGATGAGATTGAGTAGAATTTTATGAGTGATGATTTTCTTAGATATCTTTTCATCATAATCTCTTATTAGCTTCTCTTTTGTCAGTGATATAGATTGAATTTTCAGTTTCTCACATACTTTATTAACTAGATTAGAATGTATGATCATGTAGACAACTGAATCACTGTCTATTAAAGAACAAAGACTGAAAGATTGATTTTGAGAGATGAGATGAGCATCAATTAGAAACAACTTTTCAAAGTAATTCTCTTTCAATAGAATTTCGTCTAGTTTGCACAAAGATATAATTTCTATCTCTTCAATGACTTTTAAAGAGATGACTAGTTTTTTAAATTGAAATTCGAATTGAAATCAAAGCGATCATATTCATTGTTCACTGTATTAATTTTAGTAGAATGATCGAGATACTCTTTAGAGCTATGATCTGATTTATGACATATGAAACTGCTTTCAACTAAAATGTCTGCTTCTTTGACGTTAGTTAAAATCGCGTCACGCGACTTTAGATGATCAGACTTCAAGTGATCAACTGATTGAGTGATAACAGTCGCTTTATGAAAGATAGTCTTTGAAACGTCGTTGATGCATTTGAGCTTGTTCTTGATCTTTCAAATTGTTAGAAGTCAGCATAGAGCGAGTCAATATGAGTATCATTTAACTAAAAGATAAATGCTAAGAAAGAAAGATAGCTACAGAAAAGAAGCTGACTACATATGTGTATTTCTCAGTCGACGCTAGACTCAATAGAGACTAGTCAAGATGACGAAGCGAGAATAAATCTGACAAGACTAGAAGACTGAGTCTGACAAGACTAGAATCATGACATTACTTTCTTTCTTTGACGATTCATGTTCGCATGAATGTATTTCATGCTTGATTCAATTGATTGCTCAATCATGATTTCACAGACTCAGACTCATTAAATTCTGATTGACTGAATAGTTGAAAGCGCTTCTAGCGTGATTTGTTCGAATATCAAATATAAAAATCATCAACTATCTTCTGAGCGTTCATAAATTCATCGTCATCAGCGTTGTATCAATTGAAATCATTGTCATAGTCATTTCATTTGATTCTATACTGAAGTCGTCTTCGATATCAACGAGAATTCAATATATCGTTGATTTCTCATTCGTCTTCGTCGTTTATCACTATTGAATCTGAGAATTCGTTCTTTTGATCAGGCAAGAAGTTGTCGACGACAGAACGAAGCAGATCAGAATGAAATACATTATGAACATGCATAGACTCTGATAATTTCAGTTTATATGAAGAGTTGATGAAATCTAGATTGATGAAAGAATCGAGCATTTTGTCATCTAACTTCTTGAAAAATCTCGCTGTAATAATGTTTCTTTCATTCAGAAACATCTTTGATTCGATCTCATAATCAACTTCTTTTCTATGCTTATTGACTTGTTTCATCATTTGTTCTCGTGTTTTGACTAGCGACTCGCGAGCAAACTTCAGTGTTTTGTTCATATGTTCAGATATATTCTCGACTTTAGTCGTCTGCAAGCGTTCACGAGAACTTTCATATTTGCTGACATCGAGTTCAAAGCTCATACGAGAATGAAAGTCTTTGTTTAGAAAGAAAGAGATCGAGAAGATGACTGAGAACAGAGCATTATTGTCGACGAACTCAATCATGAGTAGTAGCTTAGCTCAGTCATTCTGCATGTATGAACAGAAGAATCGAAGATATCTTTCAACGTTCTGATTGACTCGTTCACTTTGATCGTCGATTTGAAAGTGATAGACAGTGAATAATTGAAGGTTAATGCTCAGCCTTTTGCAAAGAAACTTTCATAGAATGAAGGTAAATTGAAGATTTCGATCCGAAACAATGAAATTGAGTAAATCGTATATTCAATATATTCACTGAAGCATTAGCTCTGCTGTTTTTTCTGCTGTGATTTCTTTGTCATCAGTAGAACAAGAAATATAGTGTCGTTTCTTTGTCAGTCTACATATCACTGTTAGTATGATGTTTTTGCCTTTCGAAAGAGATAAGTCAATGATGAAATTCATGACTATGTTCTTTCATCGCTGTTCGAATATGAATAGAGCATGTAGTAGTTCATTGAATTTATTTCGAGAAGTCTTTGATCGCTGACAAATGTAGCAGTTTCGAATATATCTGTCACGATTCTAGCCTTGCCAGGCTCAGCCTTCTAGCCTTGTCAGGCCTATTCTCGCTTCGTCACCTTGACTAGTCTTTATTGGGCCTAGCGTCGGCTGAGAAACACATATGTGTAGTCAGCTTCTTTTCTGTAGCTATCTTTCTTTCTTAGCATTTATCTATTAGTTAAATGACACTTCTATGACTCGCTCTAGATCGATCTCTAACATTAGATAAATGCTCATCATCTACTACTCTGCTATCGACGAATAGACGATATGAAACAATCTATTCAGTAAGGAAAATTTGCAAGAAATTCTTCAAATTTGCATCATCATTTTAGATTGCAAGAAATTCTTCGATTCTACATTCATTTTCATCAGTCTATTCGCAAGAGATTCTTCAAATAAAGCATTCAATTATTACCTGAAATTCACAAGAGATTCTTTGAATTTTCACTCATCAAAAAACATCAATTCAAAACATCAATCTCTCATCTATCTTTATCTCAACAACTTCTACCTTCTCTCATCATGACACGCGACGTCAAGTCAGTTGAGTCTCAAACAAATCGCCTGCTCAGAAGCATTGTTAATAGAAGAGTTTCACTTCTACTCATCGATGCTTCAGTCGAAGCTGAGAAAGCTGTCATCGCATGAAACATAAACATCGAAGAACAACTGTTTCATTGAGTCAGCAATCAACTCAACGAAGTCATCAATATGCTGAACGAGCTTCGAAGTCAGCGCGACTTGACTCTACAACTCAATGAACACTGACTTCTCGTACAAGAAGATCACAAAAAGAGAGCGAAACAACTAGAAGTCGCTTTTGATAAGAACGATGAGCTAGAGAAAAAGATTCATCAGCTACAAGGCGAGCGATTGAACTTCAGAGCGAAACAACGTCAAGCTGATCGATCTATGCCTCGTCAAGAGACTCAGTCAGTCGAGCATCGAGTCAATCAGAAAGAGACTTCATCGACTTCTGAAGTCGATCAACGTCTTCGAAGCTCATGAGAGTCATTCACTCTATTCGATAACGGAAATGATCATCACAAGTTCGTCAAGCTTCCGAATTCACTCATTTTCATCGAAACAGATGACTCTATCTGAGAGACATGAAACATCAAAATAGCTGACAAGCTCGATGTCAACGCGAATCATTACTCTACTGAAAAGATTCGTATTGTCTATGTGATTTTCAGACTAGAAGACGATGCTGATCAGCAAATCTATGCAAAGCGTCGTGTTGATGCTTTCTCACTCTATCAGTCACTATCAGAGCTACTGAAACATCTGAAAGAAATTTATGAAGATCAGAATCTGATTCGAAAGTGTCGTTGCAAATACGTCGCTCTGAAGCAGCTCAACAAGCTCTTCAGCTCTTTCTATTCAGAATTCACTAGAATATTCAGCTTTCTGAACTACGACGATATCACTCTGATGAACGACATTCAGAATAAAATCAACAATCGTCTTCAGAACGCGTTGTCAGTTTGCCTCATAGAGTTTAGCTCGCTTGATAAGCTCAAGATCTTTCTTCAAGATGTGAATAACAAACAACGAGTCAATTATCAGCTACGTGACGAGCAACGAACAGTCAAATCGATAGCAGCTTCGAAAAAACGTTTCGTTTCTTCGTCGACATCAGCATCAGTCTCGACTACTAGTTATGTTTGACTCACTACTTTTTTCATTCTCGAATCTGAATGATCAAGAATGTCAATCATCTGCTTCAACTGCAAAGTATCGAATCATCTTTCAAAGAACTGCTCTCAGCTGAAGATTAGTACTTCGACATCTCATGCATTCATCCCTCGTCTCAATGAGATCATCATGTCAAAAGAAGAGAAGAAATTATTTACAGAGAAATCGAAGAATGAGACAAAAAACTAGTGACTTTCATCAAAGACGTGATGAAAGATGTGTTAATTTCTTCAACAATGAGCAGCTTAAATGATCTCTTTGCTTCAAAATCTTTGACTACTGAATGTGTATTATTTAGCAATGAAATTAGTTACTCATTAAAGTCATTGATTGACATTGAAGCAACTGACTATTCATTCATTGATGAATTAATCGCGCAGAATGTTTGTAATCATTTGCAAATTGAATCGTTGTCTTTAATCAAGCTCAAGTCAATAAGAGAATTTGATGATCATTATGCAAAAAAGCTCATTACTCATGCAATTTATTTGAATCTGACTGTTCAAGATCATATGAAACGTTTCGCTTCTATGCTGATTACTTGATTGAATCAGCATCAAATGATTCTTGAAAAAACATGAATGAACAAAATTGAGATAACTATTGATATGAGAAATGATTATCTTCAATTTTCTAGTTTCAAAACTCATATCAAAACTTCTATTAAAGCTCATTCAATTGTTCTTTCAAATAAGAAAATCATAATAGAACAGAAGAGTTTGACTTTTACTTAAATACTAAAAAGATCTATCTTTTCTGTTGTCACTCGACTCAGCGAGAAGTCATCTTTCTTCAGTAAAATCGTGAAATCATTTAATTTTATCAACTTCGCTTCATCTTTCAATTCAATGAACATAGCAATGATAGAGACTGCAGCATATAAATCACTAATCAAACGATTGAATGTGACTACTTTCATGATCATCATCACGAAAATTGATTGACTTCTAAAAACAGCTAGAAATAAATCAGAAGACGTAAATCTACAAGAGCTTTCACATGAAAAGATCTTGAAAGAAGTCAAAGCTAAGCTTTCTTTGAAATATCATAACTATCTAGACGTGTTTGATCGAGCGATGATTGATCAACTACTTTCTCATCATCTCTATGATCATAAATGTTACGATTCTAGTCTTCGTCTATTCTTCGTCTAATCTTCGTCTGATTTCATTCTAATTGAGTCTAGCACAGAGCTGAGAAACACACATATAAGAATCGAGTTCTTTTCTGTAGATACTTTTCTTTCTTAGCATTTATCTATTAGTTAAATGACATCTCTATGACTCGCTCTAGATCGATCTCTAACAGTTAGCTTATGTTCTTCTGAGTCATATAAATAGTCAATTCTTCTCTTCTAGATACTTTTCTTTCTTAGCATTTATATACTCGTTACATTACACTCATATGACTCGCTCTATGCTGATCTCTAACATTATATAAATGCTTCTTCGTTACAGACGAAGTGAAATAATCTGCATCGACTTGCTCTGCTCGATTCACACGACTATTGACTTTGATCTAGTCGACTCGCGATCGTGCAGACACTCACTCTTCTTTCTCGTGAGCTGACTCAGCGAGAATAAACAAAAGATTCAAACTCGTGCGCTGATCAGCGAGTATAAACAAATGATCGAAACCATTCGACTAAATCAGAAGATCAGCGAATTAATCGTTCATTTAGATTCGCAAGAAATTCTTTGAATTTGATGAACAAACGAGATCAGTCATAGAACTGCATGAAGTCTCTATCTCAAAGAGCAATCAAAGAGATCAGTCTAGAACTGCGTGAAGTCTCTATCTCGATGAGCAAACTCTCAGTGAGTCTGCTTCAATGACATTGTCAATGCGATGATCTATCTTCTCATCGCTCTATCTATCAGTGAATCGATTCGCCTATCAGTTCACATGCAACTAGTGAGTCTGCTTCAATGACATCTTTCGTCAATGCAATGATCTACAAGCACATTGCTCTATCTATCAGTGAATTGATTCGCCTACCAGTTCATGTGCAACTAGTGAGCCTGCTTCAATGACATCTATTCTCAATGCAATGATCTACTCGCTCTCATCGCTCTACTCATCAGTGAATCTGATCATACATTCACATGCAACTAGTGAGTCTGCTTCAATGACATCTATTCTCAATGCGATGATCTACTCGCTCTCATCGCTCTACCCATCAGTGAATCTGATCATACATTCACATGCAACTAGTGAGTCTGCTACAATGACATCTTTCGTCAATGCAATGATCTATCTATTCACATCGCTCTATCTATCAGTGAATCGATTCGTCTATCAGTTCATGTGCAACTAGTGAGTCTGCTACAATGACGAGCTCAAAGTCGATCTCTTCGATGAGCAAGTCGATCAGTGAGTCTGCTTCAATGACATCAGTCAATAGTTGATCTCTTTGCTGAGCTAGTCGATTCTCTTCTAGTGAGTCTGCTTCAATGACATCAGTCAATAGTCGATCTCTTCGCTGAGCAAGTCGATTCTTTTCTACATAGTAAGTCTGCTACAATAGACATTTCGATTCTACACAAGACTAAGAAAATACATTCATGCAAACATGAATCATTGAAGAGAGAAAATACTGTTACGATTCTAGCTACGCATCTATGTTGATAGCTATGTTGATGACTATGTTCATGACTATCGTCGATCGCTCATCACTAGACTATCGAATTGTTTCGAAGTCAACTCTATTCAGAGTTAGCTTATGTTTTTCTGAGTCATATAGATAGTCGACTCTTCTCTTCTAGATACTTTTCTTTCTTAGCATTTATATACTCATTACATTACACTCATATGACTCGCTCTATGCTGATCTCTAACATTTCATTGCTAAATAATACACATTCAGTAGTCAAAGATTTTAAGACAAAAAAATCATTTAAGCTGCTCATTGTTGAAGAAATTAACACATCTTTCATTGCATCTTTGATGAAAGTCACTAGTTTTTTATCTCATTCTTTAATTTCTCTGTAAATAATTTCTTCTCTTCTTTTGACATGATAATCTCATTGAGACAAGAGATGAATGCATGAGATGTTGAAGTACTAGTCTTCAGCTGAGAGCAGTTCTTTGAAAGATGATTCAATACTTTGCAGTTGAAGCAGATGATTGACATTCTTGATCATTCAGATTCAAAGATGAAAAAAGTAGTAAATCAAACATAGCTAGTAGTCAAGACTGAAACTGATGTTGATGAAGAAACAAAACATTTTTTTGAAGTTGCTATTAATTTGACTGTTCATTGCTCATCACATAACTGATAATTAACTTGTTGTTTGTTATTCACATCTTGAAGAAAGATCTTGAGCTTATTAAGTGAACTAAACTTTATGAGATAAACTGACAATACATTCTGAAGATGATTGTTGATTTTATTCTGAATGTTGTTCATCAAAGTGATATCATCGTAGTTCAAAAAGCTGAATATTCTAGTGAATTTTGAATAGAAAAAGCTGAAAGACTTGTTGAGCTGCTTCAAAGCAATGTACTTGCAACGACACTTTTGAATCAGATTCTGATCTTTGTAAATTTCTTTCAGATGTTTCAGTAACTCTGATAGTGACTGATAAAGTGAGAAAGCATTAACATGATGCTTTGCATAAATTTGCTGATCAGCATTGTCTTTTAGTCTGAAAATCACATAGACAATATGAATCTTTTCAGTAGAGTAATGATTCGCGTTGACATTGAGCTTATCAGCTATTTTGATGTTTCATATCTCTCAAATAGAATTATCTGTTTCAATGAAGATGAGTGAATTTGAAAGCTTGATGAACTTGTGATGATCATTTTCGTTTTCATTATCAGATAAAGTAGAAGATTCTCATTGAAAGCGCGCTTCTTTCTAATTGACTTGTTGCTCAGCTGACTGAGTATCTTGACGAAGCATAAATCAATCAGCTTGACGTTGTTTTGCTCTGAAGTTCAATCACTCATCTTGTAACTGATTGATTTTTTTCTCTAGCTCATCATTTTTATTAAAAGTAACTTTTAGTTGTTTCACTCTTTTTTTGTGATCATCTTGTACAAAAAGTCAGTGTTCATTGAGTTGTAAAGTCAAGTCTTACTGACTTCAAAGCTCATTCAGCATATTGATGACTTTGTTGAGTTGATTGCTGACTCAATGAAATAATTGTTCTTCAATGTTTATGTTTTATGCAATGACAGCTTTCTCAGCTTCGACTGAAGCATTGATGAGTAGAAGTGAAACTCTTCTATTGACAGTGCTTCTAAGCAGACGAGTTGTTCAAAACTCAACTGATTCAACATCATGTATCATGATGAAAGAAGATAGAAGTTGTTGAGATAAAAGTAAATGAAAGATTGATGTTTTGATGAATGAAAATGTTAGGGGCCAGCATAGAGCGAGTCATATGGGTGTAATGTAACGAGTATATAAATGCTAAGGAAGAAAAGTATCTAGAAGGGAAGAACCGGCTATCTATATGGCTCAGGAGAACATAAGCTAACCCTGAATAGGGTTGGCTTCGGAACAACTCGATAGCCTAGTGACGAGCGATCGGCGATAGCCAGGAACATAGCCATCAACATAGTCATCAACATAGCTACCAACATAGGTGCGTAGCTAGGATCGTAACAGTACTCCCCCCCTTCAACGATTCATGTCCGCATGAATGTATTTCCTTAGCCTTGTGTAGAATCGAAATGCCTATTGTAGCAGGCTAGCTATGTAGGGAGGAACCGACTTGCTCAGCGAAGAGGTCGGCTATTGACTGGTGCCATTGAAGCAGGCTCACTAGAAGGGAACCGACTAGCTCATCGAAGAGGTCGGTTCGGATGATGCCATTGTAGCAGGCTCACTAGTTGCACATGGACGTTTGACCAGGTCCACTGGTAGGTAGGGCGATGTGGGCGGGTAGGCCATCGCATTGAGGGTGCCGTTGAAGCAGGCTCACTGGGGTTTCGGTATAGGAACAAGCTCAAAGGTTTGCTTGTTGCCGAAGGCATTATCGTGCCATTGTAGCAGGCTCACTAGTTGCACATGAACGGATAGGCGGACCGGTTCACTGGTGGGTAGAGCGATGAGGGTAGGTGGGTCATCGCATTGACGATGCCATTGAAGCAGGCTCACTGGTCGACTTGCTCATCGAAGAGGTCGACTTTGAGCTCGCCATTGTAGCAGGCTCACTAGTTGCACGTGGACGTATGACCAGGTCCACTGGTGGGTAGAGCGACGAGAGCGGGTAGGCCATCGCATTGAGGATAGGTGCCATTGAAGCAGGCTCACTGGGGGTTTGCTCCTCGAGGTAGAGACTTCACGCAGTTCTAGACTGGCCTCTTTGATTGCTCTTTGGGGTAGAGACTTCACGCAGTCCTATGACTGGCCCCGTTTGTTCATCAAATTCGAAGAATTCCTTGCGAATCTGAATGAACGGTTAATCCGCTGATCTTCTGATCTAGTCGGATGGTTCCGATCGTTTGTTTATACTCGCTGATCAGCGCACGAGTCCGAATCTTTTGTTTATCCTCGCTGAATCAGCTCACGAGGGGAGGGAGATGAGTGCTGCTGACGGTTGCAAGCCGGCTAGACCAAATGTCGATAGTGGGTTGAAGGGCCGACAGAAGCACTCGGGGGTCGATGCAGATTATTTCACTTCGCCTGTAACGAAGGAGCATTTATATAATGTTAGGGGCCAGCATAGAGCGAGTCATATGGGTGTAATGTAACGAGTATATAAATGCTAAGGAAGAAAAGTATCTAGAAGGGAAGAACCGGCTATCTATATGGCTCAGGAGAACATAAGCTAACCCTGAATAGGGTTGGCTTCGGAACAACTCGATAGCCTAGTGACGAGCGATCGGCGATAGCCAGGAACATAGCCATCAACATAGTCATCAACATAGCTACCAACATAGGTGCGTAGCTAGGATCGTAACAGAAAATTCAAAGAATTTCTTGTGAATTTCAGATAATAACTGAGTGCTTTATTCAAAGAATTTCTTGCAAATAAAATGATGAAAATGAGTGTAGAATTGAAGAATTTCTTGCAATTTAAAATGATGATGCAAATTTGAAGAATCTCTTGCAAATTTTTCTTACTGAATAGATTGTTTTGTATCATTTATTCATCGATAGCAAAGTAGTAAATGATGAGCATTTATTTAATGTTAAAGATCAGCATAAAGCGAGTCAATATGAGTGTCATTTAACTAGAAGATAAATGCTAAGAAAGAAAGATAACTACAGAAAAGAAGCTGACTACATATATGTGCTTCTCAGTCGACGCTAGACTCAATAGAGACTAGTCAAGATGACGAAGCGAGAATAGATTTAACAAGACTAGAAGACTGAGTCTGACAAGGCTAGAATCATGACAGTGTAAGTGAGAAAGTCAATCATGCAGAGTTTTCATCTACGCAACAGCACTTTCTCTAACAGTCACAATCAATTTACAAAGAAGATTAATGATATGTCAATGTCAGTAAAAGATGAAAAGATATTTAGTGAAAAAGTTGATCTCAGTATGAGAGTCATGATTACAAGTGATCGAAGAATTTGCAATTCATTAATCACATCAATGTACTGAAACATCTTTATCACATCGACAGTACATTCGCAATTTGTAAAGAGTGACAGTGACAGATTTTAGCGCTTTTAGCGACCAATATTTCGAATATTCGTTTAATCTCATGTTTCAGATTTGCGTCACTTTTAGCTGAGACATATTCATAAAAGCGTCAATATTCTCAACATTTCTAGCATTCTTAGCATTCTCATGAGCGCAGTATGCGCCTTTATCGTTTGGTTCAATAAACACGACTATTTTGACATTTGTAACATTGATACGTAGTTGCAACGTTGAATAATTAATGGTTGATTTGACTATCTAAATAATAGCTATTTAATATATGCGTCGGGAAAGTCAATGGGGAAGTCAATGGGGAAGTCAATGGGGAAGTCAATGGGGAAGTCAATGGGAAAGTCAATGAGGAAGTTAATGAGGAAGTTAATGAGTAAACTAGAGGGGTAGAAAGCCATGTAGGATGGTTGGTAGAGTCGTGTTTGAAGCTTGATAGGGAACAAATTTGATTCTTGATTGCGAAGCAATTCGAAGCTTGATGGGAAGCCATGTAGAAAGCATTGTTTGATTCGTGTTATGCGCCCGATCGACGCGTATTTTGAAGTATGTAGAATGTTTGATAGAGCGTTTGATAGAAAGCTCAGTCGATAGCTCAATAGGTAGCTCAGTAGGAAGGTCGGTAGAAAGGTTGATAGAAAGGTTGGTAGAAAGGTTGGTAGGAAAGTCGGTAGAAAGGTTGGTAGAAAGGTCGGTTGAAAGGTCAGTAGAAAGCTCACTAAATGACTCGATCGGAAGGTCAGTAGAAAGCTCACTAGATGACTCGATCGAAAGGTCAGTAGGAAGCTCACTAGTAGAAAGGTCAATAGAAAGGTCGGTCGAAAGGTCAGTAGAAAGGTCAGTGAAAAGCTCAGTAGAAAGCATTGTTTGAAGCACTGTTTGACCCGTGTTATGCGCTCGATCGACGCGTCTTTTGAAGCATTGTTTGAAGCACTGTTTGACGTGTTTTGTGCGCTTGACCGACGCATTTAATAGAGCGTTTGGTAGAGCATTTGGTAGGGAGTTCGGTAGGGAGTAGGGTGGCGAGTAGGTGAGCGAGTAGGTAGGCGAGTAGGGTGGAGAGTAGGTGGGCGAGTAGGGTGGCGAGTAGGTGGGCGAGTAGCTAGGCGAGTAGGGTGGAGAGTAGGTGGGCGAGTAGGGTAGAGAGTAGGTGGGCGAGTAGGGTGGCGAGTAGGTGGGCGAGTAGGTAGGCGAGTAGGGTGGAGAGTAGGTGGGCGAGTAGATAGGCGAGTAGGTGAGCGAGTAGATGGGCGAGTAGGTGAGCGAGTAGATGAGCGAGTAGGTGAGCGAGTAGGTAGACGAGTAGTAGGCTGAATGCGACGAAAGAAACGAAAGCGATGAAAGTGATGAAAGCGACGAAAGCGCGATTCAGTCCAATGACATATGAACAAACGCAGATTCAGTCCAACGACATATGAAATGATCGCAGATTTTATCCATAAAATCTGATCACATTCAGATGAGCTCAGCTAAAATCCCGACTTTATCCCGCTTTAAGCGACAAATGTCCCTTTAGCTAAACCCAATAATTCAGTTCACTTTCAAAACTGCGAATGTATCATCAAGTAATTGATGAAAAGATATCAGATAGAATAGTTGATTTCAGTCTGAGAGTCATGATTACAGTGCTCAAAGAAGTAGTGATTCGTCAATCACACTGATATACTGAGAAGACTTGAACTCATTTTCTTTACTTGATGTCAAGTCATACATTTATCTACGTGAAAAATTGAGAGTGCAGAAGAATGATCAGAATGCATTCTTTTCTATCGATTAGAATCAATCATCAAACGATTGCAATTGCACATTTATACTAACAATTCATTCAACGTCTACGTGACATAAGTCAAATCAAGAGAAGGAAAGAATTATTCAATACAATCACACTTTATCTTCTCATTGTGTGCATCTCTCTGTCACGATCCTAGCCTTGCCAGGCCTATCCTCGCTCCGTCACCTTGACTAGTCCCTGTTGGGCCTAGCGTCGGCTGAGGAACACATATATGTAGCCAGCTTCTTTCCTGTAGCTACCTTTCTGTTAGGGGCCGGCCTAGAGCGAGTCATAGGGGTGTCATTTAACTAATAGATAAATGCTAAGAAAGGAAAGTATCTACAGGAAAGAACTCGGTTCTTATATGTGTGTTCCTCAGCCCTGTGCTAGGCCCGATTAGGATGGAACCAGGCGAAGGCTAGTTGAAGAATAGGCGAAGGCTAGGATCGTGACACTTTCTTCCTTAGCATTTATCTTCTAGTTAAATGACACCCCTATCCGACTCGCTCTAGGCAGGCCCCTAACATTAGATAAATGCTCACCATCTACTACCCCGCTATCGACGAATAGACGATACGAAACAACCTATTCAGTAAGGAAAATTTGCAAGAGATTCTTCAAATTTGCACCACCACCATTTTAGGCCGCAAGGGATTCTTCGGTTCTACACCCATTTTCACCATTCTATCCGCAAGGGATTCTTCGGATAAAGCACCCAATTATTACCTGAAATTCACAAGGGATTCTTTGAATTTCCACTCACCAAAAAACACCAATCCAAAAAACATCAACCCCCCACCTACTCTTACCTCAACAACTTCTACCTTCTCTCACCATGGCACGCGACGCCGAGCCAGTTGGGCCCCGAACAACTCGCCTGCTTAGAAGCACTGCCAATAGAAGAGTTTCACTTCTACCCACAGATGCTCCAGCCGGAGCTGAGGAAGCTGCCACCGCATGGAACATAAACACCGAGAAACAACTGCTTCATTGGGCCAGCAATCAACCCGACGAAGTCATCAATATGCTGAACGAGCTCCGAAGCCAGCGAGACTTGGCTCTACAACTCAATGAACACTGGCTCCTCGTACAGGAAGATCACAAAAAGAGAGCGGAACAACTAGAAGCCGCTTTTGATAAGAACGATGAGCTAGAGGAAAAGGTCAGCCAGCTACAAGGCGAGCGGTTGAACTCCAGAGCGGAACAACGTCAAGCCGATCGGCCTATGCCCCGTCAAGATACTCAGCCAGCTGAGCAACGAGCCAATCAGGAAGTTGAACGAAGCTCGGCTTCCGAAGCTCGCTCCCAACGAGAGTCTTCTACTCTATCTGGAAACGGGAACGGTCATCACAAGTCCGTCAAGCTTCCGGATTCACCCATCTTCACCGGAACAGGTGACCCTACCTGGGAGACATGGAACACCAAAATAGCTGACAAGCTCGATGCCAACGCGGACCATTACCCTACTGAAAAGATCCGTATTGCCTATGTGGTTTCCAGGCTAGGAGGCGATGCTGATCAGCAAACCTATGCAAAGCGTCGTGTTGGCGCTCCCTCACCCTACCAATCACTATCAGAGCTACTGAAACATCTGGAAGGAATTTACGGAGATCAGGACCTGATTCGGAAGTGTCGCCGCGAATACGTCGCTCTGAAGCAGCTCAACAAGCCCTTCAGCTCCTTCTATTCAGAATTCACTAGAATATTCAGCTTCCTGAACTACGACGATACCACCCTGATGAACGACATTCAGGATAAAATCAACAATCGCCTTCAGGACGCGTTGTCAGTTTGCCCCATAGAGTTTAGCTCGCTTGACAAGCTCAAGACCTTCCTTCAAGGTGTGAATAACAAACAACGAGCCAATTACCAGCTACGTGGCGAGCAACGAACAGTCAAACCGGTAGCAGCTCCGGAAAAACGTTTTGTTCCTTCGTCGACACCAGCTTCAGCCCCGGCTACTAGCTATGTTCGGCCCGCTACTTTTTCCACCCCCGAACCTGAACGACCAAGAATGCCAATCACCTGCTTCAACTGCAAAGTACCGGGTCACCTTTCAAAGGACTGCCCTCAGCTGAAGGCTAGTACTCCGGCACCTCGTGCATTCACCCCTCGCCTCAATGAGGTCGTCATGCCGGAAGAAGAGGAGGAATTATTTACAGAGAAATCGGAGGATGAGGCAAAAAACTAGTGACTTCCACCAAAGACGCGGTGGAAGATGTGTTAATTTCTTCAACAACGAGCAGCCCAAATGACCCCTTTGCCCCGGAACCTTTGACTACTGAATGTGTACTATCTAGCAATGGAATTAGTTACTCATTAAAGTCATTGGTTGACACTGGAGCAGCTGGCTATTCGTTCATTGATGAATTAACCGCGCAGAATGTTTGTGACCATTTGCAAATCGAACCGTTACCTTTAACCAAGCCCAAGCCAATAAGGGGATTCGATGGCCATTATGCAAAAAAGCCCATTACCCATGCGATTTATCCGAATCTGACTGTCCAAGGTCATATGGAACGTTCCGCCCCTATGCTGATTACCCGATTGGGCCAGCATCAGATGATTCTCGGAAAAACATGGATGAATAAGACCGGGGTAACGATTGATATGAGGGACGATCGCCTTCAATTTCCTGATTCAAAGGCTCATATCGATGCTAGCCCGGCCCCCCTTCCTGTCATCAAGAAAATCGCGATAGAACAGAAGAGTTCGGCCCCTACCCAAATACTAAAGAGGTCTACCCCTTCTGTCGCCACCCGACTCAGCGAGAAGTCATCTTCATCCAGTAAAATCGTGGAACCACCTAATTCAGTCAACTCCGCTTCGCCTTCCGGTTCAATGAACATAGCAATGATAGGGGCTGCAGCATATAGATCACTAGCCAAACGGTCGGATGTGGCTACTTTCGCGATCACCGTCACGGAAATCGATCGGCTTCTAAAAACAGCTAGGAATAAACCAGAAGACGTAAATCTACAAGAGCTTTCACACGAAGAGGCTCTGAAAGAAGTCAAAGCTAAGCTTTCTTCGGAATATCATGACTATCTAGACGTGTTTGACCGAGCTATGACTGACCAACTACCCCCTCATCGCCTCTACGATCATAAAATCGAGTTGACAGGCGAGGGAACGCCTCCTCGAAGCCGCCTCTACCATATGTCTGGTTACAAGCTTCAAAAGGTGAAGAATTACCTGACCGAACATCTGAATAAGGGCTTTATATCTTCTAGCTCGGCCTCATACGCTTCGCCCGTACTATTCGCCGAAAAGAAAGACGGTAGCCTGCGTTTCTGCGTCGATTATAGAAAGCTCAATGCTTTGACCAAACGGGACCGCTACCCTCTACCCTTAATAGACGAGACTCTCGCCCGTATACAAGGAAGCAAATATCTGACCCGATTGAACATCATTGCCGCGTTCAACAAACTGCGTATGCATCCGGGCAGCGAAGATTTGACTACCTTTATCACCTCTTTTGGTTCCTACAAATATCACGTGATGCCTTTCGGATTAACCAACGGCCCGGCTTCCTACCAACACTATATGAACGACGTGCTATTTGACTACCTCCATCAGTTTTGCCAGGCCTACCTAGATGACATTATCATCTACAGCAAAACACTGAAGGAACATAAGCGACACGTACGATTGATTCTACATAGACTACGAGAGACTGACCTTCAGGTGAATATAAACAAGTGCGAGTTTCATGTTCAGGAGACCTTCTTCCTGGGACTATTGCTATTCATCGAAGGACTAAAGATGGATTCCAGAAAAGTACAAGCAGTAGTCGAATGGTCTACTCCTACAAACCTCACTCAGGTGCAGTCCTTCGTCGGCTTCTGCAACTTCTATCGACGTTTTATAAAGGACTTTTCGAAGATTGTTCGTCCCCTGGTTCGACTAACTCAAAAAGAGATGATATTTGAATGGAATCAAGCTTGTCAAACGGCCTTTGACCATATGAAGAAACGAATGACTGAAGCCCCTATTCTTCGTCATTTTGATCAGAATAGGAAGGCTATTCTTGAAACAGACTCATCCGACTACGTCAACGGTGATATACTTTCTCAGTATGACGACGAAGGAACATTGCATCCGATGATCTACTACAGCAAGAACCTGAGCCCCGCTGAGTGCAATTACGAGATCTATGACAAGAAACTACTAGCAATCATTCGGGCCTTCAAGCATTGGCGACCTGAGCTGAAATTGACTGAGCTACCCATCAAGATGTTCACTGATCATCAAGCTTTAACGCCATTAATGGAAGATAAAGAGCTAAGTAGACGTCAAATGCGCTGGGTACAAAAGCTCGCCGACTTCAACTTCAAAATCATGTATCGTTCAGGCAAACAAAACATCAAAGCCGATGCATTGACTCGCCGAGCCGATTCAGTTCCTAGAAGCCCCGAGGATGAACGATGTCGCTATCAGCGAACTACAATTCTCACTCCGGATCGGATGGAAATCGCTGATCTAGAGGAGAACATCGATGAACCAATCTATAAACAGGTCCTTGAGGCTAATGGGACCGACGAGGATTGTACGCTACTTCGCGAAGCAATAGCAAGAGGCGAGGCACAATATGAAGGTATCAAATTGAAGGATTGCCGGACCCAGGATGAAATCTTGTATCATGGTAGTCAGCTATGAGTCCCGTTCAACGAGCTTCTACAAATGAACCTGATTCGTGAGGTACACGATCAGCCGTCAGTTGACCATCCTGGTATTCTTAGAACTGTGGAGGTCATAAAGCGGAACTACTATTGGCCATTCATGCGGAAAACGGTAGATCGATATATCCGGAACTGCTATATCTGCCAACGCTCAAAGGCACCTAGGGATAAATCAAACGGCTTGCTTCAACCTCTATCGATACCTGAACAGCGATGGCAAGACATAGCAATGGACTTCATTATCGGCCTACCTGATTCAAGCGGGTACAACGCTATTCTGACGGTCATCTGCAGATTGTCAAAAGAAAGGCATTATATTCCTTGCACCACTGATGATGAAGGTACCACTGCCGAAAAGACAGCTGAAATGCTGATTCAATGGGTATATCGAACTCATGGACTACCAAGCTCCATAGTATCTGACCGGGGTTCACAATTCACCTCTATACTATGGAAGTCCCTTTGCAAACGGCTGGGCATTTCCCTTCGGTTGTCCACCGCCTATCACCCCCAGACTGACGGCCAAAGCGAACGAGCC
>JAABUU010001083.1_pt1 | contig 49919 bp, 39 predicted proteins | sample 5559301 | NCBI WGS metagenome assembly JAABUU01 (sample SAMN10711884, study PRJNA513360) | rock metagenome | isolation source: Antarctica rocks | place: Antarctica: Victoria Land, Richard Nunatak white | reverse complement strand
GGCGCGACGAGCGTCCACTCCTCATCCCCCACGTCGCTCGGGTACGGCTTGCGGTCCACCATGATGCACCCCTCCACACGTCAGCACGGACGGCTTTCTGTGCATACAGTATACGACCGTCACCCCAGGGTGCCTAACACCCTCTAGCCGCGCGGGCGTTCGAGCCAGTCGAGCGCCGTCTGCCCGAGATCGACGATCGGGCCGCGCACCTCGCTGCATGGTGGCAGGGAGGTGACGAAGCCGCGCCCGTAGCGCTTCGAGAGGACGCGGCGATCGAGGACGGCGCAGACGCCGCGATCGGTCGCGCTGCGGATCAGCCGCCCGAAGCCCTGCTGGAAGCGCAGGATCGCGTGCGGCACCGCGTAATCGCCGAATGGGTCGTCGAAGCCCTCGCCGCGCGCGGCGAAGACCGGGTCGCTCGGCACGGCGAAGGGGAGGCGGGTGATCGCCAGCACGCTCAGCGCGTCACCGACCACGTCCACCCCCTCCCAGAAGGAGGCCGCGCCGAGGATCACGGCGCGCGGGTTCGCGCGGAAGCGTTCCAGCAACTGGCGCGGGTTGCCGTCGATCCGCTGGCCGAGGGTCAATACTCCCGCCCGTTCGAGCGGTCCCTTGATCGCGCGGTAGGTCGTTTGCAGGGCGCTGTAGGAGGTGAAGAGGATCAACGCCCGCCCCTCGGTCGCGGCGCAGAGGGTCAGCAGCGCCTCGTTGAGCGCCTTCTGGTAGCCGGGCGAGCCGGGCTCCGGGATATCGTCGGCGAGGTAGAGGAGGGCGTTGTCCCGATAGTTGAAGGGGGAGGGGACGCGCAACTCGCGGACGCGCGCCTCGCGGGCCTCGCCGGTCAGCCCCAGGCGCTCGCGGATGAAGTCGAGTTTCCCCTCGGTCGCCAGCGTCGCCGAGGTCAGCACCACCGTCCGCTTCTGGTCGAAGAGACTTCGTGCCAGCGCCGGGCCGACGTGCAGCGGCGCGGCGTGCAGCGCCACGCGATCGTTCCCCGCCGCGATCCAGTAGACCATGTTCGGGTCCGGGCGTCCGACCGCCGAACTGCCGTGCAGGCGCAGTTCGGCGTTGGCGCGCTGCGACAGGGTCAGTTCCATCAGCAGGTCCTCGCGCCCCTCCAACTCCTCCCCGACCGCGTCGAGCGCGAGGAGCACCCCGGTGAGCCCCTCGGCGATCCGCAGCAGCGGGCCGTGCAGCGCCTCCCACGCGCCGGAGACGACGGCCCAGTCGTCCCCCTCGCGCAACTCTTCGAGGATGCGGAGGCGTTGGTCGTACGCACCGCCCTCGGTGCCGTGCGCGGCGATGAAGGCCGCGAGCCGCGTGAAGAAGATCGCCCCCGCGCCCCGCGCCTCCTCCGCCGCGCGCCAGACCGGCTCCACCGTCTCGTCCACGCGGCGCTTCGCCTCGCGCGCCGCCTGCCCCTTCGTCACGTTGAGGCGCGCGCGCAGTTCCGCCAGCGCCCCGATCGCGGGCGTGCTCGCCGCGCCGCGCCCGCCCCCCTCGCCGCGCGTGCTGACCGGCGGGCGAATCTGATCAAGGTGGACGTTCAGGCGCGTCGCGTCGATCTCGAAGCCGAATTGGCGCGTCGCTTCGGCCTCCAGGTGGTGCGCCTCGTCGATGATCAGGTGCTGGTAGGGGGGGAGGACGCCGCCATCAGTGCCGAGGTCGGAGAGGAGCAGGGCGTGATTGACGACGACAATCTGCGCGCTCTCCGCCTGACGCCGGGCGCGATAGAGGAAGCACTGCCCACGCTTCTGGAAGATGCACTGCGAGGCGACGCAGGCACCCTCGTGCTCGGCCAGCCTGTTCCAGGCGCGCTGCTCGTCCGGCAACAGCAGGAGTTCGGCACGGTCGCCACTCTCGGTCTCTTGCAGCCAGACCATCGTCTTCGCCAGCAGATGAGCATCGTCGCCATCGAGCGTCGGGTTCTTGCGGAGGGCGAACCAGCGGCGCAGGCAGAGGTAATTGGCGCGGCCCTTCAGCAACGCCGCGCCGAACTCGCTCGGCAATTGCGCGTGGCGCACGCCCTGGCCCTCCTCGTCCGCGCCCGGCACCTCGTTGTCGCGCGCGATCTGCGCCAGGACGCGCAACACATCCGGGATGTCCTTGCGGAAGAGCTGGTCTTGCAGGCCGATCGTCGCGGTCGAGATCACCACCGTCTCGCCGCGCTCGACCGCGTGGATCACGGCGGGGATCAGGTAAGCAACGCTGTTGTGCGTGGGTATGAAGGTTTTCCCCGCGAGGTAGAGGCTGCTCGGTGAGTCAACCGTGATGCATCGGACAGGCCGTGACGACACAGGACGTATGTCAACGACATACCGGTAATGATTGCGCTCGGGATTATAGTTTCGTAGACGTAGGCGCTGCATCTCCTGCTTGCGCGGCAGTTGGAAAACGGCGTCGTTGGTAGTGAATGCGATGATCCACGCAGTGCCGCAATCTTTCCCATTGAGGGCCGCGCGCGATTCTTTGAGCGTGGCGCGGTAGCCGAGTGAACAGGCCAGTTCGTGCGTACCTTCGGCAAGGCGTTGGTTTGTCGAGGTGAACTCGATGGCTCCTGTGCGCGATACCGTGCCATCGCTGTCGAGAAGTCCCGCGAGCAGGGCGCGACGCTGTGACTCGGAGGCGATCAAGTAGGATTCGGGGAGATGCTTATTGTTCAAGACCCCGAGCAGGCGCAGGCTGTGGGTGAGCGAAGGATGCCAGCGATTCTTGCCAGGGCCGTTCTGGTCGAAGACTGCATGGAGGTAGCGATGCCCACGCTTGTGTGTCGTATAACCGCAGGCTTCGATCCGCTCTAGAACAGCGGCGTCTGCGGTCGTAATCCCGGAGTTATTGGCGGACCCGTCGCCGAGCCAGATGCCCAGATAGTAGGGCGCGATCGGTAGCTCGGCGTTGGGATAGGAGACTGTGTCGGTGATTCGTATGGCATGGTTACAGGCCCCGCCCGCGCTACGGAGGGTTTGCAGCATCTCGGCTGTTGTCAAAATGGTATACGGTGTTGCTTGATGATCGCGCTGATCGCGCGCCAGGCTCTCCAGTTCCGCTCTCACCGGAATGAGGAGATCTCGGGTGCGAACAATGGATGCGCCATATCGCCCCTTCCCGATCGCCGGTACTGATCGAGCGGCGCGGTGTATCAGTGTCTTGTGTTGGCCGTCGAACAACGCAACGAGATCGGGGATTGTGAGCGTGGCCTCCGATCCCGCCTCGCTGAACGCTTGTTCTGCTCGCGCTATGCTTGCCGCTGTCCCATACGTATGCCGCTTACGCGGCCTGCGCGTATATGCGTGGTCTCGGCTACGATTGCGCCTCGTGTACGACGCCCATAGGTGATCCTGATCCGCCACGAGCACCGAGCCATCAGAGAAAACAACCTCGTAACAAGGGCGCTCGTGCATTACCGGCCAAGCCGCCGTGACCATGCATGGCTGGCCGTGTTCATCGAACACGCGATCACCTACGCGGAGATCGCCCATGCGCTTCCAGCCGGTAGGGGTGGGGATCGGTGTGCCAACGTCGAGCGCTTTGCCAGTGCCGGTGGACGCCTCCGCGACGAGCAACTGCCCCGCGTTGAAGGCACCGGCCACCTCTTCCATCATCCGCAATTGGCTGGCGCGGTACTCGTAGCCGGGGAACGCGCGCGCGAAGGCTCCGTCCGGCGCGAAGAGGGCGCGCAGGTCGGCGGAGGCGATCGGTGCGGTCGAGCCGGTCGGTTCGAGGCGTTCCGGGCGTCCTCGCGGCATCAGGAAGAGGGCATCCATCGAGCGGTCTTCGCTCAGCGCCCGCCCGGCGAGCTGTTGCCGCAACGACGCCCCGATCGCCCCGACCGGCGTGCCCATTCCCGCGCGCGTCTTCTCGCGCGCCAGCTCGCGGACGAGCGGGGCGAGCGGGGATTGCGCCGTGGCGAGCAGGCGACCCATTTCGCCGATCGTCTCCGCGTCGAACTCGTTGAGGCGGTCCAGCAAGTGGCGGAAGACCTCCACCGTGACCGCGCAATCGGCCAGGGCGCGGTGCTCGACCGGCAGCGCCACATCGAGGCGCGTGGCGATCTGGCGTAGGCTGTAGGCGGGGAGGCCGGGGAGGGTCAGCGTCGCCAGCTCGAAGGTGTCGTAGAGGGGATTAGCGATCGTCAGCCCGGCGGCGCGCAGCATGTCCACATCGAGCCACACCGATTGCCCGACGATCGGGTGGGTGCGGATGAAGGCGGTGAGCGCCGGGGCGACCGCCGCGAAGGGCGCGGCGCGGCGGGTCTCCGCGCCGGTGATCCCCGTGAGCTGGCTGATCGCGAAGGGGATCGCGCCGCGCGGGCGCACGGTGGCGCTCCAGCGATCGATGACCTTCTCGCCGGTGAACTTGATCGCGCCGAGTTCGATGATCTCGCCGCGCTCGGGATGCATATCGGTCGCTTCGAGATCGAGCGCGACGTAGACCGTATCACTCAACGCAGTGCCATCCTACTGGGACGATTGGCCTCGGAGACACAGAGACACAGAGTACGGGAGGAAGAATATCCGTATTCTCTGCTTAGTGCCGGAAACCACCGTTATTCTCTCGTCGCGCTCTGCGTCTCTGCGTCTCTGAGGCGACCTTCATCTCCGAGCGTTCGTAGCAGGCCGCGCAGTTCGCGGAGGTCGCCGATGCGGTGGGGAACCGTGAGGGCGGCGTCGCGCCCGGTGCGGTCGAGCAGCACCGGCGTGATCCCGACGCCGAGCGCCCCGCCCACGTCGGCGATCGGGTTGTCGCCGACGTGCAGCGCGGCCCCGGCCTCGACGCCCATCCGCTCCAGCGCGTGCGCGAAGATGCCGGGGTGCGGCTTGGAGAAACCGACGCGCGAGGAGATGACGATCTCCTCGAAGTAGCGATCGAGCGCGAGAACCTTGCAGAGCATATCGAGATGCCAACTCCAGTTGGAGAGGATCGCCAGCCGGTAGCCGTCCGCGCGCAACGCCGCCAGCGTCTCGTGGACTTCGGGGAAGATCGCGAAGTTGGCCGGATCGACGAACGCCCGCTCGCACTCCTCGTGCGTGCGGTCCCAAAGATGCTCGGCCACCTCGAGCTTTTGTAGGAGACGGGAGTTGAAGTCGCGCCAGTAGAGGCGATCAAGCTCCTCGGTCGGGGCGAAACCCTCGTGCTGGCTCCGCGCATCGACCTCGCGCGTCACCTCCACCAGCGAGCGCGCCAGGTGATCGTCGTCGATCGCGCGGCCCGACTCCGCCGCCGCGTGGAGGAACGCCGCGTTCAGCGAGGCGGTCAGCCGCACCAACGTATCACCCATGTCGAGGAAGACGACCTCGATTCGTCCCATCGTGCGCCGCCTCCCTTTCCCCGCTACGTGTCCCTGACCGCCCCCCGGCCCCTCCCCGCTGCGGGGAGGGTGACTCGTTACTGTGCGGCGACGATGGGGGACGCCAGCGGCGTCCCAGCGTCCCTAGGCGGGGAGCGGTCCGCTCAGCTCGCCAGCCCGGCGCTGGCCGTGACCAGGAGGACGAGTTGTTGCAGTCCGCGCCCGATCGGGGCGAGCTCGATGTACTCGTCATTGCGGTGGGCGTATGCGCCGCGCGTCAGGCCGATGCAGACCGCTGGGATGCCGAGCGCCAGCGGCACGTTCGCATCGGTGCTGGACGCATCGAGGGTCGGCTCGATGCCGATCTCGCGGAGGGCATCGGTCGCGGCGCGCATCAGCGGCGCGTCAGGGTCGAGTCGTCCGGCGGGGCGATCGCCGATCACCTCGCTCCGCACGCCGATCTGCGGGGTCGCCGCCTCGCGCACGATCGTCTCCACCTGTCCGACGACCGTCGCGAGCGCGCCCGGATCGATCGAGCGGAGGTCGAGGATCAGGCTGGCGCGCGGCGCGATGGTGTTGACCGAGACGCCGCCGTCGATCATGCCGACATTGAAGGTCGTCTTCGGCGCGCTCGGGACCGGCAGGCGACCGATCGCGCCGATGATATCGCCGAGGACGTGGATGGCGCTCGGGTTGCCGAACGCGCCCCAACTGTGCCCGCCCGGCCCCTCGACCGTGATCCGTAACCGTCGCGAGCCGACCGCCTGATGGGTCACCCGGCCCAGGTTCAGCCCTTCCACCGCGATCACCGCGCGCAACTCGTCGCGGTGGTCGGCGACGGCCCGCTTGATGCCGCGCAGATCGCCCAGCCCTTCTTCGCCGGTGTTGGCGCAGAGGAGGAGGTCGGCGTGCGTGTGAATCCCGGCGCGATCGAGGATGCGCGGCAGGGTCAGGAGTGCCGCGACCGAGAGGCTGTTGTCGCCGATGCCGGGGCCGTGCAGCCGCCCGTTGCTCTCGCGCACGGTGAGATCGGTGTCGGCGGGGAAGACGGTATCGGTGTGGGCGGCGAGCAGGACCGCGCCCGCATCGCCGCTGCCAGGGCGACGCACCGTGACGTTGCCCGCCTCGTCCCCCTGCGGGGCGAGGTTCATGCCGCTGAATTGCGCCGCCACGAAGGCGGCGCGCTCCGCCTCGGCGAAGGTCGGGGCCGGGATCTCGCTGATCTGCCGCGCCAGCGCCGCGACCTCGCGCGCGCTCGCCTCGGCGGCGGCCAGCGCCGCCCGCACCGCCGGACGCTCCCAGCCGTAGCCGCTGCGCTCCTTCGCCACCACGTCCCTCCGCTCCCGCACGCTCCCGGCGGGTCTGTCTTCTCAACGATTGTCGCGCGTCGCATCGTACCGATGTGCGTGCGGAGGGTGAGTATAGCACGCGCGTTTGCCCCAGCCTCGCGGCTCTCCCGTATATTCGATGCTTAATTGTGGAGCGGTACGAAAAGTGTGCTCGAGCGGCCCGAAAACGGTACCTGACGCTGCCATCTAGCAATCGGCAGTCGCGCAGTTGCGCCGAAATCCCTTTGGCAAAACCTTAAGCATCGAAAGTGCGGGAGAGCCAGCCTCGCGGACTCGCGCGCCTGCTTTCTGCTGGATCAAATAGCGAAGCGGGCCGGGGAATATTCCCCGGCCCGCTCCTGCGGTTCTGACTATTGACGACTGGTCTAGTAGTCCATGCCGCCCGGCATGCCGCCCGGCATGCCGCCGCCGGCGGCACCCGCCGGCTCCGGCTTGTCGGAGATCAGGGCGTCGGTGGTGAGGATCATGCCCGCGATGGAGGCGGCGTTCTCGACCGCCGAGCGGGTGACCTTCGCCGGGTCGATGATCCCCTTCGCCAGCATGTCGCCGTAATCGTTGCCGATCACGTCGTACCCGGCGGTGTTATTGCCCTCCGCCTGCATGCGGCGGACGTTGGCGATCACGACCGCGCCGTCCTGGCCGGCGTTGGCGGCGATGCCGCGCAGCGGCTCCTCGAGCGCGCGGCGCATGATCGCGATGCCGGTCTTGATGTCGCCCTCGGCCGCGAGGCCATCGAGCCCCTTGATGGCGTTGATCAGGGCGACACCGCCGCCCGGGACGATCCCTTCCTCGACCGCGGCGCGGGTGGCGGACAGGGCGTCCTCGACGCGGTGCTGCTTCTCCTTCTGCTCGGTCTCGGTCGCGGCGCCGACCTTGATCACCGCCACGCCACCGGCCAGCTTGGCCAGGCGCTCTTGCAGCTTCTCGCGGTCGAAGTCGCTGGTGGTCGTCTCGATCTGGGCGCGAATCTCGGCGATGCGCCCCTTGATGGCGGCGTCCTCGCCGCGCCCTTCGACGATCGTGGTGTCGTCCTTGGTCGCGCTGACGCGGCGGGCGCGACCGAGATCCTGCACCGTCGCGGTGTCGAGGCGGCGACCGATCTCCTCGGAGATGACCTGGCCGCCGGTCAGGATGGCGATGTCGCGCAGCATCTCCTTGCGGCGGTCGCCGAAGCCCGGTGCCTTGATCGCGAGGACGTTCAGCGTGCCGCGCAGCTTGTTGACGACCAGGGTCGCCAGCGCCTCGCCGTCCACGTCCTCGGCGATGATGACGAGGTTCTTGGTGATCGACAGCGCCTTCTCCAGCAGCGGCAGGATGTCCTGCACGGCGGAGATCTTCTTGTCGGTGATCATGATGAAGGGGTCTTCAAGCTCGGCGACCATCCGCTCGGTGTTGCTGACGAAGTACGGCGAGATGTAGCCGCGATCGATCTGCATGCCCTCGGTGTACTCGGTCTCGAAGTCGACCGAGCGGGACTGCTCGACGGTGATGACGCCGTCCTTGCCCACCTTCTCCATGACATCGGCGATCAGGTTCCCGATCGCCTTGTCGGCGGCGGAGATGGACGCGACCTGCGCGATCTCGTCGCGGCCCTGGACCTCGGTCGCCATCGCCTTGATCGTCTCGACGATCCTGTCGGTGGCGAGGTCGATGCCCTGCTTCAGCAGCATCGGGTTCGCGCCGGCGGCGACGTTCCGCAGGCCCTCGTTGACGATGGCCTGCGCCAGCACGGTCGCGGTGGTGGTGCCGTCACCGGCGACGTCGTTCGTCTTGGTGGCGGCCTCCTTGAGGAGCTGCGCGCCCATGTTCTCGAACGGGTCGGCGAGTTCGATCTCCTTGGCGACGGTCACGCCGTCATGGGTGACGGTGGGGGCACCGAACTTCTTGTCCAGGGCGACGTTGCGGCCCTTGGGGCCGAGGGTCGTCTTGACCGCGTTCGCCAGGGTGTCGACGCCGATCTTGAGCGATTTGCGCGCCTCTTCGTTGAAAGCCAGGATCTTGGCCACGATTCTTTCCTCCAGTTCGTAGTGGTTCCAGTGGTCCAGTGCGCGGAGTAGGCCAGTGGTCGAGTAGTGGGATCGGCGGCGAGCCTTATTTACTGGCCCACTCCGCTTACTTCGCCCACTTCGCCCACTCGCCCGTCTACTCGCTGATGACGGCCAGGATGTCCTTCTCGCTGAGGATCAGCAGCTCGTCGTCCTCAAGCTTGAACTCGGTCCCGGCGTACTTCGCGAAGAGGACGGTGTCGCCGACCTTGACTTCCAACTCGATCCGCTTGCCGTCGTCGGCGACGCGGCCCGGTCCGGCGGCGATGACCTCGCCGCGCTGCGGCTTCTCCTTGGTGGTGTCCGGGAGCACGATGCCCATCTTGGTCGTCTCTTCGCGGGCCGCTGGCTTGATCACCACGCGATCACCCATTGGCCGGAGTTTGGTAGCGGTCTGCGTCATGTTACCCTTGACCTCCTCCACGACTACTGTGTATGCTCATGCGAGTACGCACCGCGCGGCCCACACGGACCGCGTTAGCACTCGCCAAGCGAGAGTGCTAACAGCGCCAATGTTAACGGAACCTGCCCGCGATTGCAAGGGGTAGACCCACCAAATCTGTGCGAAACGCGATATCTTAACGAGGACGTAACACTCTTTCACCCACCTTTCCTCCAAATGTGTCTGCGATGGCCTGATTTCCCGTTCTGCATCGCAGAGAAGAACGTGCCTGACAATGTGCAAAGCGCCTGTAATCGATCAGGTAGGAGCGCTCATGGCTATACAACGTGACCCACGTCACGCGCAGTTTGCCGAACGGCTCTTGCACCAAGTACAGGCGCATCACACACTTAAGGCACCCTGCTTCTATCTGAATCCCGATAATTCTCTAGACGCTAAGACGATCAAGGCTGGCGTAAAGTATTCCTTCATGTTCCGAAAGCATGCTACCGAGATAGTTCTTTACCTTGATACAAGCAATAGGTTACCGAACAAGGCGCTCTTCGACCATCTTGCCGAATCGCGCGAGGCAATCGAAAGAAGGTATAGGGAACCTCTCGACCGGGGGCGGCAGGACGGCACTGTTGAAGGAGCGGGTAATACCAGGGTAAGTCGGGTCAGGAAGATCGTGACCAGGGTTGGTTATCTCGAAGAGCAAGCATGGCCTCGGACACAAAAAGCATTATTGGATGCAATGCAGCGTTTATGCACCGCTTCGATTGCGTATGTCGCCACCTTGTAGCGATTATGCTTCGCAGTCTTCCCGCGCCAGCTTCAATGGCATTGGCGTTGATTGAAAAGCGAGGTCATCGATGAACAGCTACCAGGCACTGCGGGAGCTGACGCACGCCAGCCATCGCGCGATGGCGCTCGCCGAGCGGGCCGATCCCGCCAGCGGGTGCTTCGAGGAATGGCAGTTGGAAACTGCGCGGCTGATCGGGCGCGTCTTCGGCTTCGACTCACCATACGCGCGGACATTCAACGCCATCTTCTACGAGTATCGCGTCGATCGCCCGGAGTCGTCCCTGCTGGAACAGGCGCGCTGCTTCGACCAGGGCATGGTCGCCGCCCGCGCGCTGCTAGAGGAGATGCGCCACGATCTGCAAGAGGCGGAGAAGTCGGCTTTCTAAGCCTTCTACTCGTCGTATGCGCCCAAAGAATGAACGAGTGGCAAGTGGGATGAAAACGCGAGCGGGGCGGTGGCTTGTACACGCCACCGCCCCGCTCCTAACTTTTTGGTGGGCGATACTGGATTCGAACCAGTGACCTCCACGATGTCAACGTGGCGCTCTAACCAACTGAGCTAATCGCCCGTCTCGATTGCGAAGCGCAGTATAGCATTCCGCTCGCGCGGCGTGCAAGAGTGCCGTCGCAGGCCCCTTCTCCGTTATACTTAGCGCATGACGTACGGACAGCGCCGCCCGGCTGTCGGGTGGGCGGCGGGGGATGCGGACAAAGACTATGTTGCTGGAACTCAGCATCCGTGATTTCGCCATCATCGAGCGCCTGCGCGTCGCCTTCGGGCCGGGCTTCAACGCCCTCACCGGGGAAACCGGCGCGGGCAAGTCGATCATCATCGATGCGCTCGGCGCGATCCTCGGCGAGCGGACCGGCGCGGAATTCGTGCGCGCCGGGGCGAGCAGCGCCCGCGTCGAAGGGGTCTTCGAGGTGACCGGGGCGGGCGCGGCGTCGATCAGCGCCACGTTGGACGAGTTCGGGCTGCTGGATGACGGGCACAGCCTCGACGAGCCGCTGATCCTCTCGCGCGAGATCACCGCCGCCGGGCGCAGCACCGCGCGCGTCAACGGGCGTACGATCACCGCCGGGACGCTGGCAAAGCTCGGCGAGCGCCTGGTGGACATCCACGGCCAGAGCGATCACCTGACCCTGCTGCGCCCCGCCAACCACATCGACATGCTCGATCGCTACGCCGGGCTGACCGCCGAGCGCGAGGCGCTGATCGCCCTGGTGGCGGAGTTGCGCGGCGTGCGCGGACGCCTCGCCTCGCTCGACCACGACGAGCGGGAGCTGGCGCGACGGATCGATCTCCTCGGCTTCCAGGCCGAGGAGATCGCGGCGGCGAATCTGCGCCCTGAAGAAGAGGAGGAGTTGGGCGCGGAGCGCCGGATCCTCGGCTCCGCTGGGCGACTGACCGAGCTCGCCGATCTCGCCTACCGCAAGCTGAACGGCGGTGGCGACGATTTCAGCGGTGCGAAGGCCCCGCGCGCGGCCCTCGATCTGCTGCGCCAGGTCAACGTCGCCCTCGATGAGCTGGCCCGCCTCGATCCGTCGCTGGAGCCGACGCGCGTGGCGGTCGAGGAGCAGGTGTACCTCCTCGAAGACGCCGCCGCCGCGATCCGCGACTATCGCGAGGGGATCGCCGCCGATCCGCGCCGCCTGGAGGAGATCGAGGAGCGGTTGACGCTGCTGAAAGATCTCAAGCGCAAGTACGGCGCGACCCTGGCGGAGGTGATCGCGTTCGGCGCGGAGGCCGAGGCCGAGCTGGGGCAGATCGCGCAGGGCGAGGAGCGGGCCGAGGAGTTGCGCGAGCGCGAGGCGATCCTGCTGCGCCAGATCGGCGCGCACGCCGCCGCGCTCACCGCGCAGCGCCGCGTGGCGGGCGAGCGCCTCTCCGCCGCCGTGGAGAGCGCGATCCGCGAGTTGAACATGGGCCGCGCGCGCTTCGCCACGCAGATCGCGCACGCCGACGACCCGCACGGCGTGCCCGTCACCCTCGATGGGGCCGAGCGCACGCTGTCATTCGATGATCACGGCGTCGATCGGGTCGAATTCCTCCTCGCTGCCAACGCGGGCGAGCCGCTGCGACCGCTGGCGCGCGTGGCGTCCGGCGGCGAGACCGCGCGCCTGATGCTGGCATTGAAGTCGATCCTCTCCGAGGTGGACACCACCCCGACCCTCGTCTTCGATGAGGTCGATGTGGGGGTCGGCGGGCGCAGCGGTCAGGTGGTGGGGGAGAAGCTGTGGGGGTTGACGGCGGGCTCGTCGCACCATCAGGTGTTGTGCATCTCCCACCTGGCGCAGATCGCCGCCTTCGCCGATAGCCACTTCAAGATCAGCAAGCGCCAACTGGACGACCGCACGATCAGCAACGTCGAGCAGATCAACGCCGCCGAGCGGATCGAGGAGATCGCCGCGATGCTCGATGGCGTCCCGCCGACCGACGAGTCGCGCGCCAACGCCCGCGCGATGCTCGAACGGGTGGAGGGGTGGAAGGCGAGTCATCAGGCGACCCCGGCCCCGGCCCTCGCCGCGCCAGAACCAGCCGCGCCTGCCGAGTTGGCCGCGCCCGCCCCGCGACGGCGCACGAAGGCGGCGGCGCGTGCCTGAGTCGTCGTTCATCGCGCCGCTCGTGCCGCGCACCGCCGCCGACGAACGGTGGGCACCTACGCGCTGAATTGCGCGATGCGGCGACCCAAGCGTTCTTCTATAGCAGTGCCAGCACGTGTGGTTGTGTTGGCCCTCCTGATATACGGTGCCGCGTGGCTCGGTCTTCTCGCTTTGCTCGGGTTGTTCCTCGGTGGACGAAAGGCGCAAACCAGAGTCGATCGTCCGCGCACCGGCGCTGCCCCCGGCCCGCTGCGCCCACCCCCCGTGCCACTGTCGCCGAATCCCTACGGAGCGCGCCTCTGTGCTTTGCTCGCCGCGCAGGATGGATCGCAGCGATTGAACGGTTTGCTCACCGCCGGGGTGCTCCTTGCATTCGGCGACCTCCTACGCTTGCTTCTTCTCCCTGTTGTTGCGTTCCCCCACAACGTCTTGGATGCTGATCGTGCTCGGTGGTTTACCCGGTCTCTGTGCGGCGTTCTGTGGTTACTGGGGAGTATTGGGCGCGCGTTACCTCGCCGCCTGTAGAATGGTTGCGACGGAAGACTCCCTGGCAGAAACAATGCAGCATCCGTGACAGATATGGACGATGAGGAGGACTGATGAGCACCGGCGACGACAACGAGAACTCAGGGCGGCAGCGGCGCGGCTACCGTTACCGCCCGGCGGATGCGCCGGAGCCGGAGGAGCGCGACGAGACGCCGACCGGCGCGCTGGCCGAGGACGAGGACGCGACGGATGACGCCGATCTCGATGAGGAGGAGTTCGAGGACAACGAGGACGACGACGCGGATCGTGACGAGGACGACGAGCCGCCGAGCGAGTTCTGGGCCGCCGCCGAACTCCTCAAGGGCGCGACGATCACCGATGCGGTGCTGGAACTGAGCTACAGCGCCTCGGTCTACGTCAACACGCCCGCCGCCGAACTGCGGCTCTGGCTGCGGCTGCCCGACGGCACGGTGCGGCTGGCGCAGATCGACGAGCCGCAATCGGTCTGGCTTTATCGGCAGGCGCACGGGGCGAGCGGGCGCGATTTCGAGGAGTACCCCGATCATCGCTTCGAGTTGCCGAGCAGCGATCTGCGCGTCCTGCGCGCACGCCACCGCCGCCAGTTAATCGACCGACAGACGGCGCTCCACGAGGAGTTGGTCTCGCTCGGCGAGGAGTTGGGAGATCTCGACCGCGACGCCAACGAGGACGATGTGACGACCGCCGATTGGCCCGGCACGCGCTGGCCCTAAGAAATGACGAGTGACGAATGACGAGTGACGAATAAAAGGTAGGGCGTTGCATGTGCAGCGCCCGACCTCGTTCCCTATTGCAACATAACCGCGATCACTCGCGCTCGTACCTATTCGTCACTCGTCATTCGCCACTCATTCAGAGGGGCAGCTGCACCCCGAGGCTGCGCTCCAGATACCAGCGTCCGAGCGCGATCGCGGCCATGACGATGTAGCCGAGCAGGAGTGCGACGGAGGCGGAACCGGCAATATCGCGCGGGCGCTCGGCGCGGTTCTCCTGGCCGCGCAGCAGGGTCAGCGTCGTCAGCGCCAGGAGCAGCACCACGAGGGTCGCGCCGCCCACCAGCGCCAGCGCCAGCGGCAGATAGAGCCACCCCCACCCGGAGGCGATCAACAGAAATGCGCCGTCGCACAGCGCCAGCAACGCGGCGAACTCGCGCCACCCCGCCAGGAGCGGCGCGGCGCTGAAGCGGGTCCAGAGGGTGAGATTGAGCATGTAGGCCAGCGCGATGCCGAGGGTGATGCCCATCAGCAGCCCCGTCAGCAGGCGCACGTCGTTGCGCGGCTCGTAGAGGTAGGGCAGCCCGAAGTCTTGCAGCGTCGAGTTGAGGCCATCCAGCCCCAGCAGCGCCACGAAGAGGCCGAGCGCGGCGAGGATCGTCGGCGCGGGCAACCGCACCGCGCGCCCGCGTCCGCGCGCGAACAGGAAGAGGAGGCAGACGAGCGCCCCGCCGTAGATGCCGGTCATTCGAGCGTCGAAGGGGAGATCGATACCGCCGAGGGCATAAGAATGGCTCGGTCGCTGCGCGCAGAGGCCGTGGACGACCGCACGAAACTTCGCCGCTGCGGGCCACGGAGCGGCGGTGAAGGCGAGGATCGTGGCCGCCAGCAGCCCGAAGAACGACCAGACCGCCGGTGGCACCGCGCCGAGTCGGCGGAGCGCCACGCCGGGAGGGGACATCCGGTTATCGCTCGCCTGCATCGCTGGTCGCTTTCCCGCTGTCTGACCTTGTCGCATTCCCTCGTATCTACGTGCGTGCGTGGTGCGCCATCACGCGCGATCAACTGGCGCGACCCTCGTTCTCCGCCTCTGCCGGGGTCTGATGCGGCGGGTGCGGGTGTTCGCCGCGCGGCGGCTCGTAGCTCACCAGGGTCTCGCGGCAAAAGGTAACGGCGGCACCCAGCCGTTGATAGAGCGCCGGGGGCCACCACGCGCGCAGGCCCACCTCGCGTAGATCGAGCGTGAGGAGCCCGTCGTAGTCGCGGCGTTGGAGGGCGCGCAGGAAAGCGCGCAGCGGCAATACCCCCTCGCCGGGCGCGCGCCGGAGTTGGGCGTCGCGCGGCGGGCCGGGCAGCAGCGGTGGCGGGGTGCCGGTGCCACTCGCCGTCGGTTGCCGGAAGTCGCTGAGATGGACGTTGCGGAGGCGCACGCCCATCTGCGGCAATGGCTCGGTGATCACCCAGCCGTTGCTGGCGGCGTGGGTCGTATCGAAGGTGTAGCCGAGTTCCCATTCCTCGACGATTCGCCGCAACTGCGGGAAGTGAGCGAGCGGACCTTTCTCGGCGGCGTTGCCCGACGCATTCACGATCGTCACCGCCGCGTGGTCGCCGAGTTCCTCGGTGTAGCGTTGCAGCGTGGTAAGGTACTCGTTCAGGCTGCTTGCCGTGCGCGGGGTCGGGAGGACGACCACCCGGCACTCGGGGAGCGCCGCAGCGAAGGCGGCGAAACCGGCGATCAGCGTCGGGTCGAGCGCCATATCGCCGAGCGCGCTGAGATCGAGACTGCGGACCAGCACCCCGGTCTGCGCGGCGAAGCGACAGAGGCGCGCGGGGCCACGATTGTAGAGGAGCGGTGTAAGGGCGACTTCGATACCGGTGAGGCCCAATTCGCGCGCGAACGTGAAACTCCGGCTGATCGGCAGATGCGCCAGGGCGGCGGTTGAGTATTGTAGATCCATACTGAGCTCCCGGCGCTGGGCGATGGATGGGAACACGACCAAGTCGTAAGGGGCAGCTGGCGGCGCGACGCCATGCATCGCTCGCGTAAGTGTAACATGCCCCCGCCCGGCTCGGGCGGGGGCGTCGTCCCGTTGTACCCTGGGTGTGCGGCGTGTCCGGTGCTACGAGAAACGCTCTTCTAGCCACGGATCGGCGTGGTTGTTGTAGCCGAGATTCTCCCAGAAACCAAGCGTATCCTGCGCCATGAATTCCAGCCCGCGCACCCACTTGGCGCTCTTCCAGAAATAACGCTTGGGGACGACCAGGCGTAACGGCCAGCCGTGATCCGGGGTGATATCCTCGCCATCGCGGCGGTAGCAGAGGAGCACATCGTCGTCGAGGAAGGTTTCGAGCGGCAGATTGGTGGTGTAGCCACCGTCGCAGTGCTGCATCACGAAGCGCGCTTCCGGCTGGATCTGCACGTCGCGCAGCAACTCGCGGACATGTACCCCTTCCCACTCGCTGCCGAGCAGGCTCCAGGTGGTCACGCAGTGGATGTCGGCGGTGATCTTCGTCCGGGGGAGCGCCATGAACTCCGCGTAGGTCCAGCGTTTCTCCTGATCCACCAGGCCGGAGACGCGGAAGTCCCAGGTCTGCGGGTTGAACCGGGGGACGCGACCATAGGTGAGGATCGGCCACTTCTCGGTGAAGGTCTGGCCCGGTGGGATGCGGGCCTCGATCTCGGGCGAATGACGGCGCTTACCGAAACCGCGAAACACCATCGTATGCTCCTTCATGGGCGAGACAGCAAATCGTCTTTCGGCCAACCAGGTGGTCGGCGGCATACCGTGGTAACGAGCATAATTGTAGATGAAATGTGGGCGCTGGTGCCGTATTCGGCCCATACACACGGAGCTGAACGCGCCTTCTCCGTTGTTGGGCGCGGCAATGCAGGACATAAGTACCCCGGCGAGATACTTCTACCTGTCCCTTGCGATCGGTACAATACAGAGACAGGCTACTGCCCGATCGATCGCCTCGCCTGTGCGGGGCCGAAAAGGTGTCGTTGCCGCTGGTATGAGAACAAGGTGAGCCGGTGACCGCGCTTTACCCTACCGCCGAAGCGAATATGGATCCCGGCTCGTTGACGGAGGCTGCCGCGACGGCGGGCGACGAGCTGGCCGCGCTACGCGACGAGAATGCCGAACTGCGGACGCTCCTCGCCATCCAGCATGAGCTGGGGCACGGCCCGACGCCGAAAGAAGTCTTGCAAGAGGTGCTCGGGCAGATTCACGTCGCGCTCGGCTGCGCCCGCTCCTGTGCGCTGTTGCAAGAGGGTTTCGGTGGCCACTTCGAACCGGCGGCCACCGTCGGCCTCTCCGACGAGGCGGTCTCCATCCTGAAAGCCAGCGTGGCCGGCCCTGAATCGATCCCGGCACTCGGTCGCGCGATCGCCGTGCCGGGCCTGCTGGTGCTCTCACCAGACGAGGCGCGGGGTCTGCTCCCGCCGGCGCTGGTGCCGGTGCTGGCACAAGGGGCGCTGCTGCCGCTGCCGATCCGTGGCCTTGGCGCGGAGATCATCGGCCTGTTGCTGCTCGACTTCGCGCTGCTCCCCGACGGTTCTTCGCCGCTGACCCCGGCGCGGCTCCGCCTCGCGGTCGCGGTCGCGGGGCGGCTCTCGCTCCTCCTCGAAAATGCGGTCCTCTACGAGCAGCTGCGGCGGCGCACGATGCGCCTGGAGGCGCTGAACGAGATCGGCTTGGCGCTTGTCGCGGCGGCCAGTAGCGATCCTGCCGCACTCTTCGCACGCTTGCAGCCGCAGATGGCCGACGTGGTGCGCGGCGCGTGTTTCCTGGCGATCCTCGATGAGGCGAAGGGGCAGGGGCGGCCCGGCACCGCGATGACCGTCTGGGGCGGCCACGAGGATACGCCGATCGACACCTTCGCCGACATCTCGCTCGGCGCCGATTGCCTCTCGGTCGCGATTCGCGGCGGGCGGCGCGTGCATTACGCGAACCCCGAAGCGTTCGGCGGCGCACCGGCGCTCCCGCCCGCATTGCTGGCGCGGTTCTCCACCGGGCAGATCGGTTCGGCGGTCTACCTGCCGTTGCGGCTGCGGCGGCGCACCTTCGGCGCGCTGATCGCGATCGGGACCGCACCGCGCGCCTTCTCCAACGAGCAGATCGAATTCCTGACCACGGTCGCCGCACAGATGGCGGTGACGATCGAGCATGGGCGGCTCTACGGCGTCCTGCGCGCCAAGGGGGAGATGCGACGGCGCTTGCTCGATCAGACGATGCAGGCGCAGGAGGCCGAACGGAAAGCCCTGGTGGGCGGCGTCCTCGATGGGGCGTTGCAAGAGTTGGCCTCCTATACCTACCGCCTCGACCTCGGTATCCGCCTCTCGGAACTCGGTAAACACGAGCGTTGCCGCGAAGAATTGCGCGAGACGCGGCAGCAACTCTCCGCGCGAATCGAGGATCTGCGGACGATGATCGGCAGCCTGCGCCCCTCCAATCTAGACATCCTCGGCCTGCAATCGGTGTTGCGCGATGAACTGACCGCGTTCCAGGCGCAGACCGGCATCCGGGCGACCTTCCTCGGACGATTCAAGGGACGCCTGACCGCCCCGATCGAGACGCGCGCCTATCGGATCGCGCAGGAGCTCCTCACCAATGTGCGGCGGCACTCGAACGCCAAGACGGTCAATGTCGAGCTGCGGAATCTCGGCGACGATGTCCTCCTCAGCGTGACCGATGACGGCGACGGCTTCGACACCGCCGCCGCCCTCCAGCGCGACGCCGGGATGGGGCTGCATGGTATCCGCGAGGGAGCCGAGATCCTCGGCGGCGATGTCCACGTGCAGAGTCACCCCGGCACCGGCACGCGCGTGGAGATCATCTTCCCCCGTATCCTGCGCGAGCAAGGGGAAGGGGAAGCGGTACGATGAGAGAGCAAGCTGCCCACCATGCAGGGGCGAGCGGCGCTGGATCGGGGGGAAGCGTGAGCGATCAGAGGGCCGGGCGGGCGGTGCTGCCGACGATGACGCCCGCCGATACGCTGGCGGCGGTGCCGACCGCTGACCACATCGCCACCGCGCGCGATGTCGCGGAGATTTACCGCCGTGGGAGCGCGGCGCTGGCCGCGTGCCTGGGGGCGGCGAGTTGCTTCATCTTCGACCGCGATGAGTACGGGCAGTTCGATCTGGCCTATCGCCTCGATGACTCCGCTCGGCCCGCACCGAAGACCGATCCGCTGACCACCGCCGAGCAAATTCAAGGCTGGTGGCTGACGCTGGTGCAGGCGAGCGGCCCGCCGACCACCGCGCGCCCACTCCCCTATCCGAATCAGCCGGGTGCGTTCGTGATCCCCCTGGTGGCCGACACGGCGCTGCACGGCACGGTCTTCCTGCGCGATTGCTCCCGCGCGGAGGATCCGCTGGCGGCCCGCGAGGCGATCTCGCTGGCGACGACGATGGCGCTGACGTTGCACTTGGCCGTGCAGCGGGCGCAGTTGCAGAAGGCGGTCCTGCCCGAACAGGTGGAAGAGGCGATCACGCAGGAGCGGCGGCGGATCGCGCGCGAGATTCACGATGGGGTGGCGCAGAGCCTCGCGTATCTGAACCTGAAGACGGAACTGCTCGATCGGTTGGTGACCCGCGATCCGGCGGCGGCACGCGAGCAGGCGGCGATGATCCGGCAGATGCTGCAATCGGCGATGGCGGAGTTGCGGCGCTGCATCGGGGATCTGCGTCGCCCGGCCTCGGGGCAGGGGGCGGCGATCACGGCGCAACTCCGTACCCTCGCCAGTTCGCTGAGCGAGATGCCGAACCTCCATCTGGCGCTCCAGGAGGTGAGCGGCGCGCGCCTCGCACCGGATGTCGAGCGGACGGTCCTCGGGATCGTGCGTGAGGCGTTGCAGAACATCCGCAAGCATGCCGACGCCAAGACGGTGCAGGTAGAGGTCACGCGCGAGGGGGAGGCGCTGCGGGTGCTTGTCGTCGATGACGGGCAGGGGTTCCAGCCGGACCAGCAGCAGGCGGACCCCGGCCAACATTTCGGCCTGCTCCAGATGCGCGAACTGGCGCAAGAACTGGGCGGGGATCTGGCGATCGCCTCGCAGCCCGGAGCCGGGACGCGCGTCGAGGCGCTGATTCCGGTCAACGCACCGCCAGCAGGCAAGCAGGTACAGAGGATGCGCTCGGACTAGCGCAAGAGCGTGAATGGGAATACGGCAGCGTTCCCGTCGGATGACCCGTGCGGGCAGAGGGAAGGACGATAATGGCAACGGCAGGAGTGATCGGTATGGCGCTACCATTCATGAACGAGTCAACACCGATGGCGAGCCCGGCCCCGAGCCCGGTTGCGGGGCAAAAGATCCGGGTGCTCCTCGCCGACGACCACGCGCTCTTCCGCCAGGGGTTGCGGCAGTTGCTCGAACTGGAGGACGATATCGAGGTCGTGGGGGATGCCTCCGACGGCCACGAGGCGCAGTTGCTGGTCCGCCAGCTCAGGCCCGATGTGGTACTGATGGACATCAACATGCCCGATGTCGATGGCATCACCGCCACCCGCTCGATCCTGAGCGAGTTCCCGCGCACCAGCATCGTGATCCTGACGATGTACCGCGAGGACGACTATGCGTTCCAGGCGGTGCGCGCGGGCGCGCGCGGTTACTTGCTGAAGAATGCGGGATCGCAAGATGTGGTGCGCGCGGTGCGGGTCACCAGCCAGGGCGCGTCGATGATCGACCCGACGCTGGTGCCGAGCCTGCTGCGCGAGTTCCACCGGCTGGTCAACAATCCCGGCACGCCGAAGGTGGAGCGCCTGAACGACCGCGAGATGACGCTGCTGCGGATGCTGGTCGATGGTAAGAGCAACAAGGAGATCGCCAACGAGCTCGACCTGGCGGAGAGCACGGTGAAGAACAACCTCTCGCTCCTCTTCCAGAAGCTCGGCGCGCGCGACCGCACACAGGCCGCCGTCTACGCCATCGCGCGCGGGCTGCTGCCGAAGCCGGAGTAAGCGCCACGCCACGATCGCGATGCCGACGCGCGTCGTGGGCACGACCGCCGCTACAAGCAGGCATATTCCGATCGTACTGGTGAAGTAGGGCGGGGCGAGTAAGAATACTCGCCCCGCACCACTTGTCGTATGGCCGCCGGTACGCACCGGGATTACTGCGCCTCGCGGATCTCGCGGCCCTGGCTCATGCGGGCCTTGCGATAGTCGCGATTGAGGAGCCCGATCACATCGAGCGGGATCCCCTTCGGACAGACGACCGAGCACTCGCCGATGTTGGTGCAGTTGCCGAAGAGTTCGGCCTCCATCTGCTCCACCATGCTGATGGCGCGGGTGTAGCGCTCCGGCTGGCCCTGCGGCAGCACGGCGAGGTGCGCGACCTTGGCGGCGGTGAAAAGCATCGCGGAGGCGTTCGGGCACTGCGCCACGCACGCGCCGCAGCCGATGCACGCGGCGGCCTCGAAGGCGAAGTCCGCGTCCGGCTTCGGGATCTGGATCGCGTTGGCGTCCGGCGCGCTCCCGGTCGGCGCGGTGATGTAGCCGCCCGCCTGGATGATCCGATCGAAGGCGCCCCGATCGACCACCAGATCCTTGATCACCGGGAAGGCGCGCGAGCGCCACGGCTCGATGGTGATCTCATCGCCATCGCGGAACGAGCGCATGTGCAACTGGCAGGCGGTCGTCTCGCGCAATGGGCCGTGCGCGATCCCGCCGATCATCATCCCACAGGAGCCGCAGATCCCCTCGCGGCAGTCGTGCTCGAAGGCGATCGGTTCCCCGCCCTGGTCGATGATCTCCTCGTTCACCACATCGAGCATCTCCAGGAACGACATGTCCGGGCTGATACTCGCGGTCTTGTAGGTGACCATCTTGCCGGGCGTCCGGGCATTCTTCTGTCGCCAAACATTGAGTGTCAGCCGCATCGTCGCGGGGGCAGCCCCCGGATAGGTAGTCGTATCGCCTTGCCGCTTTCGCAAGCCCATCATTACTTATAGCTCCGCTGCGAGGGGTGGACGTACTCGAATTCCAACGGTTCTTTGTGCAGCGTCGGCGCGTTGCCGACGCCGTTGTACTGCCAGGCGGCGACGTAGGAGAAGTGCTCGTCATCGCGCAACGCCTCGCCATCGGGCGTCTGGCTCTCCTCACGGAAGTGCCCGCCGCACGACTCGGTGCGATGCAGCGCATCGATGCAGAGCAGTTCGGCCAATTCGATGAAGTCGGCGACGCGCCCCGCGCGCTCCAGACTCGAATTCAACTCATCCACGTCGCCCGGAACATTAAGGTTCTCCCAGAACTCGGCGCGGATCTCCGGGATACGCGAGAGGGCGTGGCGCAGGCTCGCGTCGGTGCGCTCCATGCCGCAGTCGTCCCACATCAGCTTGCCGAGTTCGCGGTGGAACGAATCGGGCGAGCGGTTCCCCTTAATCGAGAGGAGGCGCTGCGTGCGCTGCGCGACCTCGTTCTCGGCCTCCTTGAAGGCCGGGTTGCTGGTGTCGTACTGCCCCGGCTTCACCCCCGCGAGGTAGTTGCCGATCGTGTAGGGGAGGACGAAGTAGCCGTCCGCCAGCCCCTGCATCAGGGCCGACGCGCCCAGTCGGTTCGCGCCGTGATCGGAGAAGTTTGCCTCGCCGAGGACGAAGAGGCCGGGGACGGTGCTCTGGAGGTTGTAATCGACCCACAGGCCACCCATAACATAGTGGATGGCGGGGTAGATCCGCATCGGCACCGTATACGGATCCTCGTCGGTGATCCGCTGGTACATATCGAAGAGATTGCCGTAGCGCTCGGCGACTATCCTGCGCCCCAGACGCTTGATGGCATCCGTGAAGTCGAGATAGACGCCCAGCCCGCCGGGTCCGACACCGCGCCCCTCGTCGCAGACCGCTTTCGCGTTGCGGGAGGCGACATCGCGCGGGACGAGATTCCCGAAGCTCGGGTAGCGGCGCTCCAGGTAATAGTCCCGCTCCTCCTCCGGGATCTGATCGGGGCTGCGATCATCGCCCACCTTCAGCGGCACCCAGATGCGCCCGTCGTTGCGGAGCGATTCGCTCATCAGCGTCAGCTTCGATTGATAGTCGCCCGAGACGGGGATGCAGGTCGGGTGGATCTGGGTATAGCAAGGATTCGCCATCAGCGCGCCGCGCTTGTGCGCGCGCCATGCGGCGGTGACGTTGCAGCCCTTCGCGTTCGTCGAGAGGTAGTAGACGTTGCCGTACCCGCCCGAGGCGAGGACGACCGCATCGCCGAAGCGCGACACCACCTGGCCGGTCACCATGTCGCGGGTGATGATGCCGCGCGCCACGCCATCGATCACCACCAGGTCGAGCATCTCGGTGCGCGGGTGCATCTTCACTTTGCCGAGGCCGATCTGGTTGCTGAGCGCCTGATACGCCCCGATCAGGAGTTGCTGGCCGGTCTGCCCGCGCGCGTAGAAGGTGCGCGACACCTGTGCGCCGCCGAACGAGCGATTATCGAGCAGCCCGCCGTACTCGCGCGCGAATGGCACGCCCTGCGCGACGCACTGGTCGATGATATTCACCGATACCTGCGCGAGGCGGTAGACATTCGACTCGCGGGAGCGGAAGTCGCCGCCCTTCACCGTATCGTAGAAGAGACGATAGACGCTATCGCCGTCGTTGCGATAGTTCTTGGCGGCGTTGATACCGCCCTGCGCCGCGATGCTGTGCGCGCGGCGCGGGGAATCCTGATAGCAGAAGCACTCGACGTTGTAGCCGAGTTCGGCGAGCGACGCCGATGCCGACGCCCCGGCCAGCCCCGAGCCGACCACGAGGACCGTGTAGCGCCGCTTGTTCGCCGGGTTGACGAGCTTCATGTCGAACTTGTGCCGCTCCCAGCGATCCTGGATCGGTCCGTCGGGGACACCGGAGTGCAACATGGAATCGTCCGGCGACTCGTTCCAATACGCGGTCTCGGTGGCCGACTTGCCAGGCGCGATGTCGATAGCCATGCTGCTCCCGCTCCTTTAGCTGACGATGCCCGTGAAGACCGCGACTGGCACGGTGACGCTGGCGATGACGAACAGAATCGCCAGGAAGAGCGCCCCCCCACGGATCAGGCGATCGTTCCCCCGCGTGCGATAACCGAGTGTCTGGAAGAGGCTCCAGGCTCCGTGATAGAGGTGGAAGCCGACCGCCAGCATGGCGACGATGTAGAAAAGGGTGACGTACCAGAGTTGGAAGAGGGCGACGACATTATGGTAGACATCGCCCTCGATGAAACTCGGGTGCAGCAGGCCCCATGTCAGATTGGCGAGGTGGATGACGATGAAGAGGAGGATGATCACACCACCGGCGCGCATCGTCCGCGACGCCCAGGTCGCGCGCGGATCCTTGCGCGCGACATAGCCGATCGGGCGACTCGCGCGGCTCTGTTGCCATAATTGTACTGCGGCGACCACGTGCAAGACCACGGAGGCGATCAGGACCAGCCGTATCAGCCAGAGGAGCTGCGAACTCACGAAGAAGGGCGCGCCGATGACGCGCAGGAACGAGCTGTACTCATTGAACTTCTGGCTCCCCTCGAAGACGTGGAGGTTGCCCCAGATATGCCCGATCAGGAAAAGGATGCCGATCGTGCCGGTGACTGCCATGATCGTTTTCTTGCCGATCGACGTGCGATACGCGCGTACGATCGGTGCTGCTGTTACCGCCATTGTTCTCCTCCGCTACGGCTTGCTGCCGCGCCCCCCCTGACATGCGACCTACCGAAAATGTACCATTACTTGCGCCCTTTTGCAGATGCTGTGCAGCCGGTCCGCAAGGCGCGTTCGAGCAGGTATCAGAGCATACAGCGATCTCCTGGATCACACGCGCAGGACGCTCCAATGTTCTTCATATATCGTACCACTTATGGTCGCGCTCTTTACGGCGAATAGTACCAATAAGCGGGGATTGTCGCTCTGACCGCCCGCCCTCAGTAGAGGCCCGCGAGCGATGTCGTCGGAGGGAGTGTCCCGGCACCGCACCACGCACGACGGGGTGGTCATGGTGCGGCGTGGCGTGTGGCAAAAAGAGCCGAGATTCCGCGATGTATAGCCGGGGGAACCGGTGAAGAATCCGCTATCACGGTCCACTTCGGTGTGGTAGCGCGCTGAGCCGTATCGAGTATGGTGCCGATTTGCTCGTCGTCGCTGACGACAGGTGTGTCGGTCAAATCGGCGGTCGAATGTCACAAATGCGCGTTTTGACCGCAATGCGCGCTCCGGGTTGAATGCCGAATATCGGTCGGCGTGCGGGGCGTGTTCTGCCTCGCACGCCGACCAGCGCGAGCCTGGGTCGCGCTGTCGCGCCCGCGCCGCAGGTTACCGCTCGTAGGGCTCGCCCGCCTCGTCGTCATCGTCGGCTGGCTCGGTCATGGGACGGAGGACCGGCACTTGCTCGTCCGCCGACTCGCCCGCCGCACCCCGATCCGAGTCGCCCGCCGGTTCGGCATCGCCGATCGGTTCGATCGCTTCCGTGATGTTCCGCTTCTCGTCCTGCATCATCGTTGTCGCCTCGCTCTCCATACTCCGGCCACTCCCCTGGCACTTCCCATGAAAGTATACCCGTTCCGCTCCGCACTCAGTGCGAAGAAGCGGGACTACGGGCCACTTTCGGGCGGTCGTATGCCATCCGGTCGATGCTGTTGCTCTGCGTCGTGCCTCCGATTAATGTTAGGACTTACGCAGTTGAGCACGAATAAGGTGCGATTTGGGCGTGAATCCACGTTCAACTGCGTAAGTCCTAAATGTATGGGGAAGGCGATACGCGATCAGGGGCGATATCACCCCGCGTGGCCCCGGGTGGTGCTCAGCGCCCGACCGCGCGCGTGGCGTTGGCGATCCCCGCGCCGTAGAAGCTGTTGTGCGCGGTGTCGCCGTCGCAGCGGGCGGCGTAGGTGGCGGCGTTCGACCCGGAGATACCGGGATAAGTGTACGGGCGCTCGGTCGGGCAGGCGCGCGGATCGGCGCTGCGGTAGAGGATGTGCTCGACCGTCGCCGGGCTGAGCGCCAGCCCGTCCGGGTGCCGCCACCCCGGCGTGCCGTACTCGCTGACGATCAGCGCCGCCACCCCGGCGACGTGCGGCGAGGCCATCGAGGTGCCTTCCAGATAGCGATAGTAGGCGCAGGTTTCCCCCCGGCAATCGCGCACGACCGCCGTGCCGCGCGCGGTGATCTGCCCCTGCGCGTCGATCTCGCCATTCGCCAGGAGGAGCTTGCGTGGATACGACGCGAGGATCCGATTCTTGACCGGCTGATACTGCGCCGTGCCGTAATAGTCGAGGCTGTCGCCGCCCGGCGCGGCGATGTCGGCGTGCGCGAGGCCATAGTTGGAGTAGTATGCCTTGCGCCCGCTCGGCCCGGTGGCCGCCACCGCGATCACGCCGCGCCCCTCGCCCGGCATACTGAGGCAACTGTCGTCGGTCATGCGGCGATAGGCCGCGCCGGTGGGGAAGTTCGGGCTGACCGTGTCGACCGCGACATCGTCGAGATCGCTGTGCTCGTTGCCTGCGGCGGCGACGAGGACGACGCCGCGCGACCGCGCGTAATCGAGCGCGCGCTGCGTCGCCGCGATCGTGGTGCGCTGCGCCTGCTGCGCCTCCGCGCTATCCGCCGCGTTGGTAGGGCAGTTGTAGAGCCACGGATCGATATAGTAGCTCATGTTGACGACGTTGACGCCGATGTCGCCCGCATAGGTCAGCGCATCGACCGTCGGTTGCAGCAGGAATTTGCCCGAATCCTGCCCCGCGCGCAGGTTGACGATCGTCACGTTCGGCGCGACCCCGACGATGCCGAGGCCGTTGCGCGCCGCCGCGATCGTCCCGGCGACGTGGGTGCCGTGCCCGTTGTCGTCCTCGTCGACCGGGTCGACGCAACTCGGGTAGGTGCAGGCACCGTCCAGTGCCACGCTATCGGTGACGAAGTTGCGGCTCCGCGCGGCATCGAAGTTCGGGGCGATGTCCGGGTGGCTGCCGTCCACCCCCGTATCGATCACCCCGACCAGCACGCGACCATCCCCCCCTGGACCGCGTGCGCCCCCTCCGGCGTCGCACCGATCGCGCGCATATCCCATTGGAGGGGCGAGAGGGGATCGCCGCCGTCGCTCGGTCGGCCATTGTCGGGCGGGGTGGTCGGCGTGGTGCCGGGGGCGATCGCGCGCGCCACCGTCGCGCGCGCGCTCACGCGCCCGAACGGGACGCTGACCGTTGCCCCGGCGAGGGCGGGCGCGCGCCGCAAGACGCGGAGGAAGAAGCCATCGGTGCGCGTCGTCCGCACCGTCGCCAGCCCCACCGCGACATTCTCGCGCACGAGCGTGCCACCCGCCGCCGCGATCGCCGCCCGCGCCGCTTCGGGGGCGATGTCGGCGGCGTAGAGGACGACATATTCGCCGCTGTTGCCCGGCGGGGCCGTGATCGGGGCGGACGTGCCCGTCGCCGTAGTGGTTGCGCCGGGCGCGGGGAGCAGGCAAAGACTTAGCAGGAGCACCCCCACGAGGAATCTGGGCACGATAGCGGTTCCTTTCTCCGTTACGAGGGGCGGCCTCTTTTCGCCGATACATCGCCGATACACCGCGTAAGTGTAGCGGTGGGGTGGCAGGGTTGCCATGCGCCGCCGCGAGAACCTGCGCCTGCGGCACGAACATACCCCCCTTGCGTGTTCATGGTATCCTCTTTACGGTCGAGTGTCCGTTCACCATAAAAGTACACTGCGGGGGGAGTGACCATGCGCTCAACAGCACAGCCCTCACACCAATTGGTGCGACCCTTCGCCGCGTTGGTCGGTGGGCTCCTCTTGCTCGTCGCGCTGGTGCGACTCGCCCTCACGATCGGTGGCGCGCTCGATGCCTTCGCCGATTACCACGCCTATTATCGCGCCGCCGCGAATCTGCGTGCCGGTCAAGATCTCTACGCCGAGGGACGGCGGCTGGTCGCGCGTAACGATTACAATTTCTGGACCCAGACCGATGGGCAATACGTCTACCCCCCGGCCCTGGCGATCGTATTCCTGCCGCTGACCCTGCTCGATATCGGGCACGGGGGCACGGTCTGGCTCCTGGCGCTGACGCTCGCCTTACTCGCGGGGAGCTGGCAGGCGGCGCGCTATTGCGGCTATGCCCTGCCCTGGCGCGGGCTCCTCGCGGTTGCCCTGCCGGTCGCCGGGGTGTTGCCGTTGCTGCTCGGTGTCCGCTACGACCTGATCGCGCCGCGCTCGCTCGCGCCGGTGCTGCTGGCCTGCCTCGCGCCGGTGCCGCTGGCGCTTGTTGTGCGGTGGGGGCGGCCCGCGCGCCACCGCATACTGGTGCGCGCCGGTTTGGGCGGGGTGCCGCCGCTGCTGGCGGCACTCGTGCTCGCGCGCGGCCTGCGCGCCGGAGCGCTCGATCCCTTCCTGGTCGCGCTCGCTCTGCCGGGCGGTCTCGGTACCCTGGCGCTGCTCTGGTGGTGGGGCGACCAACGGCCGCTGCCAGTCTTCCCGTCGTGGCCGGATCGACGGAAACGCCTCGCGGCCCTCGCGCCGCACGCCTTGTTGACGCTCGGCATCAGCCCGGTCCTGCTCAGTATCACCTACGGGCAAGTCGATCTGGCGTTGCTGTTGCTGACCACCGCTTCCCTCTTCGCCTACCGGTGTCGCCGGCCCTGGCTAGCCGGCTTCGTGCTCGGCCTGGCGGCGGCGTTCAAGCCGACCTTGGCCCTCTACGGCCTCTTCTATCTCCGCAAGCGCGGCTGGTCGACACTCGGCACGGCGGCGCTGACCGGCATGGCGGTTGGCTTCGGCCCCTTCCTCTTCCTGGGGTGGCGGGCGCTGGGCGACTGGCTCGCGATCGCGCGCTACTTCGGCTCGGGGGACTATCTCGCCTATCCGAACAACCAGTCGTTGCGCGGCCTGTCACTCCGACTCTTCGTCGGCGGGCCGGATGGCCCGCCGCTCCTGCCGTCGCCCACGCTCGCCACGGCGCTCTGGCTTGGTGGTGTGGTCGTCGGCGGGCTGCTCTGGTGGCGAGCTCTGGACGGTGCGGCGGATGATGCGCCACGATTGGCGGCGGAGTGGGCGCTGACCACGGTGCTGCTCCTGGCCTGCGCCCCGCTGAGCGAGGATATCCACTTCGTGGCGGCGATCCCGTCGCTAGCGCTGCTGGTCGCGGCGCTCGTGCGCGGGACGGCGCAGCCGCGCGCCGCGCCGCTGACGGCCTTCGCCTGCCTCTGCTTCCTGATCCCGCCGGATAACCTCGCCCGCTGGCTCGGCGCGAGCAACGACGCGCGACTCCTCGCTTCGCTGCTCTACCCCTGCGGGTTGTTCCTGGCCGGTTTCGCGTTACGCTCGTTGCTCCTGGTGCCGGATCGCGCGGCATTGCCCCGTGCCACACCCCTTAGCGGGCGGCGGGGTGGGGGCGCGGTCGGAATGGGCTGGCGTGTGAGATAGCCGCCCCGATGACCCCGAAGAGGGTGCCGGTGATGAGGACGAAGATGATGCCCATCATGAGCCCGATCGCCAGCCCGAGGAAGATCGCGCCGCCCGGAGCCCCCGCCGACATGCTCTCGGAAAGCCGCCGGTAGGGGACGGGATTGATGACGCCGGCCAGCAGGACGCCGATCGTGCTATCGAGGCTGGCGACCGCGACACCGGCCCAGACGCCATTGGCGATGCTCGCGTGGCGCGCGCCCATGAATCCGGCGGCGGCGTAGATGAACGGGATCAGGCAGGCGGTGGGCGCGAGCGGCCAGCCGTTGATGCGCGCGAGTACCGCGCCGAGCCCCTGGAAGATGATGGCGAGCCCGCCGAAGAGGATGACGGCCTCGCGCAAGCCCATGACCTCGTCATCGGCGACCGCCACCGGTTCGACGTTGATCCGCTGCTCGTACATCGGGCGCTCCTGTAGCGTGCGTCTGTCACGATTCCATGAGAGTAGTAGAGCAGGGGACAGAGCAAGAAGCTATAGCCAGTCCGTACCGCGCCTTTCAGCCACTCGTCCGGCGGTACTTATGCGTGGCGCTTGACAGCAGCAGGGGCGCCTGGTATAGTGTACGTACATCCTGATGGTGGCGCGGCGCGCGGTTTCGGCAACGCGCCGTGGTTCGGGCGAGGGGCCACTCGCTGGCTCTTCGGACGCTGCTGGAGTGGGCGTCGGCGACGCCGCCAGCAGCGTAGAACGGTCAACCCTTCGCGGGTCGATCGCGCCGATGAGCCGCAGCCGTGGGGGCGATCGACCCCGGTGGCGTACCCTCAGCGATCCCGTAACGCCGATGGCCCGCGAGGGTCGTCGGCGTTCGGCGTTAATGCAGCCACTATCCCGCACGACATATCCCTGTTGGCCTGGTTAGAGCGATGGATTTTTGACGCTTTGCAGCAGGATAGAGCAATTCGCATCGCACGCGATGGTGTGGCCGACGTGCCCGCTGCGGCGTGGGGTGGGGCCGCAGCGGACGCATGGTATAGTAGCCGCGCTGGCGTTGGCCTCTGGTGCCTACACGGCATTACCCGATGGCACGCGGCCATTGTGTGCGCTTATGGGCAGGCGTGGCGTCGGCCAAATGGGCGATCGCGGAGAAGCGTCTGGGGGGAGAAGAATGTCGGGCGAGCAGCGGGACGACGCGGCGAACGCCGAGGTGGCGGCGCGGCGGTTGCCGCACGCGCGCACGATCGAGCTACGCGGCCATATCATCGATTCGCACATCCTCTCGCAGGTCATGGACCTGGTGATGGATCGGAATGCGGAGTTCTACATCGAGCAGTTCGATGTGGGGCGCAACAAGTTCGATCCGAGCTACTGTCGGATCGCCCTCCATGCCGCCACCCCCGCCGCGCTCGATGATCTGCTGGAGTCGGTCAACCGGCTCGGCGCGCAGGGTTTGGAGGCGGAGGAGACCGATGCGTGCAGCGTCCCCGCGCCGCGCGATGGGGTGCTCCCCGAAGGCTTCCACTGCACCACCAACATGCCGACCGCCGTCCGTCTCGGCGGGCGCTGGTTGCCGGTCGAGGGGATCGAGATGGACCTGGCGATCGCCCTCCGCCTCGGCGCGGACCGCACGCCGACCGGGGCGTATGCGATCCCGATGGCCGATATCCGCGCCGATACGCCGGTGATCGTCGGGCATGAGGGGGTGCGCGTGCTGCCGGTGGAGCGCCCGCGCAGCCCGTCCCTGCTCGGTTCGTCGGCGCGTTCCGGCTCCGGGAGCGGGTTCAGCTTCATGAGCAGCACCGTCAGCAGCGAGCGTCCCAAGGCGGCGGCGATCGCCGAGATCGCCGCGCAGATGCGCCGGGTGCGCGATAACGGCGGGCGCACGCTGGTCGTCGGCGGCCCGGCGATCATCCACACCGGGGCGGGGCCACAGCTGGCGGCGCTTGTCCGCGAGGGCTACGTCAAGCTCCTCTTCGCCGGGAACGCCCTCGCCGCGCACGACATCGAGTCGTCGCTCTTCGGGACCAGCCTTGGTGTCTCGCTCGCCGCCGACAACGAGGGCGCGGCGGCGGAGCATGGACATGAGCACCACCTGCGCGCGATCAACGCGATCCGGGGCGTGGGGAGCATCGCCGCCGCCGTCGAGCAGGGGCTGCTGACGCGCGGCATCATGTATGAGTGCGTGCGGCAGGGGGTGCCCTTCCTCCTGGCTGGCTCGATCCGCGACGATGGGCCGTTGCCGGACGTGATCACCGACACGATGGTGGCGCAGCGCGAGATGCGCCGCCACATCCAGGCGCCACAGGGGGTGGCGCTGGCCCTCCTGATGGGGACGACGCTCCACGCGGTCGCGGTCGGCAATCTCCTCCCGGCGGCCACGCTGACCGTGTGCGTGGACATCAATCCGGCGGTGGTGACGAAGCTCCTCGACCGGGGCAGTTTGCAAACCGCCGGATTGGTGATCGACGCGGGCGGCTTCCTGCGCGAACTGACCTTGCAACTTGGCCTGGAGACGAAATGAGGCGACGACGTGTGAGCCTCCGGGGCGCGTGTCCGCTGCTTTTAGGGGCGCGATGACGATCGTCAGTATGGTCGGTCTGTTCGTGGCGGCGTTCGCGGCGGGGGCGCTCAATTCGGTCGCGGGGGGCGGACAATTCCTGACCTTCCCGATGCTCACCTTCGCCGGGGTGCCGCTGATCAACGCCAACGCGACGAGCACGGCGGCGGTCTGGCCCGCGTCGGTCGCCTCGGCGGTCGGCTACCGGCACGATATCCAGGAGCAGCGTCACCTCCTCCCGCCGCTGGGGCTCGGCTCGGTCGTCGGCGCGATCATCGGGGCGATCATCCTCCTGCGGACGTCGCAGACGACCTTCGGCTACATCGTCCCCTGGCTGCTCCTCTTCGCCACCGTGCTGCTGATCTTCGGCGGGCCGATCGTGACCCGCATCCGCAAGCGCCTGGGGCATTCCGGCGGGCCGACGCGCGGCGGGATCATCGTCGCCACGATCGTGCAGTTCCTCCTCGGCATCTACGGAGGGTACTTCGGCGGCGGGATCGGCTTCGTGATCCTGGCGTCGATGGCCTTCCTGGGGCTGGAGAATATCCACACCATGAACGGCCTGAAGACGATCCTGGCGAGTTGCATCAACGGCGTGGCCGCGCTCACCTTCGTCCTCGCCGGGGCGATCGCCTGGGGTCCAGCGGCGATCATGCTGATCGGCGCGATCGCGGGGGGCTATGGCGGGGCGATCTACGCGCGCCGCCTCGATCCGCTGCTCGTACGCCGCTTCTCGATCGCGGTCGCCTGCATCATGACGACCTACTTCTTCGTGCGCCAGTATGTGCTGTAGGGAGACGCGCGTTGTGCGTGGCCCGGTCGGCCCGACGGCGCGGGGTGCCGGGGTTCAAGCACTACAGCCCTCCGGCTGAAGGCTGCGGCCACGAAGCCCCACGACCCGGCTTGGGAGCACCTCCATCTGCGCGGGCTGGAACACTCCAACCACAACCTATGCGACGATTCCATGCGCCAGTAACGGCGATAGTCCCCGCGCCTCGTCTGGGCGGGTGCCCCCTGTGCGGCGGGGTGAGGGTGTCGGCGGTGCCACTCACGCCGGGGGTTGAAATGCCCCGGCGGGCAGCCGCTACCCATGAAGGGCACAATGCCCCCGGCTGGGGGCAGCCATAGGCGGCACCGGCGAAGCCCGCCTGCGCGGGCTGGGTCAAGTATTCTGCATACCGCTGTAGCATGGACGATGGCATTGGACTACGATGCCAGCGGGCAGGTATGAAGAGGGGGGCGGTGGCATAACCACCGCCCCTTCTTGGCGTCTCGTCGTTTGGGGAGCGCCATTATCAGACGCTGGCGCTCTCGCTGCGGCTGACGATCCAGATGCCGTGGATCAGGCCGGGAACGTAGCCGAGTAATGTCAACACGATGTTGATCCAGAATTGCAGACCCAGGCCCACTTTCAAGAAGACGCCAACGGGCGGGATGATGACCAGGAGAATGATGCGAAGTATGCCCACGTTGTCCTCCTCTAGCGACACGCGATCGAAGCCATGCGCCCCGATCGTTCCATCCCTATCTACGCACGGTTGCTTCCGGCGCTACATCGGGCGCTTATTCACTGCTCAGGCTAACTCAAGCGCGACTGCCCGGCCAGGTACGCCCGCCGTAGTCGTGGCGCGACGCGATAACGCTCCTCACCATAGTAGGTGTACAGCCCATCGAGCGTGGTGACGACCCGCTCCAGGCCGAGCCGGGCCGACCACTCGCCCGGTCCGAGCGGATGCCGCATCCCGAGACGCAGCGCCGTGTCGATGTCGTCGATCGATGCTACCCCTTCTTCGAGCGCGAACGCCGCCTCGTTGATCAGACAGGCGAGGATGCGCGTCAGCACCTGGCCCGGCGGATCGCCGACCACCGCGACCTCCTTGCCGAGCGACCGCACGAAGGCGACCGCGCGAACCAGCGCGTCGGCGGCGGTGTGGACGCCGCGCGCCAGTTCGATGATCGGGGTCGTGGCGAACGGCCCGGCGAGGCCCAGCCCCACCACCCGCTGCGGGCGGGAGCTCCACGAGCCGAGTTCGGTCGTGCCGTGCCCGAGGGCGAGCGACAGGATCGGGATCTGCGGCGGCAGCGCCTCGTCCAACTCGAACCAGTAGGCGCGCTTCAGATCGCGCGGCCCGGTCGTCGCCTCGATCGCCACGGTCGTGGTCATCAGCACGTCGCGCAGGCGGCGCGCGCGCGGGATCCCCGCGTTGACCAGCGGCACCGATTCCTCGGTGGAGTAGGTGGAGACGGTCAGCCCTTTTTCTTGCAACGCCAGCGCCAGATCGTCCGCCGCATCCCCCTGCCCGGCGATCAGCACGTTCGCGCGGCGGGCGAGCGGGGCGACCTCCCCGAAGGGGATCGGCGTCTCGTCGGGCACGCGCTCGCCACGCTCGTAGCGGTAGAAGCCCTGCCCGGTCTTGCGGCCCAGCGTACCCGCCGCGACCATTCGCGCTTGCAGCGGCTGCGGACGGAAGCGGGGCTCGCCGAAGGTCTGCTTGTAGAGGGCCTGCGTCACGGCGAGGCTCACGTCGAGCCCTACCAGATCGGCCAACTCGCACGGTCCCATCGGGAAGCCCGCCGCGCGCACGATCCGGTCGATCTCCGTCGGCGTCGCCACCCCCTCCGCGACCAGGCGCAGCGCCTCGCCGCCGAAGGGGCGCGCGACGCGGTTAACAATGAAGCCGGGGGTGTCCAGGGCGCGCACCGGGGTCTTGCCGAGTTGCCGCGCGAACGCCTCCGCTTGTTCGATCGTCTCCGGCGCGGTCCGCGCGCCACCGGTCACCTCGACCAGTTCCTGCGCCGGGGCCGGGTTGAAGAAGTGCAGGCCGACGACCCGCGCGGGCTGGCCCAGCCCGCGCGCGATCTCCCCGATCGAGAGCGACGAGGTGTTGGAGGCGAGGATCGTGGTGGGCGCGCACGCCCGTTCCAGCGCGGCGAAGAGTCCTTGCTTGACCGACAAATCTTCGGTGGCCGCCTCGATCACGAGCGCGGCGTCGGCCAGCGCGGCGAGGTCCGTGGCGACGGTGATCCGCCCCTGTGCGGCGTCGCGCTCCTCGGCGGTCAGCCGACCGCGCGTCACCTGGCGTTCCCAACTCTCCGCGATGCGGGCGCGACCCCGCTCCGCCAACTCGGCGCTGACATCGTAGAGGCTGACGGCGAAGCCGGACGCCGCCGCTACCTGCGCGATCCCCGCGCCCATCGTCCCCGCGCCGACAACGCCGACGCGCATCTTCCCGGTGCTCAATGTCCCCCCGTATTGCGTGGTCCGGGCGCGGCCACCGCCGACGCCCTGGCGCGGTCTACTGCCCGGTGAAGGTCGCCGGGCGTTTGTTCAGGAAAGCGTCCACCCCCTCGCGGTGATCGGCGGTCCGACCGGCGATCTCCTGGATGTGGGCCTCGTAATCGAGCAGCGTTTCGAGATCGGGCAGTATCGCCCGGTTGAAGGCGCGTTTGGTCAGGCCGAGCGCGCGCGTCGGCATCGCCGCCAGTTGCGCCGCCAGCGCCCCGGTCGCCGCGCCAAGCTCCGCCGCCGGGACGACCCGGTTGACCAGCCCGAGGCGGTGCGCCTCCGCCGCGTCGATCCGGTCGGCGGTGAAGGCCAACTCCGCCGCCCGCCCCAGCCCGACGATCAGCGGCAGCATGAACGACATCCCGCCATCGGGCGCGAGGCCGATCCGCGAGAAGCCGGTCGTGAAGGAGGCATTGTCGGCGGCGATGCGGATATCCGCCGCCAGCGCGAGCGAGAGCCCGACCCCCGCCGCCGCGCCGTTGATCCCGGCGATGATCGGCTTCTCCAGGCCGCGCATTCGCAGGATGATCCGGTTGTAGCCGCGCTTCAGGTGCTCGCGGATCGAGGGGCCATCACCTTCCCCGCGCCGGGTCAGGAAGGCCGCCAGGTCCTGGCCGGACGAGAACCCGCGCCCGCTGCCGGTCAGGACGACGCAGCGGATCGCGGCGTCGCGTTCGGCGCTCTTCAGCGCGTCGCCCAGCTCCGCGACCATCCGCTCGTTCAGCGCGTTCAGCACCTCCGGGCGGTTGAACGCGATCATCAGGACGCCCCCTTCTCGGGTGGTCAGGATTGTGGGTGCTGCGCCCTCGATCATCGATTTTTCTCCTTTTCGGTAGGCGGAGTAGGCGAGTAGGCGAGTAGCTACGGTGCGAAACTCTCGCCGATTGCTGTTCTACTACCACTATCCTACTCGCTCTACTCGCCTACTCCGCCTACTTCCCCACAAATCGTGGCGTGCGCTTCTCGATGAACGCGGCCATCCCCTCGCGCATGTCCTCGGAGGCGAAGAGGAGGCAGAAGTTGCGCCGCTCGTAGTCGAGACCCTGCTCGATCGGCAGATCGAACGACTTGAGGATCGCATCCTTGGCGAGTTGCACCGCCAGCGGCGGCTTCGCGGCGATCTCCCTGGCGAGCACACGCGCCTCGTCCAGGCACGCCTCGTCGGGGACGACGCGGGTGACCAGCCCGGCGGCGAAGGCTTCCCCCGCGCTGAACGGTCGCCCGGTCAGGATCAGCTCCATCGCGCGCGCCTTGCCGAGGGCGTGCGTCAGGCGTTGGGTGCCGCCCGCGCCGGGGATGATGCCGATGTTGATCTCCGGCTGGCCGAAGCGCGCCCCCTCGCCCGCGATGATCATGTCGCAGACCATCGCCAGTTCGTTGCCGCCGCCGAGGCAATAGCCGTTCACGGCGGCGATCAGCGGCGTGCGGAGCTTGCGGAGGCGCTCCCAGACCTCCGCGCGCCCACGCCTCAGCATCTCGATCGCCCCGACCCCGGCCATCTCCTTGATATCCGCCCCGGCGGCGAAGGCGCGCTCGTTGCCGGTGAGGACGATGGCGCGGATCGCGTCGTCCGCATCGAACCCTTCGAGCGCCGCCGCGACCTCGCGCAGCAGCGGGTTGCTGAGCGCATTGAGCGCCTGCGGGCGGTTGAGGCGCACGATCGCGACCGGTCCTTCGGTCTCGACGAGAATGTGCTGATAGGGCGTTGCTGCGGTCATCGTTCCCTCTCCCTGCGGCGTTCCCTGCGCTCCGCGCCAAGACGCACCAATACTCAGGCGCAGTATAGCGCGCCCGCCCTGGCGTGTGGGAACTGTCAGCGTGCGGGGTCCGGCTCGGCGCGCGCGGTGGCGCGGACCTGGCGCGCTTTCGCGAGCCGATAGAGGGCCAGGACGACGATCAGGATCGTGGTGCCGAGCAGATACGAGGCGAGCGTGTCGGTGAACCAGTGCTGCCCCAGGTAGATGCGCGACGGCCCGACCAGGACGATCAGCGCGGTGAGGAGCGCGAGGAGCGCGGTTCGTGGCGCGCGCGGCGGCGCGAGGGTGTAGGTGAGGTAGATCAGGAAGCCGAGGAAGACGACGAAGTTGAGGACGTGGCCGCTCGGGAAGCTGGTGCCGGTCGCACTGCCGTAGGCGATGATCCCGTCGAACCCACCGACCGGGCGCGGTCGCCGCGCGACGCCTTTGAGCAGCACATACGTGAGTGAACTGAGCGCCGCGAGCAGGGTGAAGGCCGCTTCGAGGCGCAGACGAGCGAGGAAGAGCGCGACGATGACGACCGCCTCGATGATGAAGACCTGCGGATCGTAGCCGAGCCAGCTGACACCCTGCAGCAGCGCGAGGAGCGCGCCGCTGTGGACACCCTGACTTGCCCGCGTCACCCCGAGGTCCAGGCCGGTCGTGTCACCGAGCAGGACGAGCACCATGACGAGCGCGAAGCCGACCAGCGCGAGGAGCGCGATGAGTACGGGGCGCTGTCCCCGGCGCAATGCCCGGTGCCCGGCCTGCCCGCTCGCCGCGTCCGGCCCTGTCGGATCGAAGGTATCCGCACTCCCAGCCATCGATGTCTCCTCGCACCGCCGCGTTTAGCTGCTGCATGTATGCTGCATCTATAGTGAAGCGTGCAGTATAGCGGGGTGGCAAGGGGACGCCCACGGCGGCACCACGAACCTTCGTGATGCGCCGTGGGCGTCTTCGAGATTTGTGACGCGACGGTGCGCTAGAGGGTGTTAGGCACTCCTGGTTGCCGGTTGTCGATTATGGTGCCGTTATTTCGTCGTGGAGGCGATGCTACGTGGACCTGCCACCCCAGACGAGCACCAGCGGGCCGTACCGGCCCGCTAGCAGGCGCGATGCGCTCGCCATCACCTCCCTCCTGTATGTTGGATGTACAGTCATCACCAGCAGGTGCCTAACACCCTCTAGGCGCACACGGGGCGCTCGTCGTGCATATCGTGACGTCCACTGCGCTGCCCCACCGCCTCATCGATTGGGAACAACTCGATGTGAACGTCGATCCACCGACGGATGACGGCTGGGACGGGCGGTAGCTTCTCCCTGCCCGGAGCGCCGCTAGGGTTGTCTCGGCGGCATGGCTATCGGACGGCGAGGCGCGCGTGGCCTCGCGCGTCGGTGCTGACTCACCTGGCGAGCGACTGAAAAGGCGCTTCGAAAAATCACATATCTACGTGTAGGGGTTATGGCACACACTATGACCGGGGAGACAAAATGATCCGGGGCGACCGTCTCTGTTCCAGGGCTTACGGCGTAGCGATTCTGTGGGGCTTTATGAATGGTATAGTGGCGTCTCGTGTAATGGTATAGTGGCGTCTCGTGTAGTGGATGCCATGATTGTTCCATCAGCGCCCTGCGGCCAGTGATCGTTGCCCCTCATTGCTCGGCATGAAAGATGTTCTTCAACGCGGTCTGGTTCTATGGCGCAGTCATTCTCCTCTTCTTCGGGATGGCGACGCGCCAGCCATCCCTTACCTTGCTCGCGACCTTGCTGCTGCTGACGGCGGGGGTATCATGGTTGTGGAGTCGCTGGTCGCTGCGCGCGGTGACGTATCGGCGACGGCTCGACGTGACGCGGGTCTTCCGCGACGAGGAATTGACGCTGCGGCTGGAGCTGGTGAACAAGAAGCTGCTGCCGCTGGCCTGGATCGAGGTCGAGGATCAGTTCTCCGATCGACTGCTCGCGGTCGATCGCCGCGCCACGCCCGCGACGGATCCGGCCTTGCGCCTCTTGCCCTACCTCACCTCGTTGCGCCCCTACGAGCGCGTCGCCTGGACGGCGACGATCCGCTGCCCGCACCGGGGTGTCTACCGTTTCGGGCCGACGACGCTGCGCTCGGGCGACATCTTCGGCTTTCATCGGCGTCAGGAGCGGAGCGAGGACTTCGCGTCGATCATCGTCTACCCGCGCGTGGTGTCGCTGGATGAGCTGGCGATCCCGCCGCGCGGCGCGTTCGGCGACACGCGCTCGCGGCGGGCGCTGATCCTCGATCCGCAACGGACGGTCGGGACGCGCGACTACCGCCCCGACGATTCATTTCGAGCGATCCACTGGAAGGCGACCGCGCGCGCCGGGGGACTCCAGGTACGCGTCTTCGAGCCGACCACGGTGACGCAGCTCGGCATCTTCCTCAATGTAGATACGCCCCGACAGCCCTGGCGTGCGCTCGATTCGGTCGATTTCGAGCCGCTCGTCAGCGTGGCGGCGTCGCTGGCGGCGCGCGCGCTGGCCGAGCGCTACGCGGTCGGGGTGTACTCGAATCGCCTGCTGGCCGGATCGAGCCGAACCCTGCGGATCCCGCCGGGGAGTGGTCCGACGCAATTGGCGCGGACATTGGAGGGACTGGCGAAGCTTTCTGCGTTTACCACGAGCGATTTCGCCAGACACTTCCGTCAGGAGACGCTGGCGTTCCCGTGGGGCTCCACGATCGTGCTGATCACCATCGCCATGCCCCCGGCGCTCGCCGCGACCCTCGAAGCGTTGCGCGGCAATGGACAGCGGCTCGTCCTGGTGATGCCCGAGGGGACCATCGCCCCGCCCGTGCGCGGCCTGGTCGTCCATCGTCTGCCCGCCGCCCTGTTCGAGGCGGAGTCGCGCCGCGAGCAGGAGCCGCGCTATGGCGGCCGGGCGATTCCCGGCCTGCCCACCGATCGGGTACAACCGGAGCCGGGAGCGCGTCAGGAGGTGGCACGATGACCGCCGCGATCGCGCCGCGACGCGCGCGACTCGATTGGAGTCTGGAAACGCTCGTCGTCTTGCTCGTCGGGGCGGAAGCGGCGATCATCGCCTTGCTGACGGTCGCGGTGTTCAGCGGCCTCGCCTTGCCGGATGGCGGTTTCTGGTTGGGCTGGATTTTCCTGGTCCTCCTGCTCGGCACGAATCTGCAACGGGCGATGGACTCTTATCGCTTCTTCAGTCCGCAGTACGAGCTCCTCTCCATCGTGGCCCTCGCGGCGTTGCTGTTGGCGACGATCCGCGTGATCGTCTTCGGTCAGCGCCCTCCGACCGACCTCGGATGGTTACAGGCGGCGTGGCGGGCGCTCGCCCATCCGACCGACCCGCTCTCGTTGCCGACCTGGTACGCGATCGTCCTGGTCGCCTACGCCTGGTGGCGTGGGCGCTCGCGCGATGACCCCTCGGTCGATGCCGCCTACCGCACCTTGCGCGCGGGCACGCCCTTCACCATCGTGGCGATCCTGGCGACGATGACGGTGGCCGGGAGCGGCAATGATGACGTCTTGCGGCGCGGCCTCTACGGTGGGGCGATCGCCTTCCTGGGTCTGACGCTATCGGCGATCGCCCTGGGGCGCTTGCGGGTCGAGCAGGCGCGCGGTGCGCTGACGCTGACGCCGCGCTGGCTGCTAACCTTTCTCGCACCGATCGCGGCGCTGCTGCTGGTCGGCACGCTGGTGGCGGGGATTTTCACGCGGCGCTTCCTCGAAACGCTCCTCTGGCTCCTGACGTCGGTCTTCAAGGTGATCGATTTCTTGCTGCTGGTGCTGGTCTATATCGCGACCGGGTTCGCCTGGGTGCTCTTCACGATCCTCTCATTCCTGATCGCGCATCTCGGCGGGGGCAATAACGCCCCGCCGCCGCCCCGCGCCGCGCTCGCCACCCCGGCGGCGGATCCGCTGGCCGGGACGCAGCCGATACAGGCTCCCGATGGTCTGCGTTACGTGCTGGTGGCGGCGATCCTGATCGGCCTGTTGTTCGTCCTGACGCGCTTTCTGTGGCGTCGCCGCCCGCGTCGCCCCGTGGAGTTGGGTGAGGAGCGCGAGTCGATTTTCAGCTGGGATCTGCTGGCGGCGGGGGCCGCCGATCTCCTCAACGGCCTCGGCGCGCGCTTCCGCCGCTCGCCCGATCCGCTGGCCGGGTTACGGGGCGATGCGCGCTGGCAACATACCGTCGCGATCCGCGAGATGTACACGCGCCTGCTTAAACGCGGTGCCGACGCGGAACACCCGCGCGCTGTCGATCAGACGCCCGATGAGTACGTGCCGGTCGTCGGCGCGACCGCACCCCTGGCGGCGGTGCGCGCCCTGACCGAGCGCTACGATGGCGCGCGCTACGATGTGGCGCCCGCGACCGCCGAGGATGCCGCGGCCGCGCGCGCCGCCTGGGAGGCGATCGAGCGCACCCGCCGGGGCGACACGCGCGACTGAATCCGATCTGGTTCTCCACAACGAATCGAATCAGGACTGATGCTGTACGTTTCATCCGGTAGGCCGATGGTAGAGCAACGCGCGTTGTGCGTGGCCCGGTCGGCCCGATGGCGCGGGGTGCCGAGGTTGAAGTACCCCGGAGGGCAGCCACTATCCCGGAGGGTACACTGTACCCCGGAGGGCAGCCACTACCCCGGAGGGTACACTGTACCCCGGAGGGCAGCCACTACCCATGAAGGGCACAATGCCCCCGGCTGGGGCAGCCATAGGCGGCACCGGCGCAGCCCGCCCGCGCGGGCTGGGCTGTCCCCTGACTTTTCCGGGCACTCCAGGCGTGGTAGTGGCGATGCCCCCTCTCCTCGGATGGGGAGAGGGGTGGCGCGGAGCGTCGGGGTGAGGGTGCAGGCGGTAGCCTCCCACGCCGGGGGTTCAACCGGCTTTGCACAAAAACTCAAGGAAACGGCATTGCTTCGTCAGTACGAACGCGCCAACGAGCGAGTTTTTGTGCAAAGCCGGTTCAACCCCCGGCTAGCGGGTGCCTCACGGCACCGGCGAAGCCCTCTGGCAACTCCTGACGAGCGAGGCAGGGCTGACGATCCGGCTTGGTGGGCCGATCACGCTGCAACAGGGGGCGGCGTATACCTTGCCAGATGGTACTACCGGCGAGTTGCGCGTTTTCCGGCCCGGTTCGCACCTGCGCCTCACCTGGCAGCCGCCCGGCCGGGCCAGACCGGCCACCGTCCAGGTGCGCGTGCTCCCGGCGAAGACCGGCGCAACCTTCAGCGTCCATCAGGAGGGGTTGCCCGATGGTGCGACGCGGGCCACGATGTAAGGCGCATCGGGAGGCCGCCGGCGCTGCTCTGAAAAGCTTCCGGGCGTGGCTGGTAGCCTCGTGACCCCGCGCCCCGCACTTTGCGCCCCCTGCGTCGTCTTGCCGCTCTCTCGCCGCACCCCGCCCGATCGGGTACTATTATCGGCCCGTAGCGAGGGTGACCCGCAGCGGCGGTGTGCGCCGATGGTGTGCAGGAGGGGAGCGAGATGACGGCGGAGGCGACGGTGAGCGGTGGTCCGGTGGCACCATCAGGGGTGCAGTATACGATCGAGCAGGGGGCACAGCGGGCCGTGATCACGGAGGTCGGCGCGACGCTGCGGAGCTACGAGGTCGACGGCCAGGCGTTCGTGGACGGCTTCGAGTCGAGCGAGATGAGTTCCGGCGGGCGCGGACAGGTGCTGGCACCCTGGCCGAATCGGCTGGCCGGTGGCAGCTACGATTTCGCGGGCGCGCGCCACCAACTCGCGATCAGCGAGGCGAAGACCGGCAATGCGAGTCACGGACTGGTGCGCTGGGCGAACTGGCAGCTCGCGGCGCAGGACACGGCGAGCGTGACGCTGGGGCTGACGCTGCACCCGCAGTCGGGCTACCCCTTCGCGCTGGCCCTGGCGCTGACCTACCGCCTCGCGGACGATGGCCTGATGGTCAGCACGTCGGCGCGCAACGTCGGCACGTCCGCGCTGCCGTTCGGGCTCGGTTTCCACCCGTACTTCACGGTCGGCACGGCGCTGGTAGACGACGCGACCTTCACCCTGCCCGCCGCGACGAGCCTGCCCGTGGACGAGCGGATGATCCCGACTGGCCGTGAGTCCGTCGCTGGTGGTCCGCTCGACTTTCGCAGCGCGCGCCCGATCGGTGACACGATCATCGATACCTGTTTCACCGAGCTGGCGCGGGATGAACAGGATCGCGCGCGGATCGTGCTGGCCGGGTCGGGCGGTGGCCCCGCACTCACGCTGACGCTCGATGGGGCGTTCGACTTCGTGCAGATCTATACCGGCAACAATCTGCCCGATCCGGCCACGCGGCGGCGCGGCCTCGCCATCGAGCCGATGACCTGCCCCGCCAACGCCTTCAACACCGGCGATGGCCTGATCGTGCTGGCACCGGGCGAGGAGTTCGCCGCCGCGTGGAACGTCCAGGTCACGCGGTAGGGTTGTTTCTGCTGCTGTGGGGTTGTCGCTATCGCAAGGCCGTTTGACGCCCGCGCCGTGGCGGGCCACAATGCGCCGGGCGAGTCCGGCTCGTGACCGCGATCATCGTCACGCCGCGCCCGCCGATTCGTCTCGATCCTATCAGGGGATCGCTCGCCGTTGAAGGTTCTGGCAAGAGGGAGGAAACCGGGAATGAAGTTGCTGACTTTCCGCACCGCATCCGGCACGCGCGCCGGACGCCTGGAGGGCGACACGGTCATCGAGTTGCCGGATAGCGATGTGGGGGCGATCCTCGCCGACGGGCGTCTGGATGCCGTGGCAAGTCTCGATGGCGCGCGCCACGCCTACGCCGATGTCGATCTCGCGCCGGTGGTCCCCCGCCCGCCGAAAATTATTTGTGTCGGGCAGAACTACATGGCGCACATTGCCGAGATGGGCTCGCAGGCACCGAAATATCCGACCCTCTTCGCCAAGTACACCCGCGCGCTCGTCGGCGGGCGCGATGAGGTGGTGCTGCCCAAGGCATCCGAGAAGATGGATTGGGAAGTCGAGTTGGCGATCGTGATCGGCAAGGAAGGTCGCCACCTGACGACCGAGAACGCGCTGGACGTGGTCGCCGGCTGGACCGTCCTCAACGACGTGTCGGCGCGCGACTTCCAGCGCCGCACCGAGCAATGGTTGCAGGGCAAGACTTTCGAGCGCAGCACCCCGGTCGGCCCGGTGGTGGTGACGAAGGACGAACTCGACGCCAGCGATCTCGCCCTCACCACCGAGGTCGACGGGCAGACCATGCAGTCGTCGCGCACCTCCGATCTCCTCTTCAAGCCGGCGGAGATCATCGCCTACATCAGCCAGATCTTCACCCTGGAGCCGGGCGACATCATCGCCACCGGCACCCCCTCCGGCGTCGGCTCGGGCCGCAACCCCCAGGTGTGGCTGAAGGCGGGACAGACGGTGATCTGCAAGGTCGAAGGGATCGGCGAATTGGTGAATCGCTGCGTGGCCGAGGCGTAAGGTCTCGGCGGTATGCTCGCCTGCGGGCGCATCCGCGAGGGTGCGTCCGCCGCTCCCTCCTCCGGCACGCATTGCACTGTACCAACGATCAGTGTCGGCGCGCGGCGGAGTCGCTATCATGGCAACCACGGAGGCCATTGCGACGCCTCCTTCGCCGTAGTTGTACTCGGAGCGATCATGCGCGGGACACTCGACAAGCGCTACAACCTCGATGGGATCAGCTTCCTCGCGTTCATCGCGGGTCCGACCTTGCCGTACTGCGCCCAAAAAGCTGGGCCGTGGTCTGGCGATGGCGGGCGGGGCGGGGCGCTGGGGCGCTGACGATCCGGGCAACTATCGCGTGCAGACAGCGGACAGACAGCAAGACGTTGAACGTCGTGGGCCAGTCGGAAGGGCTCTCGGCGTTTTTGTTTGTCCGCCGAACGCGCCGGATTCCCGCCCCACGGCTGCCCCGACACTGAGCGCGCCCGTACCGACCGGGCGTGCGGAGAGGGAGAAGCACGATGTTGATCGCACGGCTGGACGCGGTGGGGCTGCGCTATGGCACGCGGCGGATCTTCGCCGATCTGAGCCTCAGCCTGAATGATGGCGAGAAGATCGGGCTGGTGGGGCCGAACGGCGCGGGGAAATCGAGCCTGCTGAAGCTGCTGGCGGGGGTCGAGCGCCCCGATGGCGGCGAGCGCACGCTGCGGCGTGGGGTGAAGGTCGCCTATCTGGCGCAGGAGTATGCGGGGGAGGGGGCGGCGAGCGCGCTCGCCGAGGTGCTGCTCGGTCGCCCCGATCTGCTGGCGCTGGAAGCGGAGGTGACGGCGAGCGAGGCGGCGCTGGCCGACCCCGCCCTGGCGGACGACTTCGACGCGCTTGGTCATGCGGTGGAGCGGCAGGCGGCGGCGCTCGAAGCGTACGAGAAGGGGGAAGGGCAGCGTTTTCGCGACGACGCGCGGACCTTGCTCGATCGGCTCGGCCTGCCGGGCGCGCTCCAGGCGCGGCCGCTCGCGGCCCTCAGCGGCGGGCAGCGGAAGCTCGTCGGGCTGGCGCGCTGCCTGCTCGCGCGCCCCGACTTACTCCTGCTCGATGAGCCGGATAATCACCTCGATCTGGCGAGGAAGGAACTGCTGGAGGTGGTGCTGCGCGATTTCAAGGGCGCGGTGATCCTGATCTCTCACGATCGCTATCTCCTCGATGACACGATCGCGCAGATCGCCGAACTCGATGCCGGGCGGCTGACCCTCTACGAGGGGAACTATTCGAGCTACGTGACGCAGCGCGAACTGGCGTTGCTGCGCCAGCAGGAGCAGTTCGTCGCGCAGCAGAAGGAGATCGCCCGCCTGGAGGAGGCGGTCGCGCGCTTCAAGCTCTGGGCGAGCATCGTGGTCAACGAGCGGCACATCAAGCAGGCCCGCAATAAACAGCGGCAGATCGACAAGATGGACAAGGTCGAGCGCCCGGTCCTCTCGCGGCGGCAACTCGGCCTCGCGTTCCAGGCGGGGCAACGCGGCGGTCAGAAAGTGCTGGAAGCGCGGCACCTGGCGCGGGCGTTCGACGAGCGCCTGATCCTGCTCGATGTCGATTTCACCCTCTGGCGCGGCGAGCGGGTCGGGATCGTCGGCGGGAACGGGGTCGGCAAGTCGGTCCTGTTCAGCCTGCTGCTCGGGCAGGCCGTGCCGACCGAGGGGCAGGTCTGGGTCGGGCCGTCGATCACCGTCGGGTCGTATTCGCAGGGGCATGAGTCGCTCGATCTGACGGAGACGCCGGTCGGCTTCGTTCGCGATCTCCGCCCGATGACCGAGGAGACGGCGGTCGCCATCCTGGGACGCTTCCTCTTCCAGTATCTCCAGATGCGCGAGCCGATCGCCAAACTGAGCGGCGGCGAGAAGAGCCGCCTGCAACTCCTGCGCCTGATGATCGGCGGCTTCAACTGCCTGCTGCTCGATGAACCGACCAATCACCTCGACATCGCCGCGACCGAGGTGCTCGAAGGGGCGCTCGCCGATTTCGACGGCACGGTGCTGACGATCTCGCACGATCGGTACTTCTTGGATCGCACCTGCACCCGCATACTGGAGTTGGCCGATGGCGAGGTGGCCGAGTATTTCGGCGGTTACAGCGACTATCTGGCGGAGAAGGAGCGCCGGAAAGAGGCCGCGCGCCTGGCCGAAGAGGGGGCCGCACGCCAGCGCGCGGAAGCCGTCGCGCAACGGGCGCACACCCCGATGGCGCAGGGGCGACGCCGGGGGTGAGCGCTTCTCAGCGACTCGCCCACCATCGCCGGTTGATCGGCACTGTACCAAGAGCTGAGCGTGGTGCGGCGTAGAGAACGAAGCGGCCCGGCTTACCGCATTGGGCCGCTCCACACCTTGTCCCGCGCTTGAGGCGGTGGGAACCGCCGCTGCACAGGAGATCGTGCACGGTGGTGCGACCGGCGCGAGGCCGGATGCGTGCCGTCTACTTTCCTTGTGGATGGAGCACGACGACCGGGATCGGGCGCGAGGTGGCGCGCGCATAACTGGCGTAGCGCGGGAACATGGTGACGAGTTGCTCCCAGAGGCGGTCCCGCTCCGCGCCGGTCGCCTCGGTCGCGCGCACGGTCCAGCGCCGCCCGCCCACCTGGACGCGCGCCGCCGGGTACGCTTGCAGGTTGTGCCACCAGGCCGGGGCGTTGGCCGAACCGCCGAGCGAGCCGACGATCACCACGTCCGCACCGTCCACAAGGTAGATCAGCGGCGTGATCCGGTTCTGGCCGCTGCGGCGTCCGCGCGTGGTCAGGAGCAGGACCGGCGCGGTCGGCGTGAGCCAGCCGCCGACCCGGCCCCCACTGAGGCGGTACGCCGCGATGTGGAGGGCGCTGAAGGCGCGCAGCCCCTGACGAAAGGGGCCGCGAAACGCGCGTCCGGTGTGGCGTGGGGACATCGAGTCCTCCCTAACGGTTTCAGGTACGCGGTGGTTTCTGCGTCGTGTCGGTCGGTCGCGCCGCATCGTCGCGCTGGCGCTGGCGGAGGGCATCGCGGACGCGCTCCCAACGCCCACGCGCGCGTCCGCTCTGTTCCGTCGTGATGTCGTGGCGACTATACCGGGCCTCGATGAAGTCCGTCGTCAGGGCGGTGAGGTCGCCTTGTGCCTCGGGAACGTGCGGGGCGAGTCGGGCGGCATACTCTTGCGGCGTCTGGCCCATCCCGCGCCCGAAACCCTGCGCCCCGGCCCGGCGGATGAGGCTGAGGTAGTAGCGGACGACTTGCGTGCGCGGATCGCGCGCGGGGAGGAAGCGCGCGAGCCGTGCGCCGCCCGCGCGACTCGCGCGCGTGGCCGCGTTCGCTCGACGTGGTAGGCGCTCGCCGATCCTGGTCGCCAGGCCACGCAGGCGCTCGAGGAGCGCCGCGAACCAGCCGCGCAGCCAGGCGAGCGGCCCGCCGCGCCCGAGCCCGCCGCGTAGCAGGGCGCGGTTGTCGAGCCAGCCGCGCAGGAGCCAGAAGACGAGCGCCGCCGCGAGGACCGCGAAGAGGGTCCAGCGCAGGAGATCGAGCAGGGGGAAGCCGGTGCTCTCGGCGGGCGGTGGCGGCGGTGGCGGCGCGGCTGGCGCGGGCGGGATTGTGTCGGTGGTGCCGCTGCCGCCGAGCCGTGCGAGGAGCAGGAAGAGCGGGGCGGTCGCGCCGATGCCGATGAGGGCGAGCAGCCAGATCAAGGCGCGCAGCACGAGCGCCAGGAGATCGAGCAGCCCGATGCCGTAGGCGGTGGGGAGGATGAACGCCAGAGCCATCGTCAGGGCCATGAAGAGGAGGCTGATCCGCGCCCAGCGCCCGCCGAGTCCGGCGGCGATGACCGTCCCTTCGGCGTCCCAGCGCCGCCCGAGGAGGGTGTGCTGCGCCAGCGCGAGCAGGACCAGCCCCAGCGGGAAGTAGACGAGCGCGGCGAGGATCGGGCCACCGATCGCGGCGCGTCCGGCTTCGAGGAGTCGCCCCGGACCGACGGTGGTGATCCCGACGGTCGCGACGAGGAGCGCCCCGCCGATGAAGAAGCGGCGCGTGAGGGCTTCGAGGGGTGGCACGTAGAGGGGATCGCGTTCCGGCTGTTCGCCGAGGCGCGCGAAATCCCTGGCCGTGGCGGTGCTCGCCGCCCACGCGCCGAGGATCAACAGGGCGAGGAGGACAGGGCGTATGCCGAGGCTGAGGGGCGAGCCGAGATCGCCCGCGCGCCCGCCGATCAGGGCATCGCCGAGGATACCGAGGATGACGAGCAGGCCGAGTTCGCCCGCGCGGAACCAGTGGCGGTCGAAGCTCTGCGGCAGGCGTTCGGCGAGGAACCAGGTGGACCACTGCGCCGCGAGGGCCACGACCGCGCAGTAGGCGACGAGGAAGACCCAACCGCCACCGATCACCAATTGTGCGACGCTGGCGAGCGCCGAACCAAGCGCCGCGACGAGCGCCGCGAGCAGCAGGGCGCGCGCGATGAATTCCGGTGATGGGGCGACCTGCGTGCGCGCAGGGCTGCCGGTTTGTTGCTCGCTCATGCCAACACCTCCAGATCGGGCAGCGCATCGATGTGGTAGCGCAGCACCCCCGGTGGCGGGTTCCATTCGCCATCTTTGCCGTGGCGTGGCGTGCTGATGAGGATGACCGCGAGGGCCAGTCCGCCACGCCGCAGCCCGAGCAGCGCCTCGGTGAGGGCAGCGTCGCCCCGTCCGGTGATGACGACCACCGTGCCACCCCACGAGAGGCCCAGCTGTTCGCGGCGTAGCAGCGTGGTCAGCGGCGGGGTTTCTCCGCCGCTCATCTGCACCTCGGCCAGCGTTTCGAGGATGCCGATCAGGTGTGTACGTTCCTTGCGGGGCGGCAGGATCGCCGCGCGCTCGGGCACGAGCGTGGTCAACCCGGTCGGCAGCCCATCGTGAACGATCAGGTGATTGGCGAGCGAGGCCGCGACGACGATCGCCAGCTCGATCGCGTCGTAGCGGTTGCGGGCGACGTAGCCATCCTCGCGCAGATCGAGGCAGATCTGCGTCTCGCGCGCGATGGCGGACTGGTATTGCTTCACGACCAGTTGCCCGGTGCGCGCGGTGGCGGTCCAGTGGACGCGCCGCAACGGATCGCCGCGCCGGTACTCGCGCGTGCCGATGATCCGGCTGCTGTCCTCGAAGAGGGGTGCCGTGGCGGGCAGGGTGGCGAGCGGCGAGCGGGTCGGCAGGCCGAGCCGGAGCAGCGGCACCACGCGCGGGTAGACGAGGAGATCGTCGCGCGGCGCGAGGCGCAGCTTCTGGCGCGCGATCCCGAGCGGGTCGCCGGTTTGCAGGATCGTCGGGCCGATGTTGTACCGCCCGCGCCGGTAACAGATCAGCGTGTAATCGCCGTGCCAGCGCGCGCGCCCACCGAGGGTGATGACGCGGCGCTCGAACAGGGCGGCGCGGACTTCCACCGGCAACAACTCGTCCACCTCCAGCCAGAGGAGCGGCAGCGGGCCGTCGTTGTGGATCGTCAGCCGGACCGGCACGCGGTCGCCGGTGAAGGCGCGATCCACGAACGCGCGCGCGCCACGCAGCTGCCGCGCCGCGCCGCGCATCCAGAGGCGCGAGAGGAGGTAGATCGCCGCGAGCAGGTAGAGGATCGTGAAGAAGAACTCCACGCGGAAGAAGAGTGCGACGAGCAGTAAGAGTAGGAGGAATTGGCCGAAGTAGCGCATGGTGATCCAGGTGGCAGTGGTCAGTGGTCAGTGGTCAGTAGTCAGTAGAGAAGTTGCACAATAAGGAGGATGGGTATGCGACCCCTTCCCCGTACCGGGCGGTTACGCGGCGCGCGCCCCCGGCAACTGCCGATTGACCAGCCCGACGACGGCCCGGACCCGCGCGGTG
>JAABUU010001079.1_pt1 | contig 50004 bp, 58 predicted proteins | sample 5559301 | NCBI WGS metagenome assembly JAABUU01 (sample SAMN10711884, study PRJNA513360) | rock metagenome | isolation source: Antarctica rocks | place: Antarctica: Victoria Land, Richard Nunatak white | reverse complement strand
TCTTAAGACTGGCAGCACTGTCTGCAGGTGCTGCTCTGAGAAGAAAGCTGATGCTGCTGCTCCTGCTGCTGCTGCATCCTTCGGCATGTCAGGTGCAGTGAAAAAATCTGTACAAGGTGATCGAACATCGGATGGCAGCAGGCTGGTCTGTTTCAGCAGAGCTGATGGCATTGATCCCCAGAGACGCAGTGCCAGCAACAGCACCTGCAGCAATGCATTTCCTGTGTGTGTCAGCAGTCAGACATCTGCCTGAATGGAGACTTCAGACCAAATGACACTAAGCTGTTTTGCACCCAGCCATGAAGAAAAGCTGCCAAACCTCTTACCTCAGGTGAAGCATCTGCGGCAGGGGTTATTAGCCATTCTTTCAAGCCACAGCTCTCTTGCTCCAAGATGTGTGTCAGTGTAGTATCCTCCAGCTGTTCTGCAACATGATCAGAGAAAATTAGTGAATGGGCAGGCTTGAGGGCATGACAAGCACTGTGTCATAGTTCAGTGCCAGCTGCAGAAGTTAGCCCTCAAGCAGACATATGTAACGACCTGGATCTTGTGACATGATCAGGCAAGTCTGGCAGCATACCTTCATGCATGTATGTCAACTGTCAGCACAAGGCTCTTTGCCCCAGCAGCCTCAGCTTGATATGCAATTTGTGGACTCTGCAACTATGACTGCATGGGAGGTCAGCATCACACCTGTTAGCTCTAAAAGCACATTTGCTGCCAGCTCCTTGAGAAAAGACTTCTTGTTGGCAATCTGTGTAAGCCCCTCTGCACATGTGACTGCAGTTGGCTGCTCAATTTTCAGGCCTGATCTGATGATGGCAGCGTATCCAAAGACCTGCCCCAGCAGCTGATCATGGGCCTCACTACCCTGCAAAAGACAGCAAGCTTGAGCTTCTGACACGATGTCGCATGCATATCAAGCCCAGACATTGCAATTTCAGAAGCCAGCTAAATTCCGACAACAGCCTATGATGGTCTTTACTATGCCCCATTGTTGCCATGCTTGCAACTGCGCCTGCCTCATCAAAACAGTAGATACACGTTCTGGAAAAGCACGCCGTTTGCTGTGATGCAGCTTGAAGCTCACCTTAGCTTGTCTTGAGACATCCAGCTCTGATGCCATGGTTGCCAGGACTTCAGTTATAGACAGTGCTGGTATATCACCAAGCAGTTTGCTAAGGGCAAGGGCATAGCCTTGACGTGCCCCCTGGCGCCCACTGGCAAGCCCTCGCACCAACCGCTTCAGCCCATACACCTGCAAAATCTCAAGCCAACAGTCCCAACCAATGCTGTGCGCTTTAGCAAAACATCCCTGCTGCTTTGCTCTGGTAGGTTTGAAAGTTGCATGTACAGTGTTGCTTTGTAGTGGGCATGCCCATGCTTTTCTGGCGGAAAAACCCAGCCTCATTGTGATTAGTAGTCCTGTCAAACGTATTTGCATCATTTACGCAATACATGCCAGATTGCCAATGCCACTTTCTGCTGGCCTACCAAAGAAGGTGCGTATGTGGCTTGCTGTTTGGAACCAGCACTGCTTGGTGAAAATTCAGCTTGTATGCTCTTGAGTTCGGCAACTAAGCCTGCTGCTGCTGTGGCTCGTGCGTCCTGCAGTTGAATGCTTGTGGAGACGAGTGCTGTTGTTGCAGAGCACAGACCAGATAGCAGGAGCAAGAACCAGCTACTTGCAGTCACTGCAGCTCCTCTGTTACCGTTTGACAACACATAGTGTGGCGAACTCAGCGACAGCGCAGAGCACAAAAAAAACAAGGCAGCAAGTATTTTTCAGCTTGTCTGACGTGCCCAGCATCGATGCAGAAGGGTACCATAGTAACTGCGTGCAGTACGCCTACCTCGTTTAAGCTCGCTAGGTCCCAAAAGAATTTGAGCACCTACATGCAACGCAAAGCGTTGCTACACAGTCTAAAACGCATTCAAGGACGACACGTTTTGATCTGTATAGCAGAAAGCGGCGGGGAGCGCGACACAAGTGCGAGGTTTCAGCGGCATGAGTTTTCAAAGCTAGCTGTACGAGCGCTACGCTGCGTTTCAGACGTCGCTGTACCTGCTCGCCGACGTCACGAGCGCTGATATTTGCATCGGCACCGTTGACCGCTTTCATGTCGCGCGAAGGACGCGGCTGATACCTGTGCTGGCCGACTGCCTTGTGAAGTTTTCTGCTGCGGCTGACTTCTGCTTTTTGTGCATGCATCTTCTTCGATGCAGCTTCGCTGTGCTGCAGAGCATCTGCACCTGCATCCGTGATCTCGAAAGTGTCTTGGAACACCGTTTTAACGTCACCCGTCGTTGACATCGGCAAGCAAGGTTTGGTCAATATTCATCGGCGGTGCTACTGCCTGGCAAATATCGTCCCAAAAGGCCCTGTCGTACGATTGCACATGGCAGGCAGCAAAATCTGACAGCCTCACAGCACACACTGTGCAAGCCGCAATGAAAGGCTTCAAGACTTTTGCCAAAGGCATAGGAGGAGCTGTTCTAAGGTCCGGAGACGGTGAGCACCTCAGCTCTGCTAGATCAACAACCGTGAAGCCGCTGCATTCCAAGCATGCTTCTGATCCAGTGGCAGCACAAGCACATGGTCATATGCTGATGCCATGGACCTGCACAGGATCTGCGGAATCTGCTGTGGAGGTGTTGCTACAGCGTATTGGTGATGGGGTACTTGCAGAAGACAGGCAAGAGGCTCTGGCAGATCTGCGAGACTTGATCTCCAACAATGCTCAGGTATGTCGTACTCGGTGCTTCCCTGCTCCCTTCTTCTTTACATATTTCACCTGCCCATCACCTTCAGTCGAGCGCAGGCAAAAGTAGCTGTGGGAGCACATGGCTTGCCAGTGCTGTGCCTTGTAGTCAAAGAAGAAAGGCAGGAAATTGAGATGCTGCGAGGTGCATTGGAGTGCTTGACAATTGTCATTGGTCCACCAAGCCAGGCAGAAAGCGCAGGCAAGGTACACAACAACACACTGGAGTACTCAGTTTAAATGCATATGTGAACATAGCTCTGAATGGTCTGAGACACTGGGATACTGCATGTGCAGGGCCCTCACCCTGCAGCTATTAATGCTGAGTTGTTCAGCAGGGGGAAGGACAATGTTGAGATGCTACTTGGCTTGTTGGAGGATGAACCAGCTGGCATCTCAGATTTCTATGTTCGCTACCACACTATTCAACTGCTTACCTCCTTAGCTGCTGTTAACTCATTCCGCATTCAAGAGGTGTGTTCATGGCTGCAACGACTTTGCAAATGATGAATCAACTTGCAATCTCTGTTGCCTGTCAAGAAATAGACCACTGCCTGAAAGGTTTCTAGAAGAGATGACAATGCTTTGGCCAACCGACAGACGACCACACATGGAAGAGAAACAAAGCCATATGTGTATTGATATAGAGGTGATCTCTGCTGTTCAGGCAATCCTTGCTGCACCTATGGGCGTAGTACATCTCATGGACATGATGATGGACATGGAAGCCCTGCGCAATGAGGTGTTATTGCTCCTCATCGGCCTCACACATTTTAATCAGTCTATACAGCAGATTGCAGCTTTTCAAGGTGCCTTTGAACGGCTTCTAAACATTGTCAGGTGACTTCATCTTGCAATTGAACAGCTCACCTACCTTCTCAAGACTCCCAGAACGTTGTGAGACCTACAGCAGCTGAATAGTGTGTAGAAGCGTGAGCATGCTAGACACTTTAGATGTAAACATCTGCATGTCACCATGTTTGTGTCATCACATGTTGTGCATGGCTCACAGTATGACAAGCAACTGTTCAAATGTGTCCAAGAATCATAGGCAAGCATGCACACATGTCAATAAGCATGTTACAACCTTGTAGGGGTGAAGGAGCAGCAGATGGTGGAATTGTTGTCCAAGACTGCCTTGAAATGATGAACAACCTGCTGCGGGGCAATGCCAAGAACCAACTACTCTTCAGGTCAGTCACAAATGCGATGCTGTCGGACCCAATTTGATGCCAGTCCTTGTAACTGCTGTCCATAACAGCAAAACGCACTCAGGAGTTTTATGTACCACACCATGGCCTTGTTTCTCCTGTGCCAGCAATCCATTGTCTGAATGCACAGTGAGACAAGCAAGTTCAAAATTGTTGCAATAACACATTGAGATAAGCTCAACATGGTGTGTGCAGGGAGATGGGGCATCTGTCTAGTTTGCCTGGTCTGCTCAGGACGCAAGCCAATATACAGAAGCCGCTGGCTAGGCAGAAGGATGCCAATCTTCTGGCTGCCCTTGACAGTGTATACTTGCTTCTGGCACCCATCAGCACTCCAGCAGCTCACCAGGTCTGTCTGCAGCTTCATCACCTAGGTTGCGGCAAGACAGACTTGCATGACCTACTTTGCTTTTCAGCATAGTTGTGTTTGAGGTGCTGCAATGTGGGTTTCTGCAATCAATATCGAAACTAGCTTGCACTTGTTGAATGATTGCAAGCAGCAGCTCATGCACATTGTGTGTCTGATGGCAAGCACATGACACCATGTAATTCGGGTATGACTAATTGCCTAGCATGAGCAAGCCTGCCTGCAGAGCAAGGATAGCGTGCCCCAGCAGCAGCCAGACAAGGCAGGCACACAGATCACCCTCCTGAAAGCTGGCTGCCTGGATGCTCTGCTGCAGCTGTTTGGTGCTTCATCTGTAGTACTGCGATCCCAGGTACACCTGTCATGCCCAAAAGTGCAGATTGCATGCATGTCATGGCTTCAACTTTTCTTGTGATACTGCCGAGTGTTTGGGAGACTTCCTCTTTGAGCATGGTCAGCAGGTCCTTGCCACATTGACATCAAAGCTCGTGACTGCAGGCGCTGCGATGCGTATGGCAGCTTGTGGAAGGCAACCATGCCTGCCAGCAGCACCTCCTTGAAGGGTCTGCTCCCAGCTTTCAGGGCATAGCCACCTCTGCCCTTCAGGTACATCCACTACCCTCTTGTCAGTACCCTGCTGCGCCTACACACAGATGTTCCACACATGCTCTCAGGGCTGTATTGTGTGCAACCCGCCATCACCTGAATTGGTTGGTGATGTTTGACTGGTGCACTGGCCTGTAGGTGGTATTGCGCATTGTGTTACATGGTAGAGACATGCGAGAGCGGATTGGCGCACTAAAGGTGCTGCAAGCTTTCTGCATTGCAAACAAGGAAGGCCAGCAAGCCCTCACTACCACAATCACTGCCTCCTTGTCCAATCTTCGACGGACAGGTCAGCTTGCAGCGACTTCTGTACATCCTGTATGTCTGACACTGAGCTGTATGCAAGGCGCTCTTTGGGCCGCGGCACTGACGTACAGGCACTGGCATGGCAACTGTTTTGATCTGCTGTAAGACCTTGTGTTTAACCATGTTTTTGACTAGGCATGCTTTTGCCTCAGGTGTGGCGTCGCTGTCTGTTTGTATGAACCACCTCATATGAGTTTGCAGGTCAGGACACCTCTTTTGGTATGGAGCTGATGCATTGCCTGATGGACACCACGGCTGGCGCTCTTCAGGTTTGTTGCTTTGGACTCGACAGTGCTGGCTTTTGGATCAACGTGCATTTCAACATGCCTCAATCGCTCGTGATGAGGCCCTTAAGCTTGCACAGCTGACCCATTGCTGACCCTTGTTTGATCTAGTTGGCTCTTCATGCACTAATGTGGTGGACAGTGCCATTTCAACGTCATATGCAACAATGTTGCTTTGCACAAAGAAGCCTGATGATCAGTTGTATGTATAGCTGTCCCTTGAGAGATCAGTATGTGCAGGCTAGTGGAAGAGCTGCACGTGTGCTGTCATATCTGCTGGCTGATAACGACCAGAGCAAAGAGATGCTCTTGCCATATCTAGCTGACACAGAGAGTACACCAGGACTGCTGTCCCAAGTCCTCCGAGTTGCGTCAGCAGCTATCACCGGTGCAGGTACAAACTCCTGCACTCTGCTCTCAGCCATTGCCTTTGATACCAGCAGCAGCTGATGGTGTTCTTCCTGTATTTGTGAATTCGCAAATACACTGCTGTAAACTGTTTGCTTGGATACTTGTGCCTGGTCTATCGCAACAGCTCTGTACATGCTGTGCTGAGTGTTCAATGAATTATGCCTGACAGCAGAACTAGCCATGATCATTGTCATTTTCCAATGTGCTTGTTGCCAGCTCAAGCATTGCTGATCACGTGAAGCGAGACATGACATGCAGCTGGTGAGGGCAGCTACACACAGACTGTACTTCTGTTTGTGCTGCTCATGATAACAGTGGTCGCCGGAGCTCCTCCAGTTATCAAGAACAGCATGTATACCGCAGCCCTTCTGATGGAGCTTGTCAGCTGTGTTAACAACAGGTCGGCACCAAGTCAAATTCCTGATCTTGGCTGCATTTACAGGTTGTTTTGCACACAAATGTGCAGTGATCACACCCCTTGCTGCATATGGGCTGCTGGTGCTTCAGGGCGAGCTTTTGGTTTAAGGGACAGGGGTTGGATCGGCTTGACGTTTCTTGCATTGGCAGCCGTAGACATGCATACGGGGCTACCATGCCCAAGCATACTCATAATGGTCAACTGCTACGGTGTGAATCATCTTGACATTTGGCCTAATGACCTGTGATGCAGGGAGCAGATGCAAGAACCAATGCTTGCAGGCCTGGCTGCAGTCATGCTTGGAGCCTGTCTTTCTGGGCAGTCTCAGGTGCTCTTTTGTGATTAGTGCGTGCTGTTGTGTGGACAAAGTATTCATCATACAGGGAATAATACAACCTGGTCTTGAAGAAAATGTCTTTTGCAAAGCGCGAGGCTCTGCTCAGGCAGATTGCGTGTGGTACGCTGTGTCATGTGATCTGCTTTACGCACGTGGCATCATAAACACCTGTTTAATGCTGCTGCAAAGTTTGCCTGTTCAATGTGTGCTCCTGTTTTCAGTCTGGGCAAGATGCTGAGATTCTTGACACCATCAAAACCAAGATAGGAGTTGGTCAGTATTTGGCAGCTATACAAATGCTGAAGCAAACTCCAGAGTTTATTGCTGGTGTCAATGGCTTGCAAGTCCCAAGGCATGTTCCCCAATCACCATCTTCACTTGGAGGTGAAGCAGGTACTATAGTGAGCCTACCATCACAAAGCAATGTAGTGTTCAATTGCTTTGCTACAAATCGTCTTTGACGCTAAAGCACTGTGCCTTGTACCAGCGCACATAGCTTGTCCAATATGCATGATCTTGAAGCCATCACAACCACTCCTGGCTGAGATATTGCTTGACAGCAGGCTTTACATGCAGCAATGCTTTACAGGCCCTTGACTGTCTGCAATGGAGTGCAGTGTGATATGCTATGGACAATCCCTGTCTGGTGATGCAGGTGAGGCTGACGAGTATGACGCCCAGCCACCAGAGAGTCCAAGCCATCCACTGGACGAGAATCCTTTCGACCAACAATCTACACAGCTGATCTTGATGGTTGAGCAGCAGACACTTCAGCAAGTTTTAGGCAGGCAGGCAGGCAGCATAGCAAAGGGCACCGCCTTGTCATCCCAAGCTGCACACATTGTCAGTGTCAAGCTGCAACAGGCTGAAACCCTCATACAGCATCTTCAGAGGTGATTGATGCAGACCTGCAGGCAGGCACTCTGATGCTGCAAGCATGATGTTGGCTTGGGGTACTTGTTACATGACTGCTGTTTATGTCCCATTGTCATTGTCATGAATGCAGGCTACCGTACTGATACTTGAGGATGACGATTGCTGTGATTGAGCTATGACTGGTACAGGGAGCTGCATGAGCTGAAAGTCTCAAGTACAGCTGGTGCAAGCAACAACAAAGACAGCCCTGCTGGCAACGCCCTTCATAATGGGGACGTTGACTCTGCAGTGCAGCTTGCAGCTGCTCATGATGCATGCTCAGTGGCCAAAAACCAAGCTGCAAGCCTCCAGAAGACAGTGCAGCAGTTAACAGGTGGGCCGCTGGTCAGCTCCAGCATTCTTCTCATCTGTGTTCAGAGGCTGCTGTACCGCAAGAAACAAAACCACCGTGCACACAGCATACAACAGATGCGGCGTCCTCATCAGTGTTTGCGTCAGCAGTGTTTGCGTCAGCAGCACGCTCTGTACATGACAACTCATATGACACTGCAGATGAGAAGTCTGAGTTGCAGACTGCCTTGACTGCTGCCAAACTGACAGAGCACGAGGCTGTTTCCAGTGCACAAAGGTTTGAGGCAGAGCTGTCAGATCTGGCAGGTGCTTACAACAACCTGGAGGTCCACTCCTACCAGCTTGAAGCCCAGATAAAGCGGCTTCAGAATCAAGCACCTTCCATGGCAGGTCAGACCCAAACCTGTGCTTGCACTGCAGGGCAAAGCCTGCTGCAGCATACTTTGCTTGCTGTTGTGCCTAGGAGCGTGCTGTGATCAAGACAGTCTTTTGGAGTCTATCATCTGTCAGCACGGCGTGCATGTGCGTCACTCTGTCATGCTACAGTGATCATGGCACATGCTGCACTCTTGTGAGACATGCCAATTTGCGTCTAACTTTGTTGCATTGTACTAGATAAACTTAAAGCAACTGTCAGTGTGATGCACAGGCAGCAGTGCTGAAGAGACACCGCAGGCATCATCACCTCATCATGAGCCTGAGAATAAGGGTGCTGAGGAGTCAGCCATGAGCGATTTGCTCACATGCTTAGGGTTAGAAGAACAGAAGGCACATATGTGAGTCCTGTATATCAAGCTGATGCCCCAAAACGTGCATTGTCAACGTGCTGCATGAGCAGATTTGCATTTTAACCGCAGTTTGTACTAGCTGTGCTGTTGTTAAGCCTTCCGTTGCAGCCAGTCTGAACCTCATTGTACAATAATCTACTTTGCTGTAGGTTTCAGGCAAAGCTAGAGGAATTGGGAGTTGATGTGCAGCCACTGCTGGATTCTTTAGAGGAGAGCTGACACATGCGTATATCTGGTGCCCTGTTGTGCGCAGAGCTGTCAGAATTGACAATCTCGCGTATAAACAGGGCTGCACAAAGGCTATGTGATGCTGCACGCATGCATAGTAACCAGACTGTCTCACTTGCAAATCATTATCAACATTTCTCAGCAACGGCTGATCACAATATCAACAGTTCTCAGCAACGGCTGCTGAATTTCAATCTCAGCACCATGATCACTGATGCCTCTGGCTTACCAACAAGAGCCACGTAATTTCAGTCAGCAAGCAAGAAAAAGCTCTTGCAGTCGCAATCATACACTGCTATGTCATTTCGATAGTCTTGCCTGGCGGAATGCGTTACACACAGCTAGTACATCAAAGAACTTTGCATAGCTAAGCCATACAGTGAGACAATCATTCTTCTGTTCACAGCAACTATGCGCAAATACTCAAAGTAGCCAGACGGCTATAGCCTGCAAGAGTGTGCCTTACAAGCTTGCAGTCACCGTTTTGCTTGATCTGCTTTTGATGCTTGCAAGGTCGATGTTTGTCTCAACACAACAGTTGTTGGCAATCACACAATGAAATCATGGGCACACCAGCAGCACTGTGCTGTCCAGGAAGTTGTACTTCACTGCAACATTATACAGCCATTGTTTCCAGTTCTTGAAAGAGACGCCTCTCAGCAAACGCCTAAGACAAAACAGGTGACCCATCATGACTTTCACACTTTGCTTTTACACCATGATGCAGTGTATATCCTGGCCTGGCTCACCTGGAGCATGGGAGCAGCCTGGGGTATCTGGCAAGAGCAGAGGACAGGCTTGCGGACCCTCAAAGCTGCAAATCAGAGATGTTTATTGCGAGACTGAAGTGACCACACAGCAATTGGACGCTCACACGAACATACCTAGTTTCTGAGCCAATGTGTTTGCGGCGTCGTTGCTGCTGCTGTGGTTCAGGCTAGCAACTGCAGGGACGTTGTCCTATGCAAGCAATGTGGGAGTATGATGCGCCTGTGGACGGCAGAGCAGCATCAGCTTGTTATGCGCACCATTCGCGTTTGTGTGGCCATACACAAGTTCCCTAGGTCAGCAGACCCAACCGACACCCAGACAAACAGCTGGCGTCGGAGGTCAACGATCTGAAAGTGCACCACTCCGTCGGGCCCTGCCTCACTGAAGCACCGCTGTCGCAATGGTACTGGCTCCCCTAGGCCATTTGCTTGGTCCATGCACAGCCTTGATCTCTGATAGGATGTACCGAGAGGCTGTGCGCCTCTAATGACTTTGCGCTGGTTTCAGAGCTAGACATACTTGGACTCTAATGCCACTGAGTCACCTTTACCAGGTAGTAATATTACAGCCTCAAATTCTGTCTCAAACTTCCGGAAAAGTAAGCAAAAACAGCAAAACACACTAAAACTAGAGTATAGGTGGATTCAAGTCAATCATAAAGCAGATCTAAAGTGGCCCTGCAGACCACTAAGAAATCTGATTCCACAAATAGCAGTACAGGCTAGCCATGTTGACTGCAGATGTAATATAGAGGTGTGCGTTCAAGCGCTGCCACATGATAATATCTATGCAGTGGTGTAGTGAGGGTGGGCTAGAGTGGGCGCTCTGTAGCCAAGCATCCTGCGTCCTGTTGGTGGTGGGGGGGGTGGCGGTGGAGATGCTGTCTGCAGCCACAGGCACACATTGTCAGAAGCACTCAATGAAGACAAATATAGGATGTATCTGCATGTGCATGCAACTATTGGCAGCAACATTTTTGCTGTAAGATGCACCTGATGCAGCAGTGACAAGTTGATATGGCAAGAGCAACGCTGCTCAACTGCCCAGGTACAGCAACTAACAAAGATCAGATAGTGCTGCCATGCCATAGTTCTGCTTACACTGGCAGACTTGGGGATGTGTGCAATCTTGAGGACAATGATGACCACCACCCCCATCAGCAGCAACATGATGAAGCCCATGATAGCCCTGCACACCACACAAAATCTGAACCAGTCTCAGCGCTCTGCAGAGGGCACAGCGCAACATGTTTCAGTGAGGGTCTCCCTTGCAGAAAGTACTTCATGTGTGCCATCAAACTCTGTAACAGCAACAACACAAGCAGAATTAGGCATGCAGGAGACTAAACGTTTGCAGATTTTGTATGCATTGTAGACATGCAATGCTGTTTATGCAGATTTGGTGGACTCGTTGGACTGATCACAGTTCGGCTATCCAGTCCATATCATCCAGGTTTTCAGCGCAGCACAAAGTCCAAAGTATGCATGCAGAAGACTGACTTGTCTGTAGCAATCCCCCGGGTGATATCTCGGATGATTTTCTGGGCTTTCTTCATGGAAAAATGAATCTGGTCCAGATCATCGACCACTCGCTCCAGCTGCTTAGTCTGGTCATCCAGCTTTGCAGCTGTCTTGGTGCCGATCTCAATGGTCTCAGCCACAAGCTTCTCTGAGCGTATGAGAGACTCGTCGCTCTCTTTGATCTTCTTGCGGCCCTCCACTATCAGCTGTGTTGTGTCCATGTCTGCAGAGGCAGCTCTCTTTGTCACAGTGACATCTCGTATGCAGTTATCCCTAGTGTCAAACAGTCTGTGGTGCACGCATGCAATGAACATGCTGGGCAATTTGCTGGGCAACAATGTATTTTGAGCCTGAATCTAGCTGTGAAGCAGGATGACGCAGCATTACCAGCTTGGCTTGTACAGTACTTTGTGAGTATATGTGCATAGAGCAAAGCACTGAGTGCTGACACATGTTGCAATGACGTATCACAGCATCCTGTACAGAGGCTGAAGCGTCTCTAAGCTGCTACTGTTTGAGGACAGCATGTGGCCCTGCAGCTTACTGTTGTAGTCCTTGGGCCCATCACCCCTCTTGGCAGCTCCTATCAGTTCCTTGCGCCCCGCTATGTCGTTACCAAGCTCCTTCTTCTTGGCGATGTACTCATTCAATTGCTGCACCAAGCCTTTCTTGCGAGAAGTGAGCTCAGCAGCAGGCATATTGTCTGTCCGTGCCTCTTGCTCGAACTCCTTGATCAGACTGCACATGTACATTGCGCTTACTCACGCGCCAGTCTGCTGCAAGCTTACCAGGTATGCACAGGAACGGATACAGGCAGTGACTGAAGACATACAGCCTCACAGTACCTTTTGGCTTCTTGCATCTTATTCGTGAGATCTTTGAGGATGTTAGCCTGCTTGTTGGGGTCTGCAATGCCCTCCATTTTCTTGAAGCCAGCTTGCAGCTCACCGAAAAGCTTCTCCAGTTTGACCTCCTGCTCATACGGTGTGGCCCCAGTCGACCCATTAGGTGCTAAAGGTGTAGCGACCATCGCTCTGGTGCCGGATCAGAAGCAAGCCAACGGCCGACAAGCGGGTAGTAGGGGGACTCAAGTCCCGCTCCAGAAGGTGTACATAAACAAGATGAGGGGGGGGGGTTGACACGGGCGACCTGGTCTGCCTCGACGCCCAACGAACGATCCCGTCACAAAAGCAAAGCTGTTGCGTCAGGAGGATTGCTGAGGTGTTTGGTGTGTTTGCTGAGGTGTTTGCTGTGTAACGCAATGTAAAGCATGCTGCAGGGCTCAACCTCAATCGGCCCTTGACCTGAGGGCAGAAGCACTTCAAGCGCCTTCGCGGCTGCTAACGTTGTGGCGTTAGGTCTGCATTGTCTCAGTCTCTGGCTGACTGCGATTGCTTAAGAGCTCGCGTGGCTGGATTTGCGGGCGATGGCTTTGACGTCGTAAGGGTAGCGTGACGAAGCAGACAGGTGCAAAAGCTTGGAACGATGGCTGGACCCTCGGTTCACGGCCAGAAGAACAAGGTGTGCAGTTTTGTCAACTCCTCCGTTCGAGGTTGCTTGTGACTGCACGGTTCTGTCTTGCTAAAGCTACACCTGAATACAGCCGCACAAGGCTGGGAGAAAGGCAGGTCTGAGTGCAAGGCAGAAACATAAGTCAAACAAAGGCAAGGCACCTCTTTGCTATATGCACGATTACTGACCCTTTTTTTGCACTCTCCTTCTGTTTGTCCTCCTCTTTCGCAGCATTCCAACAATGAGGTAATTATTATCATGTCCACAAGTCAATCAAGCTAACTTCGTGTTCTGCACAGAGGTCGCACCTGGTCATCGCCCTTCTATCAAGTCTCAACAAGGCTTTGCTGTCAGCAGCAAGCAGCAGAGACAGCAAATCACCAGGCATCACAGGTTTGTCCCTGATCTGTTGCAGCAACTAACCGCAGCAACCGATTGAGTAACCAACATCTTCTTGCTGGCTACCTCATGCTGAGCTGCAATGATATCAGGGAGGTACAGCGGGAGCAAGCTCTTGCTGAGAAGCGCAATCCACAGCCACCGAGGGTGGTCAGTCTTATGCCATTGTCTCAGGTGTGCTCCTCCACTCTTGCCAACTCCCATCTTTGGACTTGGCCGTCTGCCTTGAACATGAGTGGAAAGCAAATGCAACACCCACAGTGTAAAGGCTGCTGTTTGGGATGGCACAGCTGTCAGGCATAGTTGCTGCTCTGTGAGATTTACAGCGGCTTGATGCTGAAGCCAGGTTGTTTATGTCAGGATGTGGACATGCCAAGGCTGTGGGCCCAGCTGACTCGGGCTGGGGCCAGTGAGGCACCCAGAGCTGCGACTGTGGACCCAGGCATGGATGTTGACTCTGAAGGTGGATGCTTGTCTTCTCTGCTGTCAGTAGTGCACACAGCATGTATTTCCAAGTATAGTCCATATTTGCGTGTTGCCATAAGTCATGCAGAGTGTGACATTGTGTCGCATTGTCTCAATACAACTTTGCTTCAAGCCACAACCAAGGTATATCATGGTCATTATTGCAGCTTTTGTCACTTGTGCCAAGCCACCTGGACCACATGCTCACTTTTGTCAACATCTTCCAGCGGCCTGTGAATCTATACACCTGGATTTCCGCCCATATATGACCGCTCTTACACTCCTTCTGGGAACATGTTCAGGCGTGCCAGCAATGGTACCAACAATGGTGAAGCTGCCAGGCCAATCACGCAGCATGATTCAGCTGCTGCCACCCCCAGCAGATCTAGACAACCCACTGACAGCTGTAGATATTGCCAGATCTGCAGAGGTGAACAAGCTTCAGACCCTGCCTGAGCCTGTTTTGCTTGCAAACCCTTGTGGTCACTTGTGCTGTGACACTTACCCCAGCTCTTACCCAGTCTGCCTGGCCCCTCAAGCCATCACTGCTCTGTTTCAGACTATGTACAAGCTGTATGCACCTGTATACATGCCTCTGCGGACTCATATCCAAAGCTACTGTGGATCCTGTACAGTTTGTCATTTGGCCATCTGTACATTGCTGACACAGATTTGTTGGGAGATCTATGCTGACATGTGCAGGTGTTGCTGCTGGTCCTGCCCGGCAATGCCAAAGCCAGTCAAGTAGATGCAGGCGGGCTGAGCAGCCTGGCAGTGCTTCGCTTGATGGGCCTGCCCAGCCTGCAAGTGCTGGTGCAAGGACAGGCCGGGGCCTCCCTGAAGGACCGGTCAGCTGCCAAGAAGCGGGCTCAAGCAGCGGTAGCCAGTCAGGTACTGCATCCTCACTCCTGCTGCTCTGTGACGTCAAGGAACACCATGTGTTAGTATTGCTGCTTACTTGTTGCATTTGGTAATAGCTTGTATTGCGCATCCTGTGTTGCCTTGCAACAGCATGATGGCGTCCATATTGCTAATGCCTCCTCAACCAGAAGCTGGCACTCTACTCCCTGCATCCGATGCGCCAGCACTGGTGTGTCAGCTGACCATTTGTGGTGCGTCAGCAAGAAAGTAGAACGCTGCACCTATGTTGTCTTGCCAATTGTCATCACGGTGGTGCAGATTGCTGGTGAGCATAAGGTGATGACAGCAGATTCGGCAGCAGACTGCCAGCAGGTGCTGCGCCACCTGGGAGAGATTCACCCCAGCCTGCCCCTCTGGCGCCAGCAGCGCCCTGCCCTGCACCTCCACTCCGCCCACCCCTTGTTCAACACTGCTGACCCCTCAGCACATGGCTCTGTTGTACTCAAGTGAGTACTGCTGCTGTTATCCTTGGAGAATAGAAAACTGACAATATTGTGCCTTTTGGCGTTCATCCAACTCAAGCCTGAGAGTTTGTGGGCCTCCCTGTGAGATTGGGCGAGTATGCCCCCTTTTCGCATCATGACTCATTTCATCACCTGCTCTGCATCACTGCAGTGGGGCAGTTTGCAGTGCGTGTCATGTTCCTATATCTGTGCCAACACTTGTAGGGCTTGCGCTGAACAGGGTGCACCCTGACTACCAGTAACCCTGTCTTTGAGTGTTGGAGCAGAGCGTCCTTGCAAGGTCAGGCGCATGGGTTGAGAAGGTGCACACAGTCTTTCACCCCCTTGAAATCTGTGAATGGGTCTCACCTCTTGCTCCAACAGGTGACCCTGTGTGTCTTGTGCTGCAGGGCATATGTACGGTACCTAGGGCTTTCTGTCAACCAGCCCCTCCATATCCTGGGATGTGGTGACTTCAATGTTGATCGCATAGAGGTGGCAGATGAGCCTGTCAGCAGTGGCTGCAAGCCAGCAGTCAGTGGTGCGCAATGTATGGACATGGCTGACAGTGGCGCCAGGGTGCTGGCGGTGGCAGACCCTGCTGCCCGGCAAGGGGTAGTGCGCCTGAATACCCCTGACCCCCTGGCTGGGGAGCAGACTTGGCCCACAACTGAGGTATGTGTATGCAGCATATGCTGCGCAGAGGGCTTGTAACCCTTGATCAGACTCCTGCAGAAAGTCTGGTTTGAAACCAAGAGGCGTCTTGTTGATGTAGCATGATCTCAGCCCAGACCAAGTGCAGCTGTAGTCATCACTTTACAATGTCTTTTTTTTTCTTCCACATATTTGATGGCATAATCATGCCATTTTTTTGGCATGCTACAAGTCTGGCTGTGTTTCACCTCAAAACAGCATCCTACTAAAGCTTCTCGTCACCTCAACAGTGCTTGGAGTTTCGCTTGGATGCAACATTGACTGTGTCCATCAGTACTCTGACACCTTGCTTGAGTGGGTGCATGGAGGCCTCAGTTTTGAGAGGGACACGTACATCTGTACTTACTGCTCTTCTGAGATTTTAATGAGTGACTGATCATGGACTGTTGCCAAGGCAGCTACCATGCACTTTAGCTGTATAACTCAGCCACACTACTGCATAGCGTCAGAAATGGTGTTAGAAGCTCTGTACAGCTACAGAAGCTACTGGAAACAACCTCAACTACTGAGAAATACTTGTAATAGGGCCTGAGGCTGATAAATCTATTGGCAGAGCGCAAGCAGTGGAGGCAGTGAGTGAAAGTCTCATGCTTCCCCGGACGGGAGGCCAAGCAAGGCTACTTCAAGCCATACACATGTGTGCAGGAGCTGATGGAAGCAGAGGCCAGACCCAGCAGTGAAGGCAGCAAGCGAAAGCGACGCCTGCCAGCTGGCATGAGCGACTATCAAGCAGCCTGGATCACGGAAGAAGAGATACAGGACATGGGGGACAGCGGCAGTGAAGACGAGGACGAGGCAGCTGAGAGGCAGGGTGGTGATGCTGAGCCCAGGTTTGGGGAGGGGGCTATGGATGGGGCTGCTTCCATGGCAGATCTTGATGAAGAAGATGACCAGACAGATGACATGCAGGTCAACAAAGCGCTGCACATGCTTGGTTTTGTACGCATATCACATTGTATCCTTTTTTAATTGCCTTTTTTAATTGCAACCATGCGCTTTTAACTCATGCAATCATGTGCAGCATTATGCGCTGTCAAGCTCATTGTTTCAGCTTATTGGCTGCCGTACACTGTTCAAATTGGCTGAGCGTTGGTTGCAAAGCTGCAACGCTGCAAGTACAGCGTGTCTTGAGTCATGAGCACAGCTGACTTATTTGCTGTTCGTGCAGGATTCTGAGGCCGCAGGAGAGCAGTCCTTTGCTGACTTCAAGCGGCAGCGGCGGGCTGAACAGGATGATGTCGAATTTCCTGATGAGGTATCATCGCATGTGCACTGCAAATGTATATTGTTGTCACTGTTACTTGGATGTTCTGTCTCCTGCAGTAGAAGCACCACCATGGCCAGCTTACTTTGGACATCTCATGTTCAACGTGTGCTGCCTTTTCCTGCCCACCTTGGCCTTAATCAAGTGTGGTGTGTGCTAAGGCTATACATTTGGAAGTCACAGATATGATGAAAGCAGAGGCCAGTCAACTGTATGCTCATCATGCCACTAGATTGTACAAAATCATAGATGTGTGTGGCTTGCAGATTGACACACCAACAGACACGCCTGCCAGAGACAGATTTGCCCGGTATCGGGGACTGAAGAGCTGGTGCAGCAGTCCCTGGGATCCCAGAGAAGGACTGCCTCAGGAGTACGCCAACACCTTTGCCTTTGAAAACTTCAAGAGAGCGCACAAAAGGTTAGTGGTCACAGGTCACTGTCTTGCATCACCTCAGCAGGCATGATGTATTTGGCTAGTTGGGTGGCCATTTCTCTGCTGCAACAGAATTGCTTCCATCATCATTTCCAGCAGTCTTTTTTCTGCGTCTGGTAAAAGTCCCCTTCACAGCGGCGGCATGTTAAACAAGCCTATCAACTGTGAGAGCACTCTCCTGTTGGATGGCTATGAATCACAGGTTCCCTCAAACAAGCGTCCTTCTAAAGCACATGCACACTACCACAGTGGCATGGGTTACGCTGGATGCAACATCAACCTGAGGGCTTCAGCAGCCAGCCACCCCTCGCTAGTGAGTGCGCTGGCTCTACAAGCATCACTACATTGATCATGCCCTGGTCACAGTCCTCATAGGCACAGCTGTTGTTTGATAAGCGGTTCAAGGCTTGTCATGAGAGCAGTGCTCAAAAAGCATTACAGCATCACACGGATACCAGGCAAATGTATGTAATGGGTTCCAGATAACAGCGCCTGACTAGCAGTTTTATTTGAATTCAGGGCCAAGGCGGGTGCTGAGGGGGTGAGCCGGGAACCAAATGGGGCCGCTCCAGGTTCCTATGTGGCAGTCCACCTGGCGGATGTGCCTGCTGATGTAGCAATGAGGCTTGTGCAGCGAGTGCAGGCTGCCTCACAGGTACCATCACTTTTGACAGCTATTGACAGCTGTTGGATCAGAATCATGATGTTTGCAAACAGACACACGTACACTTATGCAGACCATTGAGCGTCCCATACATCTGTATGATTTGCACATGTGTTATGCAATGTAGTTTGCATGCGTGTTGTTGGATGCATGACTGCATGCAACACAGCACAGACTTACATAACATTCTTTGCTGGCACTCAGGCTGGGCTGCTTGCATACTATTTGAAGTCCAGAATGCAGCATCCAGTATCTAGCAACTTTCCCCAGTCTAGGTCAAGAATCACAAACCTTTATGTGGTTTGGCAACATGAGGGTCCTGCCTAGTTCACCTTGGGGGTTATGCTTGTAGGGCAGTGCAGCAACTCTTGTGGCGCATGGCCTGCTGCAGCATGAGACTAAGCTGTCAGTCCTCAATTTTGCTGTCAAGAAGGACTCCAATTTTACAGAGACTCTGCCAAACAAGGCAGAGCTGCTGTTGGTGACAGGTCTCAGGTCAGCTCACTCAATGGCTCAACATGAATGACAGATACATCAGTCAGATGGCAGATTTGACATGTTGCTGCAGGTTCTGCTGGCATCAGTCATGCTGCATTGCATAGCTTGCTCATCAGAAAAAGCCGGCCAGCAAATGCTGCAGAGTGAAAGTTGCGCAACTTTGTTTGGCCAGCGTCGCTGCTTTTTTGAGCCGCAATTGTAGTGACACAGCAGATTGTTACACGGCAGCATCACATAAGTGTCAGCAGAGCCCCTTGATTTGCTGTATGTTGCAAAGTGTGTCTACCATGCAGGTCCTTCACTGCTCGGCCAATATACTCCACAGACGACCCAAATGTGGACAAGCACAAGCTGGAGCGCTTCCTGCATGACAAGCGTCAGTGTGTAGCCACCATCTATGGCCCCATACAATACCCCCCTCTACCCCTACTGGCCTTCAAGATGACCCCAGGCCAGCTCCCACAGCTGGCCATGGCAGGTGACAATCGATGCAATCAGCCCCAAAATTGCATCATTAATGCCATGTTTGCAGCACTTTGCATTTGCCATGGCAACATGATTGAGGTGTTGCCCTTGACCTGTCACCCTTTACGGCACATATCCCATTTGCTCATTAGTTGTGAGCTCTAGTGGAACACCACAGTCTTTCTGGATTGGTTTCTGATGTGTGTGGTCTGTTTAATGACAGGCACACTGCGCAGCTGTGATCCTGACAGGGTGGTGTTGAAGAAGATAGTCCTTTCAGGCTACCCTGTAAAAGTACACAAGAAGAAGGCAGTTGTGCGGTGGATGTTCCACAACCCTGAAGATGTGCGCTGGTTCAAACCTCTGGAGTTGTGGACTAAGTACGGCCGCAGAGGCAGGATCAAGGTGACACCTCATTCTGAAAGCGTAACCTCGCGTAACCTGACTGCTATGAGATGTCTGCTCAAACACCACACAACTTGATGTGATTTGTGCTTTGTCAGTGCTGCTCTGCAGTGGCATGCAAGTCGCCTGATTGGCAACAGCCATGTGCAAAGTTCACTGGCAATTGGGTTGCCAAAGTAGTCATGATCTTGATAACACGTCGTCAATTGCACTGCAGGAGCCAATTGGTACTCATGGAGCTATGAAGTGTATGTTTGATGGAGTAGTGCAACAGCGAGATGCGGTGTGCGCAAGCCTGTTTAAAAGATCTTATCCTGTATGGCCAGGCAGCCTAGACTTTTGCCAGTAACCCCAGCAGGTCACCTTTTTACATTGTCGCCGCGTCGCCACACTTGGAGGGAGCGTTAGTGCAACTATGTTACAGTGTGCAGTTATGTCAATGTGGTGCAATTGTTTTGTGTGCACACTGGAGAAATCACACGTACCGCTGCAATAATTATTCAACTTCCACCAACCCACTGAACTTCAGTGACTGAAGCATGTACACAGCACAGGCTGGTACTTTCCAATTTGTTGTATGCCTGTCATGAAATAGTGTTGTGTGAGCTTGTTCAAGATGAATCCATACAGCTGGCATCATAAGTCTGCTTACACACATTTGCATTTCTGTGGCCTTGAACATTGTTGTGCATCCCCAACTGACATATGAACATCAGTCATCATACCATCAGGGATTGCACACCCAACTCTGCAACCCCAGCTCTTCAGATTCCTGCAAACCCTAGCCATATTCAAACTTCCAGCCAAGCACGGTATAAGCTGTTGGCAAAAGGCTGACGCAGTCAGTAGTCGAAGTCATTAGGAACTAGGGGCTAAACTCTCGCATTTTTTCCTGCACAGGCTGTGCAATGTGCTAGGTGAGCCTCTGCAAGTGGTTGCACTGAAAACAAAAATTTGCTGACTGATCCGGCTCAACCTCTGTCAGATGCAAGCTTGTCCAGGCAGCAAGCCTTTGCTACCCCTTGTGTAAACAGCCACTGCTTCCTGCTTGCTGCCTTGCTGAGAAAAGTAGATACTAGGCAAGACAGCTGGCCTGTTTTGCCAGAAGGTTTGACCTTCACAGGGTATTGCTTCCTATAAATCTTGCCTGCTGGGCTTTCTTGCCTCACTCACCTGCTTTAGCCCAAACCTTGCAGCTTGCGGCACAAGCGTTTTCAACGGCAACGGTCACAGCAGCAAGTGCGCAGGCTCGTCTGCTAACACTGGCTGGCCTCACCGCCATTTGCATCGCGCACAGCATTCACTCTAAGGTTTCTGCTGACGCAATGCCATTACTGTAAGCAGACTTTTGACGGCAGCTGTAAGTGCGCTGATGTGTGAGCAGAGGCTCAGGGATCACGCCTGATCAGGCCTGAGTGTGCAGCAAATCGTATGCTTGATGCAACAGATGTACCGTAGTGTTGTCATGACAATGTTGCTGCCTTTGTACAATTGTTTGAATGGACAATGATTGTACCGCCATTGCAAGGCTGCAGTGCGTGGCCAGCATACTAATGGGCTGTAACCATGGAACTGATCTGGTATGCGTTCATCAGGAAAAGAAAAGAACAGTTTACGCTTTTCAGCGATCATAACGGGAGCCTCCTAAGGCGGCAGCCCGGAGCAATGTGTTCATCAACCTGTCGAGAATTGTCAGCTTCACCACGACTTCTTGACAGACGACGGCTATACCCTTTCGGACATCCAGATTCTGTATTAGCATATGCTCTGTTCTGCTGATCATCAGTTTGTACGAGCAAGGACACATGCGGTCCTGCCCATTCACCTGGGTACACTGGCAGCATTGAGCTGTTGAATAGACATCACAAAAGTAGAGGCAGGTAGCAATCGACATTTGCTGCATCCCTAAAAAAAGCTGTTGTAACCTGACTACTGAGCCTGACTTCTGAGTTTGACTACTGAGCCTGACTGACTACTTGAGCCTGACTGACTACTTGAGCCTGACTACTGAGCCTGATTGAGAGAGATCTTGAGGACAGTTAGCAGGAATTCTACCAGGCTACTACCAGTAGATCACTGTCACCTACGATGCGCATCAAACAGGATGTCTCTGTGATATAGAGCTTGCTTGACTTCTCAAACAGTTACACTGGTCCAGGGAGCAAACATGTAGCTCCCAACAGCTTCGACACTGCTGAAACGCGCCATAAGAAGCTTGTCGACACACTGTACCATGACTGTAAGCGAGCAACAAAGGCCAGTTTTGAAGGCGTATGCCGCAGGTATGTGGACTGGTGTGCATCACAGCCCCAAATTCAACATACTTACAAGTTCTTTGCTTATCCTGCTGACACAATTGAAGCTTTCCTAGAGTCTGAACGCCTGAGACACTTAGAGCAAGGTAACCAGCCTGGGCTCAATGTTGCAAATGCCAACACTGAAATTCACAGGCTGAGCGAGATTCAAGGCTGTCCAGCTTTTACACAAATAGAAATAGATCTCATGAAATCTGCTGTGGGCAGAGCTAGACATGATAGCATGCAAACACAGCTCAGCGCAGAGCCAGATCTGGCAGAGACAAAAGCAAACAGAGATGTGCTCACCAATGCAGACAGTGATAAGCTGTTGAGGGTATGCGCCGAGACCGTGACAGGTTAGCCGCAGCGCGTTTCTGAGTCGTCCTCCTTGTGGGCTGTGCAACTGGCTTCAGAGCCTGCGGTATGATGCATCAGACTTGGTTTCACTTGATCAAGGATGTGCCCAATCAATTCAACACATTGCATTCACAGCAGCTCGATCTGATTGGGGTTGGCATCAACAAAAACAAGACATATAACACAGGCAAAGTGATTTACACAGGGCTGACAAGGCATGCGATGGCTGACAGGGATGCACTGGCTGCTCTGGACGAGCTCCTTGCCTTTGAAGTGCATCATGGTCTGAGACTACTAGAACAGATCGGGAGCGCAGAAAAGGAGTGGGTCAAAGTCAAGGCAGGAAGGCCAACATGCAAGTGATATGCTGTATGCCGGCGCAAATTGAGAACAAGCCCATTTTAAGCAAATAGCACACAGGTGACAGCTTGGGACTTATGCAGGCTTGCTTCTTAAGCCCTACCTTGAAGAAGTGAGGGGTCTTGAGTTGCAATCAGCAAATCCCTTTCAGTGGAGCAAGGCACCAGAGCCATCACGAGCAAGCCAGTATTTGCATCATATTGGCAGTCACATCCATAATAGACCAAAAGTACTGTATGTACGATGTGTGGCGGTATAGGGCACTGCTGACGGTCACAGGTATGTACAAAAGCGTGGTTCGCTGCAGTGCCAAGGTCCACAGCAGCCCATCGTGAGCACAACACCAGCATCTGCTCTTTGCAAAAGCCTTGCCGGTGTTGACCCTCTAAAGTGTCACATGCAGATGCTGAAGGCCCGCCTGTGCCACAGCGTATGCTGCGGTCTGCCAGCACTCCAAAAATGCAGAATACCTACTATGTGCAGCCTGTCCTGGATCGCAGAAATCATGCAAACAATCAAGCACCAAACACAACTCATTCAGCACAGGGACCTCAAGCTCAAAATCATCCTGAAGATCAGAATCAAAGCCCTCGTCATTGATATCAGCAGTTGGGAAGGTAAGCAAGAGGCCATAAGGCAGATACGACAAGAGTTGGACTGTCAGTAGCAAATGTCCCTAACACTTTTGCCAACATACGTCTGTCTGGGCGAGATTGAGTACCACAGAAGCTACCAATGTGCAACAGCATGGACTGCATACTATTACCCTCAGCAGCCGCTAGCAGATTGATCACATCTGCATGATCATCCTCAAAGACAAAAGCTTCACCTCTTGACGCATGCCCAAATGCTGTACGATGATCACCCCTGACATATGCAGCAAAACCACTCAAAGACCAAGTTCGTGGTCACTCAAGACTATGTGTGCTTTCTATGTCGGTGATGACCACGAAGGGAGGAAAGCCGCAATACTCGAAGGCAGCCCACGCAACCAAGTCGACTCAAGTTTTGCAGCTGGTCAGCAGACGGGATGTGCTTGAGACTTTGGGGCAGCTGAAGAGCTGAAGCTTGCAAACGACCTGGTGAGTTGGCAGTTCTGACCTCCGTGCCTCCGTGCTTCCGTGCCTCCGTGCAAACCACAGTTTCCGGTCACGGTTCTAGTCAAAGTGGCTGTGTAGCAATTCCCCGTTTCACATTTTACGTGCGCCACACCACAACACTCGCTTGCTATACCACCTTTGCAATCATTTTGGCTAAAAGAGTGCGTTTCGTAGGTACACTGGGGTCAAGATTGTTATTGCAACTGTGCACCACACCTGGCGTTGAACAGCTTGATCACGAATCAAATGGCAGGCAGTCAGACCGATGCCATAGATGAGCTTGACCAGCTGACATCGAAGGCTGCAGACGTGACAGTTGTTCTCTTGCAGAGCAAAAGCTTGCTGGTCACGGATTTGCCCTCGCAACTCTGGTCGTTCACCTCGCTGACAGTCCTAAGTCTTGCCAAAAACAACCTCTCAAGCGTTCCAGCTGAAATAGGAGAGCTGATTTCCCTGATCACACTCAATCTATCCAGCAACGAAATTACCGTTGTATCATCTGGGATTGGCAAGCTTGGCAAACTGTTAGACCTGGACTTAGGTCGCAACAGGCTACAAGCAGTGCCTGCTGCCCTGGGTAATCTACTCTCCCTGAAGTACCTCAACCTCATGAACAACAGCTTGACCAATGTTCCATCAGAGCTGGGCAACCTAACTGCTCTGTACCGGCTTGGCCTCAAAGGCAATCAACTGACTTATCTGCCAGAGTCATTTGCTGGCTTGAAAGGGCTTGTTGAGCTGTTCATCACTGACAATCGTCTTGTCAGCTTGCCAGATGGCATGTCTGGCGTGACATCACTTGTGAAACTCCAGGTGAGCCCTAACTTGTGGACCTCCAGGTGAGCACTAAAGTCACCTGATGCAGGGTAAAATATCTTCTGCCTTTGCCTTGTGGCTGTTTGCACACATTAGTTCAAACCGACAGTGTTGCCTTCCTGACCAGCTGACCATGATCTTCAGGCTTCCTTCAACCAACTGAAGACACTGCCTGCAGCAATGGGTCACTTGCCTAAGCTAGAGTTGATGAGAATCGCTGTCAACAACATAGAGCAGGTCAGTGGGATGCAGCTTCATTACTCTTTCAGCTTGCAAACCATGAGAGATTGTCGCCCCCTAAGTGGCCTGGTGTCTGATGGCTGCATATTGGCCTGTCTGTACCACTCTGACATGAAGTTGAGTCAGCAGGTGCCGGCAGAGTTTGGTGGTCTGAATGCCCTGGCCTGGTTCAGCCTTGCTGGCAACCCAGCTTGTCAACCAGCACCTCCAATTAGACCTGACATTCTGCCTCTTACATTAAGCCAGCTTGACCTAGCTACAGCCTTGGGGGACGGTGCTTCCGGGGATGTGTTTGCCGCCATATTCCAGGGGCATGATGTTGCCATCAAAATCTTCAAAGCTGAAAGCAGCCCAGATGGCCATGCCAGAGATGAAATAGCTGTCACATGCTTTGTGGATCATCCAAATCTGATCAAGGTCATTGGGATCATTGATCACCCTCATGCCTTAGTTCTGGAGCGTGTGTGGGGTGTGCCGTTGGCGTTAAAACCCAACTTTGAGTCCCTCCTAAGATGCAGATGGACACAAGGGCAAACATTTACCACAGCCTTTGTGTGGAATGTAGCCAAATCTATTGCAAACGCTTTGGCCTATCTTCACAAGCACAACATATGCCATGGAGATGTGTATGGTCACAATGTTTTGGCAGATGAAGAAGGCAATTCAGTGCTTTGCGATTATGGTAAGCATATGCTGAGGTTTTGCATGCTTTGCTGCATGCATGGTGTCATTAAGTTCATCTATATACCCTTCACAATGTCTCCGCATCCTTGCTGCCTTGGGCTGTAACATCATGGGCGCGTCACATGTGTGCATTGGCCTGCAAAAGCTTGAGTTTAGAGCGATAAAAACAAAGACTGCTGCCTAGTGTCAACATATATGTCATCTTAAACAGAGCTGGTGGGACAAGCTCATGAAAAGATGCATGATCAGCGCAAATTGCATGGAAACCTGTGGTGAGTACTGTATGGCACTGCAGGTGCATCTTTTTTCTACCAAGCAGAAAATGTTCCATATGAGGCTCAGGAGGTGCGTGCATACGGGCTGTTGCTGCATGACCTTGTTTCCAGGCTCAAGCAAGCGGATGAGCAGTCCAACAAAGACACAGCCAGAATCCTTCAAAAAATCGTCCAGCAGTGCATTGGCAACGAAGCTGTTACAGCTCAGCGGCCCACCTTCTACATGTTACATGAGAGGCTGACATGACCAATCCCTTTTTGTGGTAGGTGTATGCTAATGAATGCATCACGGTTTCTACAGATCTGCCTAGACATAGACTATTGCCGCGTGAAGGGGTTTCCTGCATGCATGTTAATCAAACCAAACTTTGATTGGACAGATTGATGTTTCCATATGCGTGTAGCACGCTTCGGTACTACCTAAGTGCAGTACAGCTCAGTCGTTTACCCAGGCTACTGCCAAGTGCTACAGCAGCCTGTGCGCAGAAATGCCGGAGTGATGTTGTGGTTTCTAATGTTGTGATATAGATGGCTGATTTAGATTGTTCGACATAGTCCTCCGCGTTAGTGTAGTCTGGTTTAGCATACTTGGCTTTCACCCAAGCGACCCGGGTTCAAATCCCGGACGCGGAATCGCTCATAAGTGACTGTTGATCTTTAGGGGGGCATCCTGTTTTGTGTACTTGACTGGCTACGTTCGCTGGCTATTTTTTGTCACGGCCAAATATGAATGCGGTCTTCAATTGCATTGTTGCACCAAGATTTGGTCTGTCAGCCAGTCAGTACAATGCTGCCTAGCAGTGCTGACTTGTATATCCAACACTGATACCTGCTCACCCGTATGCAGTGCTCTGCTTTGGATAACCCTTAACCTGTCTGTGCCAGCTCTGAGGTAAAATGCGCATAAGCGTGTCAGGAAGCTAAACCAAAACTGTTATAACAATGTGTTTATGACAACGTAATTACACTGTTCCCTTTGTCTCTGCAAAGTCTCAAAGCTCATGTCTTGAGACAAAGCAAACCGCATCAGGCCTAGCACGTGTACAGAAGCACAAAGCAACGTTAAGTTGCAGGGCCCACATAGTCACTATACACCACACATTCCGAAAACGTCCAGAAGACTCAACATCAACTACCTCATGCAGACTGAGTGCTAATACTTGGTGGGTGTGCTGATGTCATTTGTAAGCTGATACAGTCCTAGTGCGGGACCAACAATCCTGAACAGGACCCAGCCTCCTATGATCAAAAACACAGAAGCATATGCAGCCTTGTTGGCCCAAAACAGTAAACCACGCTCTCCTGCATAAATTTGCCATGCCTTTCCAAAAGGACCCATCTCCTCCCAACCATCTGGAAACAGCTGCCCTTCAGGCCATCTTGGCTTGCCATCTCTTGACAGCTGCATTGCAATATGACATTGGCTGATGAATTTTGACAGCAGTTAATATTTGTTGACAGGACCAAGTGATGCAATAGCATAAGGCGGCGCTGCAGAAAGTGAGTATGCCTACTCAGGCCTGCAGAAACTGAGCATGGCAATTCAGGCACTGACCTGTCGTTGGGACTGCTGTGTCTGTTGATTTTGCCTATATAGGGACGAGTCCCTCCTCCTCCTTGCATTCTTTTCTCTTCTTTCCAACATAGCCTCCTGTTTGTCCTCAGCGCTCTGCTCCTTTCGTGCTCTGATCAGGGAAGTCTGCCTGGTGGAAGGACCTACAGGCCACTGCAACGCCTACATTTACCGCCCAACGGCGCAAACAGCGGTCCAGCAACAATTTCATACCAGCTTCCGGTCGCTGCGTGTTGATGCTACTTCTGAAACAAAAAGGACACCGCCTTAAGGGCGTCCTGCCGCGTGTGGAGCTTGCATGCAAGGCAGTGCTCTGCATTATGTTCGAAAGGTGCATCATGATTTCCGCCAGGCGTGCCCCCTATAGGTGGAGTGTAAGCTCAAACGAGAAGCAAATGGCTTTTTACAATGGCTTCATTGAACACAGTCCAGGTCAGCAAACATTTGCTTGTGTCGTATCGTTCGTGTCAAAGCAGGTCAAAGTAAAGCGCAACATAACTTGGATTGGGTTGTAGCTGCATGCTACCTCACGTTGAGAAGGAAAAACCGTCGCAATGGTAATGGCATGTCGTGATCCATATCACACATCGTGAACCGTCTGCACCTCCGAAGCATGCATGCAAGCGTTACAGCTGTGTCCTGGTTGTGTCGTGCTTTGAAACTGTCACAACATCATTCAAGATATGTTTCTGCTTCTGCACAAGATCATACGCAGCCAGGAAAGCAGGAGGTACCCTCGACGAGTCTGGAGTTATTGCAACAGCTGGTATATCTAACAGTTGTCCAGGCCTTAGAAGTCCTCGTGCTGTTATTCGGCATACTCGGCATACTCAGCTTACTCAGCATTCCAGAAAGCTTGATGTTGTGTAACCTTTCGTCAGGGCAAAGATGAAGGCTTTCATGTAGAGCTTGCTGGGGAGGAGGAGGATGCTGAAACCTGGGAGGACGCCATGGATGAAATGGAGGATGTTTGGATGAGGGAACCTGCAGGTCTGAAATTGATCATAGCTGCAATTCTGCTGTCTCCACAGATTTGCAGCTATGATTTGCCTACTTGATTCTGCCTGTTGATTGGTATAATCTCCCTTGTGATGACTGTGTGATGTACACATAGCTACTGCTGCTGCACTTTCCTGCAGGTGAGAGCTTTGCTGAGTTTTCCAGTCTTTCGTCTGGACCAAGTGATGAGATGGTAACCACGGTCAGCTCTTTCAGACTTTTCACGCTTGGAAGTTTGGCAGCGCAGCACCATGTGGTGCAGCGAATTGCATTGAGCGAGCTCTCTGGCTTATGCATACCTGAGATCGTGACTTGATACCTGCAAGGTGCAACTGAGGCATACACAAATCTGTATTGATATGATTTGTCTGTTTGGATCAGCATTGCAACATGACCTTTGCCACTGCAGGCTGTTCCCATCATCACTACTGACGAACTGCAAGCTATGGTTGCACAAGATTATGATGCTACATTGCTCGTTGTTGATGTGAGGAGCAGTGAGGAGTACACTCACTCGTAAGGCTGCTGCTTCATGTCAGATCACTGCTGGAATAGTCTTCGAAGAGGTCTGGACATTGGGACATACATGCCTTTTGACTCTTTGTCTGCACTCTGACATTACATCAGACCTCACAGTGGCAGGGTTGCATGCAGCTCTTGTTGTGTGCAGGCACGTTTCAGAAGCGCAGAGTGTACCGCTTCAGCAGCTTGATTCAAGCATTGCAGATGAGTGGCGCTCCAAGACTGTAGTGGTGACTGGATCTGGGGACACTCGTTCTCAACAAGCTTGCACACGATTGAGCAAGGTTTACAAGCTCTCATCAGTCTTTCACCTGATAGCTGATGTGGTCTAGATGCTCATTGAAGCAAGTTGTGCATACCGCAATGGAGACAATTGGGGATTATAAGGATGTCAAGTTGTTGAGGAAAAGCTGTGTTGTTGAAGCAGCTACTTGTGCAATAGCATTGACTCACGCAACGACATTGACTTCACACTTCACACAACTTTAGTACCAGTACCCAAACTTGTCTCTACGACACAATTTTGTCACCAGTGTAGCCTTTGTTCCAAAGCCGCTTTTGCTACAGCAGCTGCAATCTATGCCAGATGAGTGGGCAAGGCGCAATGTGAACTAGATGCAAGCTACCAGTCCTTTGATGACATTACAAAGGAGATACAGAGATGTGTGATGCGAGATCGCCTGTTATTTGTTGAGTACATGGGAACTATTGCCCGTCAGGTAGGCTTCCAAGCATGTGCCATGCTCACATTGCTTGGGATCTTCATGCATGCTGAACTGTGATTGCTTTGTGACAGCAGTCAAAGGCTGCTGCTGTTTGGCGCCACCAATGCTGTGATGGCAGTACCTGCTCTTCATTTGTGCTGCCCTGACATGTGTCAAGCATCAACTCTTCCTCAGGACGGCAGACGCACAGAAGTTTGTGGCTGCACTCATCCAGTGAGCACACCTTGGCAGAGTGGTGTTGCTGTGGTGCAGTCTTTCCCCCAGATGCAGAGGCCTTTGTGAATGCCATGTCAGAGCAAGCAGGAGAGCCACCTGTGCAGGCTTTGCTGGATGATGCTTTGCTCACCTTGACTCAGATAGTTTGCAGGTACTTTTGCACCCTTTGCCCCTGGCCTGGCACAACATCATCAACATAAAACTAGCAGGTGCATTGCAATATTTTACAGCTTTTCTGGAGTCATCACATGCTGCTCTTGCTTGTGTTAGCCTTGCTGTCACACTGGCCATTAGAGAAGTCGCGCTTCACTTCTGGCTTGTGCTATTTCCGTGACCAACAGAGTCTGAAATGGTGCAGGTGCCACTTGTGGCACCAATGTCAGTGCACCTGCCCAGAAGCTGACAGGCCGTGTGACCAAATTGAATACAGACGCTGAGGAGTGCAGCAAGAGGATTTCTTTGGCAATGCACTTGGGTTAAATTTACGCCATTGTCTTTGAACCATGGACGCAGAAGAGCTGATGGCTTAGCAATTTTTTTGGGAGAAGTCTGCAGCTAACTTGCAGTGGGACATGCCAGTGTGATGTCTCACATTTAAAACACAGTACTCTGAGCAGAAACAGATGTTAACACTGCTTATCCTGTGCTTGTTGTTGGGTTGCAAAAAACTGTCTCTGTCCTGCATTCAATGAGATCAAAAGTTGCTGGTCCGTGATTGGTATGGAGCCTAATTCAGGACCTGGTCTGCAGAATTGTAATTTAATCATCAGACAAGCACTTGGATTAGGAAGTCAAAGTTATCTTTGCAGGGTGTGATGAGCAATTTACCAATGCTGTATAGCATCAACTTGTTGTGTGAGGCTCAAGCTTGCTGATATCACTGCTGCGACAAGCCCACAAGCTGCAAAGATAGACTCCATAGCTTCTGTGCGGCTTCCTCATCATAAGCATATGGTGCATAACCATGCATTTTATCTGCCTCTTCACTGGGTCCTGGTACGTCACAATCTGCCAGATACTTGCCACCTTTGCCCTCCCAGTCTTTCCCCACAGCGGCCCACACTGTGGTTGCTGCTCCTTGCTCAGCGTTCTTGAAGTGCTTTGTCAGCCCATATGCATCCCATGACTTGATAACGGCTGGGTCTAGGTGCCGCAGTAGCTCTGTCATGATCAGTCCAGGCATGACTGAGGTGGCATGCAAGCCTTGCGAGCTGTATCGCCTCTCAATCTGCATTCATCAGTGAAGTCATGCTGAATCATCTACATGGCCCGGCGGCGGCCCAGTGCAATTTTCTGTGGTGTCATTGCAAGTAAACAACTTTGTGAATGTGGAATATTGATGGCATATAGACAATCCCAGTATGGGTGTTGAGTTTACTCTGACACTGTCAGTTGACAATGTCAGCAGTTGTACAAGCAATGCTGTAACAAGCACCTAGTGAAGAACTGTAGTTGATGGACGAGACAAACTCTACATCATCACAACACCCTGCACTGTGACATTTGGGCAGACACTGAAACAGAGATGCACTTCACTGAGCACATGGCACTGCATGTGCACAAACAGTCAGGCACAGCTGGTCAGCATGGATCCAGTGCACTGACGTGCTTGCAGACTACAACAGATCACCTCATTTGCTAAATAGATGTTGGCTGTTTTTGACTGGCCGTAGGCCTTGTGGGGGTGGTACCCACTCTTCTTCAGATCCAGATCATCAAATACAATAGGAGACATTATGTGGCTGATTGAGGATACAGACACAACACGAGAGTTGAAGTCAGGTGTTGATGTATTGCAGGCTTCAGTAGCTGAAACAAGAGGAAGTGTGCAAGATGGTTGGTGCCAAAATGGGTCTCAAAGGCATCTTTTGTTTGCCCCTCTGGACAGGCCATGACACCTGGAGACAAACATCACCACGCTGAAGACGCATGCGCATGCTGTAGTAAAAGGGTACGGCCGTTGTCGTCATGGGAGTTGCAGAGCCCATATACGTTACACATGCTGCATTTTGGATGTAGCATGCCTCTCGCTAACATGATGCATATGCATAATCTATTTTCATTTCTCTGCTGGCAAAAGAACCCAACAGATTGCAGCACAATGCACTGCCCCGGTCTTTTGGCACATATGCATGCCTGTTTGCAGGCCTCTCAGCAGCATGTAAGGTCTGTTTAAATGGGGATTGCAGGCTTAGCGCATGGTTATGGCAGTGGTCGAGGGGCTGCACTGCCTTGCCAGTGTCCACTGCAAGCTAAGAACAGCAAGTTGGCAGATGAACAACTGCTTACCTGCGTTGTTTATGAGAATATTAAGACTGCAGCTTCTACTCAGGAAATGCTCAGCACAGTCACGCACAGACTGCAGAGTCCAACTCAAGGTGCAGAAGCTCAAGCTTGCCCTGGTTGGAGCTGGATGAGGCCAAGATGTCCTTCACGACATCTTGTCCCTTCTGCATGTCCCTTACTGTCAGGTACAAGTCGGCACCTACAAATGCAAAGCTGCAGCACTAGCTTGACACCAGCACACCAGTGAGATCAAAACCCCTGCGATGGTACCTGTCGCGTGCATTGCGCGCGCAGTCTCAACACCAATGCCGGAAGAACATCCTGTTATGAACACAATTTTCCCCTTCAGAGCGCCCTGCAACCTTTCATCCTTGATGATCTGCAAAGCTGAGGGTCGAGCGTCCCCCGGGCCTCTTGGGTCGCCGTGAGCAGCGGCGTACTTTGTAACTGGAGACATGCCTATTCGCACTGTTCTGATCAGTACCAGCCTCAGTAGACCTGGCTGTTTTGTTCAGGCCGAGTCAGAAGAAGCACGGCGAAACTATGCGATCGGGACATTATGACGAGAAAAGCTTATCCGCTTTCCACGTGGGTCTTGTAAATCATGTGCCGCACTCCAACTTAAGCTATCAGACTGCTATGCATGCATGTCGTATGCTCGAAGTGCATATTCTCAGTGCACTGCACTGAGCGCAGAACATTTTTCCTGCTTCATGGCATACCTGAATGCCGGCTTCTAGCACCGCATCAACGAAGTGGGCTAGTGCTGCAGTGCTGCACTAGTGTCACTCCTGGCAGGTGCGTCAACTTCTCGTTTGTGCATGATCCAGACCTGTTCGGCCTGCCCCGTAACCCAAGTTGCTATGCTTATGACCAACAAACATAGAGGCCATAAAACTAGCTTGATTAGTCACATTAGCTCCGAATCCATTAGCCATACGGTCCAGAGCCTGGTCTTCTGCAGAAGGAGTTTCTGACCCGAACGGAGACAAGTCATCTGCACAGATTGCTAGCAGAAACCGGCCTACATCACAAATTGCCGTTGGCAGTGACACGTTAAGCGTCGTTGCAAAGGGACCCTCAAGGATATTGCTCAGCAAGTTGCACGAGCAGGCCGCACTCGGTCTGACGTTTTAGTACAAGCGGCACAGCAACGTTTTTGTGAGTGGTCGTTTCGGCCTTTTGGCTATGTGAAGTTGATGCAGCTTGGTTGGCGTTCTCGAAGTTCCGTTTGCTCGGGTTCAAAATCAGCGCGTCATGAGCTGGCGCGATACCGCTATGCTGGGGATAACATCACCTCGTCAGAGTGCATGCAAAGTCTCAGCTCTGGATCCTCAGGTACGAGGCAATAGCCTCCTTGCAACTACCCAGAAGCTGTATCTGAGGCATTAGGATGCAGTGCCAGCATGCTTGCTGTTCTGATCCAACATCGTGCATGGGTACGTTTGTCTTGGCAGCACTGCTTTTCGGACTGTACAGTTGAAGAGGGGCCTGGTTTGCAGGCTGCTTACAAGGACCTCATCAGAATTGGCAGCCCAAGATCTGTTCCCATACTGCAAGACACAGAGGGCATGCCGCTGCTTGACCTCCCAGATAGCGTCTTGGAGGAGATTGCCAGCTTGCTACCAGCCTCTTGTCTTGCAATACTGCAAGTAACATGCCACCACCTGAACACTTTATTGAGACAAGACAGGTGCATACCTGGATCTGTACCTTGAGATTTCTAGATTTCTTGAAACCCTGAGTGGACTGCGCAATCTACCCATCAGCCCCAGGCTGTCTGTGCACAAGCTTCGCTGTCCAAATGTTTTGCAAAGTTGATACAGCATGAGGCATTGACGTCTTGTCTGGTTGCTAGGTTTTGGCATGATGCACTGAAGAAGCATGACCCGGTATGGGTATCTTCCGGGGTGTGTCCACTAGCCACCAGACATGACAGCCGCACATGGAAAGAGTTGGTGGCCATGTCAACCAGGCTACAGCAAGTAGGCATTGGTGGAGATGTGCTGGTGTCCCCTCAAGCAGTCTGTTTCAGAGGCCTCAACCTATGGAATGCAGGTGTTGTACAACCTGATCTTAGATATCGTGGCTTGATTTGAGCATGCTTTTGTCCATTCAAGCTGTTATGCATCAGCTCTGCAATGTCTTGTCAGATCAGCATTCTTTGCTTTCAGATACAGACATCAGAAAACGCATGTGCATCTGCAACCCCCTGTACACTTCTAAATAGAGTCAGAGCAGACAACGCTTACCAACACATGACATGTGGCAGGTTCCTATGATCTGGCATGCATGTTGCACCCAAGCAACCTGCCATTTGCTTCCTCAACTCCAAAATTAACTACCCTGCGCAGCAGATAATGCTACACGTGGATCAACATAACTGCCTAGATGCTGGCAGGCAGAACAGCATGCTAATTTCTGACATTGCCAACTGGTTGATCCTTTGACACCATGACATGCCCATCGCTGTACATAGGCAAAGCAAGGGAGGAGCTCAAAGTCCAGCTGGATTACCATCTGGTCCACACTGAGTACAAGTCCAGCATGTGGCACCAGCTTCTAGGCCAGCACCACTTCAGGGCTGAGAACATTGCCGACCTCATGGAGCTCATCTACTTCCTCTGGTTTGAGGCACGCCAGCTGACCCGTGCTGCCAACATGCTATCAAAGGTGCAGCATCTACTTGATGCCATGAACTTTACCCTACAAAGAAGCTTGTACGGCATCTCAGGAAGTTTGCAACTTGTCTGCATGTATATTTCTCCTGATCACATCTTAGAGCAGCAGCACCTCTGCAAAAAACTGCATGACGCATTGCAAGTTGCCTTGTATGCACACAAATGCTGGGTCAAAGTTGTTCTAGAGCACAGCCTCCTCCATCCAGGATTTGCCACGCAAATGGTCTGGCATTCATGCAGTACTGCGCTAGCGTGGACAGCAGGGTACACGCCCAAACCCGATACATTGGTCTGCAGATGCCCACAACTTTATCTTACAGCATTGCATCCTGCCGCAGGTACTAAAGTTGTTGGCTGAAGACAGAGCATCTGCTGCTCCAGAGGTTGCTGAAGGTCGGCTGGGATACAGCATGATACAGCTAGCCATCCAAGCTGCAAGTGCCGGCGCATACCTCATCGACTTGTTGCACATGCGCAGCCTCAAGTTCAGCCCAATGTCTGCTGCCAGCCCCGATGACTTCCTGAAGGCTTGCCAGGGTATGTTGCCCTGCAAAGACAAGCTTGAGTTTGCTGCACCAGCATGCAACATACTGCCACAAGGCACGTAGAACCTGCATTTTAGATTGCCATGTCTCAACCCTGCAGGAGCTGAGTTTCCTTGTCTGGAAATCATTACCTCTGTACAACTGTGCCAAACAAATGGCATTGCTGATCAGAAACAGGACAATCCAAAACAGGCTTTGTGTCAGTCCGGCTGCGAGTAGCTTATGCCTGTGCAGGCTACTCCCTGTCTCGTACGGCTGCAGTCACAGAGGCTGCAGACCGTTTTGAGTACTGTGGCGGCTTCTACAGCTGGACAGATCTTAGAGGAGCTTTGTCAGTTCTGTGCACAACACATTGCAGTCACAGCCCTGACTCCAGCCAGAATGGTACCATGCCAGATCAGCCTTTGAGCAGACAGCAGGATGGGCAACAGCATGGTGACACCAGTGTGAATGAGACATCCAGCATTTGGAATGCACCACAGGACCAGACAAGCAGCAGCCCAGATGCAGTCCTGGGCCAAAACCTGCCTGCTAGTCCGGCGCTGGCTCTTGACCACTGTGACAGTCTGCCTCTGTCTTCTGTCATTCAAGATGAGTGCCAGGACCGGGATCAGGCTTGGGGTGAATCAGATCAGCAAATCAGTCTGGCTGAGCAGTACAATGATCCTTGGTTGCCATCCAGCTGGAGGGTGCTAGGAGACGCTGCCCAGGCACTGTTGAATGGCTTGGCTGAGGCTGATTCCATTCCCTGGGTATGTGCTGCATCTTACATTGCTGTGCTGTGATTGGCTGTGCTTTGCTCTGCCATGTTTGCTGTGCTGTGCCATCTCATGCTGTGCTGTGGTGTACTGTGCCGTGCAGCGCTCTTGAAGCCACTGCCATCCCGCACAGCACTGCTTTATGATGCTTTCGCATCACACTGTCAGCAGCGCGATGCGCTTCCGACATGATCAGACTTTTGAAGTGCTTGGTATAACAAAGACTCTCTTATGCCTTGAACTGCAGGAGGTGCTGAAGGCCTGGGGCTCTGTGCTGAAAGGCAAGGTGTCCAGGATCTCTACCAGCTCCAGGGAGAGCTGCCTGGCACCCTCAGACGCCTGCAGGGGGTATGCTCTGTATGCGGCAAATAGCTTGTTGAACAGGTGTGCTGCCCTTTCAGCATGCGTGGCCTGAGCTTGTGGCATGTGTATGAGGCACGGTTCAGTGTTTATCAACTCACTGTGTTGACCATGCTTTCGCATCAGATCTTTGTCAGCTGACTGCTGTGCTGTTGTGCAACATCTGACTGCGTGCTGGCTAACCGGCAGCAGTATATGCTGACGCAGATGCTGACTGTGCTCGTTCTGCTGCTGAAGCTGTAAAGGCCTGACCTCATGCATAAGCCGTAACCTGTGTCTTTGAGTCTGCCTGGTGCTGCCAGAGACCTATGCACATTATCCTCCAGACGCCTGCAGTCCAGTCACAATATGTCCGCCCCACCGTGGCCAGGCTCAAGGCTACAAGCTCCTGCCTGGGTGACCATTTGCCCACAACTGCACGCAGCATTTCCTTTGCATCATGTACAGTCTATATAGCAGCAGCTTTTGCAATTTTCCTGGCACTAAACATAATAGAAGTCTTAGGGTGCAAGCACAGCGCATCATCTGTTGCACGTCGTACTGCTGACAGGCTGAGACTGCAGGAACATTCAGAGATGGCTGTGCTGACCAAACTATATGTTCGTAAGTACAGTGAAAAGACAGCTGCTGCTCTCTGCCATGTAACTGAGCGGCCTAGTCAAGAGACATCAAGCTGTTTGTATGCAGATTGCATGGGGGGCCAGACAGCAGCATGGTGTATGCCCAGACAGGCAGGATGTATGATAGCGCCAAGCAGTACGGCAGGGCTGCACACTACTACAAGCTGCACATCATGGCCAACTTTGGCAGTGGATATCTGCCCGGAGACAATGAGGATTACTCTGCCCTCATTTGCCTGGCTGGAGCTTATGACTGGGACTCTGTTTCAACAGGTTGCCGTGCGCTGTATGCACAAGAGTGTGCTTCTAGATTGCTTCAGTCCCAAGGATTTTTTGCCTTGCTGCTGATGTGATGTTGTGAGACTCTACTTTGCATCAATGGTTGCTTCTGTATAGATGCCAGATGCTTTCCTATAGCATGGAGTTTGCAGGCAATGCGTGTGTAGAATTTGTCCATCGCCTGGCGCACAAGGTCAGCCTTGCTTGCATGTTCAAGCTGCAAAGCTGCAGCACGAATGACCTGCAGCTTATTTGTCAACACTGTACAAAGAACTGACGTGTGCTTGAAGAGAAGTACATAACTGACCTGATAGTGTGTGCATCCATGTTTACAAGGTGCAATGCTGCTTTGCAGGCTGCCTGCACAGCTACCAGGAAGCCTTTGCGTGGCAGAGGGCCCTTGTCCGCAGCCTGGTCACCAATGCTGACAAGCCCCACTTGCTCTCCAAGCAGTCGCACATTCTGGGTGACATGCTAAGCTCCCACACTCCCCGACATGCCCCTCATCTACATGTCAACTCACGCCTTGTGTTGGCAGTGGGTGCCTACCAGACCAGCATGAGATCTACCCAGGCTGGCCTGGCTGTTGTTGCCTGGCTGCAACAATCTCTTGAGGTACATCACTATGTTACTACCTGTATCCACACAGCATACATCCGTGTGCTTGTTGTGTGTCTGTCTGTCTGTCTGTCTGTGTCTCCGTCTGTGTCTCCGTCTGTGTCTCCGTCTGTGTCTCCGTCTGTGTCTCCGTCTGTGCCTCTGTTTGTGTGTGCATCTGTGCTGTGTTCGACTCTCACAACCACCTGCATCATGCCCTGCAAAGCTGATGCAGTTTTGTGTCATGGCAGATGCTGGCTGTGGCAGAGCAGGCCTTTCTGGCATTTCTTGAAGATGCTCAGGAAGCCTTCAACATCATGACAAGCCATGCAGCCAGGAGAAAAGCTGTCAAGGATCAGGAACTCAGAAACAGCAGCAACAGTGGTAGGAGCTCATCCAGCAGTCGCGGCAGCTCACCGGGCAGTAGTGTGGGGCTATCTAGCATTGATCATGGTTTGAGTGGCAGTGGTGGTCAACCTTGGAGAGGCATGTCAGCCCAGTCCCCTCCTATTGTGTTCACAAAAGCCCACATTGATTTCATGAACAGGCTTGGTGATGTCATGACGCGTTTGCCAAGGGGCAATGCAGGGCAGCCTTTGTATGCCATTGCAGCATCCATCAACAGCAAGTTGTCTACAGGACAATGACAGCCTTGAATGCTGGCAAGAGCTTGATTATAACATGGTGGGTGTGACACCTGATCTTTGTTTGCCTGCCTGTCCACAACTGATTGTGCCTTTCCGTTCAATGATTGTCTAATCATCTCAAGCACCCCAATTGATATGAAGTACTTCTCTGCAGTTTCAGATTATCAGCCTGTCAGCTTTAGCCGTAATTTCACACTCAGAGATGAGCACATCACAGCATCATGTCAGCTTGCCTGCTTACCTATAGCAACTGCACCAATGTGTATGTGCTGTTGCTGTTGAATTCATGGTGCCCAATGTGATGCAGGTGCATGGCCATGAGAGAAAGTCTCAAGCAGCTATCAACAAGTCTACTGCTAAAGAAGTTGCGGAGATCAGCAGCAGTCAGGGCTGTTGCGGAATGCCCCCCCCCTCTGCCCTTTGGGTGGGTGCAGGGGTGCATGCAAGGTCTTGTCAGCCCCGCTGGCCTACAGTGCATAGTTCACCTTGACGTGCTGGTGACACACGCTCACTCCTGTGGCTGATCAGCAGACCACAATGCAGCAGCAGTAGCTACCTATAGGCACAAAGCTTGTATTCTAGTAGACGCAGCCAGTTATGCTCTGGAGACACCGCTGTTGCTGAAAGCAGAAGAAGACGGAGCTGACATATGACTTTGTTTGCTATTTTTTTCATAATAAGAATGAGCACTTGCAGCCGACAGACTCCTTGATGTCACTCAGCACATTGTGAAAGCCTCCTAAGTCAGCATATGTCACCTGTTCCTGAGCTGCAGCCAACTTGATGTCATTCTCAGCCAGCTTACCTATGAATAGCCTGAGACGCTTTGAAGAACTCTGCAGTGTCAAGGCTCAAGTTGCAAGCAATGCCAGTCAGTTCTAAGAGACCTTGCTCACTGTGCAAGCCCTGCACAGCGTCAGCATGCATATACTAGTCATGAGAGCCTGAAGCATCACATCTGCAGCTCTTGGCTTTTGCTGTTAATTTAGGGATGCTCGTGGCAACTGCTCTGAAAAACGCTGTGCAATCCTGAGGGATGGATAGAGCACAAAGCTGCATGCTAAACAACAAACGAAGGCCAACAAGGCACAAAATCAAATCAAATTGAGAAAAGAGAAAATTGTGTATGTGTACATTGACTGAATAAGCAAGTCACACACGCTTGATGGAAGATAAGCAGGTAATGAGAACAATCATGGTAATCATCCAATAAGGTCTGTGCTAAGATAATGATGACTTCACGTCAATAAGAGGCTGTCATCACTGACTATCCTGTTACAATGCATCAGTTTCAAGATGACAATGGCACAAGGTGAAACATATACAAAAGGGAGATACATTGCCACAAGGCACAGTCAAAGCAAGTCAGATTAGGCTTGCTGCTTGAGCTTGGACATGGTTGCCGCTCGCTTGCTTCTATCTTTTTCTGGCTTAGTACGGTTTGCAGGACTTTGTTCACAGTGCCCGCTTGCATCCTTACAGAAAGCCATTTTGTCAGACCCCGGCAGAACCAGCTCAGGCCCGAAACCGTTTTTTGCAGTGTCGTACTCTGCAGCTAGCTCAGGGTACAATGACTGCAGTGAGTTGCAGATGCAAGCCTTTCTGCTGGCACAACAGGGGCAACCACAATTGAGACCAATGCGGTTTTGAGGACTTGCCACAAACAGGTGTGGTTGGCCATTGGGGCATTTGGTACAGATCCAGTGCACCATCTTGCCGCTTCCTGCCGTGATCTTGTCAGTATCAAGCCCTGCTCTCCGGTTCCTCTCAAAATCAAACTCCATCATTGCAGGGTGTACTTGCTCTGTGTCAAGCTTGGTAGTCTGTTCCAGGGTCTATTGATGTTTGAGCACTTGGGACAACCACTCTGGCCGTCAACTTTGCGGTATATCTTGGCTGGCCAACTATGACCACACGATGGGCAGAGCCAATGCCTGCCGGTGGAACTGCGTGCCATGACCTGGTGTGAAGTCAGCCCATTCTTGGCTGTGTCCCAGTAGGCTGCCACAGCTGGGGCCACAGTTGACAATGAGTTGTGTTGGCACAGACTGTTGTTGGTGCAGTAAGGGCATTGACTGTCCATATTCTGCCTTTTATCAATGCTGCGCAACCATTTGTGCGGCAGCCCACGTGGGCACTGGTCACAACTCCACCACACGCGCATGTTACTCCTGGCTGTGATCCGCTTGTCTCCCAGATGCTGATTTTTGGCATGATGCCACTGCCTCTGCAACTCTGGCCTGAGCAGGCTGATGTCTGGGCCTGCTGAGACCTGCTGCTGTGATTCATTGCAACGGTATAGTCTCGAGTATCCTGGTGCCAAAATAACGCACAAGTTAAATGTTGTAGTCAGCATGGAGATTTCTCAGCCGCTTCAAATCCAAAACAAAATGCAGTGATGCACCAGTTGCCTTGCTTGTTGTTCGTCAGCTGTGGTACCCCTCCTTGAAAGGAGGAACCACGACGCGGTAGTTGTTGCCAATGCGGAAGCTTGGATTGCCTGCACACTGGTATTGGCTTACGACGCAGAAGAGCTGCCGTGTAGTGTACAGGAAGAAAATTGCACTTGCCTGCTGTGGAGTGGTTGCCAGACCCATGTGGCGCAGCAAGTTCCCGGAGCCATGCTCAGATCTGACGTGCCTCACTCGCTACTTGAGCTTCAATCAGTCACAAAGCGATCACAGAACGCAAGCCAGTGCGCGCTGCGGCAGCTCCGGAACCACGCTGATGCAGAGCCACTGGACGTTGGGGGTCCTGGGCTGGAGTCTTTGCTAAGGAGCTTACACACAAGGCATGCAGATCAGAAGTGGTTTTCAAAGAGTCACGCAAACGTGATCTAGATCGTCAGATGTGTGGCATCAAAGACTGACAAAGCACAACATACTGTACTCTGATTTGCGCTCTGCATCAGATGCTGAAAAAGCAGTTGCAGGCAAATGCTTTGGCTAGCTCATAAATCAAAACATGACAGTGAGTCAACTTTGTACAGATGCCGGACTCGATAACAATAGACACTGCAATCACCAGCACCCATCCACAATCAATACCAATTTACAGCATCCTCTTGGCTGCATGCTGGTCTAGGTAAGAGCTTGGCCGCATGAGACAGCTTTTCGATAATTACAAGCAGGATAAAATGGCCACACCTGCACCAGCACCCAAAGCATGGTAGTTGCATCTGCTGCAGCACATGCTTGCCTATGCTGTAAGCTTTTGAATGAGGTGTGTGCGTATGTAGATCTAGATCTAGACAGCTTGCATGCAAAGGCAGAAAGAACAAGAGGCTTGCCATTGGGTGCAGGCCAAGGAAATGGCTGTTCAGACAGGGCATATGCATTGTCAAGCCACACCTGACAGACGCTCACCTTAGCTAGAGAGCCAACATGTCTCTGGGTGATGGTTGGTGTGACTGCCAAGCCCTCACGCCGCATGCCAGCTGCAGGTGTGGTGTCCTGCAATGTATTGGCAGAGAGTGTCAGCTGTGCTGGACTCAACGGACCAGAATGCTGAAACGGGGGCCAAACGCAGTGAGCTGATTGCATCTTGTGGCTATGAGTGCAACGGCTTCCACTGACAAATAAGCTGATGGGAGTGATGAAGCTGACAGCTGGGGACCAACATCATGACAGCTGGGGACCAACATCATGACAGCTGGGGACCAACATCATGACAGCTGGGGACCAACATCATGACAGCTGGGGACCAATATCATGACAGGCACATCATGGTGTGACAAGCAGGTCTTGTTTCCTGCGCAAAGCAGTGCTCAGCTGCAAAAGCATTGCAGCACTCTGTTTTGGGTACACAGACGCTTTGACCTGCAAGACTCCATGCCATACTCACTACCTAGCTCATCATGAGCTGGAAAGCGTTTCAATTATTATTATTATTATACTCACTGCACAGTAGTGGACATGTAATATATTCTTACGCTGTTTGTTAGTGTGAGCCCTCTGCAACTCATCTGGCTGCTGGCTTGGGGACCTGTCCTCTCAGCAATGACACCAACAACATAATCGCCCTCTTGGCCTCAGATCAGCAGAGCTGAAAGATGTCCTGACAACCTGCATGACCCAACAATGAAGGCTTTTGGTGACAGCAGAGTGAATGAGCATCAAGCAGGTCTCACAACATGGGGATAATGGCACACTGCATGGAACAGCCTTGTTGCATCTACTGTATGGGAGACCCTCTCTCAGGCTTTGAAACGGAATGAGTTGACTGTCCTCTGTGACTACTAGCTCAGCAGCTTCAGTTGATCTACAGAACAACACACAAAGATGAAGCTGGCAGTTGAGAAGTAGTCCGGTTGAGATGTGCACATACAGGTTTGTAACTATGTACGCAGTGCAGCTGCACCTTGACATGCCGATGCCTCTATCAGTGTGAATGACCAGGTTTGCGTAAGGCCAAAGTGTTTCTTGGACAGCCAACAAGACGTCATTCTGCTGTGGCATGGTATGCTATGCCATGCTGTGCCTGACATGCGGTGCGGTGCTGTGCTGTGCTGTGCTGTGCTGTGCTGTGCTGTGCTGTGCTGTGCTGTGCTGTGCTGTGCCGTGCTGTGCTGTGCTGTGCTGCAGCATTCATGCCATGTCACGCCATATGATGCTATGCCAGATTTGAGGTGAGTAAACCTGTCAGGCAAGCAGGTTAAGCCTATCAGCAGGCATGCACCCTTGTACAGATGTTCAAATTTCCGCTCAAAATGACTTCATAGTGGACTATGGCAAAATGATCTCAGTATGCCTACTGACCTTGCTCTGTCACTAGATAATTCTGTTGCAGCTTGGCATCCAGCGCGCTTCTGGCGGCCAGCCTTAGGCTTGGAAGCCCTCCTCTCTGCCATGGCATCAACAGCTGCTGCTGCAGAGGAAGGACTGGTTGTCTGTGCAGCTGTGGCAGGCCTCTGGGCTGCAGCTGGCTGGACAGGTGTCCATTCAGGGGTGCCTGCATCAATAAGAGCATGTGAAGGTTTTTTACAACAAAGCTTGGCCAATCATGTCAGATCTGTGCAAAAAATGAGTCTTGATGAATGCCAGGCCTACACTGCGGTACAGCTGAATTTTAAAGCCACAGGTACAATCCCTGCTGTACTTGCATACATATCTGTGCATGGTGTCAAGCAAGTGGTTCTGGTTCACCTGACATGGCATGCATGCTAGCCCATGGCGCTCCTTTGGCTGCTGCATGTACATGTATTCTGTGAGCTGTCTGCTTTTAGCAGCAAGCAACGCCTCAGAAACGGCACACATGCAAACTTTGATCATGCTTATATGCTATTTTGGACGGACTTACTGAAACTGGGGTTAGGGATGCCCAACAAGAGGCCGACCAAAACACATGTGAGGACCTGTAATATGTCACCAGCAATACTGGTAAACTAGCAGATGAACATGCTGCACCTGAGATCGAAGGACTTGCACAGCAGGCACGGGTCCGGGAGGAGCTTGGCGGGCCGTTTGAAAGGCTTGCTGCTGTGCATGCTCTGCAGAGCGCACAAGGCAGCTGGTTCCAGGAACCTGCATGACTTGACAAAGAAAAGTAGTGAAGCAAGCACAGCAAACGGATGCAGATGGAGGATCCTAAGCCCTTACTGTGGGGGTTGGGCCGTTGACCAGTTCCCCTGCATCTGCTTATACTCTCTGCATGCTCAATGCCATGGCAGCTACACACGGTGAGCCCATAATGTCAGTAGCAGTATTAACAACCCAGTCCCCTTGGACTGAGGTCAGGGCAGCTGAAAAACCATCCCTGCATGTCAGCATATGGGCCACATCATTTTTCATGAGGTGCTACTGTGTCTGGAGAAATGGCCTTAAATACATCTACAACCTACAGTGTGCTTCATGGCGACACATGTTGCCAGGCAGCACCTACTGATTTGGGCAGCATGCAGAGGCCACAACAACATGCTTTCAATTTGCTGTTGATGTGCTTACGCATATCACCTGCTTTGCTGTTAAAAAAAGACCCTGTCCTAGAACCTGACCACATTGCATTGCAGAGCTATGAGCAGGGCTGCCAACAAGCTAGCAAGCATACCTGCTGTACCTGAGGTTGAGAGACTTGCCACTCCAGGCAGAGGTACAGCAGGAGGGTGACAGTCCAACTGAACGACTTGTTGCTGTCCAGGCCCTGCAGCCAAAGCATGGATGCTGCCTTGGCAACCTGCAAGACTCTACACCGATGTGAATGAATGTCATAAATGTCTCATCACAGTGCACGCACATCCTTGTGGCAAGTGCATCTACTGTCAACAGGCTCAACTCCCAAGCACGTGGCTGTGATGGCACAGCAAAGCCAAGCGTAATGAATCACATCTTGAGTGTCTCTCTCTCTCTCGCATGCACGCACGCACACACACACGCACGTACGCACGCACGCACACACGCACGTACGCACGCACGCACGCACGCATGCAGTGCAAAGCAATCTGCACATGAGGAGCTAGACTGTCAACAAGTCAGCAGGTGTACCTGTGGTACCTGGATAAGCAGATTTGCTACCCCAGGTGTAGGCATGACAGGAGCTAGACAGACCAGCTGGATGACTGCAGCTGTCTAAGCTCTGCAGCCAAAGCATGCCGCCGAATACTGCCCTGACAACCTGCATGACCCAACAACAAAAGCTTCTAGTGACAGCAGAATGAATGAGCGTCAAGCAGGTCTCACAACATGGGGACAATGGCACACTGCATGAACAGCCTTGTTGTGTCTACTGTACGCATGCAGAACCAGACAGCATGTGCTTGTAATATCGGAACAGAGCCCAGGTCGATAATTTGAATTTTGTGTGGCTAGATGACTCACACAAGCTGACAAGCGCAGCCTGCAGTCCTGTGTACTGCCCGTGCTGAATGACCCAGGGGAGCCCTTCAAGCAGACCCATAACCCACAAGCCTCAAGCCTCAACACAACAAAGCAAATGATGCATGTCAGTACGCACACCCTCATATGCTGTTTATTTCACATCAGAACATTACTGCTCAGGCTCACATGAATCCAGCATAATTCATTTCTAAACCACAATCAGAGCTGTAAGCATACATTTTGTGTGCAATGATTGTATCACAAAAAAACACATACTTGATCCACAAACAGTAGAATCGGCTAGATAGAGCACAAATGTAGACCGAGAACAGCTTGCTGAGACAGATAAAAGTACAAGTCAACGTGGAGGCTGTTGTGCCCAAACGCCGTGAAACAAAAACAGCAGCTTTCACATGTATAGGCTCACCATGTAGACACGGAAGCTATACCATCATCAAGGCACCTTCAAAGCAAGTCAGAGCACGTCTGCTGCTCAAGCCTAGACCTGATAGCTGCTCTTTTGACGCTTTTTACGATTGGCTGAGTGCGCTGAGAAGGAGACTGTTCCCATGTGTGCCCACTTGCATCCTTCCAGAAGGCCTTTTTACGGGACCCCGGCAGAACCTGCTCAGGCCCAACACCGTTTCTTGCAGTGTCGTACTCTGCAGCCAGCGCAGGGTACAAAGACTGCAGCGAGTTGCAGATGCAAGCCTTCCTGCTGGCACAGCAGGGACAACCACGGTTGAGGCCAATACGGGTTTGTGCAGCTGCCACAAACAGGTGTGGTTGGCCTTTGGGGCATTTGGTACAGATCCAGTGCAATATCTTCTCGCTTCCTGCCGTGATCTTGTCAGGATCAAGACCTGCTCTCCGGTTTCTCTCAAAGTCAAACTCCAGCATTGCAGGATGCTGGCTCTGTGTCAAGCTTGGTTGTCTGTTCCAGGATCTAGTTTTATATGAGCACTTAGGACAACCGCTTTGGCCGTCAACTTTGTTATACATCATGGCTTGCCAGCTGTGACCACACTTTGGGCAGAGCCAATGCCTGCGGGCATGACTGCGTGCCATGACCTGGTCTGGAGTTAGCCCATTCTTGGATGTGTCCCAGTACATTGCCACCGCTGGGGCCACAGTCAACAACGAGTTATGTTGGCACAGACTGTTGTTGGTGCAAAATGGGCACTGAGTGTCCGAATTCTGCCTATCATTGACGGTGGCCAACCATTCATGCGGCAGCCCACACGGACACAGGTCACAACTCCACCAGACACGTAGGTGACTGCTGCCTGTGATCCGCCTGTCTCCCAAATGCTGATTTTTGGCATGATGCCACTGCCTCTGCAACTCTGGCCTGAGCAGGCTGATGTCTGGGCCTGCTGAGGACGGTTGTCGTGTTTGTTTGCAGCAACACGGTCCTGAGTATCCTGGTGCCAGCACGTTTTGGCTGTTGCAGTCAGTGTCGAGAGTTTGCGGCCGCTTCAAGTCAGCACGGAAGTGCAGTCACGTACCAGTTGCTTGTCTTTTGTTCCTTAGCTGCGGTTTCGCTTCGTAAATGAAGGAACCACGACCCATAACGTGCTTCAAGCGCGGAAGCTTGGGTTGCCTGCATACAGGTCATGGCTCACGACGCAGACGATATACGGTGTAGATCTACAAGGAGACATTTGCACTTGCCTGCTATGGGGTGGTTGCCAGCTCGCGCAGCACATTCGCGCAGCTATGCTTCCGAGCTTGGCGTCTCTCACCCGCTACTAGAGGTTGAAAGAGCCACACAGCGAACACACAAAGCGTACGCCAGACATCGACACTAATGCCTGAGGCTCCGAAACCAGACAGGCAAGTCATTCAGTCTCAGCCAACAGACTTGCTGTTGGTGAAACAGCTTTGACGGGATGTAGCCACCTTTTGCAGCACATGCAATTAGCAACAGCTTTTGCAGCAGCGATTGCAATTGTCAGATATTACTACAATTGTCAGGTTCTGCTCAGCAGGCTGCCCTGGACCTATTACATGCATCGTGTCGCCTGTTTTGAAATGTAGCGCAGTGTGACCTACTGCGTGAGCATGTTGAGGGTGAGAGGCTTATCAGTGATAGCTAATCTCAGCGTGCCAAGATGCTCCCATTCTACTCCTCTGCACCGTAGCATCTCTGCATCATATGCACAAGCGTGGACACCAGCGCCCAAAGCACCCTGCTACAATGACAACCATGCAAAGCTTCTGAGAGGGAAAATGCAAGCGGGCATGCTTTGGAGAATGCATGTCTTGAGGTGGCAAACTGCCAGGCAAGCATATGATGCCCATCAGCAGGTATGCAATTGTGTACGCTGGAGCAACAGTCCACACTGCTGCTGGGTTACATAATTGCCAACATATGTTGATGCATCTCATCATGCCATGTTATGCTATGCCATGCCATGCCATGCTGTGTCATATCTTCCACACTGCTGCTTGGTTGCACAAATGCCACCATTCCTGCTCTGGCTGAGTGATTGGCAGCACAAGACGGCTCTTCCCCTACTTACATTCAAGATGATGGCAAGAGCTGCAGCAATTTTGGAACAACGCATGGGAGATGTGCTTGCTGCACTACAAGCATGCATATGCTGCAAGTTTTGCAACCAGGTGTGAGTCTCTGTAGACAGCTTACATGCAGGAGCAAAAAAAAGAGTATTTGAGCGAGCCCTGCTGTATGCATACAAAACGATGCAACGGGTCACCAGGCCAAAACATGATCTACTGTATGCACAGACTTGAGGCTGAAATGGGCACCAGTGACAGCTGATCCCAGTTTGCCAGAGGCTCCTATTCTATGTATCTTCAATGCAGCGTCCCTGCATCATATGCATACTTCTGGGCACCGCCCCACAAGGCATCCCTGCTACACCTGCATCCCATGCAAAGCTTCTGAGACAAACACCGCAAGCAGGGCTTGTGCCGCAGCATGCATCATTTGAGGTGGACAAAGTGTCAGGCAAGCAGGCTATGCCCAAAAACGTAATTGTGTATGCTTGTGCAACAGTGAGACTGCTGCTCAAGTGCACCACTACCGCTTGTGACAAGCAAATTTACATGCCATGTTATGCTGTGGCAACGTTGTGCCAAATGTGCTGTGCTGTGCCGTGCTGTGCTTGGCTGTGCTATTGCATGTCATGCTGAGCAGTGTACAGACTAGGGCCAAGTGTCCTTTTACTTTGCCTAACGACCTGAAGGTGTCATTAGATGAGTCCTTTGCAGTCGTCCAAGTGCTGGTGTTGACCTGGACGTGTCATGAGATGAGCCCTCTGCATCCTAACTGGCTGCTGGTATGGGAACCTGTCCTCTCAGCAACGGCACCAATTGCGGCATGTAGGCAGTGGCATCAAGCCTTCAGTCAGCCATGAATTCAATGTAATCTGCCCTGCTGTTCAAAAAGGTTGAGCACAAGAACACAACATACCAGCTTGGGCTGCAGTGCAAAGCAAGCTGCACATGAGGAGCTAGACTGTCAACAAGTCAGCAGGTGTACCTGTGGTACCTGGATAGGCAGATTTGCTACCCCAGGTATAGGCATGGCAGGAGCTAGACAGACCAGCTGGATGACTGTAGTTGTCTCAGCTCTGCAGCCAAAGCATGCCGCTAGATGCTGCCCTGACAACCTGCATGACCCAACAATGAAAGCTTTTAGTGACAGCAGAATGAATGAGCGTCAAGTAGGTCTCATAGAGCCCAAGTCGATAACCCAAATCTTGTGTGGCTAGATGACAAGCGCAGCCTGCAGACTTGTGTACTGCCCGGGCTGAATTACCCAGGGAAACACTTCAAGCACACCCATGACCCACGAGCCTCAGGCTTTAACCCAACAAAGCAAGTGATGCGTGTCTGTATGCACACCCTCATAAGCTGCACTTCCGCACTTCACAACAGAACATCACTGCTCAGGCTCACATGCATTCACTAAAATTAATTTCAAACCACACAATCAGAGCTGTTAGCTGTAGCTTCAAAGCATACAAGAAAGCATCTTCGAACACACTTTGTGTGCAATGATTGCATCAGTAGAAAACACATACTTGATCCACAAACAGCAGAGAAGGCTAAATAGAATAAATAAATAAAGTAATGTAGAACAGCTTGCTGAGACAAACGAAACTACAAGTCAATGTGGAGGCTGTTGTGCCCAAACGCCTTGAAACAAAGACAGCAGGTAAAACATGTACAGGCTCAATATGTATACAAGGCATCTACACAATCCACAAGGCACCTTCAAATCAAGTCAGAGCACGCCTGTTGCTCAAGCCGAGATCTGATAGCTGCTCTTTTGACGCTTTTTACGATTGGCTTAGTGCGCTGAGAAGGAGACTGTTCCCATGTGTGCCCACTTGCATCCTTCCAGAAGGCCCTTTTACGGGACCCCGGCAGAACCTGCTCAGGCCCAGCACCGTTTCTTGCAGTGTCGTACTCTGCAGCCAGCGCAGGGTACAAAGACTGCAGCGAGTTGCAGATGCAAGCCTTCCTGCTGGCACAGCAGGGACAACCTCGGTTGAGGCCAATACGGCATCGGGGACTTGCCACAAACAGGTGTGATTGGCCTTTGGGGCATTTGGTACAGATCCAGTGCACCATCTTGTCGCTTCCTGCCGTGATCTTGTCAGGATCAAGACCTGCTCTGCAGTTCCTCTCAAAGTCAAACTCCAGCATTGCAGGGTGTTGGCTCTGTGTCAAGCTTGGTCGTCTGCTCCAGGGTTTACTGATAATTGAGCACTTCGGACAACCGCTTTGGCCGTCAACTTTGGTATATATCATGGCTTGCCAGCTGTGACCACACGATGGGCAGAGCCAATGCCTGCGGGT
>JAABUU010001077.1_pt1 | contig 50041 bp, 41 predicted proteins | sample 5559301 | NCBI WGS metagenome assembly JAABUU01 (sample SAMN10711884, study PRJNA513360) | rock metagenome | isolation source: Antarctica rocks | place: Antarctica: Victoria Land, Richard Nunatak white | reverse complement strand
TGTCCTGCGGTCCCGACCCGCGCATCTCAGAGTGACAGTCGTCGACAGCCTCACGCCGGTCGCCCGACCCCAGCAACCACATCCACCATGACCGACCAACAACAAAATTTCGACCGATCACTTGACACGGGCGTCCATCTCAGACGCGGAAGCCCACGAGCACGTCGTGGGTGGCCATCATCGGCAGCGCGTGCGTCAACTCGCCGATGTCGAACTGGTTGTCGGAGTCGGTGTAGAAGACGAAGTCGGACTGGGCCCGGCTGAAGCCGGTGCGCAGCGCGGCCCCGTAGCCCTGGTTGACGTGGTGGCGGAGGTGGCGGAGGTGGCGCACGCGCGGGTAGTGCTCTCCGGTGAACTGCTCCATGACCTCGGCGGTGCCGTCGGTGCTGCCGTCATCGACGACGATCACCTCCCACTCGCGAGCCAGGCTCGGCAGCACGTCGATGGCAAGGGCGCCCGCCGCGCCCGAACAGCCCGCCCCACATGCGCTCCACCTCGGGAGTGGGCAGGTGGTGCAGGAAGCTGTTGACGAGGATGAAGTCGTACCGCTCCGCATCCGGTACCGCGTAGCGGGTGACGTCCACGGCGCGGAAGTCGCCGCCGTAACGGCGCCGCGCGTGCTCGATGTAGCGCTCGTTGATGTCGAGGCCCAGATAGTCGGCGTCGCCGAACTGGCTGCGATTGGTGCCCGGCCCGCACCCGACGTCGAGCACCCGGCGGACCGCTCCAAGGTCGTGTGCGCGCGGATCGGAGCAAACTTGCGCTCGGTCTGGGGCGCCATCCACGCTCGGTAGACGCTGGTCCGCTCCAGCAGACGCTCGGTCACGCTCACGGCGCTAGCTCGTTGCGCTGAGGAAGCTCAGGGTCGGGTCACAGGGCGGAAGTTAGCGAGCCGACGGTGTCACCGGATTCCCGGCGGGGAGAGCTAGTCGCTGCGGCCGGCGCCGCTCGGCGACGACTGTGCTTGCGGCGTCAGCAGGTCTTGGCGGCGGTAGTCCCCGCGGCTGAGGTGGTGCTCCAGCCACACGTAGAGGACGATGAACGCGTACCGGCTGCCCATCTCGGTCAGCTTGAGCTTGGAGCTCCCGTGCTGGCGATTGGTCCAGGTGACGGGCACGACGGCGAAGTTGAAGCCGCGCACGACTGCCTTGAGCGGTATCTCCACGGTCAGATTGAAGTGGTTTGAGAGCAGCGGCTGGATCTGCTCTATGACCTCACGCCGGTAGGCCTTGAAGGCGTTGGTGGTGTCGTTGTAGCCGTGCTGGAAGAGCAGGCGGATGCCGCTGTTGACGATCCGGTTGAGCATCAGCTTGAGCCGCGGGTAGTCGACCGTGCTACCCCCGTTGCCAAACCGCGTGCCGAAGGCGCAGTCGTATCCCTGTTCCAGCACGCGGTAGTAGAGGACGAGGTCCCGGGGGGAGTCGGACATGTCGGCCATCATGATCGCCACGGCGTCGCCGCTGTAGACCTCCAGTCCGGCGCGCACAGCGTGGCCGAAACCCGGCGGCAGGTGAGAACGCACGCAGCGAACGCCCGCGTTCTCAGCCGCGAGCGCGTTGACCGCCTCGCCGGTCCCGTCGCCACTGGCGTCGTCGATGACGATGACCTCGTAGTCGATCGCCGCGCGTTTGAGCTCGGCCACGGTGCTGGTCACCGTCTGCGCGATCGACTCCACTTCGTTGTGTGCCGGGATCACGACCGAGAGTTTCATGCCCGCCACTGCTCCAAGTTGTGGTCATGGATCTCGCGCAGCACCGCTTCGATGTCGTAGGTGATCTCCCACCCGGGATGGTCGCGACGGAACGGCCCCGTGTCGGAGATCCACCACCGATGGTCGCCGACGCGGTTCTGTTCGGACAGCGTCCAGCTCAGCTCCCGGCCGGCGATCTGCTCGCACACGACGATCGCCTCCAACATCGAGCAGTTGCTCGCGCGTCCCCCCCCGATGTTGTAGACCGCCGCCGCGCGAGGCGAGCGGTGGAAGGCCTCAAAGGCGGCCACCAGATCGGCGGAGTGGATGTTGTCGCGCACCTGCTTGGCGCCGTAGCCGAGCACCGTGTACGGGTCGCCGGTGATCGTGCACCGCATCAGATAGGAGAGGAACCCGTGCAGCTGGGTTCCGGCGTGGTTGGGGCCGGTCAGGCAACCGCCGCGGAAACAGACGGTGGGCATCTCGAAGTACCGGCCGTACTCCTGCACCAGCAGGTCGGCGGCGGCCTTGGAGACCCCGAACAGCGAGTGGGTGGAGCCGTCGATCGACATCGAGGTGTCGATCCCGCCGTGGTAGCGATGATCCTCGGGCAGCTCCAGCCGCTGATCGAGCTCGATCAGCGGCAGTTGGTTGGGCAGATCGCCGTAGACCTTGTTGGTGGAGCAGAAGATGAACGTCGCGCCCGGCGCATGCCGGCGCGTGGCCTCCAGCAGGTTCAGGGTGCCATTGGCGTTCACCGTGAAGTCCGTTTGGGGATCTGAGGCCGCCCAGTCGTGGGACGGTTGCGCCGCGGTGTGGATCACCAGCTCCAGCGAAGCGGCCACCTCGGCGAAGGCCCGCTCCACGGCGGTGGCGTCGCGGATGTCGATCGAGAGCGACCGAAACGACCCGCCGAGCTCGCGCCGGAGCCGCTCGGTCGTGTGCGAGGTGGAAGCCGAGGGCCCGAAGAACCGGGCCCGCATGTCGTTCTCCAGCCCCACGACGTCATATCCGGCCCGCGCGAAATGCTGGACGGACTCGGAACCGATCAGCCCCCCCGACCCTGTCACGATGGCCGTCGGCATCCCGGCGGAGACTAGCCGCTGAACGGGATCTAAAGGATGTCGCCTACCCTACTCCGGCCCATGGACTACCAGCGCCTGTACGAGTTCCGCTTCCGCGATGTCGACCAGGACGCCCGCGTCCGCGTGTGGCAGGAGATCGCGCCGTTCATCCACGAGCAGCTCGGGCGGCCTCAGCGCGTGCTCGATCCCGCCGCCGGACGCGGCGAGTTCATCAACGCCGTCCCCGCCGCCGAGCGCTGGGCGGTCGACCAGGTGGCCTACGCGGAGGGTACCTACGCACTTGGCGTGCGCGCGGTTGTCTCCGACATCTTCGACGCGGAGCTGCCGCAGTCACACTTCGACGGGGTGTTCGTGTCCAACTTCCTGGAGCATCTGCTCTCCCAGGAGGCGGTCGCCACCTTCCTCGCCCGGATCCATGGCGCCACCGCCCCAGGCGGCCGGATCGCGATCATGGGCCCGAACTTCCGCTTCTGCGCGCGGGAGTACTTCGACATGGCCGACCACACTCTCATCTTCACCCACCGGGCGATCGCCGAGCACGTCTACGCGGCGGGCTGGGACGTCGAGCGGGTCGAGCCTCGCTTCCTGCCCTACTCCTTTACGGGGCGGCTGCCGCCCTCACCGGTGCTGACCCGTCGTTACCTACGCACTCCCGCGGCCTGGAGGTTCGTCGGCAAGCAGTTCCTGGTCATAGGCCGTCGCGCCTGAGCGCGGTCTCTACAGGCTGCGTAGCAGAGCTGACTCGTGCTCGGCGATCCAGCGGTGGATGTCCGCCAGGATCTTCCGCGGGCCGCGGCGCGGGCGCCAGTCGTCGTGGGCGTGCAGCCGCCGGCAGTCGGAGAGGTAGATCGGGACGTCTCCGGGGCGCTCGGACCCCTCGGCCACCAACTGGAGCTCGTTGCCGGTGATCTCGGCACACAACGCGGTCGTCTCCAGCAGCGACAGGCTGCACTCCCGGCCGCCGCCGACGTTGCCGACGAACCCGTTCCAGCCGTTCGGATCGCCTAGCTGGCGGTCGATCAGCTCCAGCAGGTCCTCCACGTGCAGCAGGTCCCGCACCTGCTTGCCGCTGCCGCCGAAGCCGATGTAGCGCAGCTCCCTGCCGAAGTGGTGGGCCAGCATCCAGTAGGTGAAGACGCCCTGGTCGACCTTGCCCATCTGCCACGGGCCGGCGATCACCCCGCAGCGGTTGACCACGGTTCGCAGCCCGTAGCTCTCCCGATATTCCTCCAGCAACAGCTCCGCGGCGAGCTTGGTGGTTCCGTACAGGGTTCGCGCGCCCTGCAGCGGGAAGTCCTCGGAGATCCCGGCGGGGGAGGCTCCCGGCATCGGCTGCTCCTCGGCGAGCTCGTAGCGACTGTCGGTCTCGCGGAGCGCCAGCGCGGTCAGCGAGGCCACCGGATACACGCGGCTGGTGGAGAGGAACACCATCTGCGCACCGTGACGCCGCGCCGTCTCCAGGCAGTGGTAGGCCCCGAGCAGATTCGACCCCACGGCGTAGGCGGGACTTTCGCCCACCCCGGCAAGGACCGACGGCTCGGCCGAGCACTCCACCAGGGCGTGGAACTCGCCCACGGCCAGTAGGTCCTCCAGCTCACGCACGTCGCCGTGCTGGAACGCGATGCCGGCCTCACGCAGGCGGGGGAGGTTGAGCTCGCTACCGCGGCGGCGGAGGTTGTCCAAGACGATCACCTCCCACTCCGGGTGTCGGGTCCGCAGGCCGAGGGCGGTGCTGGCGCCGATGAATCCGGCGCCACCGGTGACGAGTACGCGCATCGTCGGCCAGTTTGCCCGACGAGGACCACAGCGGGGCTCGCCATCGGCGACCTCTAGCATCCGCCCTCCTCATGCGCGTGCTGCCGACAGAGCTGAGCGGTCCGGTGCTCCTCGCTCCCACCGTCCACGGGGACGAGCGCGGGTTCTTTCTGGAGAGCTTCCGCCAGGCGATGCTGAGCGAGCTGGGGATCGACGAGGAGTTCGTCCAGGACAACCAATCCCGCTCCCGGTACGGGGTCGTGCGGGGCATGCACTTCCAGCCCGGCCAGGTGAAGCTGATCCGCTGTGCGCGCGGCGCGATCTTCGACGTCGTGGTCGACGTCCGCCACGGCTCCCCGCAGTTCGGTCATTGGGAGGGGTTCGTGCTCGACGACGCCGGGCACCACCAGCTCCTCTGCCCCGATGGGTTCGCCCATGGATTCTGCGTGATCAGCGAGATCGCCGACGTCGTCTACAAGGTCTCCTCCTATTACGACCCCAGCGGCGAAGGCGGCTTTCGCTACGACGATCCCGCGGTGGGGATCGAGTGGCCGGCGGACTTGGAGCTGACGCCCTCCCAGCGGGATGTCTCCGCGCCGACGCTGGCCGAGATCGCGGCCACGCTTCCGTTCAGCTACGGATCCTAAACCGCGGTGATCGGGTGAGCTCGGACGATCCGATGCTGCCGCCGACCGTCTCGGTGCAGCTCGACGAAGTCGTTGGGGAGCTGCTGCGCGCACGCTTGCTCCAGCACACGAAGGACAGCTACGTCGGAGTTCCGCTCTCCAAGTTCCCCGAGGACCTGCGCGTGTACGAGCACCTGCTCTGGCTCTCGGCGGCGGACGTGGTCATCGAGCTCGGGGTCCAGTACGGCGGCTCGGCGCTCTGGTTCCGGGACCGGCTCATGGCGCACGCGCACTACCGCGGTGGCCGATCCGCTCGAGTGATCGGCGTGGACGTGGACATCGAGCGCGCCCAGGCCAGGTTCGCCGGGCTCGGTCAGGGCGCCGCCACCGGGATTCAGCTGGTGCCGGGGGATCTGAGCGATCCCGGGCTTCCAGCGCGCGTGCGTGGCCTGATCGAGCCGGGCGCCCGGTGTCTCGTGGTGGAAGACTCGGCCCACGACTACGAAACCACCTCGGCCGCTCTGCGCGGGTTCGCGCAGTTCGTGTCCGTGGGAGGGTTCTTCGTGGTGGAGGACGGCGTCGTGGATGTCGAGGCTCTGCGCGTCGACGAGGACTGGCCGCGTGGGGTGCGGAAGGCGACCGAGGACTGGCTGCAGCGGGACGGATCCGGTTTTGTGTGCCGGCGGGACCTGGAGCTCTATGGCCTGACGTGCCATCCCCACGGCTTTCTGCAGCGCCAGCGGTGACCTCGCGCTGGCTCAACCCCCAATATGTCCGCGGGGACCGCGTCGTGATGCTCGCCTGGGCCTGGATCCTGCCATCCTTGTGAGCCGCTGTGCGCTCCCGCCTCGCCGTCACCCCGCTCCAGTACCGCCGCGTCGCCCTGCTCACGCTGGCGGCGCTGACGCTGATCGTGCTGACCGGGGCCGCGGTGCGGCTGACGGGATCCGGGCTGGGCTGCCCGGACTGGCCCCGGTGCTATGGGAAGGCACTGCCGCCGCTCTCCACTCACGCGCTGATCGAGTTCGGCAACCGGGCCCTGTCGGGGCTCGTAGGCGTGCTGACGGTGGTCGCCGCGGTGCTGGCCTTCACCCGTCGCCCCTTCCGGCGTGACCTGGCGCTGCTGGCCCTGACCCTGCCCCTGGGGGTGGTGGCGCAGGCGGTGCTGGGCGGCTTCACGGTGCGGGAGCACCTCGCGCCCGGGTTCGTGATGGCCCACTTCGCGCTCTCCATGATCGTGCTCGTGGCCGCCGTGGCGCTGGCCTGGCGGAGCAGCCACGTGCCGGGCACCCGCCCGCGCTCGGCCGACCGGCTGTCGGTGTGGTCGATCCGGGCCCTGGCACCCCTCGGCGCGCTGACGATCCTGGTCGGGACCGCCGCCACCGCCGCCGGGCCCCACGCCGGTGGGTCCCCCGGGCAGCGGATCCACCGCCTGCACTTCAAGGGCGCCGGCACGCTCCAGTGGGTGATTCATCGTCACGCCACGATCGCGGCGCTGTTCGGCGTTGCCGTGATCGCCGTTTGGCTGCTCGCGCGCCGGCGGGAGGCGGGGTCGGACGTGCAGGAGCCGTTGACGGCCCTGGGCGTGCTGCTGGCAGCTCAGGGGCTGGTGGGCAGCGTGCAGTACGAGCTGAAGCTGCCGACCGACATGGTCTGGGTGCACGTGGCCCTGGCGACAGTGACCTGGGTGGTGCTGCTGTGGGCGGTGGCCGCGGCCGGGCGCCTGGTACCGGCGGGCCGTAGTGTGACCGGCCACGAGCACGTGGACGCCCCCGAGGTACGTGAGCCGACGCTCGTCGCGCGATGAGCACCGATAGTCAGTCCTCGCCCCCCGGTCCGGCCGGCGTCCGCGGAGCCGAAGGCTCCCTCGGCATCCTGGTGGTCGACGACGAATCCGACCTGCGGGAGATGCTGACCCGCTCGTTCTCCCGTGAGGGCCACCGGGTGACGGCCGTCGCCGACGGCCACGGGGCGATCGACAGGGCCAGCACCGACCACTTCGACATCGTGCTGCTCGATGTCGCCCTGGGCCCCGGACCCGACGGCTACGAGGTCTGCCGGACGCTCCGAGCACGGCGCAACGTCGTCCCGATCATCATGCTCACGGCGCTGGACTCCGAGGCCGACGCCGTGCTGGGGCTGGAGGCCGGCGCTGATGACTACGTGACCAAGCCCTTCGGTCTGGCCGAGCTGCGCAGCCGTGTCCGCGCCGTGCTGCGCCGAGCTGGCACCCGGGCGTTGGGTGACGAGATGCTCGTCGTGGGGCCGATCAAGCTCGACCGGGCCCAGCGCGAGGTCAGCGTCGAGGGGCGGGCGGTCCGGCTCACGTTCTCGGAGTTCGAGCTGCTCGACGCGATGATGGCCGATCCCGGACGCCTGCTCAACCGCCAGGAGCTGCTCCGGGCGATCTGGGGCGACAGCGCCTACCGGGACCCGCGGGCGATCGACGTCCACATCCGGCATCTTCGTGAGAAGCTCGAGCCCGAACCCGAGAAGCCCCGCCACATCCTCACCGTTCGCGGTGCCGGCTACCGCCTGCGAGGCCCCTAGAGCCGATGCGCGTGACACGGTCGCGACCGCGGCGGGCCGCACTCGGCCTGCGCGCTCGGATCGTGGGCGTGGTCCTGGTGGCGGCAGTGGCCACCCTGGGGGTGGCGGCGGCGGCGCTGCTCGGGCCGCTGGAGAACGAGCTCCGCAGCGCGGCGCTGCAGAGCCTCCAGAAGGACATCGGCAAGGTTTCCACGACGCCACTCAAGCGGATTCACCTCGCCGATCTCGGCGTCGTAGCCAGGGAGCAGCAGACCGCCGCGAGCCTGCGGGGCACCCTGCGTGCCCTGGAGCGCCGCATCGGCGCCGGTACGATCGTCCACGTCCTCGGGTACCCGGGAGCCTCCGGTCGCGGTGAGCTGCTGCTGCCTGCGCCGACGATCGACCCTGACCTCGTGCTCGACCAGTACGACGACGCCGCCGCGGTCTTCCGCACCCACCGCCGCGTGCAGAGCTTCGGCCTGATCGGCAGCACCAAGTTCGCTCGTGTCGCGGTTCCGTTCAAGAGCGACGGGCTGCCGTTCGTGCTGGCGGTACGCCGGCCGGCGGGGGAGATCGCCCAGGCCACGACCGTCGTGCGCAATGCCTTCATCACCGCGGCGCTGGCCGGCCTGGTGCTGACGCTCCTACTCGGCATCCCACTCTCGGGCCGGCTCGTCCGGCGGCTGCGGCGGCTGCGCCAAGCGGCCCTGGAGATGGCCGAAGCCGGCCCCGGGGTAGAGGTTCCGCTCGATCGGGCGCGGGACGAGGTTGGCGACCTCTCCCGGACCTTCGCGATCATGCAGGAGCGCCTCCGCCACCAGGAGGAGGCACGCCGCGCCTTCGTGGCCACCGCCTCGCACGAGCTGCGAACGCCGCTGACCTCGCTGGACGGGATGCTCGAGCTGCTCGACGAGGACCTCCGCAGCGAGGATCCAGACGTGGAGGACGCGCGCTCGCTGCTGGCCCGCGCACGGGCGCAGTCAAGGCGGCTGGGCCGGCTGGCGGCGGACCTGCTCGACCTCAGCCGGATCGATGCCGAGGTGCAGCTGCGCTCAGAGCCGGTGGAGCTCGGAGAGCTCAGCCGTGCGGTGCTGGCGGAGTTTGAGCTCGGTACCAGCGAGCGGGGGATCGACACGCGCTTGGACGATGGCGCCGGCCCGGTGTGGGTACTCGGCGATCCAGGCAGCGTCGCGCGGATCCTGCGGATTCTGCTTGACAACGCCGTCAGGATCAGCCCGGAGGGCTCTGAGATCCAAGTGGAGTGCCAGCGCCAGCCCGAGTCGCTGCTGCGCGTGCGCGACCACGGCCCCGGCGTCCCGTCCGAGGAGCGGGAGCTGATCTTCGCTCGCTTTCACCGCGGACGCGACACGAGCGGTCAGGCCGGCTTCGGCCTGGGCCTGGCAATCGGCCGGGAGCTGGCGGAGCGGATGGGGGGAACGCTGGTGCTGGAGGCTCAGTCACAGGCCGGCGCTGCCTTCACCCTCCGGCTCCCGCGAGCGCGCGCACCCGAGGAGGACGCCGTCGCAGTCGTGTAGCTGGCAGCATCAGCGTCATGGACGATCGCTTGATGAAGGCGATGCTCGATGTCGACGAGCATCACTGGTGGTTTCGCGGACGGCGGCGGGTCATCCGGGCCGAGCTGGCGCGGCTGCCGCTGCCACCCTCCGCGGAGGTGCTCGATGCCGGCTGCGGCTCCGGTCGCACGCTCCAGGAGCTGGCCGGCCTCGGCCGCGTCTCCGGGATAGAGCTGAGCCCCGAGGCGGCGGCGGTGGCCCGCGGACGCGGGTCCTTCGACGTGCGGATCGGCCGTCTGGAGGAGTTGCCCTGGGAGGACGGGACGTTCGAGCTCATAACCTGCCTGGACGTGATCGAGCACACGCCCGATGACCGTGTCACGCTGCGCGAGCTGCGGCGGGTGACGCGCCCCGGGGGCTGGCTGCTGGTCACGGTGCCCGCCTACCCGGCGCTGTGGTCGCGCCACGACGAGGCCAACCACCACTTCCGCCGCTACGGCCGGGGGTCGCTGCGGGCGGCAGCGGTTCAGGCCGGATGGGAGCCGGTGCGGATGACCTCGTTCAACAGCCTGCTGCTGGCGCCGGCGGCGCTCGTGCGCCTGGCTCAGCGCCGCCAGCGTGACAACGGTGACCACGCCCCGGATCTGGAGCTGGGGCCGGCATGGCTGAACGGCGTGCTGGAGCTGCCGATGCGGTTGGAGGCCCGGTGGCTGTCTGCCGGCAGGAGGCTGCCGGCAGGGCTGTCGCTGCTGGCCGTGCTGCGCAACGGTGCGTGATGATCGGCCGCGCAGCAGTCATTCTCGTCCAACCGCTGGTGGCTCATCCACGTCCTCGGCATCGGCGTATCCAGCAGATAGCCGATGTTGTCGCCGAGGATCGCCGAGGCGATGCCGATCACCAGGACGAGCCAGATCTCACCAGGACGAGCCAGATCTGGAGCTGGTGCTGGCTGGCCAGCACCAGGGCCGTCTCGCCGGGCGAGGGGATGCCCATCGACTCCAGCCCGATGATCGCGGGGGTAGCCGAGGCTACGTGGGCGGTGCGCCGTTCGTGGCTCACCTCGTGGCGAGCGGAGGTTGGAGCGCCGTGAGCGCCGCCGAGCTCCGCCCTCCCGCGAGCACCGCTGAGTTGCTGGGGAATGATCAGGGGGGAAGGTGGGCTCCACGCTTCGACGCCGCAGGAGTCCTCGGGGGTGGCTGGAAGGCCGCGTAGCGACGATCGCGCTCGCGCCCGCCAAGGCTCAGGCGGACGCGCTCGTAGCGGGCGCTACCGGGCGTCCAGGTCCAGCGAGCAGGAGTTGATGCAGTAGCGCAACCCGGTCGGGTTCGGTCCGTCGTCGAACACGTGGCCGAGGTGTCCGCCGCAGTGCTTGCAGAGGACCTCGGTGCGCCTCATGCCGAACTTGCGGTCGGTGCGCGCCTCCACGTTCTCGGCCACCGCCGGCTCGTAGAAGCTCGGCCAGCCGGTGCCGGAGTCGAACTTGGTGTCCGAGCGGAACAGCTCGGCGCCACAGCCGGCACAGCGATACATGCCGTCCTCCTTGACGTCCCAGTACTTGCCGGTGAAAGCACGCTCAGTGCCGTGCTTGCGCAGCACCTCGTACTGCTCGGGCGTGAGCCGCTCACGCCACTGCACGTCGGTCAACTGGGTCTCCGTGGTGGAATTGGTATCGGTATCCATCTCGTTCACGGTAGCGCCCAGTTCTTGCGCTCCGGTTACGGATCGGGCGTGCGGTTGGGGTTCCCGCTGCAGCGCCACCACGCCCAGTCGAAGGGCTCGTAGTCGTGAGCGGGGGTGCACCGGGCCGCGCGCTCCTGCGAGAGCTCCCAGCGCAGCTCCTTGATCGGGTGCCAGTAGCGCCCCCAGCGCCACCAGAAGCCGAGCCACAGGCCGAGCTCCAGCACCAATACGAGCACCAATACGACGACGCCGCGGGAGAGCCACGCCAGCTGCACGGTCGCGACCGACGGAACCACGGCCACAGCCATGCGCGCTCTGGCCCGGGAGGTGAGGATCACCTTCGTCGGCGGCTTCCGTGGCACCGCCTCCTGCGCTCCGGGCGGCGTCAAGGGCCGTCCCCGAAGAGCTCGTCAAGGGCCGTCCCCGAAGAGCTTCTTGGCTGAGTCCGCCGTGCCGCCCCCAGCGGCGGCGGTGGAGCTGCCGTCGAGCACGTTGCCCACCGCCTTGTCCCCGTAGCCCTGGTTCCTGATCACTGCGATCCTGCCGTTGACCGCCGCTCGCGCGCCCTTCGCCACGGCGCCGGAATCGGCGATGGCCTGCAGCGACTTCGCCTCCGCCACCTGGGCTTCGCCAGCGCCCTTGGCCAGACTGCCAGCCCCGCCGGCCAGGAGCCCCGCCGTGTCGAGCGCCGCCGAGCCAACCGAGCCGTTCCCGGTCGCAGCTTGGACCCAGCCCTCGGCAGCGGACACGCCGCTGGCCCCCAGGGCCACGGCGCCGCACCCGTCCCCGATGGGGTTCCAGAACATAACCGCCGCGCAGCCGCCGCTGAGGGTGGCAAGCGCGCTGGAGCCCGTCTGGACGATGTCGAGAAAGGTGCCCAGGAGCCCGCCACCGGAATGGTGCGGCTGAAGCCGTGCGGGCGCCGTGGCCGCGAGCTGACCCATGCTCGGATCGCCAGGTTCATCAGGCTGGGCATCGGCGGCGGCTCGATCGAGAAGCGAAGACCGGTCACGCGCTCGGTGGCGCGCTCGGCCTCCGTAAAGGCCTGACGCCCAAGCCGCTGCCAGCGCGCGAGCTCCTGTTCAGCGTGATCGAGTGCGCGTTGGGCGCGGTGCAGCTCCGTCTCGGCGCGACGGAGGCGGTCCTCGGCCTCACGCAGGGCCGCCATCGCAGTGGCGGCTCGGGCGCGGGCGGCGGCGCCGGGGCTCGCTGTCGCGGCGCCCAGCTGGCTCTGCGCGATCTGCACGTCCGTCTGCGCGGTCGCGACATTGGTCTTGGCGGTGGTGACCTTGGCGAAGTCGCTCGTGACCTGGTCACACCAGTGGGCCGCCTGGCTGAGGGCGCGCTGGCCCTCCTGCTGGCAGCGCTCCAGTTCGCGAGCCAGGCCCCGGTATACCCCCGCCGCGTCGGCCGACTTGGTGGCGGCGACCTGGTAGCCGAAGGCCATTCCCTCGGCGAGCTGGCCATAGGCGCTCGCCGCCTCCCCCTGCCACACCGGGAGGGTCGCTTCCGCCACCGAGCGGATCGTGCCGGCGTGCTGACTGAGGCTGTCGGCGACGCTCTTGTGCCACTGGCCGGCCTGCGCGATCCTGCCTGGGTCCCCGGGGGTCACGGTGAAGCCGGGCTCGGGGGGAATCACTTTCGCCCCGGGGCGTCCGCCCCGTCCCCGCTGGCATGGGCCACGACGTCGTCGGTGCCGCGGTACTGGGCGGCGGCTGCCGCCATCGCCACCAGCATCCGCTCGGCCGCCAGCGCGAACTGCGGGAGCGCCGCGCCCCACTGGTCGAAGCTCCCCTGCACCGTATCCTCGGCGCGCGTCCCCGGGGCCGCGCCGGCGAGAGCACCAACCCCTCCGTGCCGCTCCTCGAGCTGGCGTGAGATGCCGGCGAGCCGCTCGGCGTGACCGAGAGCACTTCCTCCGGAACCCACCTGGATCTGGGACATGGCGAAGTATCCGCCCCAGGCCGGGTTTTCGGAACGGTCCGAGGGTATCGATGGCGCTGTACCCTCTGGGCCTGCGTCGGCGCCTCTAGGGCGCCAGGTAGCTGGTCGCCGCCCTGGGGTCCGGCTCCAGCATCTCCAGCGCCAGCGTCGACCAGGCAAAGGCCGACGCGCCCATTCCCGCCCCGGTGTATGGGTGGTAGTACTCGCGCAGGCCGCTGCGTTCCACGGCCTGCCCCACGCGAGCGGCCAGCTGCCTGGCCTCGCTGGCATAGCCCAGCCGGACGAGCCCGAGCCACAGCAGCCAGGATGCGTTGACCCAGCTCGGGCCGCGCCAGTAGCGCTTGAACCCCAGCCGAGCGCGGTCCTGGACCGAGAAGGAAGAGTCGCCGGCCGCCACCGAGGGCGCCGGCACGGGCAGCCAGAACCGCTCGGGATCCAGCAGGTGCTCGCGCACCAGCCGGTGGCCGATCGCCTCGGGCAGGTCAGGGAGCGCCAGCGGCGAGAGCGCGCTCCAGGTCAGCGGCGTCCGCGGCCGGTGCGGCGGACACGCGATCGGCCAGAACAGCCCGTGGGAGCTGTCGTACATGCGCGCCACGATCGCGCTCGTCAGTGACGGCAGGCCCACCGCGCTTCGCGACAGCGAGTGCAGGACGTTGGTCATCACCTCGCAGCAGACGGGACCGCCGGCGGCAGCCACCCGGCGCAGGTCGAAGCCGTGACGGCGGTTGCGGCGGACCAAGCGCACGAACCCCGGCAGGCCGTGGGCCTCCTGCCCCCAGATCGGGTCGAACTGGGGCGAGGCGTCCAGTCCCGACTCGTCGGGCTGGATGATCCAGATCAGCCCGTCGCCGTCGAGGTCGCGATGGGTCTCGAGCCACTCGTGCTGCCGGGCGATCCCGGGGACCTCCCGCGGATCGCCGACCGCGATGCGCCAGGCCCAGGCCAGCAACGGGGGCTGGATCGTGGCCGTCATCGGCGCCGTCGGCGAGAGCACGTTGTAGGTGAAGCGGCGCGTCCCGGTGAGCGGCGTGTTCCAGAAGATCGTGTGGCCGATGAAGCCGTCCGGGCGCTGCGCGGCCAGCAGCGACTCCAGCTCCCGGCGCGCGCGACCGGGATCGAAGCGCCGCCACACGATCGCCGAGAAGCACGAGTCCCAGTACCACTGCCACGGGTAGTGGCCGGGGCTCGGGCAGGTGTAGGCGAAGGGCGCTCCGTCGCTGTGGCGCCGGCCCTCCCGCCAGTTCTCCCGCAGTGTCGCCTCGCAGGTCTTGCGCACGCGCCGGCGCTCGTCCTCGGTCAGCTCGTCGGGCGGGGGCACGGGCGCGGCAACTCTAGACTCCAGCGCGTGCTCAGCGACCCCGCAGGCGCCTTCGCCGGGCCGGCGGGACCGTCGTCCCCGGGCGGCTCTGAGCCCTACCGGGAGGACAACCTGCTGGACCGTCTGAGCCGCCCGGCGGCGCTCCAGACCCACTACGACCACGTGATGGAGCGTGAGCGGGAGCTGCTCCACCGCCGGCTGGGGCTGACCGGCGGCGAGGTGCTGTCGGTCGGCGCCGGCTGGAACCCGGGACGGCACCTGTTCCCAGCCCCGGCGTTCCGGCTGACCGCCGTCGACGCTGACGCGCAGCGGGTGGCGGGCGTGCGGGAGAGCGGAACCGCCGACGAGGTGCGCGTGGGCTACGCCGGCCAGACGGGGCTGCCGGCGTCCTCTTTTGACGTCGTGCTCTACCGCCTGGTGCTCCACCACCTGGCCTTTCAGGGGCCGCTGCTGCCCGTCTTCGCCGAGGCGGCGCGGCTGCTGGGGCCCGGGGGCGCGCTGGTGGCGGTCGAGCCCGGCGCCTGGCACCCCGTGGGTATGGGGCTGACGCTGGCCAACCGCCTCGGGTTAGCGACCAGAGTGCACGGCACTCCCGACGACATCCCCCTCTCGCCTCGGATCCTGGTGGCCACCGCGCGCGCCGCCGGCCTGCGCCCCGAGCTGCATGCCCTCACCTACACCTGGCGGCGCCTGCCCGGAGACGTGCAACGGGCGCTACACCCCCTGGACCGGCTGGGCTCACGCCGGCGGGCTGCCCTCGGAGGCCACACGCTGCTGCTGATCGCCAGGCGACCACGGACCTAGGGTCCGGGTCACCGCCTGCCGGCCCCGGGTTGGCGCCGCTCAGCGGCCGGCGGCCAAGCCGTCGGCCAGCAGCTCCACCAGACCGCGTAGCCCGCTGCGCCCGGCCAGCCGCCGCTGCACCTCGGCGCCCGTGTCGGCCGCGATCTCCGCCACGTGCGCCAGCCCGTCCTCGCACCCGAGCTGCTGCGCGTGGGGACGGACCCTCTCCAGCAGCCGCCGGAGCTGCGCCGTGGCGGGGAGCCGGCACTCGGCCACCGGATCGATCAGACGGGCATCCATTCCGTCACGTGCGGCCAGGAAGCGGTTCTCGTCGAGGATCTCGCCAGCGTGCAGGAGCTCGTCGCTGTGGTAGCCCTCCTCCAGCTCCAAGTGGGCGATCGCCTGCACGAGTCCCGCCAGCGCTCCCGAGCATGCGGCCGTCGACTGCACGTCCATGATCCGCACCTCCACCGTGCCCAGCCGGGGCTGGGGGCGGACGTCCCACCACAGGAAGGTGGGCTCCGGAAACGCGTCACAGCGGAGCATCTGGTCCACGACGGCGACGTACTCTGCGTAGGAGGAGAACGCGCGCGGTATGCCGACGCGCGGGAAGGCGCCGAAGATGGAGGTCCGCGCCGAGGCCAGCCCCGTGTCCCGGCCCTGCCAGAAGGGCGAGTTGGCCGAGACGGCCAGCAGCAGGGGGATGTGCGCGCGCATCCGGTTCATCAGCGTGATGGCGCTGTCCGGGTCGCCCACCCCGACGTGCACGTGCAGGGCAAACGTCGGTTCGCGGCGGGCGAGCGCCCGCATCGACTCCTGGACGAGCTGGTAGCGAGCTCCGCCGGAGACCTTCACGTCGCTCCACAGCGCGCTCGGGTGGGTGCCGGCCGCAGCCGCCCGAAGGCCCTCGCGCTCTGTGACCTCCCGCAGTGCCTCCCGTAGCGCGGCTGCCTCCCGGCTCGACGCCCCCGCGCTGGCATGAGGCGAGGTGGCCAGCTCCACCGCCGCCTCATGGGTCTCGGCGGCGAACTGGGGGGCCACCTGCGCCGGGAGCGCGGCCAGCACCCGCTCGCCGGCCTGCGCCAGCGAGAAGTCCGACGGGTCCAGGAGCATCAACTCCTCCTCCAGGCCGACGGAGTAGGGCGGGATCGACGGCGACCACAATGCCCACTCCGGCAAGCGCTCCTCGGTCATGTCCTGTGGTGAGAGCAGAGTCATCGTGGGGCCGGTGCGGGCGAGGCGGGCGACGTCCTCACCGGAGATCATGATTGCGAGAGATCGACGCCGCCATAGGAGACGGACGGATGAAGATTCCGCTCACACCTTGGCCCGGTGGCCAAAGTCAGCACGCCACAATGGGGGGAGCCTTCGCCGATGGCGCTGGTCGCGATCGAGCCCAAAGCCGACTTGAAGGGAGGAGCCATCACCAGGCGCAAGTTGACGTCCCCGCCGCTGATCGCGGTCACGACCTCGGAGCTGCGTCCGAGCCATCCGCTCACCGCGACGCCTCAGGGAGAGCCGCCGCGACTGGAGATGGCGCTGGGGCTCAAGTACCTCAAGGCGATCGAGGATGCCGGCGCCATCCCGATGGTCGTCCCTCCGCTCCGCCACGATCTGGTGGAGCCGCTGCTGCAGCGCGTCAGTGGAGTCTGCCTCTCCGGCGGGCCGGATCTGGATCCCGTGGCCTACGGCAAGCGCCGTCACGAGCTGATCGGCCCGACGTGGCGAGAGCTCGACGACTTTGAGATCGCGCTGGCGCGGGCCGCCGATGCGCGGGGCCTGCCGATCCTGGCCATCTGCCGCGGGCTGCAGGTGCTCAACGTGGCGCGCGGGGGCACGCTGCACCAGCACGTACCCGATGTCGTCGGCGAGCGGATCAACCACCGGCAATCGCATCCCGGGGAGCAGGCGACGCACTGGGTCACGCTGGAGGAATCCAGCCGGCTGCGCGAGACGATGCGCTCCGGTCGCACCCGCGTGAACTCCTTCCACCACCAGGCGATCGCGGAGCTGGGCGAGGATCTGGTGATCAGCGCCCGCGCAGCCGACGGCACGATCGAGGGCGTCGAGGCCAGCGACCGGGACTTCGTCCTCGGGGTGCAGTGGCACGCCGAGTGCCTCGTCCCTCGCCGGCCGCAGGCGTCGCTGTTCGGCGCCTTCGTCGCCTCCGCTGAGCGGTTCGAACAGGCCTCGGCGCGCCTCACGCGCGCCGCCTGAGCGGGCGCCCAGCCGTGTGCGGCTTCTCCGGCGAGCTGGCTGTCGGTCGTGCCCCCGATCGGGATGCGGTGGAGCGGATGGCGGCGAGGATGAGCGACCGTGGACCGGACGGCGCCGGTTCCTGGGCCTGCGGGCCGGTGGCGCTCGCACATCGGCGGCTGAAGGTGATCGACCTGACCGCGGCCGGAGATCAGCCGATGGTCGACGCCGCGCTCGGCCTCACGGTCGTCTTCAACGGCTGCATCTACAACCACCGGGAGCTGCGCACCGAGCTCGAGCACGCGGGCTACGCCTTTTTCTCCACCAGCGACACCGAGGTGATCCTAAAGGCCTATGACCACTGGGGCGCTGGGTGCGTCGAGCGCTTCGCCGGGATGTTCGCCTTTGCTCTCTACGAGCATCGCTCCGGGCGCCTGGTGCTCGTGCGTGACCGGTTGGGGATCAAGCCGCTGTACCTGGCCGAGGTCGGCGGTGCGCTGCGCTTCGCCTCCACGCTGCCGGCGCTCCTGGCCGGGGGCGGGATCGACACCGAGCTCGACGCCGTGGCCCTGCACCACTATCTGAGCTGGCACGCGGTGGTGCCGCCCCCGCGCACGATCCTGCGCGGAGTGCGGAAGCTGCCGCCGGCGACGGTGATGACCGTCCAGCCGGATGGGCAGCGGGTGAGCGAGCAGTACTGGCGCGCCAGCTTCACCCGTCGCACCGAGTACGCCGAGTGGAGCGGGGACGGCTGGGCCCGCGCGATCCTGGCCGCGCTGCGTACGGCGGTCGACCGCCGCATGGTCGCCGACGTGCCCGTCGGGGTGCTGCTCTCAGGCGGCCTTGACTCCAGCCTGATCGTGGCGCTGCTGGCTGAGTCCGGGCAGCGTGGCCTGGAGACCTTCAGCGTCGGGTTCGACGACGTCGGCGAGCGTGAGGGCAACGAGTTCCGCTACTCGGACGTGATCGCAGACGTGTTCGAGACCACCCACCACCGCATCCACGTCCCCACCGACCGGATGCTGCCGGCGCTCGACGGTGCCGTCCGGGCGATGAGCGAGCCGATGGTCTCCCACGACGCCGTGGCCTTCTACCTGCTCTCCCAGCAGGTGTCGCAGTCGCTGAAGGTGGTGCAGTCCGGCCAGGGTGCGGACGAGGTCTTCGCCGGCTACTCCTGGTACGCGCCGGTGGCGGAGGGCACGGGTGGCGGCGCGGACACCTACCAGGCGGAGTTCTTCGACCGTCCGCATGACGAGTTCGCCCAGACGCTGCAGCCCGATTACCTGCTGGAGCTCGACCCCAGCCGTGAGTTCCTGGAGGAGCACTTCAGGAGCTCCGGGGCGCAGGAGCCGGTCGATCGGGCGCTGCGAATCGACACCGAGGTGATGCTGGTCGACGACCCCGTCAAGCGGGTCGACAACATGACGATGGCCTGGGGCCTCGAGGCGCGGACGCCGTTCCTGGACCACGAGCTCGTGGAGCTGGCGGCGGCCTGCCCGCCGGAGCTGAAGCTCGCCCACGGCGGCAAGGGGGTGCTGAAGACGGCGGCGCGCAGCCTGCTTCCCGAGATGGTCATCGACCGCCCGAAGGGCTACTTCCCGGTGCCGGCGCTGTCCACGCTGGAGGGCCAGGCGCTGGAGCTGGTGCGGGAGACGCTGGACGAGCGCGCTGTGTGCGCGCGAGGGGTCTTCCGGCCCGATCACGTGCGCAAGCTCCTCGCCGCCCCCAACGACCACCTGACGACGCTCGAGGGGTCGAAGCTGTGGCAGGTCGCCCTGCTGGAGCTGTGGTTGGCGAGCCATGGAATCTGAGCTTCAGCCCGTCTTCGACGAGGAGCGCCACCTCGACGGCGGTCCACGCGCGGTCTACGACCCGCTGCTGGAGGCACTCGAGGGCGTCGATCTGGTTGCCCTGCAGAAATCGATGGCCGAGCGCCTGCGGGACCTGGGTGTCACGTTCGGGAGCCGTCCGTTCGTGGTCGATCCCGTGCCGCGGCTGATCACCGCCTCGGAGTGGCGGAGGATCGAAGTCGGTCTGGTGCAGCGCACGCGGGCCCTGAACCGCTTCCTGCTCGACGCCTACGGTCCCCAGCGCGCCGTGGCGGAGGGGATCCTCTCGCGGGGCACCGTGGAGGACGCGGAGGGCTTCGAAGCCGAGCTGGTCGGGCGCCTGCCGCCGGAGCGATGGCCGGCCGCGATCATCGGCTTCGACCTCGTCCGCGACGCCGAAGGCGAGTTCCTCATCCTGGAGGACAACGTGCGGACGCCCTCAGGCTACGCCTACGCGCTGGCGGCGCGGGAGGCTCTGCAGGAGGCGCTGCAGGGGGCGCTGCCCCGCGAGGGGTGGCCGGTGCCGCGCCCTGTCGATCCGGCCACGTTTGAGCTGCTGGCGGGAGTGATGCGTGCCGCCGGGCGGCCCGGGGCGCCGCCGGGCTCGGTCGTCGTGCTGACCGATGGTCCGGACAACGTCGCCTACTACGAGCACGCTCGCGCGGCGGAGCGGCTGGGGGCGATCCTGGCCACGCCCGATCAGCTCGACGTGGTGGGGGAGCGGCTGGGAGTTCGCCTATCGGACGGGAGCGTGGAGCCGGTGGGGGTCGTATACCGCCGCACCGATGAGGATCGCGCCTACGACGAGCGCGGGGAGCTGACCGACGTGGCCGCCGTTCTGTTGCCGGCGTGGCTGGCGGGGAACCTCGGCCTCGTCAACGCCTTCGGCAACGGGCTGGCCGACGACAAGCTCGTCCACGGTCACGTGGAGGATTTCATCCGCTTCTACCTGGAGGAGGAGCCGCTGCTGCGCTCGGTGCCGACGAGCCATGTGGCCAGCGAGCCCGAGGTCACCATCGCCAACCTCGCCCAGCTCGTCGTAAAGCCGCGCCACGGCCATGGCGGCAAGGGGGTGGTCATCGGTCCCCATGCGCAGGCGGAGGATCTGGAGCACCTGGCGCAGGAGCTGGCGCGCCGTCCCGAGGGGTACATCAGCCAGCCGTTGATCACGCTGTCCCGGGTTCCGACGGTGATCGACGGGCAGCTTCGGCCGCGGCACGTGGATCTGCGCCCGTTCGCGTTCGCCGGTGAGCGGGTGTCGCTGATGCCGGGCGGCCTCAGCCGGGTCGCCTTCGATCCCGGCGCGCTGGTGGTGAACTCCTCCCAGAACGGCGGTGGCAAGGACACCTGGGTGGTCGACTGAGCGGCGCGTCAGCCACCACCGCGCAGCATCCGCCGCGTGCGGAACTCCTCCAGCACTCCTTCCTCTATGACCTGCTGGCGATCCAGCGGGCCGATGGCGAGGTCGTGCTCGGCGTCGCGACACCAGAAGCGGGGATGTCGGCGCAGCCAGCGGGTCGCATCGCGCTTGCCCATCTCGGTCAGCGCCTGCACGAAGTGACGCTCGAAGAGCAGAAAGGAGAGGAACTCGCCCCGGGAGCGGTTCCCGCTGCCCAGCGCCCGGGCCATGACCGCGAAGTCGATGTCGCGCAGGCCGCGGAGCCCGCCGTAGTGCTCGCTGAAGGTCTGCTCGGCCAGACGACCGATCTCCCCTTGCCGCCGCGGCGCCACGAGGGCATAGGCGATGGGCCGGTACGGTGCGTGGCCCCGCGCGATCCGGTAGCTCCGAGGCGATCCGATGGCGCCGGTGCTGGAGTCCTCGACGAAGAAGGAGTTGATCGCCGCCAGCCGTCGCAAATCCTGGCCGACCTGATCGACGAGCAGACCGTTGAGCACGTTGGCGGCCACGTCGGCGATGCTCGGTTGCCGGCCGCTCGTCGCGGGGGTCTCCAGACCGGGCGCGAAGGGCTCCAGCCCGATCACAATCAGCTTCGTCGCGCCGAGGTCCACGGCGGGCTTGATCGGGCTGTTGAGCCGCGTGCCGCCGTCGGTGTAGTGGCCGGCGGCGGCCCGCGGCGAGGTCACCTCGACCGTCGGGAACAGCACCGGGATCGCCGCCGAGGCCCGCACGTGCTCGCCCCGGAGCCGCGTCTTGACGTAGCGGATACCCCCGTCGATGCGGCGCGGCGCGTCGTCGCGGCTGGACAGGAAGCCCACGGACTTACCGGAGGGAAGCGCCGTCGCGATCACGCACACAGCGTCGAGCTCTCCTCTGCCGACGTTCAGTGACAGGCGGCGCCAGTCGATCCAGCGGTCCAAGCTGGCGGCCAGGGGAGAAGGATCCAGCAGGCTCGCCAGTCCCACACGGGGCAGCCCGGCCGCGCGCCCGAGGGTCCGCAGCAGCATCCGGGCGCCGCCCACGCCGACCAGGCGAGCGATCACGTCCGGCTTGCGCAGGTCTCGCCACAGCGCCTCCGCCCGACGGACTTGCTCGTCGGTCGACAGGTGGGCCAGCGAGGCGAGCGCGGCCGCGTTGATCGCGCCCACGCTCGCCCCGCACCAGATCGATACGCGCTCGCCCCGCTCCTGCAGCGCCGGCAGGAGCACTGAGAGCGCGCCGATCTCATAGGCCCCCCGAGCGCCCCCACCCGGGAGGACTACGGCAATTGACACTGCCTCAGTTGCCGCAGGTTCGTTGTCGCTTGGCCACTCGCGTCGCTCCTAACGTGTTTCGGTGCAGAAGGAGAGGCTGCCGGAGCGGCCGCGAGCGGGCTAGGGCCAGTGGGCCAAAGAGGGTGAGAGACGGGTTGGACGGGTGGACCGTCCCCAGCTCCCTGACGCGAGGGCCTCGGTCAGGTGCCGCTGTAGGCCGCGAGGTGCTCGCCGGTGAGGGTGGAGCGGGCGGCGACGAGGTCGGCGGGTGTGCCCTCGAAGACGATCCGGCCGCCGTCGTGGCCGGCGCCGGGACCGAGGTCGATGATCCAGTCTGCGTGCGCCATGACCGCCTGGTGATGCTCGATGACGATGACCGACTTGCCGGACTCAACGAGCCGGTCGAGCAGGCCGAGCAGCTGCGCGACGTCGGCGAGGTGGAGTCCGGTGGTCGGCTCGTCGAGGATGTAGACGCGGCCCTTTTCGGCCATGCGGGTCGCCAGCTTGAGCCTCTGGCGCTCGCCGCCGGACAGCGTAGTGAGCGGCTGGCCGAGGCTGAGGTAGCCGAGCCCGACGTCGGCGAGCCGGTCGAGGATTGCGTGTGCGGCCGGCGTCCGCGCCTCGCCGGCGCCGAAGAACTCCCTGGCCTCGGTCACCGACATGGCGAGCACTTCGCTGATGTCGCGACCGCCGAGGTGGTGGTCCAGCACCGATGCCTGGAACCGCTTCCCCTCGCACTCCTCGCAGGTGGTGGCGACGCCCGCCATCATCGCCAGGTCGGTGTAGATGACACCGGCGCCGTTGCAGTTGGGGCAGGCGCCCTCGGAGTTGGCACTGAATAGCGCCGCCTTCACGCCGTTGGCCTTCGCGAACGCCTTGCGGATCGGGTCGAGCAGCCCGGTGTACGTCGCCGGGTTGCTCCGTCGCGAGCCGCGGATCGCGCCATGGTCGATCGACACCACTCCGTCGCGCCCAGAGACCGAGCCGCGAATCAGCGAGCTCTTGCCCGAGCCCGCCACCCCGGTGACGACGACCAGGACGCCGAGCGGGATGTCCACGTCGACGCCCTGCAGGTTGTGAGTGCTGGCGCCGCGCACCTCCAGCAACCCCGACGGCGCGCGCACCGATGGCTTCAGGGAGGCGCGGTCGTCCAGGTGATGTCCGGTGAGCGTGCCGCTGGCCCGCAGCCCCTCGACAGTGCCCTCGAACACCACCTCGCCACCCTCGGTGCCGGCGCCTGGGCCGAGGTCGATGACGTGGTCGGCGATCGCGATCGCCGACCACGGCTTGTGCTCCACGACGAGCACTGTGTTGCCCTTGTCCCGCAGCCGCAGCAGCAGTTCGTTCATCCGCTGGATGTCGTGGGGGTGCAGCCCGATCGCCGGCTCGTCGAAGACATAGGTGACGTCCGTCAGAGAGGACCCGAGGTGTCGGATCATCTTGGCGCGCTGCGCCTCGCCGCCCGAGAGTGTGCCCGTCGGCCGGTCGAGCGAGAGGTAGCCCAGGCCAATCTCCGCGAACGAGTCAAGGGTCTGCTTGAGCGCGGCGAGCAGCGGCGCCGCCGACGGCTCGTCGAGGCCGCCGACCCACTCGGCCAAGTCGCTGATCTGCATCGCGCTCGCCTCCGCGATGCTGATTCCCTGGATCCGCGAGGATCGGGCAGCCTCGTTGAGCCGGCTGCCGCCGCACTCAGGGCATGCAGTGAAAGTCACCGCCCGCTCCACAAACGCACGGAGGTGCGGCTGCATCGCCTCCTTGTCCTTGGAGAGGATCGACTTCTGGACCCGTGGGATCAGCCCCTCATAGGTCATGTTGATGCCCTCGATCTTCATCCTGATCGGCTCGCGGTGGAGGAAGTCCTGCAACTCGGTCTTGGTGTAGTCGCGGATCGGCTTGTTCGGGTCGAGGAAGCCCGACGCCCTATAGAGCCGAGTGTTCCAGCCGCCCGCCATGTAGCCCGGAATGATGATTGCGCCCTCGACGAGCGATTTGGAGTCGTCGTAGAGCTGGGTCAGGTCGATGTCGGTCGCGCTGCCCATGCCCTCGCAGCGCGGACACATGCCGCCGGTGCGGGTGAAGCTTTTTCTCACGGTCTTGCTGGCACCGCGCTCGATCGTGATCGCACCCCTCGCCCGGATCGAGGGGACGTTGAAGGAGAACGCGTTGGGCGAGCCAATGTGCGGCTGCCCAAGCCGGCTGAAGACGATCCGCAACATCGCGTTGGCGTCCGTGGCAGTGCCGACGGTGGAACGGGAATTGGCGCCCATCCGCTCCTGGTCGACGATGATCGCGGTCGTCAGCCCTTCGAGTACGTCGACCTCCGGCCGTGCCAGCGTCGCCATGAAGCCCTGCACGAAGGCGCTGTAAGTCTCGTTGATCAGCCGCTGGGACTCCGCGGCGATCGTGCCAAACACCAGGGAGCTCTTGCCCGAGCCGGAGACGCCGGTGAAGACCGTCAGCCGGCGCTTCGGGATCTCGACGCTGAAGTCCTTTAGGTTGTTCTCGCGCGCGCCGTGCACGCGGATCAAGTCGTGGCTGTCGGCAACGTGCAGTGCAGGCGACCGCGTGTCCATCCTTGAGGCCAAGACCAGCGTGTCAGTCACACCGGCGCGACTACCCGCAGCCGGTGTTGAACCCGCAGCTTCCGCACGTGTAGCAGCTGCCCGTCCGCTGCATCATGCCCCCGCACTGCTGGCACGCCGGCCCGAGGTCGAGGCCGCGACCGACGGCGGGAAGCACCGGAGGAGTGTCAGTGAGTGCTGAGGTCGCCGGTCGTGCCGCGCCGCCGTTCCCGCCGGGGCGCTCGGCGCCGCCGTTTCCACCCGAGCGCTCCGCACCGCCGTCGGCGGGGTGGGAGGGGCCGGCGGTATCGCCGACGTGCGAGATCATCGCGTCCTCGGCCGCCTTGCGGGCGCGTACCGCCGGGGTGAGGATGCCGAGCTCCTCCTGAAGGTCGACGTCCAGGAAGCGCGAGGCCAGCCAGCGCATGATGTAGTCGGGCATCGACTTGGCGAAGGGGATCTCCGGGTTGGTGGTCATCCCCTCGGGCTCGAAGCGCATGTAGCTGAACTTGCGCACCAGCGTCTCCAGCGGCACCCCGTACTGCAGCGAGATGGAGATCGCAGTGGCAAACGAGTTCATCATCCCGCGCAGGGTTGAGCCCTCCTTGCCGATGTCGGTGAGGAAGATCTCCCCGATGGTGCCGTCCTCGTACATGCCGGCCGTGATGTAGCCCTCGTGTCCACCCAGGGAGAACTTGTGCGTGATCGACTGCCGCTCGCGTGGCATCCGGCGACGCTTCGGCGGCGCCTGGGCCAGCGCATCGGCGATGGCGCGCTCGATGTCAGCCTCGCTCGGTGCGTGCACGACCGGCTTCTGCTTCTGGGCGTCAGTACGCAGTGCCTGCGCGGTCTTGGAGCCGTCGCGGTAGATCGCCAGGGCCTTGATGCCCACCCTCCAGGCCTGCAGGTAGGCGTCGGCGATGTCGTCCACGGTGGCCGTCTCGGGCAGGTTGACGGTCTTGGAGATCGCTCCGGAGATAAACGGCTGCACTGCGCCCATCATCTTGATGTGGCCCATGTGCGAGATCGCGCGCTCGCCCACGGCGACGTCGAACACCGGCAGGTGCTCGACGGTCAGTGCGGGCGCCCCGATAATCGTGCCGTGCTCGTTGATGTGGGCCTCGATCTGCTCGATCTGCTGATCGTTGTACCCAAGCTTTTGCAGCGCCAGCGGGACGGTGCGATTGACGATCGTCATCTGGCCCCCACCGACGAGCTCCTTGAACTTGACCAGCGAGAAGTCGGGCTCAACCCCGGTCGTGTCGCAGTCCATCAGGAACGAGATCGTCCCGGTGGGGGCCAGCACAGTCGCCTGTGCGTTGCGATATCCGTGCTGCTCGCCGGCCGCGATGGTCTGCTCCCAGCAGGCGCGGGCGGCTGATAGCAGCTCGCCGTCTACACAGGCCGCATCTGGGATGGCATAAGAGGCGTCGCGGTGCATCCGCATCACGGCGTTGTGCGCGTCGCGGTTCTCGGCGTAGTGGTCGTAGGCGCCCATGGCTGCGGCGATCCGAGAGGAGCCGAGGTAGGCGCGACCGGTCATCAGCGAGGTGATCGCCGCCGCCGTGCCGCGGCCGGGGTCGGAGTCGTAGGGCACTCCGTCCGCCATCAAGTAGGCGCCGAGGTTGGCGTAGCCCAGGCCCAGCTGACGGAACGCGCGCGCGTTGCGCCCGATCTGCTCGGTCGGATAGCTCGAGGGGGAGACGATGATCTCCTGCGCCAGGAACATGATGTCGACGGCGTGCTTGAACGAGTCGACATCGAGGGTCCCGTCGGCGCGGCGGAACTTCATCAGGTTCAGCGAAGCGAGGTTGCACGCTGAGTCGTCAACACTCATATATTCTGAGCACGGGTTGGAGGCGTTGATCCGCCCGGAGTTCGGCGACGTGTGCCACTGGTTGATGGTGGTGTCGTACTGGACGCCGGGATCGGCGCAGCGCCACGCGGCCTCAGCGATCTCGCTCATCAGCTGACGGGCCGGGATCGGGTCTCCGACCGGCTCACCGCTGGCCCGGCCGATCAGGCGCCAGTCGGCATCGTTCTCGACCGCCCGCATGAACTCGTCGGTGACCCGCACCGAGTTGTTGGCGTTCTGGTACTGGATCGAGTGGAAGCCGTCACCGTCGATCGACATGTCGAAGCCTGCGTCCCGGAGCGCGGCGGCCTTGTCCTCCTCCTTGGCCTTGCACCAGATGAACTCGCGGATGTCGGGATGGTCGATGTCGAGCACGACCATCTTGGCGGCCCGACGGGTGCCACCGCCGGACTTGATCGAGCCCGCCCAGGCATCGGCGCCGCGCATGAACGAGACGGGCCCCGAGGCGGTGCCCCCGCGGCTCAATGGCTCCATCGAGCCACGAATCCTCGAAAGATTAATGCCCGCTCCCGAGCCACCGCGGAAGATGATCCCCTCCTTGGTGTTCCACTCCAGGATCGACTCCATGCTGTCCTCCACGGAGAGGATGAAGCAGGCGCTGGCCTGCATCTTCGGGTCGCCAACCGGATGCCAGCCGACGTTGAACCACACCGGCGAGTTGAAGGCCGCCATCTGGTGCAAGAGGATGTGGGTGAGCTCGGCCTCGAAGGTGTCGCCGTCCTGCTGGGTGGCGAAGTAGCCGCGTTCGCGGCCCCAGTTGGCGATCGTCCCCGCCACCCGGCTGATCATCTGCTTCACCGAGCGCTCCCGGGCCGGAGAGCCGGGCTGGCCGCGAAAGTACTTCTGGACCACGATGTTGGTCGCGTTCTGCGACCAGCTCCGGGGGAACTCGACGCCGCGCTGCTCAAAGGAGACCTTGTCGCCATGACCGATGCGCGCGTCCCGCGTCTCCCACTCGATGGCATCGAACGGATGCTCCCCCTCGGTGGTGAGTCGGCGGCGGATCGAGAGGCCGTCTCCCGCCTGATCGGGGGGGGTGAGTTGGGTCTGCGGGATGTGCTCCATGCCGTCCTGCTCCTCTCGTTGGTCCGCTCGCGTCGGCTGTCCTGGCCCCGGCCCGAATGGCGAGGTGGGCAGCAGATCCTGCCTGACCGTTCGGACGGAATGCGGATCCCCCGGCAGGGCTTGGAGATGCCCAGGACAGGCGGCGGCGAGAACCCATTTTACCCCTGCTAGCTTCGCCGCCGATGAGCACGGCTCAGCCAGTCCATCTACGCGCCGCGGGAGTCTCGAGCCGCTCCGCGCGTTCGGCGGCGCGGCTTCCCAGCGCCTCCGGGGGGGTGATCCTCGCGCTGCTGACGGTGCTGCTCGTGGCGGCGTTCGATCACGGCGCGGTCGGCATCGCGACGCAAGCGCGGATCCACGTCGCGCTCGCGGCGGTGGCCGCGCTGGTGGCGGTGGCCTGGCTGTGGAGCGGGACCCTGCGCCTGCGCGCGCCGCGGTTGGCGCTGGCCGGCGTCTGCCTGCTGGGCGCCTTTGCGGTGTGGAGCGGGGTCACCTTGATCTGGAGCGTCGATCCTGACGCCACCTGGCTCGAGCTCAATCGCACCATCGGCTACGTGCTGATGCTGGTCCTGGGCATCGCCTGCGGCGCCTGGTCACCGCGTGCCCCGGCGAGGGTGGGGGTCGGCTTCCTGGTGGTCACGCTTGCGGTCACGATCTATGCCCTCGGGCAGAAGCTCCTGCCGGGGCTCCATGTGGCTGGCCTGTTTGACCTCAACCAGACCTCTTCGCTGCCGCGCCTGGAGGAGCCGCTGGGCTACTGGAACGCGTTGGCCCTACTGCTGACGCTGGCCGCGCCCCTAGCGCTCGCGCTGGCCACAGAGCGGAGCGTTGCACCGAGGCTGCGCCTGGCCGCGACCGTCGCCCTGCAGCTGATGCTGCTGACGCTGGGCCTCACCCTCTCCCGTGGCGGCGTGCTGGCGCTGGTGGTCGCCATGATCGTCGTCTTCTGGCTCTCCGGGTCCTGGCTGCGCTGCCTCCTGTGGCTGGCGGTTGTTGTGGTGGCGACGATCCCGCCGCTGATGTTCGGCCTCACGAGCCGCGCGCTGACCGCCGCTGAGGTCTCGCTCGGGCGGCGGGAGAGCGCCGGGCTCCTGCTGCTGGGGATCCTGCTCGCGTCATCGCTGGCACTGGTGCTCGGCGCCGGACGGCTGCACCGGGCAGAGCTTCGCGTCCGCCCGGCGCCCGAGGTCCTGCGGCGGCTCACCCGCTTGCTGCAGGGCGCCGTCGCGCTCGCGGTTGTGATCGTGCTGCTGGCGGTGGGGCTCTCGACCCGCGGGATCGGCGGCACCGTCTCGCACGCGTGGCGCTCGTTCACCACCACTCACGCCGCCGGTGTTCTGGACCCGCACCGGCTGCTCTCGGCCGATTCGGAGCATCGCTGGGTGTGGTGGAAGGAAGCCGCCGGAGCCTTCCGTGATCGACCGCTCCAGGGTTGGGGGGCGGGATCGTTTCCGGTGGTCCACCTCCTCTACCGCCGTGACACGCTGTCGGTCAAGCAGCCGCACAGCCTGCCCCTGCAGTGGCTGGCGGAGACCGGCGTGGTCGGAGCGGCACTGGGGATCTCGGCACTCGTCCTGCTGCTCGTCGCCGGTGCCCGCGGGATACGGCGCCGCCCACGGGACGCTCAGCGGATGCTGGCCGCCGCGATGCTGGCTGCCGCTGCCGGCTACGCCCTGCACTGCCTCTACGACTGGGATTGGGATATACCCGGGGTCACGCTGCCGGCGATGTTGTTCCTGGGGCTGCTCGCCGGCGCCGCCGGCCGGCAGGGGACGGACGCTGCGGATACCGCCCTGCGCCCGCGGCCCGTCCGAGGACCGTGGCTACGGATGCTGGCGCTGGCGCTCACTACCGCGGGCCTCTGTGCCTTTGCGCTCTCCACGGTGCTGCCGAGCCTCGCCGCCAGCAAAGTCGCCTCCGCCGTCCTCACCGCGGCTGAGGGCTCACCGTTGGCGCTTCACCGTGCCGCCAGCTCGGCGGCCGTGGCCGGCGATCTCGATCCGCTCTCCGATGGCGGGCTGGAGGTGCAGGCCACGGTCGCGCTCCGTGGCGGTCAGCCGAGTCGGGCCCGGGTCCTCCTGCTGCAGGCCGTCAGGCGGGACCCCAGCGACCCGCAGGCGTGGGCCAACCTGAGCTACGCCGAGATTGCGCTCCGTGACCTGTCGCAGGCTGCCCGTGCGGCCGACCGAGCCCTGGCGCTCGATCCCCTGGGACGCGCGACCGCGCAGACGGCCCGTAGCATCGCGGCCACCGGCGAGCTCGGGGCCACCCCACCGCAGAGCTCCGCCACCGCCACGCCGCTGCCAGGAGGTTGAGCCGGCGACTAGGGAGCCGAGCCGAGCCTGATCGCGCCGGTCAGGATGAGGGTGGCGACGATCAGGCCCAGCACTAGCAGGAGGATCCCGAGGAGCGCCTCGGGCGAGAGCTCGGGGAGGTGACCGCGCAGGGAGGGCGTGCTCACGCCGGAAGCCTCCGGTGCGGCGAAACGCCTCGGCCCGGGTACGGCGGGACTCGGATGGGAACGAGCCATTTGCGTCAGCTGCGCTCCCGCTGAGCCTCCGCCCTGACGCCGGGAATCGCCCGGGTCGCGAGCCGCTTCGATCTCCGCCCGCGCTTCGGTGCGAGCCTGTGCTTCGGCGGCCGCGACGAGGGCCTCAAGCTTCGCCGCCTGCTCTGCCTCCCGCCGGGTGGCATTGGCGTCCTCGCGCGCCTGCGCGGCGCCCTGACGCGCTCGCCGCACCTCCTCTCGCGTCTGGGCCAGCGCTTCGCGCAGCTCATCCCGCTCCATCCGCGCCCGCGCCAGGTCATCCTGCGCCGCCCGCGCCTGCTCTCGGGCCCGCGCGGCGTCCTCCTGGGCCACGTCGGCGGCGGCCGATGCGCGGCGATGGTGCTCGTTCACCTGCTCGATCTCGGCGGCCGCCCGCTCGGTCTGCTGGGCCGCCTGCTCGGCTCGCCACTCGCTCTCTCGCCGGGCCTGCTCGAGCCCCTCGGCGTGTTGCGCCCGTGTCTGCGCATCCTGCAGCCGCTGGGCCAGCTCGCGCTCGAGCGTGGTCAGACGATCCTGCCCGCGTGTGAGCTCCTGCTCCAGTCGCGCCAGCTGGGCCTCGGCCTCGCCTCGCGCGGCCTGCGCGGCCAGGAGCTCCTCGTGAGCCGCCTCCAGCCGGGCTGCGAGCCGGTCTCGATCGCCGGCTCGCGTCCGCAGGTCGGCGCTGATGCGACCGACATCGGCTTCGGCCTCCACCCGGGCAGCGCGCGCCTCGCCCAGCTCTCCCTCCAGCTGCTCCCGCTTGCGGGACTCCGCCCGCACCACCTCAGCCAGGCCATCCACTCGCGCCTGCGCTTCCTCCAGCTCGCCGATCAGGCTCGCGACCGTGGCGAGCTCGCTCCGCAGTCGCTCGACGGCCCGCTCGGCCTCCAGACGGGCGGCCCGACTGAGTCCGAGCTGCTCCAGAAGCTCTGGAACCTGCCGCTGCAGCTGGTCATGCGCAGCCAGCAGCTGTGTCAGTTGCGCTTCGGCCTGCTCGTGGGCTCCAGCCGATTGCGCGTGTCGCTGCGCCGCCTGGGCGGCCTCGTCCTGCGCCCGGTGCTGCTCGTCATGGACGCGGGTCAGCTCCGAGCGAAGCAGTTCCAGCTCCGCCTCCAGCGCGACTGCCCGCTCCTGCGCGCCGGCATGGCGGTCATCGAGCCCCTGGGCCTGCCCGCGCACTGCGTCCAGCTCCTCCTGCAGCTCTGGAATCTGCCGCGCAAGCTGCTCGTGCTCTGTCTGGAGCGCCAGCATTCTGGCTTCGGCTTGCTCACGTGCCTGCGCCTCGCGCTGAAGGTCTGCGGCGGTGCCCTCCGCCCGAGCCCACGCCTCGTCGCGCTCCTGCTCGAGCTGCGCGAGACGAGCCTGCGCCGAGTCCCGCTCGCCCTCCAGCTCCGCCACCCGGTCGGCGATCTCCTCGTCGGCGGCGGCAGCGGCGTCACGCGACAGAGCCTGTGCGCGCCGCTCGTACTGCGCGCGAGTCTCGCTGAGCTGCCCAGCCAGCGCCGCCAGTCGCCGCTCCGCCTGCTCCAGCTCCGCGTCGGATTGCTCCAGCTCCTGCTGGAGCGCGTGCGAGGCACACTCAGCATCCGCGCGAGCGGCCTCCGCAAGCCCGAGACGCTCCAGCAGCGCGGCTTCGGTGTCCAGGCGGGCGGCGGAGACGACCGCGATCTCCCCGGTCAATTCCTGCAGCCGTTCGGTGAGCTGTTGGCGCTCGCTGCTCAGGGCGTGCAGTTGCTCCTGGGCGGCGGTGAGCTCCTCGTTGGGCGCTTCGGCGCGCTGCTCGGCCTGCTCCGCACGCGCTTGGACGTCGCCGAGGCTGATGGTGAGCTCTTCGGTGCGCGCGGTGAGCTCGTCGGCGCGGGCGGTGAGTTGGTCGTGCTCGGCTTGTAGTTGGGTCAGTCGCGCTTCGGCCTGTTCGCGTGCGAGGGCTTCCTCGTCGTGGCGCTCGCCGGCTTGATCGGCCTGATCCTGGGCTTGGCGGTGCTCCTCGCGCACCCGTGCCAGCTCGCCGGTCAGTGCGTCGAGTGCCGCTTCGGTGTCCAGGCGGGCGGCGGAGACGACCGCGATCTCCCCGGTCAATTCCTGCAGCCGTTCGGTGAGCTGTTGGCGCTCGCTGCTCAGGGCGTGCAGTTGCTCCTGGGCGGCGGTGAGCTCCTCGTTGGGCGCTTCGGCGCGCTGCTCGGCCTGCTCCGCACGCGCTTGGACGTCGCCGAGGCTGATGGTGAGCTCTTCGGTGCGCGCGGTGAGCTCGTCGGCGCGGGCGGTGAGTTGGTCGTGCTCGGCTTGTAGTTGGGTCAGTCGCGCTTCGGCCTGTTCGCGTGCGAGGGCTTCCTCGTCGTGGCGCTCGCCGGCTTGATCGGCCTGATCCTGGGCTTGGCGGTGCTCCTCGCGCACCCGTGCCAGCTCGCCGGTCAGTGCGTCGAGTGCCGCTTCGGTGTCCAGGCGGGCGGCGGAGACGACCGCGATCTCGTCGGCGCGGGCGGTGAGTTGGTCGTGCTCGGCTTGTAGTTGGGTCAGTCGCGCTTCGGCCTGTTCACGTGCGAGGGCTTCCTCGTCGTGGCGCTCGCCGGCCTGATCGGCCTGATCCTGGGCTTGGCGGTGCTCCTCGCGCACCCGTGCCAGCTCGCCGGTCAGTGCGTCGAGTGCCGCTTCGGTGTCCAGGCGGGCGGCGGAGACGACCGCGATCTCCCCGGTCAATTCCCGCAGCCGTTCGGTGAGCTGTTGGCGCTCGCTGCTCAGGGCGTGCAGTTGCTCCTGCGCTGCGGTGAGCTCAGCGTCGAGCATCGCGGCGCGGGCCTCGGAGCGCCCCAAGCCTGAGCCTGATTGCTCGAGATCCGCACGCAACCGCTGTAGCTCCTGCTCGAGCGCGAGCGCCACCTGCTCGGACTCGCGGTGCGCGGCTTCGGCGAGTCCGAGCTCCTCCACCAGCGCCGTGACCTGTCGCTGGAGGTTCTCCAGGCGGGCGGCCGTCTGCCCGTACTCGCCATGCAGCTCCTGCATCCGTGCTTCGACCTGCCGGCGTTCGGAGGTCTCCAGCAGGAGACGCTCGGCGAGCTCCCGCGCCTGCACCAGCGCCTGCTCACCTTCTTTGCTCAATTGCGCTTGTCCCGCCGCGGCGTCCAAACCGGCGGCAACCAGGGCGGCCAGCTCCGCGCGCACGGCTTCGAGGCCCTGCTCGGCGTCCTGACGGGCCGCAGTGGTAAGCGCCATCTCCATGGCCAGCTCCAGCAAGCGCGTTGACAGGGCCTCGTCATCGTGGTCCCTGGTGCGGGCCTCCTCACGCACGGCGGTCAGCTCCTCGCTGAGCCCCGCCTCGCGCCCTTGTGCGAGTTCCAGACCCGCCTGCAAGCTGTCGCGCTCCGCCGTGAGCGCACTGAGCACGGCAGCCAGCCGCTCGTGCTCGTCGTGCAGCCGGGTCGCGCCGGATTCGGCTTCTAGTCGGGCCGCGGAGAGGATCGCGATCTCCGCGGTGAGTTCCTCCAGCCGCGCCGCGAGGTCCTGGCGCTCTGTGCCCGCTGCGCTCAGCTGTACTCGCGCCTCGTCGAGCTGCGCGGTCAGCGCCCCCGCGCGCCGTTCGGCTTCCTCCAGCTCTGAATCCGACTGTTGGAGCTTCGCCTCGACCCTCTCCTGATCTGAGCTGAGCTCTTCCAGCGCCGCGGCGGCGGCAGCGTGCTGTTGCTCTGCCTCCTCGGCGCGTGCTGTGAGCTCGGCGCGCTCTATGCGCAGCTGTGCCAGTCGGTCCTCGGCTTCCCGCGCCCGGCCCTCGGCCTCTTCCTGGCGCGCCTGGATCTCCTGCTCCCTCGCCGGCGTTCCCTGCTCGTGCTCGTAGCGGAGCTGGGTCAGTCCGGCTTCGGCATCTTGACGCGCTGCGGCGATCAGTGCGATCTCCGCGGTCAGCGCCGCGACACGCTCGGTGAGACTGCCGTGCTCTTCGCCGAGCGCGTCGGTTTGCGCTTGGGCCTGCTTCAGGTTGGCGGTGGCGCCAGCGAGCTGCTCCTGGAGCTCGTCCCGCTCGGCTTGGAGTGCCAGCAGCTGCGCCTGCGCCTCCTGCTCCCGCGCCGCGGTCTCCTGCTCGTGCTCGTGGCGGAGTTGGCCCAGCCCGGCTTCCGCGTCCTCGCGGGCGGCGGTGATCTGCGCCATCGCCGCGGTCAACTCCGCGAGACGCTCGACGAGAGTGTCGTGCTCGCCGTCGAGGACGTCGGTTTGTGCCTGGGCCTCCTCGGCGCGTGCGATGAGCTCGTCGCGCTCTGCTTGCAGCTGCGCCAGACGGTCCTCGGCTTTCCGTGCCCGGCCCTCGGCCTCTTCCTGGCGCGCCTGACTCTCCTGCTCCCGCGCCTCGGTCTCCTGCTCGTGCTCGTGGCGGAGTTGGCCCAGTCCGACTTCGGCTTCCACCCGGGCGGCTGCGATCAGCGCCACCTCCTCGGTCAGCTCCGCAAGACGCTCGGTGAGGGTGCCGCGCTCTTCGCCGAGCGTGTCGGCTTGTGCCCGGGAGTGCTCCAGATATCTGGTCGCGTCAGTTAGTTGTTGCTGGAGCTCGTCGCGCTCGGCCTGGAGCGCCAGCAACTGGGCCTGCGCCTCCTCCTGCGTCTCGGTTTCCTGCTCGTAGCGCTCTGCGGCAGCAAGCGCTTCTGCCTGTGCCTGCGCCAGGCGTGCCTCCAGCTCCTCGCTGCGGGCCGTGAGCTGCTCGTGGCGGTCCTGGAGCTGCTCCTGCTCGGCCTGTGTCTGCTCGCGTGCCTGCGCCTCCTGCTGGTGTCCCTCGGCGGCGCTGAGCGCTTCGGCTTCGGCGCGCTGCTGCTCCTCGCGCACGCGCTCCAGTTCGCCGCGCAATTCCTCCAGCTCGGTGTTCAGCGCCTGCGCTCGTTGCTCGGCCGCACCCTCCACAGCCGCGGCCTGATCGTGCTCATCACGCAGGCGAGCCAGTCCGGCTTCGGCATCTTGACGCGCTGCGGCGATCAGTGCGATCTCCGCGGTCAGCGCCGCGACACGCTCGGTGAGACTACCGTGCTCTTCGCCGAGCGCGTCGGTTTGCGCTTGGGCCTGCTTCAGGTTGGCGGTGGCGCCAGCGAGCTGCTCCTGGAGCTCGTCCCGCTCGGCTTGGAGTGCCAGCAGCTGCGCCTGCGCCTCCTGCTCCCGCGCCGCGGTCTCCTGCTCGTAGCGGTCCTGGACCTGCTCCAGCTCGCCGCGCAGTTCCTGCAGCTCGGTGTCCAGCGCCTGCGCTCGTTGCTCGGCCGCACCCTCCACAGCCGCGGTCTGATCGTGCTCCTCGCGCAGGCGAGCCAGTCCGGCTTCGGCATCCTCACGCGCTGCGGTGAGGAGGGCCGCCTCGGCCGTGATCTCCTCCAGGCTCGCGGCTAGCGAGCCGCGTTGGGAGCTGAGCGAGCGGACCTGCTCGCGTGCTTCGTTCAGCTGCCCGTCGAGGGTCGCGGCGCGCCTCTCGGCCTGCTCCAGCTCGGAGTCCGAGTACTCCAGCTCCTCCTGCAGCGTGTCGTGATCAGCCCGGGTCTGCTCCAGCTCGGCTTGCGCCTGCTCACGCGCCTGTGCTTCCTGCTGGTGTCCCTGGGCGGCGCTGAGCGCTTCGGCTTCGGCACGCTCCTGCGCCTCGCGCACGCGCGCGAGCTCGCCGTGCAGTTCCTCCAGCTCGCCGTCCAGCGCCTTTGCCCGTTGCTCGGCGGTGGCCCGCACGGTGGCGACCTGCTCGTGCTCGTCGCGCAGGCGATTCAGTCCGGCTTCAGCTTCCAGCCGGGCGGCTGCGATCAGCGCCATCTCCTCGGTGACCTCGTCCACCCGCTCGGACAGCACGCGCCGTTCGGAGGTCAGCGAGCGGACCTGCGCGCGCGCGTCGTTCAGCTGCCCGCCGAGGGTCGCGGCGCGCCTCTCGGCCTGCTCCAGCTCGGAGTCTGAGTGGTCAAGCTCCTCCTGCAGTGTCTTGTGGTCAGCCCGGGTCTGCACCAGGGCAGCGGCCGCGGCTGCGCGCTCGCGCTCGGCTTCCTCGGCGCGCGCAACCAGTACCCGCCGCTCGTTCTCCAGCTCTTCGGCGCGGGCGGCGTTCTGCTCTTGGCGGTCCTGGAGCTCCTCCAGCTCGGCTTCCAGCCCGCGCGCTCGGTCCTGCGCCGCGGCTCCCACAGCCGCGGTCTGATCGTGTTCCTCCTGCACCCGCGCCAGGCCGCCCTCGGCATCCTCGCGGGCGGCGGCGAGCAGCGCCAGCTCGGCCGTCATCTCCTCCAGGCGAGCGGACAGGGCGCCCCGCTCGGAGCTCAGCGAGCGGATCTCCGCGCGCGCGTCGTTCAGCTGCCCGCTCAGCGCCCCAGCCTGCCGCTCCGCCTCCTCCGCGTCGGAGTCGGACTGCTCCAGCTCCCCCTCGAGCCTCGCCGCATGGTCCTGCGCTGCCTCCTGTGCCCGCTCGGCATCATCGGCGTGATTCCGGGCGTCGGCGGCCTCCGCCTGCGCTGCCTGCAACCGCGTCGAGGCGCTCGCGCTCTCAGACTGCAGTTGCTTCTGCAGCTCAGCGGTCCGGCCCTCCATCTCCATCAGGTCCTGCCGGGCCTGAGCGGTGGCGGTCTCGGCTAATGCCAGCGCCGCCTCCAGTTGAGTCGACTGTTGCGCCCGCTGTTCGTGGTGCGCTGCGCGCTCCCGCGCCTCGGCCAGCTCCACCCCCATCGACTGCAGGCGCAGACGGCTCTCGTTTCGGAGCTCCTCGATCTCGGCGGCCAGGCCTGCCGAGCGTCGCTCTTCGTGCTGACGCGCTGCTTCCAGCTCCCTCACCTGAGCGACGGCGCTGCTCAGGCGCTCGCCGCTCGCGGCCAGCTCGGCGTGCAGCTCGCTCAACCGCCGTTCCTGCGCCGCTCCCAAACCCTCCAGCTCGGTGGCGTAATCGCGGGCCTGCTGCTCTGAGTGCTCCTCGGCGTCGTGCTGGACATTCGTCAGCTCTGCCTGCGCCTGGCGGAGCGTCTGCTGGGAATCGGCGAGCTCGCGCTGCAGCCGCTCGACGTGATCGCGCGCGTGCTGGCCGGTTGCCGTGCGGCGGTGGATCTCGCCGCGGAGCGCCTCGAACTCCGCCGAGCGCTCGTCCAGCGCAGCCTCCAGCTCCCGGCGTGCCGTCTCCACCTCCTGGCGCGCGGCCTCGGCCTCGGCTACCCGCGCGCGCAGCTCGGCCTGCTCGTGCTCCAGCGCACTGACCTGCTCGTGCGCAGCCTGTGCACGCTCCAGCTCGGCATCTCCCAGGGTGCGTGAGCGAGCGAGCTCCCGCTCACGCTCCCTCAGCTGCTGGGCTGCCGTCCGTTGATCCTCCTGGGCTTGGGTCAGCTCGGTGCGGCGTGCGTCGAGCTGCTCGGTCAGCCTCGCCGCAGTGGCGCGGCTCTCCTCCAGCGCCTGCTGTTCGTGTGCTCCGACCCGCTGAAGCTCCTCCAGCCTGCTCTCCAGCCCATGCCGCGCTCGATCCGCCTGGGCCGCTCGGGCCAGGGCCGACTCCCGGGCCGCGAGCGCTTCATTCACCCGCGCCTCCGCCTGGCGCTGCGCCTGCTCGCGCTCTGCCGCCTGGGCGCGGCTGCTCTGCAGCTGGCCCTCCAGCTGGCCCTGCGCCCGCTGGGCGTCGCTGGCCTGCTGCTCGGCCTGGATCGAGGCCGCACTGGACTCCTCCACCTCCGCAGCTGCTCTCGCGCGCTGCTCGGAAAGGGCCCGGTTGACCTCGCTCAGACGGCGATGCGCCTCCGCGATCGCCTCCTCGCGGACCGCAATCGTGGCATCCCGGTTCGCGAGCAGGCGCTCGAGGCCGGCCTGCGCCTCAGCCTCCCGCTCCAGCTCGGCACGCAACTGCGCCTGCACCTTGCGCTCCTGAAGCTGGCCCGCCTCCAGGTCAGCCACGCGTGCCAGGGCGTTCGTCCTGGCGGAGGTGATTTGCTGCTCCCGCGCCTCCAGCCCCGCTCGCCGCTCCTGCTCGGCCTTCAGTCGGCGTTCGAGCTCGTCGATGGCAAAGCGCCGTGCCTCCGCTCGGCGCTCGGCCTCGCCACGTAGCCGCCGCTCCTCCAGCAGCGCCGCTCGGTCGGAGTCGCGCGGTGCCGGGGAGGTGGCACCCGGGCGGCGCGGGACGGTCCTGGCCGTGGCCGCGTCCCGCCGGACGACTCTGTGCCGTCGCGAGGGGGCCGGCAGTCGGAGCGAGCTTCCGTCGGTCAGCTGCAGCTGAAACTGAGGCCGTCGCGCCACCAGCTCCAGCGGTGCCGAGAAGGCAATTCGCAGCAGAGCGCCGGGCGCAGGCGGCGCCGGCAGCGGCGCCAGCCGGTGGACCCGCTGACCATCGTCGACCAGCAGCGTGAGTGCGCGGCCCGTCTGGGGGATGGAGGTCCTAGCGGCGATCCTCAGCAACACCGTCCCCGGGGCGGCCTCAACCTGCTCGAACTCCTGAAGCCCGAATGACGATGAGGCGTCGATCACGGCGCGAGCGATTCTAGGTCTGTTATATCTCCGGCACGCATGGTCTCCACCCCGACGGCCCACCTGCCCCAGCGATGAAGCTGCTCGTCACCGGGGGCGCAGGCTATATCGGCTCGATCGTCAGCCGCCAACTCATCCACGAGCGTCACGAGGTCGTCGTGCTGGACAACCTCGAGCGCGGGCACCGTGAGGCGATCGTGCCTGGGGCCCGGCTCGTGGAGGCGGACCTCGTCGACGCCGCGGGCGTCCACGCGCTGCTCGGCGAGGGCTTCGACGGCGTCCTGCACTTCGCCGCCCTTGCTCTCGTCAGCGAGTCGGTGAGCCATCCCGAGCGCTACTACCGCACCAACGTCGGCGGGACGCTGAACCTGCTGGAGGCAATGGTCGCCCACGGCGTGCAGCGGCTGGTGTTCTCCTCCACCTGCGCGGTCTACGGCGAGCCGGAGGAGGTGCCGATCACAGAGCGCGCCGTGCCCAGGCCCACGCACGCCTACGGGGCGTCGAAGTTGGCGGTCGACAACATGATCGGGGGCTTCTGTCAGGCTCACGGGCTGGGGGCGGTCAGCCTGCGTTACTTCAACGTGGCCGGTGCGATTCCTGGCTGCGGGGAGGACCACGACCCCGAGACGCACCTGATCCCCAACATCCTGCGGGCGGTGCTCGGGCTCCATCCCGCCGTTCAGATCTACGGAACCGACTATCCGACGCCCGATGGGACCGCGATCCGCGACTACATCCACATCACCGACCTCTCCGCGGCGCACCTGCTGGCGCTGCAGGGCACCCGGACCGGCGAGCACCGGATCTTCAACCTTGGCAATGGCAGCGGCTTCTCGGTCCGCCAGGTCATCGCCGCCGCCGAGGAGGTCACGGGCGAGCGGATCGAGACGATCGAGGCCGAGCGTCGCGCGGGGGATCCGCCGATGCTGGTGGCGGCCAGCGACCGCATCCGCTCCGAGCTCGGGTGGAAGCCGGGCAAGCCCGGTCTCGGCGACATGATCGCCGATGCCTGGGAGTTCACGCGCGCGCACCCCCACGGGTACTCAGAGTAGGTCCGCGAGCGCGCCGAGCGCGGCGGCCAGGACCCGATCCGGCGTCGCGCTCGCGTCGATGGTGGCGATCCTGGCGGGCTCCGCGGCCGCGAGCTCGGCGTAACCATCCGCAATTCTGGCGTAGAAGTCCTCCTGCTCGCGCTCCAGCCGATCGGCGGGCGCACCGCGATCCCGGGTTCGGCTGCGTCCCACGGCCGGCGAGACCGCCAGCAGCAGCGTCCGATCCGGCCGGAGGCCCCCGGTGGCGAACTCGTTGATGGTGCTGACCGCCGCGACACCCAGCTCGCGACCGGAGCCCTGGTAGGCCAGCGACGAATCGACGAAACGGTCCAGCAGCACCCAGCAGCCGGAGCGCAGCAGCGGCGCCAGCGACTGCTCGACGAGCTGGGCACGGGCGGCCGCGTAGAGCAGCGCCTCGGCCCGCGGACCCACCGTCAGCTTCGGATCGGTGACCAGATCCCGGATTCGTTCGGCCACTTCCACGCCGCCAGGCTCACGGAGCAGCCGGAGCTCGATTCCCTGGTCGCTGAGCGCTGCCTCCAGTCCGGCCGCCAGCGTCGACTTGCCCGCACCGTCGATGCCCTCAATCGTGATCAGTCGGCCGCGCTCCATCGTCCTCAGCACTCTGACCCTACCGCCACCGACCCAACCCCTGGGGTCGTTGCTGGGCGCTGCAATAGGATCGGCAATGATGCTTGCCGAGCTTCAACGCCAGCCGCACGCGAGGGCGGTGCTGGCCCCGGCCCTGCCGCCCCGGGGCAGGGCCTCGCACGCCTACCTGTTTCACGGACCCGGGGGGGCCGGCAAGCGCAGCATCGCGCGGGGCCTCGCGACCGAGCTCCTGGCCGAGGGAGCGCCCGACCCCGAGGGCGCTCGTGCCCGGGTGCGGTCGGGTGCCCACCCGGATCTGACGTGGGTCGCGCCCAGCGGCGCACACGAGATCCTCGTCAGCGACATCGACGGTCCGGTCGTGGCCGCAGCGAGCAGGACGCCGTTCGAGGCTCCGCGGCGGGTGTTCGTGATCGAGCGGGTGGACGAGCTCGGCGAGGAGGCCGCCAACCGGATGTTGAAGACCCTCGAGGAGCCGGCCCCGTTCGTGCACCTGATCCTCCTCACCGACCGGCTCGTGGATGTCCTGCCGACGATTCGCTCCCGCTGTCAGCTCGTGCGCTTCGACGCCCCCGCTGCGGCGGAGGTGGCGGGGCAGATCGAGGCTCTGGGGGTTCCTCCGCTGACGGCGCTGGCCTGCGCCCGCCTGTCGCTGGGCGACGCGGCGCAGGCGCGGGAGCTGGCGCGGCCGGAGGGGGCGGCACTGCGCGCGGCGGCGGAGCGGTTCGCGCGGACGGCGGTGAACGGCACGGCGGCCTCCGAGCGGGCCTGGACCGAGCTGCTCCAGGCGGTCAAGGCGCGAGGGGAGTCAGCGCGGGCTGAGCTCCAGGGCCGAGCCACCGCGGAGCTGGAGCTCTACCCCCGCAAGGAGCGCAAGCGGATCGAGACCGAGTGGAGCGAGCGGATCCGGCGCGTGCGCCGCCGGGAGGAGACCTCAGCGCTGGACTTGGCGCTGCAGTTGGTGTCGCTGTGGCTCTCCGATCTGGCGCACCTGTCCTGGCGGGCTGAGGATCTGGTTCGCAACGTCGACAGGATCGAGGAGCTGCGCCAGGACTCCGAGCGGGAGCCGTACGATCCCCACGCGGCCATAGATCTCGTCGAGGAGACCCGACGGCGGTTTACGTTGAACGTCAGCGAGGACCTGGCATGCGAAGCGCTCGCATACCGGCTGGAGCAAGCCCTGGTCGCCTGAACGGCGAGGAGCGCGTGTACCTGCGCGGTCCGGTGCCCTCAGACCAGGCCGAGTTCCTCGCCCTGATGCAGGACAGCCGCCCGTTCCACCAGCCGTGGGCGAGCGCTCCGACGGATCCGGATCGCTTCGCCACCTACCTGGCCGACGCCGGGCGTCTCGACTTCGAGGCGATGCTCCTCTGCCGGCGCCCCGACGACGCGATCCTCGGCTTCCTCAACCTCTCCCAGATCGTCCGCCGTTCCCTGCAGAGTGCCTTTCTGGGCTACGCCATCGGCCGGCCCCACGCCGGGCACGGGTACATGCGCGAGGGAATCCAGCTCGTTCTGCGCCGCGCCTTCCTCGACCTCCGTCTGCACCGCATCGAGGCCAACATCCAGCCCGGCAACGGCGCCTCCGTGGCGCTCGCCCGCAGCGCCGGTTTTCGCCGGGAGGGCTTCTCTCCCCGCTACCTGAAGATCGACGGGCAGTGGCGCGACCACGAACGCTGGGCGATCCTCGTGGAGGACTGGCGGGCTACCTAGCTCCCGGAGGAGGAGACCGTCATGCGGGCGCGTTCTGCGATCGCCTCAACGAGCGCGGTTAACGTAAGCGCGAGCTCGCGCTCGAGGTCCTCGTCGACTAGGCGGCCGGTGGCCGTGAATTGCTCATCGGCGGAGGGCACGGGGAGCTCACGGTCAAGCACACGAGCACCGATCGCACCGAGGACCTTGCGGGTCTCGGCTTGGGACCAGACCGCGCCGAACATGCCGGTCGAGGCACCGATGACGGCGGCCGGCTTGTTACGCAGCGGGCTCTCGATCAGCGGACGCGAGAGCCAGTCCAGTGCGTTCTTCAGCACGCCGGGAATCGAGCTGTTGTATTCGGGGGTGGCGACGAGGACTCCGTCGGCTTCTGCGACCGCTTGGCGCAGGTGCTGGACCGGTGCGGGCGGATGCGCGAGCCGGTCCTCGTTGAACGGCGGGACCCGCTCGAGGTGCGCGTAGAACGTCAGGTCGACGTCGGACGGCAGCAGATGGGCTGCCGCCCGCACAAGCGCCGTGTTATGCGAGTCCCGGCGCAACGAGCCCGAGATGGCCAGGATCCGCATCCCTCAGACCTTGTTGAACTCGAGCTCGATGATCAGCGTGACCTCCTCGGAGAGCGCCTTGCCCCCCTTGGGCAGCTCGGCGTTCCAGGTCACGCCGAAGTCGGTGCGATTGATCGTCGTCTGCAGCGTAAAGCCGAGACGGGTGTTGCCCATGAAGTCCTCGGTCGGTCCGTTGACGGTGCCGGTCGCCTGAACGGGCTTCGTGATGCCCTTCAGCGTCAGCTCCCCATCGAGCGTCAGGTTGTCACCGTCGATCTCAAGGATCTTCGAGGCAAAGGTGATCTCAGGGTGCTGCTCGGCGTCGAAGAAGTCAGGCGACTGCAGGTGGCCGATGAGGTTGGGATCCTTGACGTTGACCGATCCGACCTTCACCGATCCGGTCAGGACGCCGTCGTTCAGGCTGGCGTCGAGCTCCTCGAAGCGGCCGCGGAACTTGGCCACCAAGTACTTGATCGAAAAGTCGGCGGAGGAATGGACAGCGTTGAACTGCCATTGGCCAGCGAGGCGTTCATCGACAGTGTTGACGGACATGGGGGAGGGTCTCCTTTGGATGGATGGCACAGACGAGGTTTTCGTTGCGTACACAACCATAGCAGAAGTGGACCACGGTCCGGTACGCTCGGCTGATGGAGCTTCCCGTGCTCCCAGCAGCAGCTTCCGAGCGTGCCGATGCGGCGCGCAACAGAGCGCGGATCCTGGCGGCGGCCGAGCGTCTCTTCGCCGAGCGGGGCGTGCGCTGCACCTCTATGGACGCGATCGCGGCCGAGGCCGCGGTGGGTAAGGGCACCCTGTTTCGCCGCTTCGGTGACCGGGCGTCGCTCGCCCTGGCCATCCTCGATCGCGATGAGCGAGACCTGCAGGACGCGATCCTCCGCGGTTCGCCACCGCTGGGTCCGGGTGCACCGCCGGCCGGGCGACTGGCCGCATTCGGCTGCGCGATGCTGGATCGCTTGGAAGCCCACAGCGAGCTTCTGCTGGACGCCGAGTCGGACGGAGAGGGCTGGAGGCGTTCGCAGCCCTACGCCGTGCACTGGCTGCACATTCGCACCCTCGTCGAGCAGGCGCAGCCCGACGCGGACGTGGACTACCTCGCCGACGCGCTACTAGCGGCCCTCTCGGCCCGAGCGTTCATTCACCAGCGCCACATGCGTCAGATGGGGCTCGGGCGGCTCAAGGCGGGATATGAAGACCTCGTCATCCGCACGCTCGGGGCTCCCAGGGTCGCCGATAGAATTCCGCCGGTTCGTCGCTCTGCTTCAGGGCGATAGCGCCGACGTAGCTCAGCTGGTAGAGCACTTCACTCGTAATGAAGGGGTCCGGGGTTCGAGTCCCCGCGTCGGCTCTAGGAGGCCATCGGACAACGGGCGCCCGCCCCGCCGGGAGCTGAATCGTGCGGACGATGGATGGGGCAACCCTGACCCGCCGGCGCTGCTGTGCTCGACTCGAGCCCGGGCGGGCCCGTCGGAGCCAAGCTAACGCGGTGGGGTCATGAGGATCCTCCGACAGGAGGTTTGGGGGGCGGACGGTGTCACCGGCCGCCCCTTGTGCCTCTCTACTGACAGGAAAATAACGCTCAGGCTGCGACCCCGTCCTCTGCAGTTGACGTTGACGTTGGCTGGAGCGTGACGACATGGCCGAGGGCTTCGAGCCGTTTGACGAGCCGTTGGGCTTCGCGTTGGGGGTCGCGGCGTTGGAAGTAGTCGCCGCCGAGGTCGTGGTACAGCTCCCCGGTGCTGAGCATGTGCCAGCAGGCGCAGATGATCGAGTGCTTGACGGCACCGAGTGCTTTCTTGTGACCGCGGCGCGGTTTCAGGCGAGCGTATTGCGCGGCGAGGTAGACGTCCTTGGTGCGGACCGCGGCGAGCGCGGACTCTTCGAGCGTCCAGTCAAGCCACTTCGAGCCCTTGCGCGACGTCCCGGAGCGGCGTTTGCCGGCGGACTGGTCGTTGCCGGGGCACTGCCCGGACCACGACGCGAGGTGCTTGTCGGTTGTGAACACCGACATGTCAACGCCGATCTCGGAGATGATCACCTCCGCTGCGCGCCGTTGAACGCCCGGGATCGTGCAGAGCAGGTCAACGGCCGCCCCGAAAGGGGCGATCTGTTCCTCGATCGCGTCAGAGAGCCGGTCGATCTGCTCGTCGAGGAAATCGATGTGAGCAAGGATCGCGCCGATCCACAGCGCGTGCAGATCGTCAAAGCGACCTGCGAGTGCCTCCTTGAGCGCCGGCAGCTTCGCCCAGCGGGCGCGAGTGACGGTGTTGGTGTTCAAGGTGGCCGCACGCGATCAAACGCGGGCGGCGCCAGACGTGGTTTCTGATGAAGTGGGGGTCTCTGCCGCCAGCGGCTCCGGTTTGGCGCGCCTCACAGGAGGCTTAGCGTTCGGGCTCGCTGGCGCTTTCTGGCACTGGAGTGCTGCGTGGCCATCGCGTTTGTCCTTCTCGCGCTGACGACCTACGGCAGCGAGGCCAGGTCGAGCTTCGTGCAGGAGCACGGAAGGCGCGTGAGCGGCCGCGTTCAGTCGTTCGACTCCCAGCCGATCTGCGACCCGAGCCCGCAGGGAGGAACGTGCTATCCGTCCACCCGTATGGCGATCCGGTTGTCGGTTCCGGTCGGCGGCGTGCGCGTCGTGCACACAAGCGAGGCACGCTCCCTGCACCTCGGCTCAGGTCGGCATGTGCAGGTTCTACTTGACCCCGCCGATCCGAGCTACGCCGAGCTCGCCGGCCAACCACGGACATCTGGGGGAATCTGGATCGTGGCTGCACTCCTTGCCGCTGCCTCGATCGCCCTCGTTCTAATCGATGGTCGCTCCGTCCTACGCCGGACCGCTCGCCGCCGCCGCCATCCCACCCGGTTTCGTCAGGAACCGACCTGACTGCGGGGGGCGACTGGTCAAGCGCAACCCGCGTTGTAGCGGCGCGAAGCGTGGCCCGAACTCAGGCGTCGCCGCTTCCGGCGTCTGTGAAGCTGCTCCACACCGTCGACGCGGGGGCCCCGTAGTCGGGATCCCGGAACAGCTCGATTCGCTCCACCCACTTGACCCACTGAAACCCGCGTGCTCCGGGAACGACAAGCCTGACGGGCGCGCCGTGCTCGTGGCTGAGCTGTTCCTCGCCGACGTGCGTGGCGAGCAATAGCTCGCGAGCATCCTGAAGCGCAAAGCTCCAGCGGTAACCCGTTCGAGACACCACTCGCACATGCTGCGCCGTCGTCTGAGCGGCCGCCCGAGCGAGTACTCGGTCCATGCGGACCCCACGCCAGCGTTGCGTGGAATAGAACCCGCCAGTGCAATCGAGCACGGCGATCACCTCATCGCGCGCGGCGAGCTCGGCGAGCGGCAGCGTGAGCTCGTGAGCAACGAGCCCGCCGACGAGCAGGCGGTAGGAATCGGGCTGGATCGGCCGCGGGTGATCCGCTACCCACGAGGTTGTGGGGAACGCATTGCCAGCGAACGATCCCGATTCGTAGGATCCCGTGAAGCGCCGCCTCGCTCCCCGTAGGCCGAACAGAGCTTGGATTGGCCGCTGTCCGCGCCACGCAAGCAACGATCCCGCGGCGATTGCGCCGGCGGCGAGAAACTGCCGCCGATGCGCGACGTCGCGCCCCCGCAGGGGCTTGGCACGCAGCACCATGTGAGCCGCAACAGCGCCCCCGAGCACCGCGCCGAACGCGTCGTGCCAAGCCAGCAGGCTGTACCCGGCGAGTGCCGGCGTGACGCCGCTGGCCCATGACACGCCCGAGCCAATTGCCGCCGTCGCCAACACGATCCCGACAACGCCAATGATGGTGCGCCTGTCCCAGCGCGCCAGGACCGCCACGCGCGACCATACCCGGCGTAGCTTGACGATCAGCAGCAGGGCGATGCCAACACCCAGTGCGTCGTGGGCCGCGAACACCCACGCGTCGCCGGATCCACCGGCCAGGAGGGTGATGAGGCCGGTCACGATCAGCAACGCGACCAGGGCCCCGAGACCCCAATCGGTGCCGCGGGCGGTCACCGGATCGTCAGGCCAGCACGCTGGCGAGAACAGCGGATGGCAGTACCAGCGAAACGGCTAATGCCCCATCGCGTGCTCGGAAGTACAGCTTGGCGGCGTGCCTCGGCGGGGGGACGGGATACGAGTGGGCCTCCTGCGCGGCCCACTCCAGCACAGCGTCCGTGACGGAGGCTGGGCGGTGATCAACGCCTCGCAGGCGCGCTGGGAGGGCTTTAGCGGAGGTGGCCAGCAGACGGCCGGAGTCCAGCTCACCGAGGATCTCTCCCGCCTCGCGGGCGCTTGGCAAGCGCCGCAGACGCAGCAGGAAGCGCCGGAAGGCTTCGCTCAGCCCGGCGCTGCCCGCAGCCATCCGCAACCATGTCGCCACGAGCACGAGCAGAGCACCGCGCAGACCACGGCTCGCGGCATCGTCCACCCCCAGTCCGCCGAGCAACGACGCGGCGAATGTTCCCGCAGCCAGGACGGCGGCCAGCGACAATCCCACACGCAGCACGTCGCGATCCTCGTGGCGCGCCAACAAGGATACGGGGACAAGCCAAACCGTGACCGAGGCCAGAACCACCCAGGCGTGACTGGCGAGCAGCGCAACGCTCACCAGCGTCGCCGCCACAAGAGCCGCTCGCGGATCGGCACCCCCCGCTCGCAAGCGACCGGTCGGCGCGGCAGGGCCCGGCCGTCCGTTCTCCACGGCCCGCCCCGACCAGCTGCTGAGCGCCTGCCGGTAGACCGCGACCTGAACCGTCGAGTAGAAGGCTGCTGAGACGAGGCTGATGATCGCCGTGAGCACAAGCGCCCCACCAAGCCCGTGTGGGAGAAACGGGACCCACCCGAACAGCGCCCGGTAGCTTCCCACGTAGCCCTTCGCGCCGAGTAGCACGAACAGCGTGAACGCGCTGACCACCGCGTAGTTCACGAGCCTGATCGCCAGGCACGCTGCGAACTGAACGGCTGGCCGCCGCCCGCGAGCATGCATCGAACCGAGCAGCGGTGCGCTGAGCGCCTGAATGAGCGGTGCGCTGAAGCGCAACGGACCGAAGATCGCGACCGTTTGGAGCATCGCAGCGGCGCTGGCTGCATAGCCGGCGCGCATCCCCCGCATCTCAGACTCGCGGGCGAGCGCCGCACCGCCGGTCAAGGCAAGCCAGAACGCACCGGACGGAGCCACTCGGGCGGCGAGGAATGAGACCGACGCCACGTGAGCCAAGCCTGCCCGGGTCGCCATGAACAGAACGTAGCGGCCCAGGTAAAGCCGACACACTGTCGACGACAGCCCAATGGAGCAAGGCAGAATGAAGGCCGTGGCCGTCACATCCGCGGAAGAACTAGCGGCCGCGGCGGGACTTCTCCTCGTCACCGGGGTTCCGTGGCTGCTCTTCGGCCGGCAGAGCTGGCGCAAGATGAACAGAGAGCGGCTCGGCAGACAACGCGCGCGCGTGGCCGAACGGGCAGTCGTCGAGGCCTCGCTCGATGACGAAGCGTTCTCTCCTGAGCTTCTCCTTGGCACGGTCCGCGAGATCTTGGACCTGGCCCAGCGGGTCTGGGAGGACGACGCGCTCGACGAGGTGGCACGCCCGGATGGACGCCTGATCTTGTCCTGGGCAGATTCCGTCGCAAGAAGCCTTTGGCCGGGGTGTCCGCAGGGTGGGAGATCCCGTGGTCGACTTTCTGCACGTGGTTAACCGCCCTGGCGAGCTTGAGGATCGAGTGATGTTGCGGGTCCGCCAGCGTCTCACCCGATCGCAGCGTCCGACACTGGCCGATCCTCGAATCGTTGTTGTCGATCAGCGGTGGACGCTGGGGCACACCGGGAGGCAATGGACGCGCCGCAGCATCGAAGCCGATCCGCTCGCCGGCGCTCTGCTGGAAACGCGACTGATCCCGGACGAGGAGGCGGACGAGGATCGTCTGTTCGAGCAGAGCCTCGCTGAGCTCGCGCGAGCGGACAGACAGCAGCAGCAGATCGACCTAGACGCGCTCGTGCCCGTGGGGGTTCCGGGCGGCAAGAGGCTCCTGGAGCTTTCTCAGCTCGACGGGCGGTTCGACGTGGCGCTACTGGACGGTGCTGCGGCACATCATCGACGCCTGGCAGGAGGCCTCGACAGGTTCGAGCACACCGTTGCGCGAGTTGAGCACCCACGGCGCGGTGAGGGCCTCCGACGTCCAGTACCAAACGAGCCCGCATGCGTCCTGATGGTCAAGGACCTGCGCCTTGACCATTGGGCGGTGCGAGCGGTGGACTCGGCGAGGCAACCGCCGCAGGTGAAGATTGCGCTGAAGGTCACCGCGGTGCGCTACCTGATCAACGCATCACCGGCAGCCGTGTCGCCGGTAGTGATGCGATCCCCCATGCCATCGAGCTTTTATGGACGCTACAACTCACTGTAGGATGCTGGGTATCCCGTCCAGCCCGCTAACCGGCAGCTGCGGCTGCGGCGCCGTCCGCTTCGAGATCTCAGCGCCGCTGGTTGGCGCAGCGTACTGTCATTGCACGCGCTGCCAGAAGCGCACCGGCACTGCTGTACAGGCATCTGCCAAGGTCGAGCCCGGGTCTCTCACGGTCAGGCACGGCGAGGATTCCCTGCGCGACTGGGCCCCTCCGGGCGGACTGGCGAAGACCTTCTGCGTAATCTGCGGCTCGCACCTCTTCGGTCGCGATCCCGCCAGCGGAGAAATTTCGATCGTTCGGATGGCAGCCATTGAAGGAGACCCCGGAGTGCGGCCGGCGGCTCACCAGTTCGTCGCCTATGCGGCGCCTTGGGAGGACATCCGCGACGACGGACTGCCGCGCTTCGCCGAACGGCTTCCCGAGCGATAACCGCGGGCGCCGGCCAGCACACCCGGACGGGGCGGGGGTGCCACTCGGTCTGATGCTCACCGGGCGGTGTCTCTGGACGGCGTTCGGCCTGGCCGTGCCCAGCTGCCGGCGCCGGAGGGCGCTCGCCGATCGCGAAGCGCTCGCCCGCGCTCTGGCGGTCACCGAGAACGATGCGCGCACGCGCGCGGCGGGCCTGACCGACCTTGACCACGAGCTCGATCGCCGCCGCCGGACCAGCGGGGCGCTCACCGTTGCCTACATCGATGTCGTGGGTCTGAAGCGAGTCAACGACGCAGAGGGTCACCCGGCCGGCGACGAGCTGCTCAAAGGCGTGGTTGCCCTCATTAGTTGGGGTGGCCTTCGGCCGTACGCGGTTTGGTGAAATGGGGGATGATCGCGGAGCCGCTCGTTGACGTCGCTGTTCCCCTTGGTGCTTGTGCGCCCGTAATTAGTTTGACGCAGGGTCCTTCCCCGGTGTACCGGATTGTTGCCTTTGAGCACGCTCATCAGACTCGTCTGTTCTGGAGGCCCGCCGGGCGGCATCTCTGGCGATCGGATCGAAAGGCGGGATGATGGTGCGGGTGTTTGAGGCGGTATTTGAGAGGCTCCGGGGGTGATCGTAGGTGACTTGGGGGTGCTGACTGGTGCGGGTTTTATCGGTTGAGCAGGCTTTGTGCGCTGGGAGCGGGCTATGTGCGATGGGTTGGGTGATGCGCACGGGTTCGGACCGTAGGTTCGGGGGTTCTGACGCCTGCGAAACCGAGGTCGTTGCCCATGCGCATCACTGCTGCATTCTCTCGTCTGCTTGCCCTGCCCGGGGTGTGGGTCCGCGAGGTCCGCTTTGAGCCCGATCGGGTCCAGGTCACGGTCGCTCTTCGTGGTCGTCGCCTTCGTTGCCCGAAGTGCTCGTTCTCCACCTGTCATCGCGAGAGCCGCCAGCATCACGACTCGGTCTGGCGTCACCTCGATCTCGGGGTCTGGCGACTGGAGGTTCATGCCCGGCTGCGGCGGTTGCGCTGTCCCGAGCACGGCGCGTTGGTGGAGGGCGTCCCGTTCGCCCGCGACGGCGCCCGCTTCACCCGCGACTTTGAGGACTTGGTGGTGCGCCATGAGGCGCTGATGAACCGTGTGGGGTGTAGGTCCCCACCTCCGGACTGTCGCAGCAGTTCGGTGAAGCGGGGGGCAGCCTGACCCTGGAGACGCAGGGTCGGGTGGGAGCAGCCCCGAC